>Ga0105046_10006100_pt1 | contig 19024 bp, 15 predicted proteins | sample MAT03_FD_78385 | JGI IMG/M metagenome (GOLD analysis project Ga0105046, IMG submission 78385) | Freshwater microbial communities from Lake Fryxell liftoff mats and glacier meltwater in Antarctica - MAT-03 (megahit assembly) | ecosystem: Environmental > Aquatic > Freshwater > Ice > Liftoff... | reverse complement strand
TGGCTGGAAGCAGACGAAGACGATCGCGGTGGGGCAGCATCCGGGCGGGATGACCATCAGCCGAACGGGCAAGTTCGCCTACGTGGCGAATGCCAACAGCGATACCGTCAGTGTGATCGAAACCAGCAAGGATACAGTCTTTGATACGGTCGATTGCAAACCCGATAACAAACTCCCGTTCGGGAGTGGCTCTAACTCACTTACGCTCTCACCTAATGGATTCCATCTGTTTGTCGCCAACGGTACGAATAATTGTGTAGCCGTAGTTGCGCTCGCCGACAATTCTTGTGAATCACAACGAATTCTGCTTTACGCAATCTTAAAATCTCACATCACTGGTCTCATCCCCACCGCCTGGTATCCCGGCGCCGTCCGCGTCTCGGCCGACGGCAAGAAGCTCTTCGTCGCCAACGTCAAAGGGTACGGCTCGCTCAGCCAGCCACGAGAATTGGCGAAGGGAATGAACTCCCACGACCACCTCGGTGTCGTCTCGATCATTGATGTCCCAAACTACGACAAGCTGGCTGAGATGACCAAGAAGGTGAACGGGAACAACCGCCTTGCCTACAGCCTGGCGGGGCTGGAGAAGCCTCGGCCAAACGCAACGCCGCAAGCGGTGCCCGAACGGCATGGCGAACCGTCGGTCTTCGAGCATGTCATCTACGTCATCAAGGAGAATCGCACTTACGATCAGGTCTTCGGCGACATGAAGGAAGGCAACGGCGAGCCGAAGCTCTGCATCTTCGGCGAGGAGATCACGCCCAACCACCACAAGTTGGCCCGTGAGTTCACGCTGTTCGACAACTTCTATTGCTCCGGCGTCCTCAGTGCCGACGGACATTCCTGGGTGAACGAGGCCTACACGACCGACTATCTCGAAAAGACATTCGGCGGCTTCACTCGCAGTTACCCGTACGAAGGAAGCGACCCGCTCGCCTTCCCGACGACCGGGTTCCTCTGGGACAACGCCCTCGCCTACAAGAAGACCTTCCGCAACTTCGGCGAACATATCAAATCGACTTACGAGCCAAAGGATGCCAAGTGGATCGACCTCTACAACGACTTCAAGAACGGCACCAACAAGGTGAAGGTCACCGCCACGCCGAACCTGCGCTCGCTCGACAAATACTCGCATCCGAACTTCCCCGGCTTCCCGCTGACAACGCCGGACGTCTACCGGGCCAAGCTGTTTATCGATGAACTCGCTCAGTGGGAAAAGGCGGGGGCGATGCCGAACCTCGTGTATCTGTTCCTTCCAGCCGATCACACCAACGGGACGAAACCGGATGTCCCGACGCCGCGAGCGATGGTTGCCGACAACGATGTCGCTCTCGGCCGGGTCGTCGAGGCGGTCAGCAAGAGCAAGTTCTGGGGGAAGACCTGCATCTTCGTGGTCGAGGACGATCCGCAGGCCGGCTTCGATCATATCGACGGCCATCGCACCATCGCTTTCGCCATCTCGCCCTACACCCGGCGCAAGCATGTCGATTCCACCTGTTACAACCAGACCGGCATGGTGAAGACGATCGAACTGCTCCTCGGCCTACCGCCGATGAACCAGATGGACCTATCCGCCACCGCCATGCGCAACTGCTTCGCCGACAAAGCCGATCTGACGCCATACGCACATGTGCCGAGCAAGATCGACCTGACCGAGATGGGCAAGCCGCTGAGCCAACTGAAAGGGCGCGATCTTTACTGGGCGAAGAAATCGCTCGAACTCGAATTCGAGAAGGAAGATGAGGCCGACGAGGACACCCTGAACCGAATCCTCTGGCATGCGATGCGCGGCGAAGAACGATATCCGGGGGATGCGAAGTAACGGAGTTTGCGGTCTCTTGCAACCGATCGCTCGGCAAGCTAGAATAGTGAGACGAAAACGGAAGCGACCTGCCGGAGACCGCACCATGCCGTGCCCCTTGCCAGGAATGGATCCCTATCTCGAAGCCGACAAGCTCTGGCCGGCGTTCCAGCATCAAATGATCGCGTGCCTGTACCAGGTTCTGCTTCCCGGCCTCGTCGATCGCTACCGCGCGCGCATCAACCAACGGTCATACCTGACCGAGCAACCACTCTTTACCTCCATTATTCGCGAACAACATCTGGAAGAATTTATCGAAGTGCGGCAACGGTCGGACAACCGCCTCGTCACCCTGATCGACATGGTCAGCCCGATCAACAAGACCCGTTCGCAGGGCCGCTCGGCCTATCTCGAATCGCGCAAACAGGCCCGCTCCCAGAACGCCAGCGTCGTTGAAATCGACCTGGTCCTGCAGGGCCAACCGATGCTGGACTATTCCCGCGAAGGCCTGCCCGAGTGGGACTTCGCCATCACCGTGACGCGCTGCACCCAGCCGGAACGTTACGAGATCTACACCACCACGCTTCAGAAGCGCCTGCCGCGCTTCAAGATCCCCCTGGCGTCCGACGACCGCGACACAGTCCTCGACCTCCAGGCCACCTTCTCCCGTTGTTACGACCAGGCCAACTTCTCCGCCCAGATCGACTATAAAATCGACCCGCCGCTCAAGCTCAAAGACACCGACCGGAAGTGGCTGGGGGATGCGTTGAGGTTGCAGAAGTTGCGGTGAAGTGCATGTTAGTGGCATGTAACACGTCGCTAGACTAATGTCAGTGAGCAGCGGTTCAAACAAGCCGGGCTCGACCCGTTCCGGTTCTTCAAGAACTGAAAAGGGACATCACTTGGCCTTCGCCGAGTTCCGGCAGAAGGCTTCCGCGCATCGGCGGTGCAATATTCGGCGGCTCTTGTTTGACGGAGAGGAAACAGGCTCTATGGCCAAAGAAATCATGGCGATTGAACGCTGCCGCATTTCGGGGTTCAAGTCGATCCGTGAGGCTGATATTACTCTAAATCCGCTCAACGTCGTGATAGGGGCGAATGGAGCAGGCAAGTCTAACCTCGTGTCCTTTTTTTCTCTCCTCCAGGCTTCGTTGGACGCTCGATTGGATGGCTACATCGGACGGTACGGTGGGCCTAACGCGTTCTTGCACCTTGGGTCCAAGGTGACGAGCGAAATCCGGTCTGCCCTGACGGTAAATACGGAGGCGGGCCGAGGAACACTGTTTCAGCGATTGGAGTTTCAAGCACCGGATAGCCTTGTTTACAGCCACAACCATGCACATGTGCCCGCCGGCGTGGATCGCTCCAATGAAATCACAATCGACGGCCTTTGCTCTGTCATTAAGGAGAATGGCCCTTCAGATCCTCAGCAGTGCATCTATTTCAGACTCAAGGACGGAATTGGGGCCTTCCATTTTCATGACACTACCTTGACCGCGCCGATTCGTGCGGCGGGTTATGTCGAGGATAATCGGCGACTGCATGAAAACGGCGGCAATTTGGCGGCGTTCTTGTACCGGCTGGGAAAAACCAAGAAGAGTGTGTATCAACGCATCGTCTCAACGGTGCGAATGTGCGCCCCGTTTTTCGAGGATTTTAGTCTCGCTCCACGGGCGCTCGATCCCCAACGCATCCTGCTGAATTGGAGGCAAAAAGACTGTGACTACGAGTTTGGGCCACATCAGCTTTCTGATGGTACGATTCGTGCCATGGCACTGGTCGCCTTGCTGTTGCAACCTGAAGCGGAGCTTCCGAAGTTCATTGTAATTGACGAGCCGGAAATCGGTCTGCATCCTTATGCAATTAACGTGATCGCCGCTCTGTTCAAGAAGGCCAGTCATCACACGCAACTCCTGGTAGCCACGCAAAGTTCGACTTTGCTCGACGAGTTTGGCCCGGATGACGTGTTGTGTGCTGAACGCCGAGGTCAGGAATCGGTCTTCTTCCGGCCTGATGCGGCAAAGCTGTCTGATTGGTTGTCCGACTACAGCCTTGGGGAGATCTGGCAGAAGAACGTCATCGGGGGGGGGCCACATTGATGCCACGGCTCTATCTCTTTGCCGAAGGGCAGACCGAGCAGACTTTTGCGGACGCCGTACTGAAGCCACATTTGGCGCACTTCGGTGTTTACGTTCACAACCCTGTTCTAATAGCACATGCACGCAAGAAAGGAATCGTGCATCGAGGAGGCGGCAGAAACTACGAACCAATGAAAAATGATATTCTTCGATTCTTAAAACAGGAATCCGCTGCCGACGTTTACTTCACAACGATGATCGACCTATATGCCCTTCACGCTGAGTTTCCCGGACGTGAAGATGCAGAGAAATTAAGGCATGATCCCCACCAACGTGTGCAGTCGCTCCAGTCCGCTTGGGCGCGAGACATCGCGGATGGACGGTTCATTCCGTTTATTCAACTTCATGAATTTGAAGCGTACCTCTTTGTCGATCCTTCTCAGTTTGAATTCTTTTACCCCGATAGCCTGCCTCAGATTGCCGGTCTTCAGAAAATTGCCGACGACGTACGCACACCTGAACTCATTGATGATGGCCAGCATACTGCCCCGTCAAAACGGATCATGTCGCAGTTCCCGGACTACAAAGGTGCGAAGCCGCTCGTTGGTCCGCAGGTCGGAGAATTAATCGGCGTTGCAGCGATTCGTGCGAAGTGCCCTCATTTTAATGAATGGCTAACTGGACTGGAACGACTGCCCGAGCGGGGTGCGTCATCAAGATGAAATGAGATGGTCCGCCCTCAGTCACTGAACTTGGGCGGCTCAAAGATTCGCTTCTGCCTCTTCCGTTTTTCTCTGCAACTGTTCTTCTTCTAACTCCGTTTGCATCAGCATTTATCGAGGCCTGGAATATTGACTAAAGAACGACGGTAGGACGGTTCTTCGAAGGCTGCCGGCGTATTTTTCAAGTCATTCTCGAAAACAACACCGGCGGACCTCGGAAGAACTTGACCTCGATTCAGAGGTCACCAGACCCTATAGCTGCCGCATGAATGCCACCAACGCCTTCTTCTCGTCCGCGTCCAGCTTGGTCTCCAGAATCAGATTGAAGAACTCGATGGTGTCCTCGAGTGTCAGCAATCGGCCGTCGTGCAAGTAGGGCGGTGAGTCTTTGATGCCGCGCAAAGGGAAGGTCTTGATCGGTCCGTCGGCCACGGCCTTCATGCCGTTGATCATCTGCGGCTTATAGAATCGCTCAGCTTTCAGATCGTGCATCGAGTTATCGGTGTAGTACGGCCCCGGATGGCAGGTTGCGCACATTGCCTTGCCGAAGAAGAGTTGCTGTCCCTTCATTTCCAGCGAATCGGCCACGAATTTCCTGGGATCGAGCTTACCGTCGATCCCCAGTCCCGGCGCCGGCGGGAAGGTCAGCAACTCCTGAACCTCGGCCATGAAGTGGACTTGGCTACCGCGTTCCAGCGGGTTGACTCCCTTGGCGGTGGCCGAGACGGGATCCCCGTCAAAGTAGGCGGCCCGTTGTTCGAACTCGGTGAAATCTTCGATCGTTTTCATGGCTCGTTTCGAGCCGAATAATCGCTGAATGTTGACGCCGCGCAAGCTGGGCGTGTCGATGCGGATGCGATGGGCCTGCGGGCGGATGTCGCCGAGCAGGTGGGTCGCGGCGCTGGTATGGCCGTTCACGTGGCAGTCAAAGCAGGCCACGCCGAGCTTGCCTTCCGGCTTCTCGGTCTTGCGGTCCGCGGTGGCGTTGAACTGCTGTTGCGGGAATTGCGTCAGCAGCAAACGAAACCCTTCCAGTTGCTTCGCATTGAGGATGCCCTGGAAGATCTCCTGAAAGTTGTCGACGGTGACGATTTTGCCCTGAGAAACGTCGCCCAGGTCAGTCCGCGTGGTCAGAAAGATAGCGGGGGGAAACTCGGGCAGGAAGTGTTCGGGTAAATCGAAATCGAGGTCGAAGCGTTCGAGACGCGGCAGAGCCTTGATTTCCATCTGCGGGAAGAGCATGCCGCCCGCCTCGTGCTTGGGATGGGGCAACGGCAGATAGCCTTTCGGGAACAGCCCCTTCTCGCGAATGTCGTCCGGCGACATGGCCGCGAGTTTCGTCCAATCCATGTCCTCGGGCAATTTGGCCGTCGGGCCAACCTGGATCGGCTTGCCGCGCGACATGGTCACCTTCTGGTCCGGCTTGGTCGCCAGGACATAACGTTCTTCGAGCAGCTTGTTGTGCCGGGCCATGGTCGGCGCCTTGTCGGCCTTATCCTTCGCCATCATGGATGCGAACGATTCCTGCCCCAAGAGCACTGGCGAAACTTGGTCGTAGCTCGAGGAGGGCGCATCCTTCTTCTCAGGTTCCTTCGGCTGGGAAGTCAGGAGCGACGGGACGACGAAGACCAGCGATCCGACCGCCAGGGCAAGCCACGGCATCCAGATGTGAAGTCGATTCTTCAGAAAGTTCATCGTGTTCTCCTGAACGAAATGGGAAAAGAGGGGCTGAATTGCTCGACCGCTGTGCTGAGTCGACGCGATGGCGAGACGAAAAGCAAGCGAAATGCGTGCCAAGGAACTTGGTTCGAGATAATACCAACGCAAAAGGGCCGGGACTTCGTGGAAGTCCCGGCCCTTGGTTTGTTCTGATGAAGACCGATCAGGGCGTCATCTTTTTGGCGGCGTCGTGGGCGTTGAGGATTGCCTTGGGCACCTTGGCGGAGCCTTCGCCTTTGCCGACCGTGGGCCGATCGACCTGCGTGCCGATCTGGTTCGAGATGTACCAGCAGCCGCCGAGGAGCAGGGCCACGGAAGCGGCCAGCGAAAGCCGGCTGCGGCTCAACGCCCGGCGATTCGGAGTCGTGATTGCCGACAGCGGCATGGGCATCTCGTCGCGCAAAACCAGGCAACGGGCCGGCGGGAACGGCGTCGGCAGGGCTGCCTTGAAAAAGCCCGAGAGCAGCTGATCGAGATTGTCTTCCGTTATCTTTGAAATTTCGGCGCTCATAGTATCGTTTTCACTCCCTGGGCAGTTAACCGATCGGCGAGCCGTTGTCGGGCCCGGCTCAACCGCATATGCACCGCCGTCGCGTTGATTCCCAAGATCTCAGCGATCTGCTGAGCGTCATAGTCGAGAGCATACCGCAATGTCAACAGGTCGCGGTCGCCCACCGGCATCTCTTCGAGGATTCCCCGCAGCTGAGCGAAGGACTCCTGGCGAACGAGTGATTCAAGCGGCTGCACCTCTTTGGAGAGCACACCGTTCATAAACTGCGGAGGCGAGGTCCCGTTTCGGCGGAAGGCGCTCTTGGCGTAGTCCTCCGCGAGATTCCGACCGACCCTCAGCAGCCAGGCACGGGGGTTTTGGATCTCCTCCCCGGCCTCCCATTGTTTCCAGAGCCGCATGAACGCTTCCTGAGCGATATCGAGCGCCAGGTCCGCGTCCATCCAACGAGCGTAGGCCAACGCCCACACCTCGCGGCTGTGCCGTTGAAAAAGCGCCTCGAACTCAGCTTGGCGCGGTCCAGCCGTTGGCGGGTCGACTTTCATGATCCTTAGGAAACCCGCTCCCCGCCCGGAAGCCGGGAGGCTATCAATGCGGCACACCCTTAAGACGAGAGTGTCACGGAATTATAACACCATTTCTTCGACGATACCGACGCGGAGTTCGTTTGATCCCGATGACGAATTCGCAACTTAACTTCAATGATCGCAATATATTGCGAAGAACGATCGTCAAACCCTACCGATCTTCTCGATTTTATCACCGCAGAGTGCTGCTGACTATACTGTACGAGGTCCAGATGATACAACCTTGTTAACTTGACGTCCGCGAGCACTCCCCTACGGAAATCCTCTGGGTCGCGGCTTCACCAATTCATGAGGTTTCATCATGCGCTTCCTCTCGACTTTGTTCATCGTCACTATTTTTGCCTTCCCCCTTTCCGCCGCGGATGAAGAACTGAAGAAGGCGGTGGCGCTGTACGCGTCATTCGACGAATGGCCCGAGGCTGACGTCGGCAGTGGCGATCCGCGGTTCTGGACACGCTTGAATGATGCGAAAGAGAAGGGTAAATTCGTCCACACAAAAGGCTTCGACGCCATGGTGTTCGGCATCAACAAGAAGGGCGTGCAGGGAGGCTGCCTCGAAGCGAAAGATGTGCTGCCTGAGAATGGCCGCATTTACTTCCCCGCCAAGGGGAACATCGGTTACCGCGAAGGGGGCTGGAGCGGGGCGCTTTCGGTCTGGATCAACACCGACCCGAACACGCTGCTGAAGACCAAATTCTGCGACCCGATTCAGATCACGCAGAAGGGGGCAAACAACGGCGGCATCTGGTTCGATTTCAACGACGCCAAGCCGCGTGATATGCGCCATGGCGTGTTCACCGCCGTCGGCGAGGGCGAGAAACCGCTCACCGAAGAGGGCGACGACGCTCCGATGGTTCGCGTGCCACGCGTCGCCTTTAAGCAAGGCGAATGGCGGCACATCGTCCTCAACTGGAAGAATCTTGATACGGGCAAGAAAGATGCCATTTCACAGCTATACATCGATGGCAAACTGATCGGCGAAGTCAAGGACCGCGCCATCGGCATGAAATGGGACATGGAGAAGGCGGGCATTTATGTGGCCGTCAACTACATCGGCCTACTTGACGAGCTGGCCGTCTTCGGCCGAGCCCTGAGTGAAAATGAGATCGCAAGCCTTCACAAAACACCTGGATTGCTGAGTGGATTGAAGAAGAAGTAGACGCTTCTCAATCGAATTTCGGACCGTCGTCAGGCTTCTCCTTGGTATCCTTGCCGTCCTTCTTTTTGTCGGAGCCGCCCAGTGCAGTGACACGCAAGATCGTCTTCTTGTCGCCCTCGATTTTGAACTCGACATCCTTTCCCTTTTTCGGGAGAAGGTCAACCGTCACTTCCAAACGCAGGTCGTCAGCGCCGCTCAGTTTCGCGATGTACGTGCCGTTCTTGAGGTTCAACTTAAGCTCGTGGGGCTTCAATGTCTTGATCAGATTCCCGCCCTCGAAGACGCGCAACTCGGCATTCCGATAGCGGCTGTCGGCTTCATCCGCGACTTCGATACTCAACGTCCCAGAAGAGTTAGCCAACGGGGCGAGTTTGTAAAAGACGAATACCCCAAAACCGGCGAGGCAGATCAAGATCACCGTGACCCAAGGAAAATTCCAGCCTCGCGGCTCTTCGGCCCAGGGGGCCAGTTGGCCGGTGTACATGTTGGACGGATTCGAACCCGTGAGCGACGAGTTCGAGGGAATCGAAATGGACGGGACGCTCGCGCTGGCCAGCGACGGGGCCGTCGTAAACGTAAAGGTTGATGGCGTGTTCGGATCGGCCGCGAGTTTGCGCAAAACGTCAGCAACTTCTCGAGCGGAGGCAGGCCGTCGGGCGGGGTCTTTTTCCAAAAGTTGCGTGATCAGGCGCGATAGGGCAACCGGGATCTGACCATTTAGAGATCGAGGATCGGGCGGTTGATCGACGATCAGGCTGGTCAGGATGGCCATGGTGTCCGGACCGGTGAACGGCCGGCGGCCGGTGCTCATCTCGTACATGACGCAGCCGAGGGAGAACAAGTCGGCACGCTGATCGACCGCAATGCCACGGGCCTGTTCCGGCGCCATATAAGCGGGAGTGCCGAGGACGGCCCCCTCGTGCGTCAACATCGACTCGGCTTCCTGCTGCGGACGGGCCAAGCCGAAATCGAGAATCTTGCCGCGAATGGTTTGGGTCGATTCGTCCGTCTCGAGGGTCTCGACCCAGATGTTGTCCGGTTTGATGTCCCGGTGAATCAAGCCGAGGCCATGAGCCGCGGCCAGCCCCGAGGCGACGTCGCGACTAATCTTGAGGATGAAGGCCAGTGCGGGCCGGCCGCGTTTTTTCAGTATCGTGCCGAGACTTTCGCCTTTGAGCAGGGGCATCGCCAGATAGGGGATGCCGCGATCTTCGCCGACCTGATGGATGGCGACAATATTGTCGTGTTCGAGCTTGGCGGCCGCCCGTGCTTCCCGGAAGAATCGTTCGCGCGAGACCGGTTCATCGGCCACGTGCTTTTTCATCACCTTCAAGGCAACGCGCCGGCGTAGCGAGACGTCCTCCGCCAAATATACGGTGCCCATGCCCCCTTCGCCCAGCTTCTCCAGCAGCTTGTAGCCGCCCACCATGCCAACCGTCGGTCCCTCTTCAGGCGCGGGCATCGAACGATTCGCCAGGGGAATCGACGTTTCCATGATGTCATCACGGCTGATCGGCGGTGAAATTTCCACCGTCATATCCCGCTTGTGCGCATCGGCATCAGATTCAGAAGATTGCGGGTCTGGCATGAACGATCTCGAATATTTTCCAGGTCGGGCGCAATCGCCCCTCTATTTCATCCGAAAACGAGTCAAAACTCAAGATCCGAATTGGCAGAACGTGAACTCTATCACTATAGCACGCATCTCAAACTCTGAAAGGTTGTCATCGCGAGGAAGAAGGATATTCTCCCATCACCGCCTCTGTCGAGCCACGATCTCTTTCCGAAACGAGGGCGTCATGAGTGTCGTTCGCTGGACATCCGTTCTGATTTTTCTGGCTTATCCGCTCGCTGCATCAGGCGCCGAGGCCGTTCGCTCGCATCCACCCTTGCGAGTTGCGCCACCGCCCTCTGATCGACCGCTCGCCCAAGGTCCCGGCTATTATGCCGATGCCCAAAAGGGTGCGGACGCCAATGACGGAAGTGCCGCGAAACCCTGGAAAACGGTACGCCACGCGCTCAGCCGTCTCAAGGCGGGCGACACCCTCTATCTCAAAGGCGGAACTTATTACGAGAACGTTTACCTCGCCCTGCGCGGGACGAAGGATGCCGCGATCACCATTCGATCGGCTCCGAACGAACAAGCGATCCTTGATGGCGGCTGGAGTGAATTCTATGAGAAGCCGGCCGAGGCCTGGGAACCCGAGCTGAAGGGTGCGCCGGGGGAATATCGGTCCAAAAATCTCTATCCCAACCAACGCGACGTCATCGGTTCGTTTGGCGATTCCATGATCGGCTTGCAGACGTACTATCACGCCATCGACCTCCGCGCCACCGGCGAACGGGTCGAGTGGATCGACGAGCAGAACCAAATCCAGGGCGACATCAAACCGCTCTACTGCGGCCCCGGCATGTGGTACGACCCGCGGACCGGCCGCATCCATATGCGGCTTGCGGCCACGAACAACCCGGAGCCCGTGCCGAATTATCGGGGCGAGACGGACCCGCGCAAGTTGCCCTTGATCATCGCTCCATTCTCCTCGACGACGCTGCATGTCGACGGCGCCGAGCATGTTCGCCTCCAAGATCTCGTCATCCGCGGCGGCGGTTATACGACCGTTCTCCTTGATCACGCCATTAACTTCGAATTCGACAACGTTACTGTCTGGTGCAGCACCTACGGCATCCGGGCCTCGCGCACCGGACCGATGACCTTCCACCGCTCGGCCCTGTACGGCAACGCCGCGCCCTGGACGTATCGCTCCGATACCAGCAAACGCGATTACCCTGGCAAGGCCCATCGCAACATCACCCGGCTCAACACCCACTCTCTTCTGGAACTCGACGCCGGGCGTGAGTCATCTGTTTTCGCCACGCCGATGAACGATCACTGGGACATCTCCTATTCGGAATTCACGGACGCCCACGACGCCCTCTATCTCGGCGGCATTAACGTGAACTTCCACCATAACCTGATCGAAAACATGCAGGACGATGGCATCTACCTCAGCCCCATGTACTTCCGCCACAAGCTTGACAAGGTCGATCCGAGACTCCTCATCCACGAGAATGTCTTCCGAAAAATGCTGACCGCTCTCGCTTTCGGCGGCACCGAAACCGAGAACCGCGATCAAGTCTTCATCTACCGGAACCTCTTCGACCTGCGTGACGACATCCCTACCGGTCGGCCCGGCGGCAAGCGTGATGCGCCGGGCATGAGTAAAGGGAAGGTCATCGGCGATCATGGTTCGCCGCCCTGGTCCGCGATGACGATCTACCACAATACCTTCGTCAGCTCGGAACCGGCGCGAGACGCCGGAATGGTAACTTTTGGCGCGACCAAGTCGGAACGCCCCCGCCGGGTGTTCAACAACATCTACTACCACTTCGCGCGCCTCCCGGGATACACGGGACCGCTCGCTTCCAATCAGGCTATCGAGGACGGCAATCTCTTCTGGTCGAATCAGGCCGAACCGAAAGTAACGGAGAAGTTCTTCACGAAGTTCCGCGCCTCCGAGGAATTCAATCTGAGCAAGAAACTGCATCCGCCCGGTTCGTCGAGCCAATCGCTGTTGGCCGATCCGAAGTTTTTGAAGGTGGTCGCCGACCCGGCGAACGCGAATGACTATCGGCTCTCGAAAGAAAGCCCGGCCGTCGACACCGGCGTGATGCTTCCGGAAGATTGGCCAGATCCGCTGCGCAAAGCGGATTCCGGCAAGCCCGACTTGGGTGCGTTGCCGTTGAACACCGAGCCATTTAAGGTCGGCCGCAAGGCGGCTCACTGAAGAAATGGCGGCGGAGGCCCAACAAAAAATGAAACCTCTCGCCTGCTCCAACGTCTAAACCCCTGTTCCCGGAACGTGCGGGAATAGGTATCATGATCGGCACGAGACGTCATCGCCAACACCACCGTCGAGGAGACCTTTCCTATGTCGTTGTTCGTCCGCCCACGATCGGCCTTCGCCTACCGCTGGCTGATGGCGTCTGTCATTGCCGCCATCATTCTGTGCGTCGGGTTGACCGGTCTCCTCAATGGACCCGGCTTGATGACCATGCAAGCGCAACCGAAAGTCAAACCGAAACCGCCGGAGCCGCCCGTTCCCGAAGAACCACAGAAGGCGCCGGAACTCGACGGAGGAACCGCTTGGCTCAACTGTGGCGCGCCCATCAAGTTGAAAGATCTCCGCGGCAAGATCGTCCTGCTCGACTTCTGGACGCTTTGCTGCATCAACTGCATCCACACGATCCCCGATCTAGCCAAGCTGGAAAAGAAATACGCCAACGAGCTCGTCGTCATCGGCGTCCACTCGGCCAAGTTCGAAAATGAACGCAACAGCGAGAGCATCCGCAAGGCGCTTCTGCGTTACGAGATTCATCATCCGGTCGTCAACGACGCGGACATGAAAATCTGGAACGCCTACGATGCTAACTCGTGGCCGACGCTCGCGCTTATTGATCCGGAAGGCAATCTCATCGGGGCCACCTCTGGTGAAGGCCGTTTTCGGGTTCTCGACAACGCCATCGAGAAACTGATCAAGATTCACCGTGAGAAGAAGACGCTCGATGAGAAGCCGATCCGTTTCGACACGGCCAAGTTCCGCGACAAACCGACGTCTCTCTACTTCCCCGGTAAGGTTCTTCCGGACGAAAAAGGCAAACGGATTTTCATCGCCGATAGCACGCATCACCGGATCGTCATCGTCGGGATGGATGGACAGAAGATCGCGATCGCCGGCGCGGGCACGCCTGGGAAGACGGATGGAACGTTTGCGAAAGCTCAATTTGATGATCCGCAGGGGATGGCTCTGAGTGCGGACGGCAACACACTCTACGTGGCCGACCGGCGGAATCATCTGTTGCGTTCGCTCGATCTCAAGGCCCAAACAGTGACGATCCTCGCTGGCACGGGTGAGCAAGATCGCGACCGCGGCGAGGGTGGACCGGCTCTCGAACGCGGCTTGAATAGTCCGTGGGATCTGTACCTCGACGGCAATCGGCTCTTCATTGCCATGGCCGGTCATCACCAGATCTGGACGCTCGATCTCAAGGATGGCATGCTCGAACCTTACGCGGGGGACGGCCGGGAGAATATCAAAGATGGTCCGTTGTTCGCGGCACGCTTTGCCCAACCGAGCGGTCTGACGAGCGACGGCAAGAATCTGTATGTCGCCGATCCTGAAGTAAGCGCCGTCCGCCGCGTGCCGATGAACGGCAAGGGCCGGGTAGAAACGCTCGTCGGCGAGGGGCTCTTCGAATTCGGCGACATCGATGGCCCGCCGCGCGAAGCACGCCTGCAACACGCGATCGGCGTCGCCTATCGCAACGGCGTCGTCTACGTGGCCGACACCTACAACAACAAGATCCGCACGATCGACCTGAAGAGCGGCGACATCGGCACCTTCCTCGGCGGCCAGCCGAAGAAGGGCGAAGAGCCTCTCTTCAACGAACCAGCGGGGCTTTGCTTCGCCGGCGATAAGCTCTACGTCGCCGACACCAACGCCCATCGCATCCGCATTATCGACATGAAGACTAAAGCTGTTTCGACGCTCGAGTTGAAGGGCGTCGATCCGGTGGCGTTGCCGAAGGAATAACACCTGTTCAAGGCAAGCCGGAAGCGTCAGCGACCGGAGCAGACCCCGAAAGATTGCGAGATTACCATGAAAACCCTCTGTTCTCTGATAATGATCGTGCTGTCGCCCGTGCTTCTCCACGCTGGCGAGAAGTTCAAACCCAGGCCTGACAACACGAACCTGAAACCGGTGACGGTTGATGGCGTGACATGGACCGGCAACCTGGCCGGGGCGATCGAACAGGCCGTGAAAGAGAAGAAGCTCATCTTCATCGACTTCACGGGCGTTACCTGCGTCAATTGCCGGATTAACGAAAAGACGGTATTCGCGAAGGAAGAGGTGAAGGACCTCTTCAAGAAATTCGTCTGCGTGCAAATCCATGTCGACTCGGTTCCTGAAACGCTCTATACGAAACCGCCCATCGAAGAGAAGCGTGAGCAAGATGCCGAGTTGAATTTGGCCTTCCAGAAGAAGACGTTCGGCACGGAACAACTGCCGCTCTACGTGATCGTCAAGCCGGCCGAGAACAACTCCTTCGAAGTCGTCGCCATTTACGCCGAAGGGAAGATCAACAAGCTCGACCAGTTCATCGAGTTCATGAAGAAGCCGCTGAAAGATTAGCGAGACTTCGCCTCTGACTGACGCGATTTATTCGTTCGTAGTGACCCGCTGAAGCGGGTCACTACGAACGGAGCAGATAATTTGACTCAGACGCGATGAGTTTCTCCGGCTAAAGAATCTAATAACGAATGACGTTCAGTGATTTCACCGATGCCGATCTCAATCGCCTCTTCGGGATTCAAGCCGATAGTGCTCGCCTGTTCGATGACGTCGCCGCGCTGGAGCCGAAAGCCTGGTTGAAGGAGACACTGGAACGAGGCAAGATCGCCTCGGTTTGATGCAGATGGGGCGATTATTGGGAATTCTCGTATCGATTATGAAAGGGACCGATTGACATGAGGTCGTACATTCTGATTTTGGCCGTGTCAGCCATGACGTCTACTTCTTCGGTCGCCCAACCGCCCACGTTCGACCAGATCGTCAAGAAGGTCGAGGCGAAGTTCGAGCCAGCCGACGCTCGGCCGGGGCAGACGGTCACTCTCAAGATCTCCGTCCAGTTGATCAACGGCTGGAGCACCTACCCGACGATTCAGCCGGATAAAGGCGCGAAGGCGCAGACGAACAAGGCCACGTTCCCGGGACCGGCCGATGTCGTCTACGTCGGCGAACTGTTCGAACCGCTCGATCCGAAAGAGAAATCCGAACCGCTCGCGCTGATCGAGAAGTTGCACTTCTATCCGGGCGGCGGCGTCTGGGAGCGCAAGGCGGTGGTGCTGCCTTCCACGCCGGCCGGCAAGATTTCATCGAAGATCAAGTTCCGCGTCCTCGTCTGTGATAAGGACAACTGCTTGCCGCCGAAGACGTATGAACTCGAGGCGGGGCTGAATGTGGCCGGCGAACCGGTGCCGGTCGAGAAGCGATACAAGGACGAAGTCGAGAAGAAGTAACGGACCACGAGCCCGACGCGACTGCAAGGGACCCAATAACGGGGCGATAATGAAGCATTTCTGGTCGATTCTTTTTCTAACGGTGTGCTTCTTTCCGTCGACCGCCCGCGCCCAGTCATTCATGGATGCGGTCAAGAAGATCGAAGGCCGTTTCGAACCCGCGGATGCCAAGCCCGGCCAGACGGTTGTCTTCAAGCTTTCCATCTCCTTAAACGAGGGATGGTACACCTATCCCACTGAACAGCCCGATGCACGACTCAAGGCGATGGTCAATACGATCATCTTGCCGCCGCCGGGCGATGTCATCTTCGTGGAACCCGTAAGCGACCCGCCTGGACAACAGACGGGTTTCGACGCCGAGATTGGCGACAAGCGCTACTATCCCGATCCCGTCACTTGGGAGTTCCCCGTCGTTGTCTCGCGGAAGGCGACACCGGGTCTCAAAAAAATTACTCTTGAGAAAGTCCGGGTCCTCGTCTGCGTGAAGAAAAAACTTCCGGACGGCACATACGAGGAGAAATGCCTCGCCCCACGAACCGTGCCCGTCACTGCCGACTTGAATGTCCTCGAAGGCCCCGCCGTGCCGATTGATCCCAAGTTTGTGAAGGCCGTCGAGAAAGCGCTGAACGCGCCGCCTGAAGTCAAAAAGAATGACCCGATGACGCCGTCTAAAGAAGACGAGCCTGCCAAGTCGAACAGCATCTCGGAAGGCGAAAAACCGCTGCGCATCTTGAGGGACCGCGACTACGCGTTCGACATCAAAACGGTCGAAGGGATGCTCCCACATGACATGAAAGGCAAGTTCTCCAATCCAGAAGGGGGCGATGCCGGGTTTGTCACGTTTCTGATCACCGCCATGTTCTGGGGCGCGGTGACGCTCTTGACCCCGTGCGTCTTCCCGATGGTGCCGATCACCGTCAGCTTCTTCCTCAAGCAGGGGGAAAAGAAACTGCACAACCCGCTAACGATGGCGACGGTTTACACGCTGACGATCGTGGTCGTCCTCGGCGTGGCGGCCCTCTTCTTTCTCTCCGTCTTTCGTGAACTCTCCGTCAATCCCTGGATGAACGTCGCGCTTGCCGTGCTCTTCGTCTTCTTCGCCCTGAGCTTGTTCGGCATGTACGACATCGTCTTGCCGAACTTTCTGGTCCGCTTTACCTCGAAGCGGGAAGGCTCGGGCGGTTACGGCGGCGTCATCTTCATGGCCCTGTCGTTCTCGATCGTCAGCTTCACCTGCGTGGCGCCGTTCTTGGGCGGCTTCGCCGGCATGGCCGCCTCGGGGGCGTTCTCGAAACTCCAACTCGCCGCGGGCGCCTTCGCGTTCGCCGCCGCCTTTGCCGCCCCATTTTTCGTCCTGGCGATCTTCCCTAGCCTCATCAAGAAACTGCCGAAGAGCGGCGGCTGGATGAACACCATTAAGGTCGTGATGGGCTTCCTGGAACTGGCTGCCGCCCTCAAGTTCTTCCGCACCGCCGAGCTCCGCTGGTCAATCCCCACGACGATTTTCACTTACGATTTCGTCTTGAGTATGTGGGTCGTCATTCTCATTCTCGCCGGGCTCTACTTGCTTAACCTCTACCGTCTGCCCCATGACGAGATGCAGGAGCACATCGGTGTGCCGCGCATGCTCTTCGGCCTGCTCAGCATCACTGTCGGCATCTATCTGATTCCGGGGATGTTCTCGAGCGGCCACGAGAGACAACGACCGGCCGGGACGATCTATGCTTGGGTCGACGCATTCCTGCTCCCTGAACCGGGCAACGATCTCGAATGGTCGTCCGATTTGCTGAGTACGATCGAGCGTGCCCGCGAACGAGGCGAGACCGTGTTGATCGATTTCACCGGAGTGACTTGCACGAATTGCCGGCTCAACGAGAAAAATGTCTTCCCGAGACCGGAAATACACTTATTGCTCAAGAAGTATCTACGCGTGCAGATGTACGCCGACACGATCCCGCCCGAGTCTTATGAGGCGGCACCTGGCAAGAAAAAGCGAGATTCTGACGCCGAGGCCAATCTCAATCTTCAGCAAGAGATCTTCGGGAACGAACAGTTGCCCTACTACGTGATCCTGCGGCCTGTGCCAGGGCCGAAGGGTGGGCCTGTGGAAATCGTCGGCGTCTATGAAGAAGGCAAGATCAATAACATCGAACGTTTCAAGCAGTTCCTCCAGAACGGGCTGAAGAAGTAACCACACCTGATTGACCTCGAAGGGACTCGACCGTGCCGCAACATTCCGTGATTCAAGGCGATTGTTTGGCCGGCATGGCCAAGCTCGACGTCGGCTCCGTGGATCTCGTCTTCGCCGATCCGCCCTTCAACATCGGCTACGATTACGATGTTTACCAGGACAAGCAAAGCGAAGACTCCTACCTCGATTGGACGGAAAAGTGGGGCGCAGAAGTCCACCGCATCCTCAAGCCGGATGGCTCGTTCTGGCTCGCCATCGGCGACGACTTCGCGGCCGAGCTCAAGGTGCTCTTTCGCAAGACGCTCGGTTTCACCTGCCGCAGCTGGGTGATCTGGTACTACACTTTCGGCGTCAACTGCAAGCAGAAGTTCAGCCGCAGCCACACACATCTCTTCCACTTCGTGAAGAATGCCAAGAAGTTCACCTTCAACACCGAAGCGATCCGTGTCCCCTCGGCCCGGCAACTCGTCTACGCCGACGCCCGGGCCAACGCAAGCGGCCGGCTGCCCGATGACACCTGGGTGCTGCGCCCGCAAGATCTGCCGAAGGGTTTTGAAGCAAACGAGGACACCTGGTACATGCCGCGCGTCTGCGGCACGTTCAAAGAGCGTGCCGGCTTCCACGGCTGTCAGATGCCCGAACGGCTTCTCGCCCGCATTATTGAAGTCTCGTCGAACCCCGGTGAACTCGTGGTCGACCCCTTCGGCGGCAGCGGCTCGACGCTGGTGGTCGCCAAGAAACTCGGCCGAAAATGTCTGGGCTTTGAACTGTCAGAGAACTATGCCGAGCGCATCAAGATGCGTCTGAAAGAGACGCACGAAGATCAGCCGCTTGACGGCGCCAAGGATCCGACGACGAGTGCGCCGACCACGGCCAAGGGGAAGAGGCTGAAGAAGAGCGATCAGCCGCAGTTGTTCACTTCGTGAGGCCTGAAAAGGGGTTTCGTTCGATGATTGACGCACACGCATACCATGCGCTGGCACGCTCATCATCACACGTCTGGCACAGGCCACTTATACCAGGGGCGTTTCAAGTCGTTCCCGATCGAGTCGGACGAGCATCTTTACCGGGTGTTGCGCTATGTCGAGCGCAATGGGTTGCGAGCGAATTTGGTGGATCGCGCTGAAGATTGGCGCTGGTCGAGTCTGTGGGCGCGTGAATCCGGCGACACGGCCGCTCGC
>Ga0105046_10006098_pt1 | contig 19025 bp, 17 predicted proteins | sample MAT03_FD_78385 | JGI IMG/M metagenome (GOLD analysis project Ga0105046, IMG submission 78385) | Freshwater microbial communities from Lake Fryxell liftoff mats and glacier meltwater in Antarctica - MAT-03 (megahit assembly) | ecosystem: Environmental > Aquatic > Freshwater > Ice > Liftoff... | reverse complement strand
TCGGACGCCGGGCGGCAGTCATTCCGCCATACGCGGTGTGTGTTTTGGGTCTCAAGCCCACCATAACTGCAAGCCCCCGCCTTTAGGCGTGGGGTATCTGACGAAAAAGAACTCAAGCGAGAACGAGATAAGTATGGTTCCACAAAAAAACAGCAGCGTCATGCCCAGAGAGACGGAATGCTTCCCACCTGCCAACAGAATCAGCAGGCTGTTTGCAAACCCAAATGCCAGACCGAACAATAAACCATCCATCACCAAATTGATGAATGGCGTAGACTTTCCTAGTGAGGAAGCATGGGATGAGGCTCCATCCCACACCCCATAAGACACCGCCAAACAGACTTCTAAAGACAATTTGATCCGAAGAGGGTTTTTCGGGCATGATGTGTCTCTCTGGTTGAAATATTCTATTGAGAATTTTATCACAAACGAGTCGTGAAGAGTGTTAAGGTGGAATAAAGGCATAAAAGTGAGGCAAATAAAGGCTTTGCCAGCCCACTTAAAGTTGTTGTTCAGACGTTATTCAGAGCGAGAGGGCTATAATAGGGGCAAGTCGATAAAACATGCACGCATATAAGGCAAACAGCCATGTCTCTCTTTGATCATCAACGTCTCACACAGGATGTCTTTCATCTCGATATTGAAGGCTTGCGCAAGGGCATCTATACCGATAAATACTTCACCAATGTTGTCCGCGTGCTGGCGGCCCTCAGTGAAGAGGGATATGCCTACAGCGGTACAAATCCGCGCAATCTGCCTGATTTTGATACGCTTCGGGTCGGGGATGTGATTGTTGAAGCGCAAATCTTTAACCGTCGCTCCCCGATTGCGCTCATCGCCGGGGTGGATGTGGCGCTGACGATGCTCAAACATGCCACAGGCTTTTATGATGATGGCAAATGGATCGATACCGCCGATGCGCTGGAAGTTGACGCCGTGCAGGATGGCGACATCACATACTATGATGGCGACCCCGAAAATGTGCTCACGGTGATCGAAGTGCGCGGGCGTTATCGCGATTTTGCACTGCTCGAAACCCCGATCTTAGGCATTCTGTCACGAGCCAGCCGCATCGCCACCAATGTCTATGAAGTGCTGCAAGTCTCAAATGGCAAACAGATTCTCTATTATCCGGCTCGCTTCGATTTGCCCGACGTTCAGGCCATCGATGGTTATGCTTATTATCTGGCGGTCAAGCGCTACAACGAAGAATATAAGCAAACCACAAATCCGACAGTGAGCACAGATGCCCAGGGCTTGTGGTGGGGCGGCAAAGGCAAAGGCACGATCCCGCACGCGCTGATTGCCTGCTTTGGCGCTGATGACACCGAGATGATGCTCAATTTTGCCCGCCACATGCCGCTGGAAACACCGCGCATTTTGCTGGCCGATTTTGATAACGATACGGTTGCGGCCTCGGTACGCACGCTGAATGCCTTCTGGGAAAAATACTGGGCAGCCCATCAAGCAGGCGATGAAACGGCTATGAAGCAGTACACGCTCAACGGTGTACGCCTGGATACGAGCGCCAAGCTGCGTGATGTCTCGCTGCATGCTGATGATCCCAAAGGCGTGAGCCCGGTTCTAGTGCGCACGGTGCGTAATGCGCTTAACAATGCCTGGCACGCCTGGACTCTCACGCCAGAGGCCGAAGCGATTGCCCAGGAATTTTGCAAACAGGTGCAGATTGTCGTCACAGGCGGGTTCAATCGGGATAAGATAGAATTGTTTGAGCGTGCCCGTGCCCCAGTTGATGCCTATGGCGTGGGATCATCGCTCTTGAGCAATGCCAAAGACACCAACACCGATTTCACGATGGATGTGGTGCGCATCTTCCACAATGCTCAATGGATCGACGTACCGAAGGTGGGGCGGCGTCCATGCGATAACCCGGATCTGCGCCGTGTGTCCTTGACCAAAATTTGATCAATCTCCCGTAGGGGCGCGGCAGGGTGCATAGACACTCCCCACTCCCTCGCTCTATTGGGTTTAAAGAGGTTTTATGAGCATGACACCCCCTGAACGCCAACCGCGCCTTGTCTCATCCCGTACTGGCCGTGTGATTTCTTATGGCGGCCTTGTCGAGCGGATTCTGCATCAGTTTCACGAGGAGCATGGGGAAGATATTCTCCACATGCCCGCTGATGATGAAACGGAGCGGCGGACGCTCGTCAAAGAGGTGGGGGAATATATCTTCGCTGTTGAATCAGTTGTGCTGTCACGGGCGGAACAGGCTGAGATTTTGCAGCGTGTTTACAGCGAATTGTTTGGCTATGGCGTGCTGGATGTGCTGCTGAATGACTCGCGCTTGACCACGATTGCCATTGATGGGGCCGAGAAGATTTCTGTGCGCGAGGGGCCCGGCCAGGAATTGACGCCGCGCGACCCGATTTTTGAGGATGTGCCGCATCTGCGCCGGACCCTGGAAAAAATCTTGCACGCGGCAGGTGCTGCCCTGAATGATGATACCCCCATCATCGAAACAGGTCTGATAGTCAATCATCGCGCTGTCTCTCTCAATATTGCAGCCCCACCATTCGCGCCGGAGTGGAGTGCTGATATTCGGCTCCATCCTGTGCAAACACCCTCGCTCGATGATCTCGTCAAAGCCAATGTGATGCCCGAACAGGCTGCGACACTGCTGCGGGCGATTGTGCGTTCTGCGCATGGGCTGGTGGTGGTGGGTAATACGGAAGCGGGCAAGACAACATTGATGAGTGCCCTCATGCGTGAACTGCCCTCTGTGGGAAGTGTGATCACCGTCGAAAGAGCCCGCGAACTCAATCTGCCTGACGAAGTACAGCGCTTTGTCGTTAAATGGCCGATTGGGCAGGATGATGTTGGGATGACGTTTGGCGAGCAGATTCGGGCGGCCTTAGATGCAGCTCCGTCGCTTGTTGTGTTGGATGAACTGCGCTCCGATGACCCCTCGACCATTGCGCCGCTGCTCACCCAGGAAAATGAATCACGCCAATGGTGGGTTTTTCGCGGTACGACAGATACACAGCGCACGCGCACGGCGCTTACCATGTTGGCGCGTATGAGTGATCCCGGCCAATCTGAGGCACAGGTGACGGCGCTCACTCAGCGCTTGCCATTTCTGATCATGCTCAAGCGGCGTCGCGATGGGCTGGAACTGCGCGAGATTGGTGAATGGCAGTTCCGCGAGGGTCGCGAGTATGCCGATTACGTGCCTTTGATGGAGGCTGATTTTGAAGGTGTGCATGTGACGAAAAATCGGCCCATGCACGCACTGGATTTGCCGGAGGATTTTTGGGATTCGTGAGTCTATTATATGTCATGTGTGCATTGGTGGGCGACCCAGTGGGTCGCCCGAAAGCTATTTTCTACACAATCACATCATAAAACAGTGGCAGTGGCAGTACAGGCTCATGCGCGATGAGAAACGCGGCATCCACCAGACGTCTGGCTTCATCGGCTTTGTTCAGATCGTTGGCATGAATCACAGCCAGTACATCGCCTGCATTGATCGGGTTGCCCACCTTCCGAAACACCTCAATACCCACAGCCGGATCAATCACATCCTCTTTCTTTTCGCGACCTGCTCCCAGCACTAATGCGGCCATCCCAATGTAATTCGCGCTGGCTTCCGCGAGATAACCGCTGGCTGCGGCTTTGATCTCGATTTTGTGTGCAGCCTGCGCCAGCAAGGAGGGGTCGTCAATCACGCGGGTATCGCCTCCCTGGATTGCCACCAACTGGCGAAACTTGGTCAGCGCCTCGCCTGATGAAAGTTTCTGCTCAAGCTCCTGTTTGACACTGTCAAAATCGGTCCACTTTTCGCCCCGTCCCGCCAATTTCAGCATAGCGGCAGCGACATCAAGGCAGTGTTCCCGTAAATCCTGCGGGCCTGCGCCTGCCAATGTTTCGATGGCTTCGCGCACTTCGAGCGCATTGCCGACAGTGATGCCCAACGGCTGATTCATATCAGAGATGAGCGCAATCATATCGCGCCCGGCATCGATCCCAATATCGACCATAACGCGGGCCAGTTGGCGGGCGTCTTCAACAGTCGCCATAAACGCGCCTTTGCCACACTTCACATCCAGCACAATACCCTTTGATCCAGAAGCAAGCTTCTTGCTCATGATACTGCTGGCGATAAGGGGCGTACTTGACACAGTGCCTGTCACATCCCGCAGGGCATAAAGCTTGCCATCGGCGGGAGCCAATTCGCCTGTTTGCCCACACAGAACAATGCCATATTTGCGCGCCTGAGCACGAAATTCTTCCTCACTGAGAGCCACACGAAAACCGGGAATCGCTTCCAATTTATCCAGTGTACCGCCGCTGAACCCCAGACCTCGCCCGCTCATCTTAGCAACAGGCACCCCGCACGCGGCCACCAGCGGCAGCACGATCAGCGTGACTTTATCGCCAACGCCGCCGGACGAATGTTTATCCACCGCGTAATCTGTAATATCGGAGAGGTTCATCATATTGCCAGAGTGGGCCATCGCCAGCGTCAGCATGGCGGTTTCAGCGCGAGACATGCCACGAAAATAGATGGCCATCAGCAGGGCAGCCGCTTGATAATCGGGAATCTTGTTGGCCGTGTAATGCACGATAAACCATGTGATTTCATCGTGGGTCAGGGCTTGTCCATCCCGCTTTTTGCCGATAAGATCGATCATACGCATCAGCATTCTGCTCCTGTGTTGTTAGACCTTGTAGACGCCCTATTGTAACTTCAAGATGAGGGTTTAGCCTGCTGCCATATGGCAATAGGATGTGAAAAAGTCATTACACTTTCGGAAGAAAGTTGTAAGCTTGTCGTTTTAGAGTCTGCGCTAATTGATAAAAGTTTCCATTCTGGAAAGGTGTCGCTCTGTATGGTGCAAAAAACCAAAAATTCACCCCGCGATAAACAACAGATGCTTCTGATTGGCATTATCGCGGCAGCGGTTGTTGTCGCAGCGCTTGCGATCTTTATCTCTGGCAACTTCCTCAATCCCAACGCTGTTGCGATTGATTACAGCACTGTGCATCAGGAACGGACTGCGGATGGTGGGTTTATCCTGGGCGATCCCAATGCGCCCGTGACCGTCATTGCCTTTGAGGATTTCCTTTGCCCTCACTGCCAGGATTACCAGCGAACCATCAAGGCGTTCATTCAGCAGCAGGTTCTGACAGGGAAAGCCCGCTTTGAGTATCGATTCTTTCCCGCGATTGATCAGACCTATTCCTATTTGATGGCTGATCTGGCCGAATGCTCGGATATTTTGAACCCTGGGTCCTTCTGGGATGCCCACGATAAACTATTTGAGATCAACAGCCGCACACGCTTTAGCAATGCCACCGCCAAAGCCTTCTCGGATGCGATGGGCCTTGATTACAGCCAGGTGCTGGACTGCGTCAAGGAAGATGCAGATCAGATTGAAGCCGATGTTAAATTGGGCGAAAGCCTGAAGGTGGGCGGGACACCAACTGTGTTCATCAAGTACGGTGATAATGATCCTGTGCTGCAATCCCCCATCCCGAACGCTGACCAACTGGATGCGCTGGTGGCCGTTGCCGCTGGTATACAGTCCCAGTAATTCTTGTTTCGAGGCGATAAAAATCTCGCCTCTCCCACAAGACTATAAAAGGGCGCAGAGATGTCTCTGCGCCCTTTTATAGTCTTGTCACATTTCAGCGATTATTCCCGCAGCCATATTGATACACCTCGGCCTCTCGCCAGTAGCCCGCCTCATTGAACGCCAGATGCTGTTCTTGTCCCTGAATATCAACCTGCCGCAGCGGCATATGAGTCTCCAGTGCCGCCAATGTGACTTTGATGGCCTCAAATGTCAGTGGCGCTATAAGCCTCGGCGGTGGTGCAAAGGGATTCATCGCATCATAGCGTGCGGCAAAGCTCTCATCGGCCCATTGAGCGCTGCTCCACACAGTGCATCCCTCTCGCTGATCGAACTGAGGCAGAGACAGCAGCTCCGCCCCAATCAGGCCCTCACCGGTATACAAGCCAGGATCTGACAGCGACGGCAAGACATCGCGCAGATCGGCACTGAGCGCAGCAATGTTTTCGTGTTGGGGAATGCTCGGCCAGTAGCCCACCATCAGTACAGGCAGATCACCATAGGCGGCCTGCACCTCTGGCGTTGTGGCATACGGGCCAAGCGCCAGCACGAACACAATTGATGAGTCATACGTGAGCGCTCTGGCGCGTTCGCGGGCGGTGGCCTCTGTTCCGCCATCATCCAGGGGCAGTATGAGAATGGACTTGTTGCCCTGAAGAGCTAACTGCGCTGCATACAGAGCCTCATAGCCAATTTCGCGGTATTGACCCTCAAAGGGCGCAAGCAGGGCGATTTTGCGTGGGGCAGGCGGCACAGCGGTACAGGCTGAAAGCAGGACAAGCAAGACAATAGAGAGAAAAAATCGCCGCATAGCACTTCCTCGCGGAGAATGATGAGGGGCGACTCCGGTGAGTCGCCCGATGAATGGGGTCATCGTGATGGTATGATGTAGCTCTTCCGATCATCCCACAAAATGCGCTTAACACCCATTCCCAACATGCTCATCAAACGTCATCGCAAACGCATGATAATTCGAGCCATCACAGCGGGCGCGGAAATACAGATAGTCTGAGCTGGCCGGATTGAGGGCCGCCCGAATGGCAGATAAGCCTGGATTGCTAATGGGGCCGGGTGGCAGGCCGTTATTGATATAGGTGTTATAAGGCGAAATAACCTCGCGATAATCATCCTGAGTGATCTGTGGCCACCACCCACCGCGCTGTCCTTCAAGGCCATATTGAACGGTGGGGTCGGCATCCATCTTCATGCCAATGTCAAGACGATTGCGATACACGCTCACAATCATGGGGTGCTCATCGTTGTGGACTGCCTCACGCTCACTGATAGAGGCGATGGTGACAATATCGCGCAGGCTGTAGCCTTGCATCTGGGCGTCGGCGGCAAACTGCTGGCCGACCTGAGTCTCAAAGTTTTCGAGAATTGTATCGCGCAGTTCCAGGGCGGTGATATTCGGCGGCAGTACGTAGGTGTCAGGGAATAAGAAGCCTTCCAGCGATGCACCTATGGGAAGCCCGACGAGTGTGCCAAATGCGTCATCGACCACTGCCCCTGGCCCAACTAAAGCGAGAAACTCATCACCAGTGAAGCTAAACGCACCACTGTCCGTGATGTCACGGGCGACCTCTTCGATGCGTGTGCCCTCTAGAACGCGAAATGTGATGCTGCTCTTGCTGGCATCGGTGAGCGCGAGTGCAATTTGCGCGATGGTCTGCGTTTGATTCAAAAAATAGGTGCCCGACTCAAGCTGAACATCAAGCGCTTCAACTTTCAGGTAATCGACGAAGAGGCTGGTATCGCGGACCAATTCGTCTTCACCCAGGCGGCGGGCAATGACCAGAGGACTATCCCCAGGCGCAATCGTGAAGCGGCGGTTTGAGGTATCAGTCCCATAGGGCTGCTCCAATTCATCCTGGCGCGAAGCCACAGACAGGCGCAGCAGGGTCTGCTGGACAAAGCTCACGGGACGCCCGCCAGACAGAATCATCAGGAAGCCAAACAGCAGCCCCAAACCAAACAGACCTAACACGCCCAGGAAGACGATCACTTTAATAAGGCGGCTCAATGAGACATATCCTTGTATTGATGGACAGGGTTAGAGATAGCGCTGCCCTATTTTAACACGAGGCGATCTGATGACTGCTAAAAATACATCAGCGTCAGGGAAACGTAGCCAAATCGTCGTGCAGCGCGTTGAGAAAGCTTTGCAAGATAAGCCGCGCAGCGAGATCATCAATCGGCGCATCGTACTTGCGTTTGTGCTGGCGGGCGATGTCGCGGGCATCATCGCTGGTCAGCTGCTCATCCCATTCGACGATGGGTAGACTTGTTGTCTCGCGAAATCGCTCAATCCACAGTTTTACAGTATCAGCCTGGGTATGCACGCCTTCCGGCGCATCGCTGGAGGGCATGCCGATGACATAGCCTGTGGCCTCTTCTTTTGCAGCGAGGGCATTGATCGCGGCAAAATCTTCGACGCGAGTTTTGCGCGTTAAGATGGTGACTTCACGGGCGAGGGTGCGGCTCACATCACTGATGGCGATGCCGATTCGTTTAATGCCGTGATCGAGACCAATGAGACGTCCAGTGGACATAATAAAAATCCTTATTTAAAGCGATGAACAGTCTATCAATGCGAAGACGTATCTGGAGTTTAATAGAACTCTCTGGCTGCGTCGATGTGTAGTTCATGTTCGATCATAGGTTTTCTATGGGCGTGATCGGTGACTCTGAGGATCGCGATGTGTTGAGGGAGGCGCGATACTGCATGGGGCTCAGGCCATAATACATCTTGAATTGGCGCGAAAAATAAGAGACTGATTCGAAGCCCACATCTTCGGCTATTTCATTGACATAGCGTGCCGTGAATTCTAAAAGGCGGGCAGCCTGATTCAGGCGCAGTTTCAGCAAAGTCTGGATGATTGAGTCTCCAACCTGTTCTTTAAAGAGATGAGCCAGGCGCGATGGAGACATGGCTACACTGTGCGCCAGAGACGACACCGTGAGAGGAGCAGCGAACTGCTGCGTGATCTGCTCGAGAACCGACTCAATCCGCGGATCAAGTTTTCTCATACGCTGCGCTTGCGCTTGGGCCAGCAGGAGAAGAAATTCTTCCAGCGCATTCTGGGCAAGTGCCGCCTCGATCTGGCCTGGTCGATCATAGCGCAGCAAACGCTCAAATGTCTGTTGCAAGTCTGCTTCAGCCACAGCACTCTCGACGTGAATACGAATGAGGCCGTTTTCAATCTCAGTATAGTGTAACCAGGTATACCAGGTTGGACGTGGGATGAAATGAGCCCAGTAAAAATCCCATGATGAGGCAAGAGGGGCCGTCGCATAATCGTGTGGAACGTTGGGCCGAAGCAGAACAACATCCCCTTTGCTGCACATATGAACTGCGGACCCAATTTTATAACAGCCTGATCCGGCCAGGGTGTAGGTCATCAGCCAGTCCTGTCGACCATGTGGCCGCCTCACATGATAGCCCTTCAACTCAACAAAATGAGACGCGATCAATACGCCAGGTGGGAATTGTGCGTTAAATTGATCGGGTGAATCAAGGTTAGCAGTTTTAGGCATATATTCAGCATCTCATGACATTTGAAGCGATCCTGTTTGGTTATATCATCAGCTTAATCATTGCAGTCAGCCAACTCTATCTTTGAACACTGAAAGGAACACGTTCCATGTTGAATCCCCAGGACAAACAATTTTACGAGGCAAATGGTTATTTTATCGCCCGCCAGCTCTTCAGTGTTGAAGAGACAGCCGCTTATAAAGACCATTATATGCATCTGCGCGAAACAGGGGTTTATCCCGGTGATGATGTTGGCGTGCAAGCCACATCCTCTGATCCGCTCAAACGCTACCCACGCATGATCCATATGCATCGTTGGGATGAAACCAGCTTGAATTTTATGCTGGATGCCCGTATCAATCAGCACATCACCGGCTTCAGTGGACGTGAGCCATATGCTGTGCAAACCATGATGTATTTCAAACCGCCCCAAGCACGCGGCCAGGCTCTGCATCAGGATCAATATTTTTTACGTGTTAATCCTGGCACATGTATCGCGGCATGGCTTGCGCTTGATGCCTGTGATGAAGAGAATGGCTGCTTACAGGTCGTACCGGGCAGCCACACATGGCCAATCTTATGCGTGATACCCGCTGATACCTCCAAAAGCTTCACCGATATTACCGTGCCAATTCCCGAAGGTCAGGAGGTTCGGTCCATGATCATGCAGCCCGGCGATGTGTTGTTTTTTAATGGCTCGCTCGTACATGGCAGCGGCCCCAACATCACGCAGGATCGTTTTCGGCGCTCTCTAATAGGTCATTACATTGAAGGCGAGGCCCGTGAGGTGTATCACTGGTATCATCCCATTCTACGGATGGATGGCACGTTGGTGACGATGGCTGAAAGCGACGGGGGCAGTGAATGTGGAGTGTGGACAGATCAGAAAAATCAGCCTGTTATCGAACTGAGTGGGACTCAGCAGCACCCTGGTACTCATGAGTAGCGAATACTCATTGCTCAAAAGGCGTGCAAACAGCACGCCTTTTGAGAGTTATTCCGCTGTCACAATCTGAATTCTGACAGGCAAAAGCGGCAGATGGGGCAGCCAGTCCGGCTCAATTATGATCTCTGGCGTCGTACCAGGGGCAAGACTGACGAGGCGGGCAATGATGGTCATGGCCTCTTGCGGGCTGCGGCCTGCAATGTTCTCCTGAATTTGCAAGGCGTTCAATTCGCCTGTCACAACAGCCTGACCAGAAGCACTCAGGATCGCTGTACCATCTGGTTGTGCCTCAATGACTGTGCCGCGACTGTATTGAAAGCTCTCCGGCAGCAAATACAAGCCGACGGGCTGGCGGGCGGCCAGATCAGCCAGAACAATCTGCCGCGCGAAACGATCATCAATCGCCAATGCCTCAACGGTGGCTCGCATATCAAGCGAGAGCGTATCGGCCACAGCCCCGACTTCATGACTGAAGGTTGTCCAGTCTTCCCGCTCGCCATTCGGGGGAATGCGAATGGACTCGATCACAATCGTCTGGGCTTCAGTGAGCGTTTGCTGCATTTCGGCATAAGCGGCAGCTTGAATTTGCCCCCGCACAATGGACAGCAGCCGCTGCTGATCCTCCTCTGTGGCGAATCGATAGGAACGCGATTCGCCGCCTGTCGTCGGAGTCAAATTTCGGACTGAAACACGGTCTTCCAGCTCACCCACAATGGCATTAATCAACCCTGTCTCAACATTGCCCTGACGGCCTATGGAGTCTTCGTCGGTTTGAATGGGTACATCTACATTCTCGCCTGTGCCACCGGGAAGACGTTTTTCTTCCATCGTCCTGAACTGCACGGGTGTAACGGCGGTTGTGCTAACGAGAGTCCCTGCGGGAATGGTGATGTCATTGGGTGTCTGATTGGTGAAGACAACAACGCCAATCGCGGGCGTATCGGGCAGAGTCTCGCGGCCTGTTGTCTCCATTGAGCTGGTGGATTGGACCGTTGCCCGCAAAATTGTCGCCGGAATCACACGCGTCTCGATATTGACATCGCGGGCGCTCGGATCGGCTGTGAGATTGACCTCAGAGGTGAGGATGTCTTGTGAGAGATTCAGCGTGATCGTTGCCGAGGGCATGACGATATAGGCCGTTCCGCCCAGGACGACAATCAGCACGAGTAAAATCACGACGCGGCCTAGCAGGGCCCGCCACCATGTCCCCCGCTTCTGATTCTTGACGCGGCTGGCGACTTCCATTAATTCTTCGGGCTCAGGGGCATCCTCTGGGCGATCATCGCGGCTGGTGAACAGGCGGCTGCGACCCCGTTTCCAGCGAATGCGCTCACTGCTGCCAATCGTCTCAAACGTGCTGATGCCAAGATCAGTCGCGTTCTGGATGACCTGCTCATCATGGGTGACGAGCGCAATGTGAATCGCGCGGCGTTTGGCTTCGCGTTGGACGAGCACGAGATCAAGCTTGCGGGTGAGGGCTGTGCCTTGTTCCGGCCAGATCAGCAGAATGCGTGTGCCTCGGATGAACGTCAAGCGATCACGGATGCTGTTCACATCTTCATTGGCAGCGAGTTGGATGTACTCAGGGCGTTTGCTCATAGTTTTGAGAAGGAGACTGTAGGAACATGATGTGATGTCACGCCCCTACAAAATCCTATTATCCCAACAATTCACGGGCTTTTTGCAGTGCCTGGGGCAGTAGGGAGGCATCTTTGCCCCCGGCCTGTGCCAGATTGGGCCGGCCGCCGCCGCCGCCACCAATGACAGCGGCAATCGGCTTGATGAGATCGCCAGCCTTCAAGCCTGCTTTCACAAGATCATCGGTGAGGGCGACCAGCACAGACGGTTTGTCATCGATCACACCCCCCAGAACAACGACGCCTTTTTCCTTGACCTTGTTGCGGAACCAGTCGGCCATCTCGCGCAGGGTGTCGGCAGGCACACCGTCGATCTGGGCGATAAGGGCCTGCTTGCCATTGAGCGATTCGAGATTTTGCACCAGTTCATCAAAGCGATATTTGGCGAGTTTGCTTTGTAACTGGCCGATCTGCTTTTTGCTGGCCTGGGCATCCTCTTGCAGAGCGTGCAACTTGGCAACGGCCTGCTCAGGCGTTGTCTCCAGGGCGTTGGCGATGCGCTGCAACTGCTGCATCTGCCCCTGAATATAAGCCAGGGCGCTGCGTCCGGTCACAGCCTCGACACGGCGCACACCGGCGCTTGTGCTGCCTTCGCCCGTGATGACAAATGCGCCAATTTCGGCGGTTTCGCCCACATGCGTGCCGCCACAGAGTTCATAGCTGTAGCGCGTTTCGCCATCATCCACAATGACGGTTCGCACCATGTCGCTGTATTTCTCATTGAAGAGGGCCATCGCGCCTTCACTCTTGGCCTGATCGAGCGATTTGACCTCGGTGCGCACAGGATAGTTATGCAAAATCGACTCGTTGATCTGGGCCTGAATTTTTGCCAGGTCATCAGCGCCGATTTTGTCCGTGTGCGAGAAATCGAATCGCAGACGATCCGGGGCGACCAGTGAGCCGCGCTGCTCAACGTGCGTGCCGAGATGCTTGCGCAGGGCGGCATGCAGCAGATGCGTTCCGGTGTGATTGCGAATGATGTCATGGCGGCGGGCGGTATCCACAACAGCGGTGGCGCTGTCGCCTGTTTTGGGCGTGCCTTCCACGACTTCGCCCACATGCACGATGAGGCCAGGGACGGCTTTCTTCATGTCCTCGATTTCAATCACCCAACCGGGGCCGCTGATCGTGCCTGTGTCGCTCACCTGACCACCAGCCTCTACATAGAATGGCGTGGATGTCAGCACAACTTCAACCTTATCACCGACAATAGCGCTCTGCACGGGCTGACCGTTTTGCAGCAGGGCAATCACGCGGCTCTGTACGGGTTTGCTACTGTAAGGATCATAAGCCACGCCTTCAGCAGGCAGTTGAGCGTCTTTTTGAAGCTGGCTCAACAGCACTTTATAGGACTCAGCGGATTCCATGTGGCCCATCGCCTGCCCGCCGCCGCTGATGACGGAGTGCTGCTCTTCGGCTGTTTCATAGCCCTGCATATCGAGCATGTAGCCGCGTTCCTCAGCAATGTCTTTCGTCACCTGGATCGGCAGACCCAGCGTTGATTTGAGATAGAAGGCTTTATCACCGGGCAGCGTGCCACCAGCGGGCAGGGCGAGCAGCATTTCATCCAGCTCAATCAAGCCGCGTTCCAGCGTGCGGAAGAAGCGCTCTTCTTCCTGCGTGATGATCTGCTTGATGCGCTCGGCTTTGTCCCAAAGTTCCGTATAGGTGCCACCCATGACATCGATGACAGCCTGAGCAACGGGAGCAAGGAAGGGGGCATTGAAACCCAATTTCGTCCCAAAGCGCACAGCACGGCGGATCACAAGGCGGCAGACCGAATCGCGCCCCTTAGCACCGGGATTGACGCCATCCGCAATGAGAAAGACAGCGGCGCGGGTATGATCGGAAATTACGCGGTAAGAGACAATATTGACAAGGCGTTCCTCATCTGTCTGGCCTGCGAGAGTTTGCACAGCGCGAATAATCGGCATGAAGAGGTCGGTTTCGTAATTGGCCTTCACGCCTTGAATCACGCTGACAATACGTTCCAGTCCCATGCCCGTATCCACACCAGGGGCAGGCAGCGGCACATCAAATTGACCTGTGTGCGTCGGATCATCCTGTGTGCGGTTGTACTGCATGAACACGAGATTCCAGATTTCGAGGAAGCGCTCATCTTCTTCTTGCAGCAGAGAGATGATGCTGTCTTCGCCCTGATCCGGGAATTTGTCCCAGTGAATCTCAGTCGTCGGCCCGCAAGGGCCAGTATCAGCCATCTGCCAGAAGTTGGTCTTTGGTCCCATGCGAGCCACACGCTTAGGGCTGATGCCAATATCTTCTGTCCAGATACGGAAGGCTTCATCGTCATTTTCATAGACGGTGAAGACGAGGCGTTCAGGCGGAAGCTCGTAGACTTTGGTCAGGAGATCATAGGCAAATCGAATCGCGTCGCGCTTGAAGTAGTCGCCAAAGCTGAAGTTACCAAGCATCTCAAAGAACGTATGATGACGTAAAGAGGGGCCAACATTCTCCAGGTCTCCGTGTTTTCCTGCCACTCTCATACTTTTTTGTGACGTAGTAGCTCTTTTGTAAGAGCGATGTTCACTGCCCAGAAATACGTCTTTAAACTGTACCATTCCAGCGTTGGTAAATAGCAAGGTGGGATCGTTATTGGGCACAAGAGAGGATGATGGCACTTTGTTATGGCCCATCTCCTCGAAGAAGTCTAAAAAGCTTTGCCGAATTTCGGCACCAGTCATGTATTTCATGAGGATATTGTCTCCTTGAGTTTAGGTTTAGGCCCTGTTTTCTTGTGGGGCGTTGTATTGCGATGTTCGATGTTAGCGATGGCGGCATTCATTTGGTCGATGCGCGTGGCATGCCGCAGATAAGGCCGTAACCGATTGAAAAGAAGCAGTAAAGCACTTTTTCCACCAATATGAAGTCGCCATATGTCTTTTCTATAAGCGTGGCTCTGGCCTGTGATTGTTCACTGCTTCACCGAGATAAAAGGCGTTGATGTTTTGATCCCTAGATGGTTCAGCATGGCTGCACAGGTCAAAATAATATTTTGATCATAAGTATCAATTTTGAACATCGCTTGCCCTGTTTTTGCAACAGCAATGTGTCCTTCTGCATCTGTGTAACCTGCAAGATAGCCGAAAAAAGCCTCTTCATCTTCCTGCGCCCAAGAGGGAATGCTATCCTCTTTGGAGAGTAAGAACTTGAATGTGAAATTCAAAAAGGCAGCCATATGCGTTGCTCCCCGTGTATCAGGTTGACTGATATACACATGACCATAGGGAGAGAAGAGACCCTGAAAAAGATCAATTTGAGCTTGCTTTGTTGTTGCTGTCATTACTCGGATGGTCTGACTTTTAGGATCACGTATCCAGGGATGCATATCACCCTTACAAAACCCTAGCATATAGGCTTTCAAAGATAAATCACCATCAAAATCTCGACGAAATGAATCATTGAAAAGCAGCTTTGATTCTGCATTCTCTCGTGGCTTTAGTCCCAATTTAATCATACGACGCTGAACAGCTTGCTGACTGCAACCCATTCGCTGAGCAATTTCTTTTTGCGTCAGCTTTTCCTCAAAATAAAGACGCTTCAGCTCGTCTTCGGGAATATCAGCGGGGTTTTGTCCCATCGTACTTTACCTTATTCTAGATCAGGTTTATAATGGGTCAAGAGGGTCCAGTCGTTGAATCTGAACATTCGACACAACAGACCCATTATAGCGAACGCGGAGTCCCTGAACAGGGGCGCATGCGTATGCTATACTCGGCTGATTATTGTTCGTATCCAATTCTGTGAGCAAGCAAAACATGGTGAGCATTGAGGAACAGGTTGATATTCTCATGTCCGGCGCGGAGTACGGCGATCCGGAGACGAAAAACGCGATGCGGCGCGATCTGCATCAACGCTTGACCGAGGCTGAAAAAGAAGGGCGGGCGCTGCGCGTCTACTGCGGCTACGATCCGCGCACCGCAGACTTGCATCTGGGTCATACGATCACCATGCGGAAGCTGCGCCAGTTTCAGGACTTCGGTCATGATGTGACGTTCCTCGTCGGCACGTTCACCAGTCTTATCGGTGATCCGTCAGATAAAGATAGCGCCCGCGAGCAGCTGACTCCTGAGCAGGTCGATACAAATGCGCGTACTTATGCCGAGCAAGCCTTCAAGGTGCTGGATCGCGATAAGACCCGTGTGCGCCGCAATGATGAATGGCTCTCTCCGCTGGACTTTGCCGATATTATTCGTCTCGCCAGCAATTTCACGGTGCAGCAGTTCCTGGCACGCGATAATTTCGCCAATCGCGTCGAAACAGGCCAGCCGATCTACCTGCATGAGTTTTTCTATGCGCTGATGCAGGCTTACGATGCCGTTGCGCAAGAGGCTGATGTACAGGTGGGCGGCCAGGATCAACTCTTCAATATCGTTGTGGCAGGGCGCAAATTGCAGCAGGCCCTCGGCCAGAAGCCCCAGATTGCCATCATCATGGGCGAAAGCCTGCCCGGTACGGATGGCATCATCAAGATGAGCAAAAGCCTCGGCAATCATATCCCGCTGTTGAGCGAACCCTGGGATATGTTTGGCAAGGTGATGAGCGTCCCTGATGGGGCAATGCCGATCTATCACAAGCTGATTCTGGGCTGGCAGCCGAAAGAAATGGCCGAGCTTGAATCGGGTTTGAAAGACAGCTCCCTCCATCCCAATGAGGTAAAAATGCGTCTTGCGCATGAGATCGTTTCGATCTTCCACAGTCCGCAGGCGGCTGAGGCGGCTCAAAAACGCTGGGATGAAGTCTTCCGCAGCAAAGACAAACACGCCATCCCGGATGATATTCCTGAAGAACGCCTGGGAGAGACCAAAAAAATCGTTGATATTCTGCGCGATTTGAAGATGGTCTCCAGTGGACAGGAGGCCAAGCAGCTCATGAAGGGGGGCGGTATTCGCATGGACGGAAACACCGTCGAGGATCAACATGCCCAGATCACACCAGAGATGCTGCCGGTGGTCTTGCAGGTGGGCAAACGGAAATTTGTGCGCCTCGTCCAGGGATCATAAAACGCAAAGGGCGCTGAAAAAGCGCCCTTTTGATTTTACCAGCGGACTGACAACCAGACCTGTTATTTCTTGTCGTCAGCTGACCATGTAAGCCGTTCGCGGATTTGCAAATCGGTATGACGAATCTTCATGGCAAGATCCGCCGCCAGATTGCGCATCATCTTATAGCCTAACTGCGGATAGGTATCACACAGCAGCATAAGCTTATCACGCGGGATGACCACAAGATGCGTATCCTGCTGGGAGCAGCGTGCGCTCGCGGAGCGCAATCCCTCATCAACGAGCGAAACTTCCCCGAACGACTGGCCGCGCCGCAAAGTCGCAATTGTTTGCGACGCGCCGTCGGACGCTTCACGCCCAATGAGCGCCGGATCGACTTGAATCTGTACCTCACCGCTGGCGATGATATACATTTCATCACCGGGTGTATTTTCTTCAAAGATCACGTCGCTGGCTTGATAGTGACGTTCCCCACAGATTGATCCAATGAGTTCAAGCTGTGTGGGGGTGAGTTCGTCGAAGATGTCTGCTTGACTCAGCAAGGAAACGACAGACATCATACCCTCCTGTCGGATAAGTTCCAAAATTGAGATGATCACATAACACATTGTAGCACACTTGCTCAGGTTCTACACAGAAAAGCGGGCAGACGGTGGTTGTACGATGGGAAGAGTGGGCTGAGAGTCGGTTTTGTGTCTGAAGCGCTTCTATCAGCAAGAGACAAAATAAGGCTTGAGATACACGTCATGACCCTTTATGATATATTGTAAACCATAATGAAATGAGATAAACAATGTTGCCTGATGAACGCTATCACATCTGGGGCAAAGATCAGATCGACCAGGGCGCAATTGAACAGATGGACAACGCGATGCGTCTGCCCGTCTCGGTCGCGGGGGCGCTCATGCCCGATGCGCATGTCGGCTATGGCCTGCCTATTGGCGGGGTGCTGGCAACACGCGGTGTTGTGATCCCTTATGCGGTAGGCGTGGATATTGCCTGTCGCATGCGCCTGACGATCTTTCCCGTCAAGCCGCATATCCTGCGTCAGAAGCCCGATCAATTTAAAAAGGCGCTGCAAGAAAAAACGCTCTTTGGCGCGGGCAAAGATTTCAAAGACAAAGATCGGCTCTTTCATCCTGTGCTGGATGATAAAGATTGGAAGGCAACATGGCTTTTGCGCTCTCTGAAGGAAAAGGCGCGTGCTCAGTTGGGCACGAGTGGATCAGGCAATCACTTTGTTGAGTGGGGCGCATTTGAACTGCATAAAGGCGAAGAGCTTGGTGAATTGAAGCCAGGGGAATATCTTGCCCTGCTGTCGCACAGCGGTTCACGCGGTGTGGGTTATCAGGTGGCGAATCATTATTCGCAGGCGGCCAAAGACAGCCATCCCGAACTTGATAAGACGCTGCATCATCTGGCGTGGCTCTCGCTGGACAATGAGTGGGGACAGGAATACTGGATCGCGATGGAAATGGCGGGCAAATTTGCGGCGGCCAACCACGAGGTAATCCATGAACGCCTCGCCAAAGCGACAGGTTTGAAGCCCGCCTATACGGTTGAGAATCATCATAACTTTGCGTGGCAGGAAGAAATCGACGGCAAGAAATATGTTGTGCACCGCAAAGGGGCGACCCCGGCAGGCGAGGGCGTGATGGGCATCATTCCCGGTTCGATGGGTGATGCAGGCTATCTTGTGCGTGGCAAAGGCAATGTGAAGGCGCTCAACTCGGCCTCACACGGGGCAGGCCGCTTGATGAGCCGCAAGCAGGCGCTCAACAGCATTACCAAGACCATGCGCAACACGTATCTGCGCGAACGGGATGTGACGGTTATGGGCGGTGATCTTGATGAATCGCCGCAAGCCTACAAGCCAATCGAGCAGGTCATCGCGGCCCAATTGGATCTGGTTGAGCTGGTGGGCAAGTTCACGCCGCGCATTGTGAAAATGGATGGACGATAGCATTGTTTTGAGGGCACGATGCATCGTGCCCCTACGATTCCTCTGTTTGTTCGTTACAATGCGATTTTGCAACTGATTTACGGATCGTTCTTGCCTGTGCGCCGACTGCTTGCCCCTCTTCCGCTTTTGCTGCTTGTTTTGCTCGTGACCCTGATTCGCTTTGATCGCCCCCTCATACGCGGTGATGGCGTGGCCTATCTTGCCTGGGCCGACAGCCTGCTCATTGATCATGACATTGATCTGGCGAATCAGGTTGAAAAGCTGCGCTTCGTGAATGACGAAAGCAAGGTGATGTACGACGAGAGTCAACAGAAATGGGTCAATGT
>Ga0105046_10006097_pt1 | contig 19025 bp, 12 predicted proteins | sample MAT03_FD_78385 | JGI IMG/M metagenome (GOLD analysis project Ga0105046, IMG submission 78385) | Freshwater microbial communities from Lake Fryxell liftoff mats and glacier meltwater in Antarctica - MAT-03 (megahit assembly) | ecosystem: Environmental > Aquatic > Freshwater > Ice > Liftoff... | reverse complement strand
TTTGGGAGCACCTGCACACATTCGAAGTAGTCGATGGTGGAACTGTGACGACAGATTGTGTTCGCTATAAAGCGATCGGTGGGCGCTTCGCCAATTGGTTGATGGTCGAACGTGACCTTCGCAAAATCTTTGAATACCGTCGGCAGCGAATGCTGGAGCTCTTTCCGGTTGTCGGAACTCAAGTTGCGAAAGTCGCGCAATGACACAAACCCCCGCCGTGCGTGTTCGTGATCTGAATCAGAAACCAGTTCGCCGCGACGGCCAGTTCGTCGTGTACTGGATGACAGCCTATCGACGACTGTCATCGAACTTCGCTCTGCAGCGCGCGGCGGAACTGGCACGTGCATATCAGAAGCCGTTGCTGATCATCGAAGCATTGCGACTGGACTATCCGTGGGCCAGTCGTCGCTTGCACACATTTGTGCTGCAAGGCATGCGTGACAATCTTAAACGTGCCACGCTTTATTCACACTGCTACATGCCCTTTGTAGAGACCCCCGCAAATCCGGGCCATGGCATGCTGGAATGGCTGGCTGAGCGAGCGACTGTGATCGTAACCGATGATTTTCCGTGCTTTTTTCTGCCTCGGATGATCAACGCGGTCGCGCGGCGGGTTGACGTCAAAATGGAATCAGTAGATTCCAATGGCATGTTTCCCATGCATGTGGCGGAGACTGAATTTCCGACGGCCTATGCGTTTCGTCGCTATTTGCAGAAAAACCTCAGTGTCTATTTGCCCGTCATGCCAGAATCGGAGCCGTTGGCAAATAAGGAAACACCAAGACTGGCAGCGGCACCAGCGGATCTGATATCCCGGTGGCCGATCGCGAGCCCTTCGCTTCTTGAATGCGAAGCTGGCTCCATCGCTGAACTGCCAATCGATCATGACGTCAAAGAAGCCGTCATGATGGGCGGACCCGTGGCCGCTCAAAAACAGTTGCAGAGTTTTCTTGACGTTCGGTTTGATCGATATGCTGAGGATCGAAAGCAACCTGACGAAGACGCATCCAGTGGACTTTCGCCGTATCTGCATTTCGGGCACATTTCGGTTCACGAAGTCTTCCAGCAACTCGCTGCAAAAGAAAGCTGGTCGATCGAGAAACTAGCAGACCCCAAAAAGACTCGCGGCAGTCGCGCGGGTTGGTGGGGGATGTCGGAAAATGCAGAATCGTTTCTGGACGAACTCATCACGTGGCGCGAACTTGGATTCAACATGTGTTCGCGGCGTCGAGATTTTGATCGATACGAATCACTCCCCGAGTGGGCTCAAACTACGCTGCGAATTCATGAGTCTGATCCTCGTCCGATAGTGTATTCATTCGATCAAATGCGATCGGCCGAGACGCATGACAATCTCTGGAATGCGGCTCAAAATCAACTCACAACCACAGGACGAATGCACAACTATCTCAGAATGTTGTGGGGCAAAAAGATTTTGGAATGGTCCGCCACACCGCGCGATGCTCTCGGCACAATGATTGAACTGAACAATCGATTGGCAGTCGATGGTCGCAATCCAAATTCATACTCGGGCATCTTTTGGGTGCTCGGACGCTATGATCGTGCATGGGGACCAGAACGCTCGATCTTCGGAAAAATCCGTTACATGACTTCCGAAAACACCGCCCGTAAATTGCACCTCAGCCGCTACCTGCAACAGTTTTCTCCAGAGTAGGCTAAGCGGCTGGCTTCGTGCAGCTTTTCCGCACCGCCCCACTCAGAAACTTGGATTTCTTCCTGAATCGGCACTCAATGTGCGATACCGGAAGGCAACGTGGGATGACTTGATCTGTTATAGACAACGTATCATCGTGCGCTGTTTTTGACCTCTAAGGCACGGTTTTAGCCAGACGGGCAATTCTAAGGCAATTGGTTCCCTCAGAATTTTAGCCATCAATGAAACTTCGTTCATTTCACTGGATTACGGTCGCCCTTGTTTTGGCCACGGTCATCGTCGCCGTGATCTGCGGGCTTGCGATTCAAAAAGGTAACCGCGCGGAACAAACCAGCGACGACATTTTTCGTAACTATCATCTTCGCGTCCGGTTGAAGGATATTTTGTCGTCCGTAAAGGACGCGGAGTCTGGTGAGCGCGGTTTCTTGATTACTCAGAAGGAAGAGTTCCTCAAGCCGTACGACGCCGGTGTCAAACAGGCTCTCGATGATCTTGATGCCTTGCGGGAATTTGTTGACAGTCGAGAACTGCCGTCTGAGTCATTGACCAGACTGAGCAAGCTGGTCAAAGATCGCCATCTTGAACTGGAAGAAACCATCTCACTGCGCAGGAACATGCAGGGCGATGAGGGGTTCGGTCTGGCTCGTGACGTGATCGAAACAAATCGTGGTCGCGAAATCATGGAACAGCTTCGCGAAGTCATCGCTGAACTACTGACAGATCTGGACAACCGGCTGGACATTCTGCATCAGGAAGCATCTGATCTAAAAGCCAGCCATGCTGTGCTCATCAGTATCGGCCTGCTGGTCAGTATCGGCACGTTTGTTGCGGCTGCGATTGTGACAAGTCTTGAACGGCGTCACCGTGCAGTTGCGGTTGAAACCATGGAGGCTCAACGAGAACGATTGATCGCCATCGTGGATTCAGCGCTTGATGTGGTGATCTCCGTCGATGATGACGGTCGGGTAGTCATGATGAATCCAATTGCCGAAGAAGTCTTTCAGCGTCGCGAAAGTCAAACGCTTGGACAGCCGTTGGAACTGTTGATTCCGAAACGTTTTCACGCGTATCATCGGAGGCATCTGAAGGAATTTGCCGACGAACATGTGGCACGGAAGCGAGTTCTGGACGGCGGCCTCATCTATGGTCTGCGCGCAGATGGTTCTGAATTTCCTGCAGAAGCGTCAATCTCGCGTATGGTCGTCAAAGATCGTCGTTTGTTTACGGTAATTCTGAAAGACGTGAGTGAACGCGAATCCGGACGAACTCGAATCCGCGAACAGAACGCCATTCTTGCCAGAATTCGGGACGCCGTACATGTCCGTGATCTCGATGGCCGCGTCGTATTCTGGAATGAGGGCGCTGAAAAACTTTATGGCTGGACGGCTCGGGAGGCTCTCGGAAAATATGCATTCGAACTTCTGAAAAGCTCTGACAATGCAGCGGACGCAGTGATTCGGGAACAAGTCAACCTGCTTGGAGCATGGCATGGCGAGCGCCGTCCTACGACGCGAGATAATCGAGAACTCCTGGTTGAGTCTCGACGTTCGTTGATTGCTGATGACAACCTTCGACCTGTTTCGCAGCTGATTATTGATATCGATGTCACCGAAGATCGACTTCGCCAACAGCTCGAACGACGTTCACAGCGGCTGGAAAGTATTGGCACACTGGCCAGCGGAATCGCCCATGATCTCAATAACGTACTCACGCCGATCACCATGGGCGCTAAGCTGCTGAAACGGCCAGCCAGCGATGGACAGCGCAACGAAATTATCAATTCCATCACAGCCAGCGCCGAACGCGGTGCGGGGATGATTCGTCAATTGCTGGCTTTTGCCGGCGGAACTCCCGGTCCTCGCGAAGCGGTCAACGTTAGTGAACTGCTGGAAGAGGCCCGAGCCATTCTGGCACCGACGCTGCCGAAAACAATTACACTGAATATTGAACTCAATGCAATGCTGTGGCCGGTTCGCGGTGACGCCACGGAACTGTCGCAGGTATTGATGAACCTGTCGATTAACGCTCGCGACGCGATGCCCGACGGCGGCCGACTGTCGATCGAAGCGTCGAATACGACTGTCCATAAAGATCAAGGTGGCGGGGATGCGCTGCCACCCGGGCGTTATGTACAGATCTCCGTGATCGATAATGGTATTGGCATCGCACCACATTTGATTGACAAAGTCTTTGATCCGTTCTTCACGACAAAAGAACAAGGCAAGGGAACAGGACTTGGGTTGGCAACATGCATGGGAATCGTCACGCATCATGGTGGCGCATTGTCGGTTGAAAGCGACGTAAATCACGGAACCCGTTTCAACGTCGTATTACCGGCAGAACAACAGCCTGCACCAGAATCTTTACAGGTCGCCGCGGAATCTCCTCCCATGGGTTCGGGTGAAACCATTCTGTTGGTGGACGACGAAGACAGCATCCTGCAAATGTCGAAAGCCACGCTGGAGTTTTCCGGCTACCACGTGCTGACAGCGAACGGTGGTCTACAGGCACTGGAAGTCTGTAGACACAATCAGCAGCAGATTCGAGCCGTCATCTTGGACATGATGATGCCCGAAATGGATGGACTTCAAACGATTGCGGGACTGCGTCAAATCAAACCCAACTTACCCATCATTGCCAGCAGCGGTCTTCGGAAACCTGATCAGAGTTCAGGGGCAATCGAAGGGACTCAAGCGTTTCTTCCAAAACCTTACAGCGACGATCAGTTGCTGGCGACTCTTCGTCAGGTGCTGCAATGAGGCCGAGGATTTTTCAGATCCATCAGCACAACCATGGATGAATTCTATGACAACTCCAGTACAGCCCTTACATTTTTCACCTGTCGGACATTCTTCAAACATGACACGCTTACTTGTTGTCGATGATGAATCACTGATTCTGGACAGCTTCCGTTTTGCCTTCCCGATGCCTGACTACGAGGTCATCACAGCGACAACGGGCCGCCAGGCGCTCGACCTGTTTACAGTGGCATTACCGGACGTCGTCGTCTGTGATATCAAACTTCCCGACATGACAGGCATTGATCTGTTTCGCAAACTGCATGCTCTCGATCCGAAGATCCCCATTATCCTGATGACCGGCCATGGAACTGCAGGCACTGCGATCGATGCGATGCGGGCTGGTGCTTTCGAATATGTGCTGAAGCCACTTGATCCTGATACGCTGATTCCGCTGGTTGAATCCGCTGCGGAAACAAGTCGCTTGATGCGTGTTCCTGCGCAGCTGCCCGCTGGGGAACATTTTGGTTCAGTTCCTGTGGATTCGGCCGACATTCTGATCGGATCGTGCCCGGCCATGCAGGAAGTTTACCGCGCGATCGGTCGTGTCGCGCCGCAGAACGTCACAGTCTTGATTCTTGGCGAAAGCGGCACCGGCAAAGAGGTCGTGGCTCGTGCCATCTACAATTACAGTCAACGCAGCGAAAAACCGTTCCTCGCCATCAACTGCGCGGCGATACCGGAACAACTGCTGGAAAGCGAATTGTTCGGACACGAAAAAGGTTCATTCACGGGGGCGGATCGTAAGCGTATTGGCAAGTTCGAGCAGTGTTCCAGTGGCACGCTGTTTATGGACGAAATTGGCGATATGACGCCGTTGATGCAGACAAAAGTTCTTCGCGTGCTGCAGGATCAACAGTTTGAACATGTGGGAGGCAACGAAACTATTCAAACAGATGTTCGGTTGATTGCTGCCACAAACCGCAATCTCGAGGCCATGATCAGTCATCGTGATTTTCGCAGTGACTTGTTTTATCGCTTGAATGTGTATTCGATTACGATTCCTCCGTTACGCGAACGAGGCGACGATATTCGCCTGCTGGCAGAACACTTCTGTCGAATCTTCGCGAAAGAACTTGGCAAACAGATTACGCACATGTCGGCGGAAGCCATTCAGTTGATGATGAAGTATCACTGGCCCGGCAATGTTCGTGAATTGCAGAGCGTCATCAAACATGCGATTCTGGAAGCGACGGGCCCTGTGCTGGTTCCCGCATTTTTACCGGAGATGATTTTTGCAACTCCACCAGCGCATCAGAATTCGGAAGATGCGATTTCAGGAACACTGGTGGCGGCTGAATCGTTGCCTGACGAAGTCGTGCTGGCGACCAACAACCACGATGACCGCACAACCGACTGGGACGCGGTCGTGGCAAAGCTCCTGGCATCCCGCAGCGAATCGATCTACGATGAGACGCTGCATATTATGGAACGCAGCGTCATTTGCCGCGTTCTGCGGCATACGCGGGGTAACCAGCAGCAGGCCGCGCGGCTGCTTGGTCTGTCTCGTGCAACATTACGAGTCAAATGCCGTTCGCTGGGAATCACGATCGAAACGGTCGTTGGCGAAGGCTGAAAGTCTCAGCTTGAGTTTGAACTTGCCGCAAATTGCATGTCAATCTACCCTTCGTCATTCTGAAACGGTAATTTTTGTTTCAAACGAACTTCCGAAGGATCGGGAGAGAGACAAGCGTGGCGCAGCATTTTGATTTTTGCCGAGCGATGACAGCTCTGTGCGAAGATATCTGTCGACGACATCCTGAATTTCAGCATGTTCGCATGCCGGAAGTCGCTGTGACGTTCGCGCAAACCAGGTCACCAGTCGAATGGGGCATTCAGGCTCGACTGACACCGCTGCGGTTTGAAGGCGGCTCCCGCGTTGAACGACGACGCGGACGCTTGTGGACAGTGCAACGCGTGACACATCACGGCCGCGAAGCTCTTTATATCCTGACTTTTTTTCTGCCGCGATTTCTGAACATGTCGTTCGAAGAAAAAATGATCACCGTATTTCATGAGCTGTATCACATCAGCCCGGACTTCAACGGAGACATTCGCCGCTTCGGTGGCGCGTGTTATATGCATACTGGAAGCCAGAAAAGCTATGATCGGCAGATGGGTGTGTTCGCAAACGAATATCTGCGAATGAAAGCTCCGGAAGAACACGTACGATTCATGCGCTACGATTTTTCCGAATTACAGGCTCACTGCGGACACGTGATGGGACTGCGGATCGCCATTCCGCGTCTGATCCCGATGGGAAAAATCGCTTGAGCTGAGCGCATTTACGAACCAACGGTTTCCACGGCGGCCTCCCATAAATTGGCTCAATGATTTGCCACGCTGTCACAGGCGTTCAAACAGCGTTTGGATGCGCAACACTGCGCCGTTGTCGGGGAACGTATGGAAGGCATGAATGACAAAGCCTTCTGGCAACAGATCGCATTTCAGCAGGCTCAGGCAATCCGGACTCGCCGGACTGGAACCTGGTAAAGCAATGGCCAGCGTCGCAGTTCGGGAGTCGATTTCCAGTTCTCGATGCAGTGTCAGATAGATATCTGCTGGTGCCTCTTCCAATTGATAACTGCAGTGATATCGCACGTCTTTTGTTTCAACAGTGTGAGTGCGATAACCGATCAAGCGCCGATCAACCATACACATCTGCGTTGGCAGAGGTGCGAATTTCGACGTTGCGATTTCGGTCAGCGTACTGTGCTGTGTGCGGTATTCCAGCAAATGACCGTTACGTCCCAGCCTTAATGTGGCCCAGGCATTACCAACCTGGACGCGAGTTTCGCTCACAGTTTCAAACAGCTCCGGATGTACGGAGCGTTCATAAACGCGAAGCACCATATCGGCGACATCAGTGCGAGCGTATCCAACAGGCATGGCAGTCAGCTTCAATCAAGTCGAATTGTTCCGTAGCGGACTCTGCCCAATGGCCACACGGCGCATCGTTCGGATTCAGAGTTCTCTTCGAATCAACGAGACGATTTTAGGCACGGAACATCATTGAAGGAAACAGTGGAGTTGCACGATTGCCATTTCAATTAAAAACATCCAGCATGATCAAAATCTACGAAGCTGACTGTTGACATTAGTGAAGCGACTCCAAATACGCGATAAGGTCCGCAAGCTGCTCTGGATTCAGATTGCCGACGATGCCGATTGGCATCATGGAGATTTCCTGTTTGACGCGGTCTTCGATGTTTTGCTGATGCAGTTCGCGAGAGATGCCGGTCGCGTCTCGCACGGTGACTGTTTCCGCGCTTTCGAGGGCGACGAAGCCGGTGTAGACTTTGCCGTCGTTCATGGCAAACGCCCACGTATCGAAGCCCTGAGCGATCTTCTTGCTTGGATTCAGAATCGATTCAATCAATTCGGCGCGTTTGTAGCGTTTGCCGATATCAACGAGGTGTGGTCCCTGCGGTTGCTGGCCGTTGGCGAATGTGTGACAGTTGATGCACGACTGTTGCTTAAACAGCAGCTTGCCTTTTTCAGCGTCGCCGCGTACTGCGGTCGCTCGTTGGGCGACAAAGTCAGCTGGCAGATTGGCGATCGCGTTTTGGTCGTTTGGATCAGCCTTGGCGATCACAATAGCTTTGTCTGGTTCGGCCATCGCGATTTCTGCCGCACTGATGCCTTCAAGATTCACGACGTGCTTTTTGAGTTGTTCAGTGATGTGCTTCTTGACAGCGTCATCACCTTCTGTCAGCGCAACTTTGATGGCGTCGGCGATGCGATCCGATTCGCTCCACTTCTGACGGTCGTAATACGGGCCAATTGTGTCGGGGCGAGTTCCCCACCATTTCGGACTGTCAACGGTGAATTCGCCTTCGCGATAATAGAGACGAATCAACGTCGTCCAGATTTCGCGGCGAAGTGATTCATCGCGGCTGTTGCTGAGGACTTTGAACAATCCGTCAACGGTTTTCGGATCGTGCATGCGTTTCAGTGCGGCAAGCGCTCCAGCACGGTGTGGGCCGTTGATCGCCGCGAGGCAGTCGTCGATGGAGTTGAGATCAACGAGCGCTTTGATTGCAAGATGCGGGATGACGCGGTCAGGATCTGGGTTCCGCCACGCGTCGGTTTTCGTTTCTTCCGGTGAGCGGGGCGGCGTCAGCGCCCCGGTGCTTCCAACGCTCGATCCAGCTGCGGCGTTGTACCGGGGGGCTAACGCCGCCCCGCTCGCCGAAGTCAGTTCCAGAAGTTCCTTTGCGGCACGCGTTTCGCCCATGCGTCCCATCGCTACGATGGCTGCAGCCTGGACTCTCGGATTGCCGTCGTCGAGCTTCGAAAAAATTGGCCCCATCATGCCTTTGTCGATTTGTGACTTGCGATCCGCAGCCGCGCGGATGACGTGTTCGCGAAGATCAGTGTCGATCAGAAGTGAACTGAAGGATGCTTTGAAGGCGTCCCAGTTGGTTTGACGCAATGTCCAGAGTGCCGCCACGCGAGAATGAATCGATGCCGTGTGATCTATTGCAAGCGCGATAATCTGCTCGGCGACCGGCAGGGCGTCAGCCCTCCGATTTCCGTGCGGCGACTTGTACCGGAGGGCTAACGCCCTGCCGCTCGCCAAACGCACGGCGTCGGATGGACTTCGCAACTGATGAACCAGCTCAGCATCATCGAGATGGGCAAAATCTGCCGCTGGATGTGGCACAAAATTGCTCGGTGTGATCACCGCGACGAAGCCGATGTTTGGGCCGTCATAGGCGAACTGGCCGCCCTTCCAGCTGGTGACAAACAATCGGCCGCTGGCGTCGGCGTCGGCATCGGTGGGGCGCGGAATCTTGACAAACGTATCCTGCTGCGCATCATAGGTCGGGCCGTTTTTCGGCAGACGATGGCTGAAAACTTCACTACGGCCCCAGTCGCAGGTCAGCAGCATGTCGTTGAACGGAACTGGCCAGCGGTCGTCCTGAAAATAGAGTGCTCCACAGCCGGAACCACCGCCGTAATCAGCCAGCGGCGGCATGATTTCTTCGGTGAAATTGATGTACTGCGACGGATAGCCGTAGTTCGCCGTCTGCATAACGTGCGACAAACGAATATCCCAGCCGCCACCGTCGTTCGTGTTGTCGCGAGTGAAGATGTTCATCTGTGGATCGATCGCGATGTCCACGATGTTTCGCTGGCCCCATGAGAACACTTCCATCTCAGTGCCGTCGGGACGAATGCGGACAACTCCGCCGCCGCGTTTGCTTAACGTCGTGCCATCTTTGGCAACGGCTTTATTGAAACCGAAGTCACCAACGGCAATATAAATCCAGCCGTCGATGCCCATGCGAATGCCGTTGGTCGTATGGTCGGCACCTCGCTTGTTGACTTCCTCTGTGCTGATGCCTTCAATCAGGATTTCGCTTTCATCGGATGTGCCGTCGCTGTTGGTGTCACGATAAACTGTCAGAAACGGAGGATGCAGAACCCACAGCGATCCGTTGTCATAGACCAATCCGCGCGGATGATCCATTTTGGCGAAGTCGTTGAATTTGTCGGCCTTGCCGTCGCCGTCGGTGTCGAGGCATCGTACGACTCGACCACGTCCCGGATCTTTGCCAAGTGATCCCTGTTCATCCACGCCGATAAAAACTTCGCTTTCGACAGATGTGGTGATGCACACTGGATAATTCACCTGCGGCGGCGTGGCATACAAAATTACGTCAAAGCCTTCCGGAGTCTTCACATCTTCAATCGATGCTGATCCTTCTGCACCGGACGCAACGCCTTCCGGCAGCGGTGGCAGATCGCCGGGATAGGCTTGGATTTCCCGGATGCTGCCCCAGCCGCCGCCGTTAGAACCCTGAAATGTGATCTTTAGATAACGAGCGTCGTCGGCTTTGACTTCATCGACAGACAGCCCGCGTGGTTCCTTGTTCTTCGACTGGTCGGCCAGCATTGTCCAGTCTTTGGCATCGGCAGACGATTCGATCGTATACTGATAGGCCGTCTGCTTTGATTCCCAATGCAGCCGCACGTTGCGAATGGACTGCGGTTTTTCCATATCAATTGTGATTGACTGGCCATCGGACGCTCCAGCCGCGCACCAGCGAGTATCCAGTCGCCCATCAACGGCGTTCCTGGCGAAGTTGTTCTTACCGGTTTCTTCACTGCTGGCGGTGGCTTTTTGATTGAAGACCAGATTTCCTTCGCCGCAGCAGCCCTGAGTCAACACCGGTGAATACTTTTCGATCTTCACATCCACAAGGGCTCGCATCTCTTCATCGATCGCCGGAGTGATCGGCGTAAAATCTTTTTCTGGGTCACGACCAACGGCCCAAAGCAATCCGCGAGTCATCATGTCCATGTAGACCGGTTCGACCATTGTTTCGTTGTAGTGACCAACGGTCGTCGCGAAAACTCGCGTGCCGTGATATTCGTTGGTCCAGATGCAGGTCTGCGGCTCATTGTCGCCCTGGCGTTTGGCAATCCCCAGCGGAGTTGCGGTGGGGAATACTTTTGCCGAATGATACAGCTCACCCTTCGGCGTGACGAAGCGTTCGCCGAAGCCCGCCATGATCGGATGATCGAGCTTTTGATTCTCAATCGTGTACGAATAATGCGGCCCGTGGCCAGGCGATTGAACTCCGCAGAATTCGAACCAGCGATCATCGCCGACTCGATAACAATGCATCGCACAGTGAATCAAAATCGCTGGCAATCCTTCGCGATGTGGCTTAAGAATCCGATCGACAAATTCTTTGTCGGTGACTCCGGAAAAGCATTCATTGTGAACAACGATATCAAAACCCTCGGCCCAGTTCGGATCATCATAAAGCGGGATCTTTGTATCTGTCGTCGTCCCGCCCTGATGCACGACGGTCCATTGCACGTTGGCTCGCGCGCTGATGCCGCGAGTTAGAATCAATTTCTGTCGATCGTAGTCATGGCAGCAGCCGCCTGTGACGAGAAGTGCCTGAATCGGACGATCGGGAGAAACTGCGGCGGTGCGATTTGGTTCAGGCGGATCCTGGCCGAGCGAGTATTGCGAGCAAGTCAGGAATGTCGACAAAACGGACAGAGCGACGCAGTGCAAACGCATATTGGGACTCAGGTTACGGCAGGCAGTGTGAACGGAAATCACGAAGGTTAAAGTCACTCGCCTTCCGTTTCTCGAAAGGACGCTAACTTCGCGGAGCGAAAGGCGACAATTGTTAATCGTGCGACCCTAAGCTACTAAGCTACCAGGAAAGTGACGGAATGCAATCGAGTCGTCAATCACGTTTTGAAAGGCATTCGAGCAAACGCAACGACTACTATTTCCGTCGGAAAACGAGTTGACTGCCAGTCAACTTTCGTATATCGTGTCGTGCAAGCGACAGGTTTCACCCATTCCCTCGGGTAACCTGTGTTGTAAGTACGCAATACTCGGGGAGAAACGCGAGTTGGGATCATGAACGGAGCACGAAATGAAGTGTGTTCCGATTTGCCATGGATGGCTAGGGAAATTCCTTTGCAACATACAGGTTGAACATGATCCAGTTGAAAGTCGTCGAATGTTCGTTTTTTGTTCCGATCCGGCGCGATGTAAATTTGTCTGATGGAGAACTTCATTCCACCGATTTGTGGGAGTGGCTGGATGATGAATTATTCGACCGATTCTCGGGAAGAACCATTGCTCCTGGATTGTATGACGGATTCTATCGTGACCCGGATACGGGAGAACGTGTCGCCGATGAATCGCGGAAATATGTCGTGGCGACGACCGAGGGCCAGCTTGATGAACTTAGGTTTCTATTGTCGGTTGCGTGTGTGAAGTTTCAGCAAAAGTGCATTTATCTGAGTACTGCTGGTCAGGTCGAATTCATTGAGGCGAATCAAAATGAAACAGACTGATATTCATGTGGATCTGAAGGGGCGTGAGTTGTCTCTTGCGGATCTTACGTCTGCGGAGCTGTCATTCATTGGGGAGATGAAGACTGCGGCTAAGACGGCTGTCGACTGGTCGGCATTCAGTAATTTATGGATGTCTCGCATTTCCGAGATGTACGCCGATCAGAATCTGACTCGTTCGCAGATTCGCAAAGGGGTCGTCTATCGAATCTGTCAGGATCTCGATAGTCGCCTTGCGGTGTCGAAAGGACTGGCGCGCCAGCCAGATTATCGCGATGAACTCGCCTTGCTGATTGAACAACGTTTCCAGACACGGCGTGAATTTTGCGAAGCCACGGGTTTGTCCGAAGATATGCTTAGCCATGTACTGGCGGGGCGAAAACACCTAGCGATTAACACGCTTGAAGAATCACTGCATCGCATTGGTTTTGCGTTGCATATCGTGCCGTCTACTTAGCATCGAACCGTTTTTTAGAGTCGCCTTTCGCTCCACGAAAGCAGCGTATTCGTAACTTTCGCGGAGCGAAAGGCGACGTCTATTTTCCGCTCGATGCGTAGCTTATTTTGATAGACTGTGGCACTTGCCTATTGCGTGTGTTCGAGCGGTGGTCTGTCTTTGGTTCGCTCTATTCCGCTCGGCAGCAACGCCATGCTTTTGACCCCATTCGAATTCAAAATTGCACAAACGGAAAAGTCATATGCACAAATCCTTGCTCACGTTACTGCTGACTGTTCATTGCGGCATTACGATAGCCGACGACTGGGGATCAATTCGCGGGCAGATCGTTGTCGAGGGTGAGATTCCGGATCGACTGCTGCTGATTGCCAAAGACGCAGACATTAAAGACAGGGAAGTCTGTGCGGCGGAGGATCACTTTGCGGAAGACCTGTTGATCGACAAGGATTCCAAAGGTCTCGCAAATGTGTTTGTGTATTTGTACAAGACACCGAAGAAAATTCATCCGGACCTTGTTGAGCCAGCAACGGAATCCCTGCCCGTAACCTACAGGGGTTGCCAACTAGTGCCGCATTGTTTGATCTGCCGCACAACCCAGCGAATTGGCATTAGCAGCGACGACCCTCTCGCACACAATCCCCATATATACCCTTTAAAAAATCCGATGCTTGGCTCGGGCCTCGCCCCAAAATCGAAATTCAAGATCGAAGTTCAATGCAAAAAAGCCGAATCCTTACCGTTTAAAGCCAGTTGCGACTATCACGCCTGGATCTCGGGTTATTGGCTGATCGTTGATCATCCATATGCGGCACTCACCGACAAAGATGGGATGTTTAAAATCGATAAGCTGCCGGTGGGCGAACACACATTCAGGATCTGGCATGAACGACCAGGGTATCTTGAGAAGAGCTTCAAGATCAGGGTCACTGCTGGTGACGCAGTAGAGCTGCCGACGATGAAGTTCGATCTGACGCGCCTTGAGAAGCCGACGGAAGCAAAGTAATCAAATTTCATTCGTCTGCACGGGACTGGAGTGCACGTCTGCGGCTGGGTTTTTCAGTGGCGGGACTGGTGAGACAGCGGCAACCGATTGTGCTACAGTTTCGCCGCCGTGAATCGAGCCTTTGGGGTCGGTTTTAATCTTCCAAATGACTGGGATCATGATTTCAGTCAAGTTTGCAGTTTCAGGGTGAGATATGTCAGTCCGGTTTCATGTGCTTGTGTTGGTCGTTTGTGCGGTGCTGAGTAACTCTGTCAGATCTGAAGATTGGCCATCCTGGCGCGGTCCCAACCGGGATGATATTTCGTCCGAGACCGGATTGCTGAAGCAGTGGCCGGAAGGCGGTCCGGAGAAACTCTGGACGTCGCACAACGCGGGCCTGGGCTATTCTGGCATCGCCACATCGAACGGTGTGCTGTTTACAATGGGGGCCGATGGGTCAACAGCCGAATCAAACGAATTTGTGATCGCTCTGAAAGCCGACACTGGCGAAAAAATCTGGCAGGCAAATATCGGTAACTATCTCGACAACGGCTGGGGTGGCGGACCGCGCAGCACTCCAACGATCTCAGGCGAACTGTTGGTGGCCATCAGCGGCAAGGGGAACGTCGTCTGCATGTCCGTGAAAGACGGGGCAGAAAAATGGCGTACGAGTCTGACGGAACTTGGTGGCTCAGTTCCAAACTGGGGATATTGCGAATCGGCTCTGATTGATGGCGACAAAGTATTGGTCACACCTGGTGGCGATCAAGGGACTGTGGCATGTTTCAATTTGCAGTCTGGTGAAAAACTCTGGCAATCGGCGGACATCAAAGAGAAGGCTCATTATGCGTCGATTATTGCTGTCGATCATTTCAGCAAACGACAGTACATTCAAGTGACTGAGACCAAAGTCTTTGGGCTGGATGCCGATGGCAAGCTGCTGTGGCAGCACGATTTTCCCGGCCGCGTGGCTGTGATTCCGACGCCGATCTACAAAGACGGCCAGGTTTACGTCACTGCTGGTTATGGCGCGGGCTGCCTGCTTCTGAACATTACTGGCGACAACAAAGTCGAAAAAATCTACGACAACAAAGTGATGAAGAATCATCATGGTGGTGTCTTGCTGCTGGGTGACTATCTCTATGGTCACAGTGACGACAATGGCGTGATCTGTCAGAACTTCAGCACGGGCCAGCTCGTCTGGAGCGACAAGAAAAAGAACGGCAGCAAAGGCGCGGTGGCATATGCCGATGGAATGCTGTATTGCCTGACTGAAGGCGATGGCGAATGCTCTCTTGTGGAAGCCACGGAGAAAGGATTTAAGGAAGTCAGCAAGTTTAAACTTGATCCTCAGACGACCCAGCGAAATCCACAGGGACGCATCTGGACTCATCCAGTGATCAGCAACGGTCGTTTGTACCTTCGCGATCAGGACGTAATCTGCTGCTACAAAATTAAGTAGCTCGACTTGTCCCAAGTCGAGAACCAAGCAACGTAGTTTAGGAAACAGCAGACGTCGAATCTTCAGTCAAAGTGAATGGCAGCCGATCTGAGACAGATCGGCGTACTTAAACTCGGAATCTCAACTATGCAAAACATTCTGGCTTACCTGAAGTCGACTCAGGACACTGCTCTTAGCGAGCTATGTGATTTTCTGCGCATCCCCAGCATCAGTGCGGACAGCAAGTATGTGCCGGACATGCATAGCTGTGCCGACTGGGTGAAGAAGTCGATGCTCGATGCGGGCCTGACGGCTCAGATCTTTCCGACCAAAGGGCATCCGATCGTCTACGGCGAACGCATTCGCGACCCAAAGCTGCCAACAGTGCTTGTCTATGGACATTACGACGTTCAGCCACCAGATCCTCTCGACCTTTGGACAACGCCACCATTCGAACCGCAAGTGCGCGACGGCAAATTATTCGCTCGTGGTGCGACCGATGATAAAGGCCAGTTGTTCACTCATCTGAAATCCATCGCGGCATGGATGAAGATCAACGGCGAGTTGCCAGTCAACGTGAAGGTGCTTATCGAAGGCGAAGAAGAAGTTGGCGGAGCGAACCTTGATCATTTCCTCGAAACTCACGGGGATCTTCTGAAGGCCGACGTTGCGGTGGTGAGCGATACCAGTCAATACGGCGATGGCATTCCGGCAATCACCTGCGGACTGCGTGGCATCGTCGCGGCGGAAGTGCGGCTGAAAGGTCCGTCGAAGGATCTCCACAGCGGCATTTATGGTGGCAGCATCGCCAATCCCGTGAATGCTCTCGCAAAGATGTGCGGCAAGCTGGTAGGTGATGATGGTCGCATTCAGATTCCTGGCTTTTACGACGACGTGCAGGAACTCACCGCGATCGAACTTGAACAGTACGCCGCGTTGCCGTTCGAAGAATCGGACTTTCTGAAAGAGGTCGGTAGTTCAGCACCATTTGGTGAAAAAGGATATACGACATTGCAGCGTCGTACAGCTCGGCCAACCTGCGACATCAACGGGATTGCTGGCGGATATCAAGGTGAAGGACCAAAGACGATTATTCCGTCACGGGCGACGGCGAAGATCACCTGTCGCCTGGTGCCGACAATGAAACCGGCCAAAGTTCTCGACGCATTGGAAGCATTTCTGAGATCGAACTGTCCGGCTGGGATTGAGTTCGAATTGAAGCGATTTCATGGGTGCGAGGCGTTTGTTTTCGATCCGACCAGCGATTGGCTCACAGCGGCTCGGAAGGCGGTGGAAACGGCGTTTGGTCAGCCACCGGTTCTGGTTCGTGAGGGCGGTTCTATTCCTGTCGTACTCAGCTTCAAACAAATCCTGGGACTCGATACGCTTCTTCTCGGCTGGGGCCGGAATTCCGATAACCTGCACAGCCCCGACGAACACATTCACGTTCAGGATTTTCACCGCGGCACCCTCGCCAGCGCTTGCCTGTGGGCGGAGTTGGCGCAGGTGCGGACTTAACAATTTCGTAGGACGGGTCTCCAGACCCGTCCTGACACGAATCGATCTGGACCGGACTGGAGTCCCGTCCTACGCCAATGATTGCGATTCAATTCGCAAAACGCATTACATTCAGGAGTTCTCCCAGTGCTGGACCTGCAGTTCATCTGTGAAAATCGTGACGCAGTCATCGACAATTGCCTCAAGCGCGGAGTCACAGCGGATGTTGACGCTGTGATTCGTCTGCGTGACGAACGCAACGCTCTCATTGCCAAAGGCGATGACCTGCGACGCCAGCAGAAAGAAATCTCCACGCAGATTCCAAAAGCATCCGCCGAAGAACGGCCCAAACTGGTCGAACAAGGCAAGTCTCTGCGCGAACAGGTCAGCCAAACGGAAGAGCAACAAAAGGTCATCGACGAACGGCTGCGACTGCAGCAGATTCTTGTCCCTAACATGACCCATCCGGAAGCTCCCATCGGTGGCGAAGACGACGCTCGGGAGATTACCGTCTGGGGCACGAAGCCAAAGTTCGACTTCAAGCCTAAAGACCACGTCGAAATCGCCGCACACCTGGATCTGATCGATTTCGAAGCAGGAGCTCGCGTGGCTGGTTCAGGATTTTACTTCCTGAAAAATGACGCCGTCATGCTCGAAATGGCGCTCGTTCAGTTTGCTCTGACGAAACTTCGCAGCAAAGGCTTCACTCTGTTTACGACGCCGGACCTGGCACGCGATTCAGTTCTGGAAGGCATCGGATTCAATCCGCGCGGAAACGAAACGCAGATTTATTCCGTGGCCAACAGCGACTTGAGCCTTGTGGCAACTGCTGAAATTACGCTTGGCGGAATTCAAAAGGATCAGACCCTTGATGTCGCCAGTTTGCCGTTGAAGTATGCAGGCTTGTCGCACTGCTTCCGCACCGAAGCCGGTGCCGCTGGACGCGCCGGACGCGGCATCTATCGCGTGCATCAGTTCACAAAAGTCGAAATGTTCGGCTACACCGGACCGGATCTGGCAGATTCTGATACGTTGCATAAGGAAATCCTCGCGATCGAAGAAGAAGTCTTCCAGGGACTCGGTATTCCTTATCGAGTCATCGACACTGCTTCCGGTGATCTTGGTGGACCGGCCTATCGCAAATTCGACATCGAAGCGTGGATGCCCGGTCGCGGCGACGGCGGCGAATTCGGCGAAGTCACCAGTGCCTCCAACTGCACCGATTATCAAGCTCGCCGCTTAAATATTCGTTGCAAGAGCCCAGATAAAAAGGGCACGCAATTTGTGCAGACCCTCAACGGCACAGCGATTTCATGTGCTCGAGCGATCATTGCGGTGCTTGAAAACTATCAACAAGCAGATGGCAGCGTCGTCGTGCCGGAAGTGCTGCGACCGTGGGTTGGCAAGGATGTGATAACAAAGTCATAGCGACAGGCGAAGATTCTTTTGGTTGCCTGAAACTTTTAAGGTTGACCGTCCCTCATGTAGGGGTGTTGATTTAGTCACAATCGTGAGCCGCAAGGCGCTAGCCGCGGGTGTTTTGCCTGTGCTTTTGAGCCCCCTACCTGCGGCTAGCGCCTTGCGGCTCACTGAATCAACACAACACATGTAGTCGCGGCGAAGGAACTGTAGTCATGCCAACGGAACGACCAGCCCCGCTGCTGCAGGAGATTATGCTGAACAGCATTCTGTCATTTGGGCCGAACTCTGCGCCGCTCAAGTTGCAGAAGCTCAACGTACTTATCGGCCCTAACGGTTCTGGAAAGTCCAACTTGATTGAGGCAATCGGGTTGTTGAAGAGTACAACAACGGATTGTCGGCCCGTCATTTCCAGAGGCGGTGGAGTGAACGAGTGGATCTGGAAAGGCAAACCATCTGATCATGCTGCCATTGAGGTCGTGATCGCAAATTCGCCGGGCGAAGAGAGTATTCACCATAGCTTTGCATTTCGGAACGCGAATCAGTTATTTCGGATTTTTTTTGAGCAAGTCCGTGTGGGGGAAAGCGTTTCGGATCATCGTTACGAATTCTTTGAGTTAAACGGCGCCAGTATTGACGGAGTTCATGGACCGGCTTTCGGAGCAGATCTAATTGATCCGCAGTTTTCTGTGTTAGCCCAGCGACGAGATCCTGCCAATTTCCCTGAGATTACTCGACTTGCTGCGGTTTACGACCGGATTGCACTCTATCGAGAATGGACATTTGGGCGAAGTGCCGTTTGCCGTCAACCACAACGAGCCGATGAGCGCAGTGATCGCCTCGCCGAAGACTTTTCGAACCTCGGCATGTTTTTAAATCGCCTCCGACGGAACCCGAAAGCGAAAGCGGCTGTACTCGAC
>Ga0105046_10006095_pt1 | contig 19031 bp, 15 predicted proteins | sample MAT03_FD_78385 | JGI IMG/M metagenome (GOLD analysis project Ga0105046, IMG submission 78385) | Freshwater microbial communities from Lake Fryxell liftoff mats and glacier meltwater in Antarctica - MAT-03 (megahit assembly) | ecosystem: Environmental > Aquatic > Freshwater > Ice > Liftoff... | reverse complement strand
TTAATCATGCTGTTTTTGAGCAATTGTCTTGCTCGTAAAACCCTATTTGGTCTTTTGAAGGGGCGCAATATATGGCGTTCCTACGGAAAACTCTGTTACGTTCCGCATTATCAAACGGCTTCTCATAGATTTGTGCTCTAAGTCTGTATGCATCACTGTCTCGCCAGCTATTCCATGTTTGTATGTATCTCATAGATCTGGGCGGGTAGGATAAGCGCTGCATTTCGGCATGAAATGCTTCATGAAGTGTGCTTATAAACTCCTGTACCTCAATAGATTGCCGCAGCAGCACCATCGCCGTATCACTGAGCATCAAAGGTTCACGGGTCATGGTCATAAGCGACCTGCCTTGAGAGCCATTTTCGCACGCGACGCAAGCTCTTTTTTATAGGCAACATCCAACGTCTCCAAGAACCATGTTGTATCCGCAGGCTTCTTTGTCACAGCGCGGATACTGCGGTATGTATAGTCACGAAGCGAGATAAACGATCTCTCGGCCATCGTCATGAGCGGCATATTGAGAGTGAGATGCCAATCCAGATGGCGAACAAGTGGCACATCGCGGAAGGTCCATGTGAGCCAGATGTCATGCATGAGCGCCCATTGAACATCGCTGATCATGGCCGAGTGGTTGTGCGTTACGAACCACTCATGCTCGGCAATATCCCACGCCTCAGAGGGCCTGGGGATCAAAGGGGCCAGCGCCATCTGCATCGCCCAATAGTCACTTTCAATCTCGCTGTACTGGCGCAGCAGCACCATTGCAGTATCACTCAACATCAGGGGTTTAGAAACCATCTTTGATCTTTCTCAATCAGCACGTCGATCCCGTTATCTATCATGACACTAAAATATTTCCGTAAAGATAAAGAAAAATACCATTTCCTTTGTGATAATTTTCTCGAAATTTGGACATAGTGACCAACTTTTGCTCACTATTCCCCGACATGATGCGCGAGAGGGTTTCGTACAGTCTGTGCTATAAAAGGGGACATTGTGCTGTTTTCGTCAGGAGACGAATTGATTATGCGGGATTTTGTCGCAAGAAGTGTCCAAAATATGCGTCCGTCGGGCATCCGCCGCTTCTTTGATATTGCGGCGACGATGGAAGATGTGGTGACACTCGGCATTGGCGAACCAGGGTTTACCACCCCGGCCCACATCATGCATGCCGCTGTACACAGCCTGGAGGCGGGCAATACGGCTTATACCTCCAATGCAGGTGATCCGGCTCTGCGTGCAGCGATCTCCCGCCACTACGAAAAACTCTACAGCCTGTCCTATGATCCACATGAAGAAATTCTCGTCACTGTGGGTGTCAGTGAGGCGCTGTGGTTGGTGATGAAATCCATTCTTGATCCGGGTGATGAAGTGCTGGTGGTCGAGCCCTGCTTCGTCGCCAATGCTGCCGCTGTGGAAATGGCGGGCGGTGTGCCCGTTGTCGTGCCAACCTCTGTCGAGCACGAATTTCAGGTCACAGGGGCTGATCTTGAAGCCCGCATCACGCCGCGCACGCGTGCGATCCTGATGAGCTATCCCAACAATCCCACAGGCGCGGTGCTGACGCCCGAACATATGGCCCAGGTCGCCGCTGTGGCTGAAAAATACGATCTGCTGGTGATCTCGGATGAGATTTATGAGCGGCTTGTTTATGGCGTCGAGCATATCTGTTTTGCGACGCTGCCGGGCATGAAAGAGCGCACCGTCGTCATGAGCGGCATGAGCAAATCCTATGCCATGACTGGCTGGCGCATCGGCTATGCCCTCGCTCCTGAGCCGATCATTGCGGCCATGAAGAAGCTGCATTCCTATCTGATTATGTCGGCTCCGACCATGAGCCAATTCGCCTCCATTCAGGCACTGGAACATGGTGAAGACGATGTCGCCCAGATGCGCGATGCCTATGACACCCGCCGCCGCTTCCTGGTGGAACGCTTCAATGCGATGGGTCTGACCTGCTTTGAGCCGCGCGGGGCGTTTTACACCTTCCCCTCTATCGTCAGCACAGGCTGGACCGATGAGGACTTCTGTGAACGACTGCTGCTGGAAGATCGCGTGGCGGTCATTCCTGGCAGCGCCTTCGGTGAGAGCGGATGCGGCTTTATTCGCGCCAGCTATTCATCCAGTGATGAGAATATCTTCCGCGCCATCGAGCGTATGGAACGGTTTATGCAGCGGCACGGCCTGCGGCATGCCGTACCAACCCTCTAGAACAGACACCTCTTAAACGCAAGAGTGCAGCGTGGAGCAATCCCCTGCGCTCTTTTTTTATCTTGCGTTATAATTGTCAATAATCATGACAAATTCCCCTCACCTTTTAAAATGCCTTTCGCATTAAAATAGAGTGAGAGCTTCCTCATTGTGACCATAAGTCACTGGATTGAGGAATGAGAATGGATTTACCAATTCGCATGGAAATCTTGCAACAGCGAGTACGCCTTTTTCTTCACATTCCCCATCGCACCCTCAATCGCACGTTGAGAAAGTGTCTGGTGGCCGCTGATTATGACGTTGAGATACTCGACATGGCAACAGCCTCAACGCTGCTGCCCTCTGTGCCGCATGCCATCATCCTGATCGAGGCCCAAACAGCAGATAGTCCCTCCTTTGCACTCTGCCAGCAGCTGCGGGCCCAGGGCATCACAACTCCCATCTATATGTTCACATCACATGATGAGTCATTGATTCAAGGGGCGAAGGACTGCGGAGTAACCGATACGCTGCCGCTGCCGCTTCAGCCGCTGCGCCTTGTCAAACAAATCGAACAGGCCTTCTCTCAACAGGCATCACACTCTGTCGATGTCCGCTACGAAACACTTCTCAATAAATTTCCCAGCGGAATGATCATTATCAGCGCCCAAGGCACAATCCGCCATTGGAACGACGCAGCGGAACAGATGTATGGCTGGAAAGCCTCCGAAGTTTTGGGCCACCCCCTGCCTGAGATTCTGCCGCTGCACAACATGCCCTTTACTTTTGATTCGCTGTCCGATTTTATAGGCGAGACAGGCATCTGGCGCGGTGATGTCACACAGCAGAGTAAAACCCAACGATCCCTCAATATCTCACTGACCATTGCCACCGTTAGAGATGAGCAGGGCCAGCTCATCGAATACATCATGCTGCACCGCGATACAACAGCCCAAAAGCACCTTGAAGTGACGCTTCAAGCGTCTGAAGAACAAACACGCTCCATCCTGGATGCCATGACAGAAATCGTCATGATTCTGGATCGGCGCGGACGCTTCATCCAGATTCCTACGCCCAACAGCCCTCTTCTGCCGCGTCCCGCCTCCGAGATGGTTGGGCATACGCTGGATGAACTGCTGCCGGATCGGACTTCGGAAATCCAAACGACGCTCAACACAGTGATTCAAGAGCAGCGGCCTGTCCACATTCATTTTGATATCAAGATTAAAAATGAAACCCGTCGCTACAACGCTGTGTTTTCACCGTTCCATGGCGATCAGATTATGATGGTTGCGCATGATGTGACATCCCACTGGCAGGCGGAACACGCGCTGCAGGAAACAGCGACGCGCTACCGTCAGCTTTTTGAATATGCCAATGATGCGATCATGCTGGTGGATGTTGAAACCAATCACATCCTGGATGCGAATCGTCAGTCATGCCGCAGTTTGGGCTATCAGCGCGAAGAGCTGCTGCTGCTTACACTAGACGATCTCGATGTGACGACTTCAATGGGTGATAGTGAACGGCCCTTCTTGAGCATGAGTGGGCGCATGATTACAGAACATTCCTATAAGCATCGGGACGGTCATCATGTCATTGTTGAGAGCAGCACGCGCGTCATTACCGTCGATGGGCGGCCTGCCCTGCTGACATTCTCGCGCGATATTAGTGAGCGGCAGCGAGCCCGCGCCGCCGAGCGCGAACAGCGTCTTCTCGCAGAGGCCCTGCGCGATACTGCCTCCGCGCTCAACAGCACACTGCAATTGGGCGAGGTGATGGAGCGCATTCTCAACAACATCTCGCGCATCGTCCAGATGGAGAGCGCCAGTGTCATGTTGATTGAAAATGGCGTGGTACGCATTGTTGGATCTCGCGGCTATCCACCGTCTCTACTTGTTGGTCTGGAAGCTCGCCGTTATAACCTTGATGAAATCCCAACACTGCGCTGGATGCTGGATCATAAACAGACCCTTCTCATCGCAGATACGACACGTCACCCACTGTGGACACCCGATGACAAACTGAGCACAATACAGTCCTATCTTGGCGCACCGATCATGTCGGGCGATGCGGTGATCGGCTTTCTCAATGTCGATTCGTCGCGGCAGGGGCATTTCAAGTCGCAGCACGTCGAAGGCATCACAGCGTTTGCTGATCAAGCCGGCGTGGCCCTGCGCAATGCGGATCTGTATGAAAAATCGCAGCGCTATGCTGAGGAATTGGAAACAAAAGTCGCCGAGCGCACGAAAATGCTTGTGCGCATCAATGCGGAATTGACAGAGCAAATTACTGAACGCCAATCAATTGAGAAAGCACTGCAAGAAGAACGCAATTTGCTGCGCACCTTAATCGATAATCTGCCCGATCATGTCTATGTCAAGGATGCAGAAAGCCGTTTCATCCTGGCCAATATCGCGCTGACACGTTTCCTGCACGCTGAATCATCTGATGCTCTGCGCGGCCAGCGAGATGCTGATTTTTACCCCGCGGAACAGGCCGCTGTCTTCGCGCAGCAAGAGCGTCAGATTATGTCAACCATGCAGCCACAAACGGCCGATGAAATCCTCGTCGTCACGCAGCATGGCGAGAAGGTGTGGCTGCTCATCTCCAAAGTTCCGCTGATGGATGCACGGGGTCAGGTGATCGGCATTGTCGGCATTGATCGCGATATTACGCCCACCAAAATTGCCGAGCAAAAGCTGTCTGAAGAACGCAATTTGCTGCGTACGCTGATTGATACTATTCCTGATCGCATTTATTTAAAAGATAGTCACCTGCGCCTCGTTCTAAGCAATCTGGCGAATGCATGGGCCTTTGGCTATCGCCTCTCGGATGATATTCTCGGCAAGACCGATCAGGACTTCATGGTGCTGACGGCGGCTCAAGACAATATCACACTCGAACAGCGTATTTTGCAAACAGGACAGCCAATCATCAATCATCCTGTCTCGTTCATTGCCCCCGATGGCGCGCCAACCTGGGAACTTGCCACCCGTCTCCCGCTCTATAACGCGGATGGTGAGGTGACAGGCTTGATCGGCGTCAACCGTGATATTACGCGTCTGCGCCAGACAGAAGCCCAACTAGAACAGGTCATTGCGAGTGCGCAGTGTTTGCTCTGGTCGGCCATTGTGGAACAACGCAGCGATGAGTATGTGTGGCAACTGCGGATTGCCAACGAAGAGGCTGCACAGCGCTTCCTGCCGCTGGACATTCAGGATCAGAGTTATACGGATGCCTGGCAAAATGCCATTGTGGCCGAAGATAACGAACGGCGGCAGTATGTCTTGCGCACGCATCTGCGTTACAACCGTCTCACCTACAGCCAGCAAATTCAATGTCGTCAGGCCGATGGCACTATTCGCTGGTTGGTCGAAGATGTGCAGATTCGGCACATTACGCCGGGGCGCTGGAGCATGGTGGGCGTCTGCACGGACATCACTGAACATAAAAAGGCGGAACACACGCTTCAGCGCGCCAAAGAGGAATTAGAGCACCGCGTCTCCGAACGAACCGAAGAACTCGTCCTTGCCAACCATATGATGCGCCAGGAAATCCAGGATCGGAAACGCGCCGAAGACGCTGAACGCACGCAGCGTCTCGTGGCAGAAGCCCTCCGTGACAGCATTGCCGCGATCAATAACTCGCTGGATCGGAACGAGGTTCTCGATCATATCCTCACCGCGATGGAAACTGTCGTGCCGCACACCGCCGCTGCAATCTTGCTGCATGAAGGCGATTATGCTCGAATCGTGCGGCATCGTGGCTACAAGACCGAACTACAAGAAATGCTGTTGATCAAAGATATGCCTGATTTCCAGAGTGTCCTCGCCACACGCCGTCCGCACATCATGGGAGACAGCAGACCCATTACAGAAGCGCTGACGCCGACCGGAACAGAATGGATTCGTGACAGCATCACCATTCCTATCCAACTGGAGAATGAGGTGATTGGCTTTATCACGCTCGAAAGCCCTACACCGAACCAGTTCACGGAGGAAGACGCACGCCTCCTGCACAGCTTCTCAGAGCAGGCCAGCATTGCCATCCGTAATGCCCGCCTGATGGAAGAAGTTCGTGGTTACGCCTCTGATCTGGAAGTGCTTGTTGAAAAACGCACCCTGGAATTACGCAATGATCGCGCGCAACTGACCTCTATTCTTGATTCGATGCGCGAAGGCGTGATCTTCTACGATCTGCAATATCATGCCTCTTACGTCAATCGCTCACTGACAGAAATTACGGGCTACACCGAAGAAGACTGGCGCATGGGCGGTGTCGGGTCCAATATGATGATGAATCTGGCCCAGCCTGAACCCTACCTCATGGTGCGTAAGATTGGGCGCAGCTTGCGACGCAAAGGCAGTTGGCAGGGCAACCTGGAGCTAAAACGCAAAGATGGCAGTGTCTACAGCGCCGCTATCAGTACGACGGATGTCAAAACCGCCGAACAGCGGCTTGGTGTGCTGGTCGTTGTCCGCGATATTAGCCAGGAAAAGGCGCTCGAAGAACAGAAAAAGCGTTTCATCGCGGATGCCGCCCACGAACTGCGCACGCCCATTGCCAATTTGAAGGTGCGGCTGTTCCTCATCTCACGCCAGCCCAATCGTCTGCGCGAACATCTTGATATTGCGATGAAAGCCGCCGATTGGATGCAGACTCTCATCGACAATCTCTTTGACATGGCACGATTTGAGCGTGGCGTGATCGAACTCAAGCGTGAGCCGCTCATCCTTCAGGAGTTTTTGCGCGATGTTGTGCGCTTCCAGGAACCCGAAGCCGAACGACGCGGGCTTGAGTTCATCTACGAATTTCCTGATGAGGCGATCCACCTCCAAATCGATCCTTTCCGTGTGGCGCAGGTGGTGACCAATCTGGTTGTGAATGCCTTGAACCACACGCAGCAGGGCTCCATTACCGTTAAAACCTGGATCGATGACAAAGATATTCTCATCCGTGTGCGCGATACAGGGTCGGGGATTGGCCCTGAGCATCTGCCGCACCTGTTTGAGCCGTTCTATCGGGCCCGCAATGATGATAACCGAGGCACAGGTCTCGGCTTAAGCATCTCGCAGGAGATCGTGGGGCTGCATGGCGGCACGATTACAATTGACAGCACGGTGGGCGAAGGCAGTGCCTTTACTATCTGCCTGCCGTTGGTGACATCATAAAGGAGTGGAAGGAGAGGGATAAATGCAAAGGGCGATCCGCTGGATCGCCCTTTTTGCACACGGTGAAGATTAAGGCGTTTTTGTAGGGGCACGATACATCGTGCCCTACACGTCATATTTTTATATCTGTCCTGATTGCGAGACACGGCAGTTACGCCATCGGCACCATATGGATCACGGTCACACCACCACCGCCATCTTTGGTATCGGCGGCAACTGCTTTGCTGATGAGCGAATGCCCATTGAGATACTTATGGACAGCCTCGCGCAGTGCCCCTGTGCCTTTGCCATGAATCACGCGGCCAAAGGGCAAACCGGACAGATACGCCGCATGAATATAGCGATCCAGCTTTTCGAGAGCTTCTTCCACACGCAGACCGCGTAAATCAAGCTCCATGCCCGGTGAGGCTGCATGAGGAATCTGGGCATCCACCGACGGCTCGTACACGGGCGCACGTCCACGCGCTTTATCGGCACGGGCGTCTGTTTTCTCGCGTTTACGCACATCGGCATGCTTGGCCTTGACGCGCATCTTGCCCACCTGCACGGTGACATCACGCGCATCCACCTCAACAACTGTGCCTTCCGAATTGAGCGAGTCGAGGAAGACCAGATCGCCCAGACGCGGCACAAAATCCGTCTCAATCACGCGCTCGACTTCGCCCGCACTTTCGGGCTGCATCCAGGTTGTGAGCTTGTCGGTCGTCTCCTGAATGGCCTTGAGCTTGTCGAGCGGCATACCAGCAATACGCAGGTCGCCTTGCAGACGCTTGATCTCTTTGCGCAGCAGTTCCAGTTCATTATCGGCACTGCGCCGCGCCGCCCGCACCACATCGCGGCGCTCGTCTTCGATTTTGTCGAGTCGGGCTTGCAGTTCGGCACGCTGCTCATCCAGTTCAGTGTGAAGCTCTTTCACCTCGTCGCGCTGACGGGTGATTTCATGCCTTGTGCGCTGGATTTCATCGAGCAGATCATCAGCCACAAGGTCTTCTGTCGTCACAAGGCCGCGTGCCGCTTCAATGATCGTCGGATCAAGGCCGAGGCGGTTGGCAATCGCTAAGGCGTTTGAGCGCCCTGGCAGACCCACAATCAGGCGATAGGTCGGGGCCAGTGTTTCGACGTTGAATTCCATGCTGGCATTGCGCACGCCCTCTGTCTCAACAGCATACGCCTTGAGTTCAGGATGATGCGTGCTGACCATCGTTGTGACATGACGCTCCAACAAGCGATTGAGCAGTGCCCGCGCCAGGGCCGAGCCTTCTGCCGGATCGGTGCCAGCGCCCAACTCATCGAGGATCACGAGCGATTTTTCATTGCACTCGCGCAGAATGTTGATGATGTTTTTCATGTGCGATGAGAACGTCGAGAGAGACTGCTCGATGCTCTGCTCATCGCCAATGTCGGCAAAGACGCCCTCAAAAACAGAGAGAGTCGCCTGCTCTGCGGGAACATGCAGCCCAATCTGGGCCATCAAGATCAGCAGACCGATTGTCTTGAGAGAAACGGTTTTGCCGCCTGTGTTCGGGCCTGTGATGATGAGTACCCAGGTGTTTTCATCGAATTCAATGTCAATCGGCACAACGTTGCCCGTGAGCAGCGGATGGCGTGCCGAGACAAGCCGAATCATGCTGCCAGGATGTTTGCCGTTTGGCTTGCGATTGATGCCGACGAGCTTGGGCTGTACGGCATTGTTGGCTTTGGCATGCAGCGCCCGCGCATTGACGAAATCGAGATAGGCCAACACCTCAACAGCCCGCACGACCTTCTCGGCCACATCGCCAACTTGATCGGTGAGCGCGGCGAGAATACGGCGAATCTCTTTTTCTTCTTCAATCTGCAATTCGCGCCACTGATTGTTGAGTTCGACGGTTTCCAGCGGCTCAATGAACAACGTGGCCCCCGACGCCGACACATCATGCACAATGCCCGGAATCTTGCCTTTGTGATCAGCCTTGATCGGGATCACATAGCGGCCATTGCGCGTCGTGACGATGTTTTCTTGGAGATAGAGTTCGTTGTTTTTAGATTGGACGATGCGGCGGAGCTTGCTTTGCAGGCGTTCAAAGGCGACTTTGAGATCATGACGAATGATGGCGAGGCGGGTGCTGGCAGAGTCTTTCACTTCGGCGTTGTCATCAATACTGCTCGTGATCGTATCTTGAAGGGCCTTACACTCATCGACGGTTTCAGTCAGTTCAGCCAGAAGCGGATATTTGCCCTTAAGCCTTTCCAACGTGCGCTGCAAGATGCCCGCCCGTCGCATAGTGTAGCGTATGTCAAGCAGCACATTGGCTTCAATGACAATGCCGCGTTGGGCATTCATCGCCACTGCACGCACATCCCGCGCCCCAGCCAGATTCAGCGCCGTATTCTCGCGGATCATATCGAGGGCTTCGGCGGTTTCGCGCTGCCAGCTGCGTGCTTCTTCCAGGTTGGTCGTGGGCAGGGCCTCACGCACGAGTTCTGCACCCGCGCCAAAGGAGGCATGACGGGCCACCTGGTCGAGGATTTTGTTGAGTTCCAGGGTATGGAGAGATTTTTCACTGATCATGATTTTTATTTTTCTTTCTGCGAGAGGGGGACATGCACCCAGGTCGCGTAACAAAACGAGTTTATTCTATGGGAATGAAGGATGAATGTCAAGCCTGAACGGTCTTCAGAGGACTGCGAGGGGTCACGAGGGGTGAAATTAATATGGAATTCTTATGGATGTTCTGCATATATAACTTAAGCTAGGAGATGCCCCATCATCTACAAGGCATCTCTTTATTTTGTCTTTAATGTGTGCTCAAATAATGTGGTCTACACCCCCACCGATTCCCGCACCAGAATCAGGGTCACATTGCGTCCCATGCGGGGTGATTCATGTTCCAGAATCAGGATTTTGGCGAGCAGGCTGCCGGGATAGCCGAGCGCTTTCCATTTCTCATCCTCACCGACAAACGAATATTCGCGGACGCGGCGTAACGCATCCTCCAGCGTGGGGACAATCTTTTGAATGCCTGCTACCCAGATGACGTTTGGGCTCGAAAACGCATAGGCCGGGATCTGACTGCCGCTGGCACTCGCAATCACAATCTCGCCCGTTTGCGAAATCGCCTGCACGCTGCCCAGATAATAAGGAGCGAGGATACTTCTGCGGCGCAGTTCAGCCTGACGAGCTGGATCGGTTTCAGCGAGGATTTCATCCTTCAGATTGTTCCAGGGATGATCTTTGGCGATGAGGGTCGCTTCCAGGCCAATGTGCTGGAGCGTCTCAGATGCGCCCGTCATCAGAGAGGCCCCCGACGGAATGAGCGCTTTAATCTTTTCAAGCGCATCAGCGGCGGTATCAAGGATTTCAACGTTAAAGCCCCGTGCCTTGAGCGCGGCGGCTGTTTGGTAGACCTGTTCGTCAGAAGCGAGAACGATGTAATCGACGGAGCTTTCGACAGTTGCAGTCATGGGATGATTGATCCTTGTGTGATACGTTCGAGACTAAAGAACATCTGATGCCTAAACAACATCTGTTGCTTTAGCTGGACTTTGCACATGACACGTTTGGATTAATCTGCTTCGGTGAGCACGAACTCTCAAAACCTATCAGACTTTTCTCACATCACTGGGATATCAACAGATGCGAAAAATATGGCTTATGTTTTGAACTCAATACGAACGGCTCGGAGCGAGTTCTATTGCGATGTGCAAAGTCGAGAGGAACAGGAGTTAAATAACACAAGCATTTGTTTGATTTGATACGCTGGATTACAGAAGTAAATGCAGAAGTTATTCGGTACTCAATCCTTAAACGATAAACGTTTAAAAGTGTTGCGCAGAGAGGAAATTGGGTATTGTCGAGCTAGGTCTGCCCTTTCGCTCCCGACAGAGGCTGAATCACAATTTCAGCCACGTCTTGCGCTTGCATCAGGCGATGAACTTTTTCGAGGTAGACGGTTTCGTAGTAGCGATCTTGCGGAGCATAGCGCACTTCGGTGGGGAATGTCTCATCGTTCATCATGCCGCCGTGTACGACGATCTCCACCGTGCCATTGAGCGAGCGCAGCTCCGTGAGCAGCGAATCGGGGGTGCGATCCAGCCAATGCCGCAGCGTGACAATATAATTTGGCACGACAAACGCTCCTGACTTGCGTTCTTGCGTGCCTTTATCAATCAGGAGATTGAACGGCGTTGACGTGGATTTATGGCTGTAGGAGCGCACCCAGGTCACACCGTATTCCTCAGCCAGATCATAGACCATCTCGCGCAGCGCAGGCAGCACATGAAAATGGCAGTGCGTCGTCAGATGGGCGGGGCGAATCCCGGCCTGATACAGCACCTCAATCTGCGCCCGCAGTTCGGTGTGCATCTGCTCCATCATGGCGTCCGAGGGAAACACGCCTTTGGCAAACAGCACATAGCGATCCCGAAACTGACCGTCGGCACGGGTGATTTCCGTATTTGGCCCCAACGGAGAGACAGGAAAGCCGTCTGAGAGATTGAGGTGAACGCCCAATTCGAGGGTGGGGTGTTGGCGAAAGAGCGCCAGAGCGTGCGGCACAGCAGGAAAATTCGTCATGAGGCTGGCACAGGTGACAAGCCCCTGCTCATGCAAACGCGCCGCCGTGAGATTGATCCCCTCAGAGAGGCCGCAGTCGTCACAGGTCACCAGGAGTTGAATCGTCATCACAGGTCTCAATGAGAGGTCAGATGTTGGGTGAAGACGCCAGGATGCATTAGCGAAAGAGACGCCCCTAAACCCGTTTCTAACATCCGACTCTAACAGGGAGCAGCAGAGACATCAACAGCAGATCAGCGCGAGGTATACACGCGGCGAATGGTTTCAATCAAGCGATCAGGCGGAATGGGCATGAGAACAAATTCATCGGCCCCGGCGCGGAAAGCATCTTCGCTCATGCTGATATAGGCCGAGTAGAGAATAATACGCGAAGCAGGCAGGACTTCACGCAGCTTGCGCGTGGCTTCAAGGCCGTTCATGACGGGCATCATAATATCCATCAGGATGATGTCAGGCGAGGTTTCATACACAAGTCGAATCGCACTCTCGCCATCCGACGCGCAGACGGTACATTCCAGGCCCTCGTAATGATTAATGATCCGCTGCCACAGCTTCAGGACATCGGCCTGGTCGTTTACAATAAGGACACGGATCAAATTCGTTTCAGCCGTCATGCGGGCATCCTGGAGGGTTTTCTCTGATCGTTATAATAATCAATTTTGTACCAACAAAACCAAAACTCGACACAATCAAACCAACTTCGAACCTTTTTAAGGCGGATTTGGAATAGTTTCTCTAAATGCATTATTTATGCTGCTTGTCTAACTCATCCGCTTCGTGTTCCAGAGCCTCGACACGCGATTCAACGTCCGTGTTGGCCTGTCCCATTTGATCCACATCCCCAAAGAGAAACAGCTGCATGGCGTAGAGGCGCAGGACTTCGGCGGTGCGTTCAAAGATGAGCCATTTTTCCAATATCTGCTGCCGATAGCCCGCTAAAAGATAGTAGCCGTTGTCCAGGCTGATGACCTCACGTAAAATCGCCACATCCTCACACACCGCCAGCAGATCACTGAATCGCTGAAGCATGGCAGGGTACGATTTAAAGCGTTCCTCTGTGCTCGGTTTCTGGCGTAAGGCGATGAGATCACGCGTCAGCGCGGGAAGTGAATTCGGAATGTCAACAGGCATACAAAATGTCCTTAAAAGTTGGGTTTACGGCGCGAGTCTCAGCCTCATGCTGCTTATGGCCGCGTGTCAGCCACAGGCGGTTGTGCCCACAGCAACACCCGTCGTCATTGCCAAGTATATCGCAACGGCCTATATCTCCCCGACGCCGAATGCCGAGCAAATTGCGGCCACACGAGCTGTCATCACACCCAGCCCGATTCCCGTCACAGACACACCGATTCCCAGCCCCACAGCGTATGTGGGCGTGTTCATCGGGCAGGCTCCGCGTGAAGAAGGCTTCCGCCCAATCACAACACCGCTGTTTGCAGGCAGTTCACTCTCGCCCACGCCCGACAGCGAACGCTGCCGCACGCCTGTTTATGTGGGTTATCTCAGCGCATGGGAAACCCAGGCCAATGTGAGCCAGAGTCTGGGCTGCCCGATTCAGGAGAATTTTGGGTTCTTTGGGCGCGTGCAGGTCTTTGAGACGGGCGCGGCTTATCTCAACACCGATACACGCGAAGTCTGGTTTATTGCCACAGGCGGCTCAACACCACGTTACTGGTATCAGGCCGCCCCACCCGCCGCGCCCACAGGAGATGTGCTGCCACCGCCCGGCCTGCGCGTGCCGCAGGGTGATATTGGCAGTTTGTGGGCCAGCACTGAGGCGCTGCGTAATGCGGTGGGCTTTGCGCAGACAGCCGAACAGGAGATCGGCATTAATGTGCAGCGCTATGAGTCAGGCTCGTTCTTGCTCGATGTGTCGATTGGGCAGTTCTTTAGCCTGGGCAACGATAGCAGCGTTTATGGCCCATTCCTGCTGCCCGAAAATCTGCCCACGCCCATCGCCCCCGCCGACCTGACACTGACGCCTCTTGCTCCCGATGCGGCTCTGACACTGCTGGCACCCTCCAATCCCGCGATGACGCCTTCGCCTGCGGATCAACCACCGCCACTGGCGACAACAGAGGGGACATAGAGACATAAATATTGGGCAATTTGGGCGAGGCATGCCTCGCCCTAGTACACGATGGCGGAAGTTCAAAAGCATTTCCTTCAGTTTCTTTTAGCTAAAGTTCGCTATTTGATTTGCTTATCGACTTCCGCAAAGCTGTACTAGACTTTTGATTGTCCCTAAACAACCTTCAACCGCATCATCAAAGGCTGCAATTCGGCTTCATTGCGCAGCGTATTGAGCATTTCATCTTTCAACATCTCGTTCGTAGTCGCGTCTAATGCAATGCGACAGAGCCGTTCGGCGGTATCAAGTTCCCCGCGCAGGGCTTTGATCAGACCACGATTAAAGGGAATCACGGTTTCATCGGGATAGTAGGCTTCAGCATCATCATACAAAAGCTCGGCCAGATCGTAGCGCCCGCTGCGGCGGCATGCGAAGCCGCAGGCCATCAACACGCGCGTGCGAATCGCGCCTACAACCTGATTGGCGCGGGCATCAAAGCGCTCGTCCAACTGCTGCACAACGCGATGATAGGCATCGAGTGCGCCCGCATAATCGCCCATCTTGACGCAAATATCGCCCTCCCACTGGCCCCAACGCCAATCGGCAGGCTGCTGCCTGACGCGGTCCAATGCCACCGCATAGTCTTCGTATTTCATATACAGCCCGACAAGCCGCTCATACAGACGCGCATCCTGGGGCGCAAGTTTGCACGCCTCTTCCATTGCCGTGATCGCCGTTGGCAGATCGTTCTGGCGTTCAGCCAGCAGTGAGAGCTGTGTGTAATCGCCGGTTGTTTTGTCCAGCAGCGCTTCAAGATCCGCATGTGCCTCGGCCAGCGCAATCGAATCGCCAATGCGCAGTCGCACCGCCGCCCGCAAGCGCCGCGCCTCGGTATCGTCGGGGTGCTGTGTCAGTTGATCATTCAGCGCTTCGAGGGCATCCGTTAGCTCCCCGGTGCGAATAAACGCATTGGCAAGTTCCATCGGCGTATAAGAAGGCATAAATAGGCTTTCTATCGTTCTGTTTAAAAGCGATTATCATAGAGACAGTATGCATAAGCGAGACCTGTGATGTTTGATACCCTTTTAATCCCTCTGGCTCTCCTGGCAATGATCGCGGGACTCATTCTGATCATCATGCCTGTGATTCCTGTGCCTGCCGTCGAGTGGGCCATTGCCTTGATCTTTGCCGCGTTTACAGGCTTTGAGCGCGTGACTCCTGCGGCGGCTGTGCTCATCACAGTGTTGATGCTCATTGGCTCCACCTCCGGTTTGTGGATGCCCATCTTTGGCTTGCGTGGGCGCGAGATGTCGTGTCTGGGCCTGATCGCGTTCTTCGTGGGCTTTGCCCTGGGCACATTTATCCCGATTCCCCTATGCGGCTCGTTTATCGGTGGGATTCTGGGAGTCTTTATCGTGCAGTTAGCGCAGGATCGCAGCCTTAAAACAGCGGTGGCGGGCAGCAGTCGCGCCCTGCAATTGACGCTGTATGGCATGATCGCTGAATTTATCTTCGGCATAGCCATTATTGGGGCGTTTTGTATCTCCCTGCTGACGACGCAGTAAAAGATAAAAGCAAAAGCTGAACCACGAAGGCAGGAAGGACACGAAGAATCGTTTATAAAAGTTCTCTTCGCTTTTCTTCGTGCCTTCGCGGTTCAATTTATGTTCACTTTTGGAGTGTGAGAATTAGATTGCCATAACCATCCACAACCGCCAACCAGCCCACAGGCATATAAGTTGTGGCGTCGGTTTGCACCACAAGCGCCGCCCCTGCAAAGATCATCCCTGGCTGCAAGCGATCCCGTGCATAGATGGTCAGCGTCTCGTCTCCCAGTGATCTTTCTTTCAAGCGAGCAGGTGTTGCATCGGCGGGCCCAGGCGATTGTGAGGCCAGAGAAGGCTTTTCACTCTGCCCTGTGGCCTGCAAGCGCATGGTGATAATCTCAACAGACCGCGACTCAAAGGCATGGCCGTAGGTCTGGCGATGTATCTCATGGAAGGTCGATACGGGATCGGAATTAAAGGGCACAGTCAGCTCATGAGCCTGGCCCGCATAGCGCATTTCGAGAAAGATCGTAAAGCGCATATCGCTCTCTGGGATGCCTTCGTCTCGCAAGGCATCGCGGCCCCCGGCCAGCAGCTCGGATTGGGCGGCGCGAAGACGGGCGATCAAGGTGCGATTGGACATGCTCAAAACAGGCAGACGCCTCTCCACGACGACATCAGCCACCAGAAGCCCCAGCGCACATAACACCCCTGGCATCGCTGGAATCAACACGCGCGGAATATTCAATTGTTCGGCAATCGCGCAGGCATGGAGCGGCCCAGCTCCCCCAAACGCCACCAGCGTAAACAGGCGCGGATCATGCCCACGCGCCACAGAGACACGCCGCACCGCCCGCTCAATATTGGCATTGGCAACATCAAGGATGCCCAGAGCTGTGGCGCGGAGACTCTGACCGATGTGCTGCGCCAGGGCATCAAGGGCCGTTTTTGCGCTGTCGAGCGACAGTGCCATCTCGCCGCCCAGAAAATGATCAGGATCGAGGCGACCCAGGAGCGCATTGGCATCGCTCACAGTGAGCTGTTGGCCGCCACGCCCGTAGACCATTGGCCCCGGCATGGCCCCGGCGCTCTGCGGCCCGACGCGCAGCACGCCCCCGGCATCCACACGCACGAGGCTGCCCCCGCCTGCCCCAACTGTCTCAATATCAAGCATGCGAATGCGCAGCGGCAGACCATCAATCTGGGCATGGGGCGAAAGTGGCAGTTGGCCCGCACACAGCGCCACGTCCGTTGATGTGCCGCCCATATCGAGGGTGAGAATCCGGTCAAAGCCTGCCAACTGCGCCACATGATACGCGCCCAGGACACCTGCTGCTGGCCCACTGAGGGCTGTTTGTACGGCTCGTTCGCGTACAGCCTCGGCCCGCATTACGCCACCATCGGACTGCATTAAACTTAAGCCGCAGGAAGCAGGCAGCGCCTTGCGCAAGCGGCTGACATAGCGGCTCATGACAGGACGCACATAGGCTTCCAGGGCGGTTGTGCTGGCGCGTTCATATTCACGAAATTCGGGCAGCACATCGCATGAAAGCGCCACCTGCCAGGATTCAAGAATGCCCCGTTCAACAATGCGCTGGCGGATCATCTCTTCATGATCGGGATTGAGATAGCTGTAAAGCAAGCACACCGCAACACAATCGACCTGCTGGCGGGCCATCTCATCCAACACGCGATCCAGCGCGGCGATTTCCAGTGGAATGAGCACATTGCCGCGATGATCCAGGCGTTCGGGCACATCGTAGCAGCATTCACGCGCAATGATCGGCTCAGGAAGCGTCGGATGCAGGGCATACAACACAGGGCGTTCCTGTCGCCCAATGAACAGCACATCGCGTAGACCCTGTGACGTGATAAGGGCGGTCTTTGCCCCTTTACGCTCAAGAATGGCATTCGTCGCCACCGTTGAGCCGTGCGCGACATGCGTGAGTTCCTCAAGGCGGCCTGCAATGGCTTCAAGCCCAGCCAGCATCGCACGGGCAGGATCATCAGGCGTACTGAGGCGTTTATGCAGGGTCAGGCGGCCTTCGTGCCAGCGCACCACATCGGTAAATGTCCCGCCAATATCAACGCCAGCCCGCATAACATCCCTCACAGATCACACGCTTAGAAGAATGCCTATTGTGAGAGGCTTTGCGTTACGACGCAATAGATCACACAAAAAGAGATATTTCCTTCCAATATTTCTCCTATTCTCTCTGACAGAGTTCTTACACCACGCATAAATATTTCATACAATCGCGGTCTATAGTAAGGGCATACCGTCAAACGGAAATTTTTAACAAGGAGACACAATCATGATTACACGTCGCACACCTGTTGATTCACCGTTCGCTCGCATTATTGATCGTATGATCGATCACGCCGCCCGTGAGCATGGCACACCCGCTCAGTTCAATGGCGAATTTGCCACCGATACGGTTCTGCCAATGGACGTTGAAGAAACAGGTAGCCACTATCTGATCTCTGCCGATCTTCCTGGTGTGAATCCGGACAACATCAGCATCGATATGCACGATGGTATCCTGACCATCACTGCTGAAACCAAAGAAGAATCCCGCAGTGAAAATAGCCGCGTAGTCCTTCAGGAACGCCGCTTCGGTAAATTCAGCCGCAGCCTGCGCTTCCCGGTGGCCGTGAATGCCGACACGATTGAAGCGACCTATAATGACGGCGTGCTGCGTTTGGAAGTGGCAAAAGCCGCTGAAGCCCAACCGCGTAAAATCAACGTGAAGACCGGCAGCAACACCGTGACCGCGAATGACAACGGTCAAAAGAGCAAATAATTCTGAAGGGTTTGTTGATCCGGGGCCGCGCATTATTTTCTTTCTGCCCTGCCTCAGAAAACAATAACCTTTAGCAACCACCGCACAACGAACATGTTGTGGGGCGGTTTGTTTTTCCCCCTGTTTTATCATGGTGATGTCGTGGTTGAATCATCTCTTTATGCGAGGAGTTCAACATGGAACGACATTGGATCGTTATTGGGGCTGTGCTCGGTGGATTGGGGGTGGCGCTGGGTGCGTTTGGCAGTCATGCGCTGCGGGCGACTCTCACGGCAAATGGGCGGCTCGACACCTATCAAACAGCAGTGCAGTATCATCTGATTCACGCGCTGGCCCTGGTAGGCGTCGGGCTGCTCACAGCGCATATTGCTTCTCCGACGCTGGCCTGGGCAGGCGGATTGATCACGCTGGGCGTCCTGATCTTCAGCGGCAGTCTGTATATTTTGTCGATCTTCAACATTCGCATCATGGGGGCTGTGACGCCGTTTGGCGGTGTGGCACTGCTGTTGGGCTGGGCGTGTCTTGCGTGGGCGGCGTATCGGGGATAGAAGATAGAATCTATTTGGGCGATCCAGCGGATCGCCCCTACACCTCTATGATTTTGTAGTGGTGTGAATCCGACCATCACAGCTATTTAAGCAATGGTTTTATAGAAAATCACGTTATCAGAAGGCTTTCCCGACGTATTCA
>Ga0105046_10006094_pt1 | contig 19032 bp, 14 predicted proteins | sample MAT03_FD_78385 | JGI IMG/M metagenome (GOLD analysis project Ga0105046, IMG submission 78385) | Freshwater microbial communities from Lake Fryxell liftoff mats and glacier meltwater in Antarctica - MAT-03 (megahit assembly) | ecosystem: Environmental > Aquatic > Freshwater > Ice > Liftoff... | reverse complement strand
GAGTTGCAGCGGGCCGGCTATGTGCTTGCCGTGCCTTCGGGCGAATTGCCCGATCTGCCGACGAGTGGTTGGCAGCGATTTGAGCGCGTCGGCCCCACCGCCGGCAAGGTCTTTATCGATATGACCACGCCAGGCACGCTTCCGAGTATCGAGGAGACGACGAGCGACTCGCTGCTGGCGTCAACGACCATGCTCAACTGGAAGGACCCTGCGGTTGACAAGATGCTGCGTGAGGCGCTTCCCAAGGAGATTGTCGATGAGGAGGCCCGGGCTGAGTCGCTGCGCAAGTTTGTGCGCGGTGCCATCAAGAACAAGGACATGTCGGTCGGCTTCGCATCGGCATCGGAAACAGCGCGGACGATGTCTGGCGATTGCACAGAGCATGCGGTGTTGCTCGCCGCGCTCTTGCGCGGAGCCAATATCCGCTCGCGGGTTGTCTCCGGCCTTGTTTATGTGCCGGAGTTTGGCGATCAGAAGAACGTCTTTGGCTACCACATGTGGACGCAGGCACTCGTCTCGGCCAGAGATGGCGGCAGATGGATAGACCTTGATGCCGCGATCGACCAGAAGCATGCGTTTGATGCCACACATATCGCCCTTGGCACCTCGGAGCTGGCCGATGGTCAGACGCAGAACTACCTGGTCACCATGGCGCCGCTGATCGGCCGCCTCATCATCAAGCCGATCGCCGAAGGTGCGCCAGCTGGCAAGTAGGATCAGCGTGGTACCAGTCACCGGTCGTAGTCTTGCGGCATGAGATTCGCCAAGAAACTGTCCCTGCTTGTCGCTTCGTGCACAACGCTCGGCGCGGCCTGCCTCGCGCTGGCGACATCACCACTGGTTGCTGGGCTGGCTCTGTCCACTAAGCCGCCAGAAGCTGCCGTGCCGGTGCGACTCTCCAATTCGAGCGGTCCGCTGCGGCTGGGCATCGTCGGTCTTGTCCATGGACATGTTGAAGGGCTGCTGTGGCAGGCATCCCAGCGTGAAGACATGGTCATCGTCGGCATTGCTGAGCCAAATCGCGCGCTCTTCGACCGGCTCGCTGCCAAGTACAAGCTCAGTGTGACGCTCTACCACCCCACGCTGGAGGGAATGCTGGCCGCGACCAACCCCGAGGCGGTCAGCGTGATGTCCACCACCGCCGCGCACCGCGCTGTGGCCGAGCTGTGCGCGCCGCGAGGCGTTCACATGCTTGTCGAAAAGCCGCTCGCCTTTACCACCGAAGATGCGCAGCACATCTCGGCTCTCTCCGCCCGGCACGGCGTGCTGGTGCTGACCAACTTCGAGACAAGCTGGTACAACTCTGTTCGCCACGCCAAGCAACTAGTTGCTTCAGGAGAGATGGCCCCGATTCGCCGCATGGATTTTCGTCATGGCCACAAAGGCCCGATCGAGATTGGCTGTGCGCCTGAGTTCACGGATTGGCTCACCGACCCCGTGGCCAACGGAGGCGGCGCAATCACCGATTTTGGCTGCTATGGCGCGGTCATTGCCACTTGGCTGATGAATGGCCAGCGGCCAATCAGCGTTACCGCGGCAACCGCAACTCTCAAGCCGAAGCTCTATCCCAAAGTCGATGATGATGCCACCATCGTCCTCACCTATCCAACTGCAACCGCCGTGATCGGTGCTTCATGGGCGTGGACGCATGACAACAAGGAGATGGACATCTACACCGAGCGCGGCTCCATTCACGCTGGCCGCGGCGATGAACTTTCCAGTCGCAGTGAGAACGCCAAGCCAATCAGCATCAAGCCGGCAGGCCGTCCGCCAGAGCTTGCCAACGAGTGGACGTACCTTCGAGCCGTGGTGCGGGGCAAATGCGCAGTCGATCCGCTTTCAAGCTTGGAGTTCAATGTCATCGTTGCTGAGATACTCGATGCCGCCCGGCAGAGTGCAGCAGCGGCCAAACCGCTCGCTCCCCTCACTCCCGTGCGCGCTCCAGCAGCAGCGCCTGCCCCGGCGCCCGTCCGTTAGAACATTACAGCGTGAAACCGTCGCCGCGGCTGGGTAACTCACATACCACACCGTGGCGCGCGCGAATCTGCTCGGCCAGCACGGTCCTGGCGTGCGTTTCGCCATGTGTCAGCGCCACGCGCGGCGTTCTGCCACCCTTGCCGCGCGCTGGCAGCAACGGCGCCAGCCAGCCGAGCAGATCAGTCTGCCCGGCATGAGCGGAGAATCCACCGAGCGTGTGAATCCGAGCTCGTACCGCAATCTTCTCCCGGCCAATGACCACCTGCGATGCGCCATCAACCAGCCGACGGCCCAGAGTGCCGTGCCCCATGTACCCCACCAGCACCACCTCCACGTTGCGCTTCCACAAGTTGTGTTTGAGGTGGTGGACGATTCTCCCGCCCTCGCACATTCCCGAGGATGCAATGACGATCATCGGCTCCCATGAATCGTTGAGCGTGCGGCTCTCGGCGCCCGTGGTCAGGAATCGCAGCTCGGGCAATAGTTTAGCGAAATCGCCTGCAAACCCCGCGGTTCTTGCCCCACGGTCGAGCAGCTCCGCATATCGCGTGTGCAAGGCGGTGGCGCGAATGGCCATCGGGCTGTCAAGATACACAGGCAGCCGCGGGCAAGTGCCCGCAGCATAGAAGCGGGCGATGTGATACAAAAGCTGCTGCGCGCGGCCCACCGCAAAGCTGGGGATGATCACCTTGCTCTTGTTCCATGCAGCGCGCTCAAGAATCTCGCGTAATTCGCTGACCGTGCTCTCCAAGGGCCGGTGATCGCGATCGCCATACGTGCTTTCGCAGAAGATCAGATCGGGCAACAGGCCTGTCCCCGTTGCAGTCTGTCGCGCATCGGTCATTGCCGCGGCGCCTGTCACTGCCGTCGCCGTCGTCAGCAATTCGTAGTCGCGCAGCAGTGGCATGCCGCGCGGGCCAAGGTCTCCGGAAAAAACCACCGTCCGCCGCTCGCTGCCCTCGCTCAGCTTCATCACCACTGCTGCTGAGCCCAGAATGTGCCCGGCCTCGTGGAAGCTGATGCGCACGCCTGGCGCAACCTCCTGCTCAACGGCAAGATCCAGCGGCGTCAACAAGGCCAGCGTCTCTTCGGCATCCTGCGTCGTATACAGCGGGGCAATCGGGGGCTCATCGCCGCGGCGAAGTCGCTTGAAGTTCTCGCGCTCAGCATCAGATTCCTGAATGTGCGCCGAGTCGAGCAGAATCAGCTGCGTCATGTCGATCGTCGCAGGGGTGGCCCAGATTCTGCCCTTAAAGCCACCCGCCAGCGCAGCGCGCCCACCTGTTGGTGCTTCCCCCGCGGGCACCGCACACACACCATCGAGCTTGACCAGTATTGGCAGGCGGCCGCAGTGGTCAAGATGAGCGTGCGTCAGCACCACGGCATCAAGCTCAGCAGGGCGAATGCCGCTGCAGTCAAGATTCATGGCATCAGCGTGCGGCTCTCCCTGGAACATGCCGCAGTCAAGCAGCACGCGCGAGCTTCCACATTCGATGAGATAGCACGAACCCGTCACGCCACCAGCGGCACCAAGCGGAGTGATCTTCATGCCTGAAGCGTATCGCAGCGCGAGTGCTAGATGGTCATCAGCACCTTGATCGCGCCGCTGGCGGCACGCTTGAGCGCGGCCAAGCCATCGTGCAGCTTCGCACGCTCGCTGATCAGCGGCTCCACATTCACCAGATTCTTCTCAAGCAGACTCACCGCTGCCGCCACCGGCCCGCACCGCGAGCCAAGTAACTGAATCTCATTGGCGACAATCGCCGCAAGGTTGACCGACCCGCTCCAGCGCAGGTCAGTGGGGGCCGCGCTCGGCGCGCCCGCCACCGTCGGCTGTGGCGAGATCATCGCTTTCAAGATAATCGTCCCGCGTGGTCGAACCAGCTGCATTGCCAGCGCCAGGCCCTCCGGCACTCCAGTGCAGTCTACCACCACATCCTGATCCTGCAACCGGCCAACCTCGCTGATGTGCCGGTGCTTGATTCCCCAGCGGTCGCAAAGCCCGAACCGCTCCGGGTGCTTGCCCAGCAGCCGCACGCTGCTGTTCTGCCGCGCCATCACTTGGGCCGTCAGCATGCCCAGTGTGCCATCGCCGAGCACGGTGATGTAGCACTTTCCCTCTGCACGAATCATGTTTGCCGCGCTGATCGCCGCGGCGAGCGGAGCGGCAAAGGTCGCGCGCTCATCGTCAACACTGTCTGGCACCGCGCACAAGTTGTGGACCGGCAACGTGAACCTGTCTGAAAAGCACCCATCGTGCCCAGCGACACCCAGCACCGTTCGGTGGCGGCAGTGGGTGCCCAGACCGCTCTTGCACAGATCACACTCGCCGCACGAGATGTTCATCGCACCCACCACCCGCCGACCCTTGAGTTTCGCCGCCTTTTGGGAGAGCGCTTCGGGCGCATCGGGAGGCAAAAACACGTCCTCCACGGTGGCGACGAACTCGTGGCCAAGGGTGCCGACAAAGGGCGTCCCGCCGCGGCATATTGCGAGGTCTATCGCACTAATGCCCACGCAAAGCGGTCGCAGCAAGGCCTCGCCGGCGCGAAGCACTGGCTCCCGCGTATCAGAACGAAAGACTGGTTGGATTCCATCGAATCGCAAGGCCCGCATGCGAGGGGTTATCGGATGGAGTGATCCGCGGGTGAAGGCGCGGGGGGCAAGTACGGAATTGGCCGAGGCGAAATCCCATGAATCAGGACGCGTTCGCAAGGGCCGTATAACGTGGCCGAACGGGCGAAAGCGGGTTATTGGGATGAGTGGTTTTCGCGGTCGCCTGATTTAATACTTGGAGTCTGCCTTGCTGCGATGGATTTTCCTGCTTGTGCTCTTGTTACTGGTGCTCATCGTGGGCGGTATGGGGGTCGCGTTCGCCACCTCGCCGGGATTGCGCAAGTTTTTGAGTGATAAGTACTTTCCCGATCCGCGGCTGGCTATTCGCCTGAGCGAAGTCCGCCAGGGTGAGCTGGTGCGCACGGTTAACGCCCCCGGTTCGATCGAGCCCAAGACCAAGGTGCAGATTTCAGCGCAGGTCTCTGCCCGCATCACCGACCTTCCTTTTCGGGAGGGACAGTCCGTGCGCAAGGGTGATGTGCTGGTACGACTCGATGCACGTGATCTCTCCGCGCTGGTCGAGTCTGCTCAGGCCAACATGATGGCGGAGGAAGCGCGCCTTCGCGGCAACGAAGCGCAGCTGACACAATCCAAATCGGAGCTGGCACGCGCTCGTCAGTTGTTCGACAGCAAGGATGTTGCCCGAAGTGCGCTCGACGAGTCCGAATCGGTCGCGCTGCGAGCACAGTCTGCCGTTGATGCGACCAAGCAGGGCATCGCGGCGGCAAACGCTGCGATTGTGCGTGCCAAGAAGGATCTTGAGAACTCAGTCATCATCGCCCCGTTCGATGGCACGATTGTCAGACTCAATGCTGAGGTGGGAGAGCTGGTCGTCATCGGCACACTCAACAATGCGGGCTCGGTGATCATGGAAGTTGCGGATCTCGGTGTGATGCTGATGAAGGCGCGCGTCGATGAATCCAACATCGCACCCGTGCGGGCGGGGCAGGCGGCCAAGGTTTACATCAACGCCTACTCCAATCGCAAGTTTGTGGGCGCCGTCGAGCGCGTGGGCCTCAAGCGCCTAGTCTCCTCGGATGGTACTGGGTACTTTGAAGTTGAAGTACTCGTCGACAAGCCGACAGACATTCTCCTGGGCTCAGGCCTGACCTGCAATGCAGATATTGCGGTGGAGCGCTTTGCGGATGTGCTGATGGTGCCGAGCCAGGCCGTGCTTGATCGGCGGCTTGATGCGATGCCGGAGAGTGTGCGCAGCTCTCCGCTGATTGACCGTACCAAGGCGTTTGTGCGCGTGGTCTTCATGATGGAAGGCGGCAAGGCGGTGCCCAAGGCGGTGGTCACCGGTGCAAGCGATCTGACCGACACCATCGTGCTCTCGGGTCTGAGCGTGGGCGACAAGGTGATCTCGGGTCCGTTCAAGGTGCTCGTTGACATGAGTGAGGGCAAACTGGTTGAACTGGAGAAGGAAAAGGTTAAGCTGGGCGCCGATGGGCCCGCCAAGCCAAACGCCGATGCCGACGGTGAGCCTGATGAATCGGAGCCAAAGTAATGAGCGCGGCTCCGTCCATCGCTGCGGGCACTGCTGACAGCGCGAGCGCGCCGACTAGTGCCGCTCCGCGTGAGCCCGCTGCGAATCCCATTCGCAAGTGCATTCACATCGAGGGGGTTACCAAGCGGTACATCGTCGGCACTGAGGAGGTCCACGCACTGCGTGGTGTGGATCTCACGATTAACGCCAATGAGTTTGTGGCCATCATGGGCGCATCTGGCTCGGGCAAGAGCACCCTCATGAACGTGCTGGGCTGTCTTGATAGACCCACCAAGGGCATCTACGAGCTTGAGGGCAAGCGTGTTGACTCACTCTCGCCCGGCGCACTGGCGCGCGTACGCAACGAGCACATTGGCTTTGTCTTTCAGAGCTTTGAACTGCTGCCACGGGCAACGGCGCTGGGCAATGTCATGCTGCCGCTGCTCTACTCGCGCAAACACTGGCTCGGCGCGCGGCGCATGGCCAAAGAGGCGCTGGCGCGCGTCGGCCTGCAGGATCGCATGGACCATCGCCCCAGCCAGCTCTCCGGCGGACAGCGCCAGCGCGTCGCCATCGCCCGCGCACTGGTCAATCAGCCAAGTTTGCTGCTGGCCGATGAGCCAACCGGCAATCTCGACAGCCGCACCAGCGAAGAGATCATCAATCTGTTCAAGGAGCTGCACGTTCAGGGCCAGACCATCGTCGTCGTTACGCACGAGGAGGATGTAGCCAGCAACGCGCAGCGCATCGTGCGCTTGCGAGACGGTCTCGTGTTCAGCGACTTCATAACGAGAGATGACCCCGTCCATGGCGAGTTCCTCCGCATGATTATGAAACAGGCCGTCGATGCCGCGGCCAGCGGGCCCAGCACGCCAGAACTGCCCGCGCCAGCACTGCCCGCGCCGTCACTGCCCGCGGCAGCTTCAGCAGGGGTTGCGCCATGATCATTCTCCGCCTCCTGCTCCAGACTGTCGTGCTCGCCTTTGGCCAACTGTGGGCTAACCGCGTGCGCGCGTTGCTCACGGCGCTTGGGATCGTCATCGGCGTGGCCAGCACGATTGGTACCATCGCGGCGACGAGCGGACTCAAGGGCTTCGTGCTCGAGCAGTTCGCCACAGTTGGCGCATCGCGCATCTGGGTCTTTCCACGCCAGCCGCGCGAGCAGCCCAACCGCTTCAGCCGAAATCAGATCCGCATGAAGCTCAGCGAGGTCGAAGGCATGCTCGCTGCCTGCCCCTCGCTCAAGCAGCTCACACCAATCAAGCAGTTCGCCGCGCCGGTTCAGTTCGGCGACCGCTCGCTGAGCAACGTCAGTGTTCAAGGCATCCGGCCTGCGTGGCATGACATCGAGCAGCGCTTCGTCATCGACGGTCGCCAGTTCCTGGCAGTCGATGATGCCGAGCGCCGCAACGTCTGCTATGTCAACGACAAGGCCATTGAGGAGCTCGCGCTACCGGCAAGCGCGGCGGGCAGCACCATTCTCGTTGAGGGCCGCCGCTTCCTGATCGTCGGAGTCGTCGAAACCAAAATGGTCTCGCCAGCGTTTGGCGGCGGCGAGCCACGCACTGAAGTCTTCATTCCCTATGGCACGGCCGACGGTATGAAGCCCGAGCCGCTCTTCGGATTGTACGTGGCCGCAACCACGCGCAGTCCCGAGCTGTTTGAGGATGCAAGGGCCGAGTTGAAGTTCTACATGCGCAACCAGCGCGGGCTCAGTGGGGACGACCCCGATACTTTCCGTATCGAGGCCATCGAGCAGTACATCGATCAGTTCAAGAAGATTGCCGCGGCGATCACCGCGCTTGCCGCAGGTATCGTCACGATCTCGCTGCTCGTCGGTGGCATCGGCATCATGAACATCATGCTGGCATCAGTCTCGGAGCGCACGCGTGAGATTGGTCTGCGCAAGGCCGTCGGCGCCCCGCCCTCCGTCATTCTCATGCAGTTCCTCGTCGAGGCGGTAGTACTTTGCCTGGTTGGCGCATTGATTGGTCTGGCGATCGGCTACGCGCTCACGCTGGCACTCGCCAAGATTCCTGGTTCGCCGCTTAAACAAGCAGAAGTGCCCGGCTGGGCGGTTTTGCTTGCGGTGGGCTTCTCAGCGGGCACCGGCATTGTCTTTGGGCTCTTCCCGGCCATCAAAGCCGCCCGGCTAGACCCAATCGTTGCGCTGCGTCATGAGTGATGACCGCAGACTTCCGCGATCCGTGGCTCCGCACCTGAGACCACGGGACGTACCATTTTTGACGCATGTTCCGCTGGGTTGCTCGCCAATATTCCAAGCGAATCGTCAACATCAACGTCAACATCGTTGTGGCTGGTCAGCTTGCCATCGCACTCACCGCCATTCCGCTTCATCTTTCCCGATATGTCGGTGTGACCAATGAGGACAAGTTCACCATCCTCCTCATCACCTTTTTCAGCGATTGGCTGATCGATCTGCTCATCGCCGTCGGGCTGCATTGGCTGGCGAATCACTGGCCGCGGCGTTTGAAGGGCCGGCAACTCATCGAGCGGGCGGGCGATGTCGTTGACGATGCCAAACGCAATGGTCCGCCGCCGATCTCGTTTCTCAAAGATGCCACCATCATTCAGTTGCAGCGGGCATGCCTCAGCCCGATGCTTTACGGTGTTTCCCTCGGTATTCAGTGGTTCCTCATGCACGAGGGCATCGGGCGCGAGCTGGCGGCGTATATCGGCTTTACCACTGGCATCTTGCTCTCGCGCGTGGTACACACGTTCTGGCTGCTCAAGCTCGATAGACGCGCCGCGGCGGAGTGGCAGGCCCAGTGTGTCGTGACGAGCAACGATGCGGCTCAGCAACCCGTCGAAGCACCTGCGCGAGCAGAGCCAGCCGTGCCAAGGACTCCATCCGTGCGAAGCACCCCAGATATGCGAAGCACCGTTGATGCGCAATAAACCGCCCGCTTCCGAGGAAACTACGCGGGTGCGGCGGCAAACTTTAATGTGTGAAACTCAGCGGCGCGTTGTGCGCGCGTAAGTCTTACGCGGCGCTACCACGGTCTCGACCGGGTCAACTCGCCGCACGCGGCTGGCATGCCAGCCCTTGTCCGTCTTCTCGGCATCGTACTTCACCATCGAATCGTCGGAGAGCACGCGGAAGCCCTCCCCTTCGATCTTGGTGTAGTGGATGAAGATGTCCTGCCCCTGCGGACCGGTAATGAAGCCGAATCCCTTCTTTGGGTCAAACCACTTCACGGTGCCCTCAATATCAACGAGCCGATCGGCGGGCGTTCCAGGTTGCAACGTCATGGGTACGAATCCTGTGCAAGTTCGCCGTAGCGAGATCGGTGGCGTCGCGGCAAACAGATGGCCGCGAACCGTCCCGAGCAAGCATCAGCTGCTCCTAACACATAGCATACCAAACTCGTCCGCGGATGCAAGCAAAAGAGCGAACAGGGGATGTTTTCTCGGTAGAATTCAAATGCACCGTCCGGTCGGGGGACAAAGTCATCGTTATCCACGAATTGTCCCCGTGCCATGACGGCCGATAAAAAACCCCGCACTGCTGCGGGGGTCTTTCGCGTTCACTCAAATAATCTCAGCCGCGGCGATCACTGCATGGCAGGGGCTGCCGAGCTCGCCGCGGTTGGCTTGGCCTCGGTCTGCTGACCCTGCTGGCCCTGTTGGCCCTGTTGGCCCTGCTGTGGCTGGCCTTCGCCCGCCTTGGCCTGCTTGATCGACAGCTTGATGCGGCCCTGATCGTCAACCAGAATCACCTTGACGCGGACGACATCGCCCAGCTTGACTACATCGTTGACATGCTTGACGTAACCATCAGCCAGTTCGCTGATGTGGCACATGCCGTCGGTGCCGGGCGCGAGCTCGATGAACGCGCCGAAGTCCTTCATCGAGACCACCTTGCCGGTGTAGAAGGTGCCAACCTTGATCTCGGCGACCAGCGCTTCGATCTCGCCGCGGGCTCCGGCCATGGCTTCGCCATCGGCAGAGGCAACCGAGACGGTGCCGTCATCTTCAACATCGATCTGGACGCCCCACTTCTCCTGCAAGCCACGGATGGTCTTGCCACCGGGGCCGATCAGCTTACCGATCTTTTCGGGGCTGATCATGATGGTGGCGATACGCGGGGCAAACTTGCTGATATCAGCCCGTGGCGCGGCGATGATCTTCTCCATCGTCTCGATGATCTCGAGGCGGCCGATGCGTGCCTGCTCAAAGATCACCTTGCACTGATCGAGCGAAAGGCCGCGGGCCTTGAGATCAAGCTGCACACCAGTAATGCCATCGCGCGTGCCGGAGACCTTGAAGTCCATATCGCCGAAGTAGTCCTCCTCGCCGATGATGTCGGTCACGAAGACCTCATTGCCGCCATTCTCATCAGTAAAGCGGCCGACGGAGATACCTGCGCAGGTGGCGCGAATAGGCACACCTGCATCCATCAAAGCCAGACAGCCACCGCAGACCGAGGCCATCGAGGATGAGCCGTTGGACTCGGTGATGTCCGAGACAATACGAATCGTGTAGGGAAACTGGTCCGGCGCGGGGAGAATCGCCAGCAGCGAACGCTCGGCCAGTGCGCCGTGGCCAATCTCACGCCGGCCCGGGGCCATGATGCGCTTGACCTCGCCCGTCGAGAACGGCGGGAAGTTGTAGTGCAGCATGAACTTCTTGCTGTACTCGGGCAGCAAACCATCGACAATCTGCTCATCCTTGCCGGTGCCGAGCGTGCATGTCACCAGGGACTGCGTCTCGCCGCGCTGGAAGAAAGCCGAGCCGTGGGTGCGGGCAAAGATGCCGACTTCCCCGATGATCTCGCGAATCTGCTTGGCAGAGCGACCATCAGCGCGAATGCCGGACTCGGCAATCAGCTTGCGCGTCAGCTTCTCATCGAGCCGTTTGATGGCGTCCTTGGCCAGCGTGCGCCGCTTGGCGCTCTCGGCCCACTGGCCGTAGGTGCCATCGCTCTTGACGACAAAGTGCTTCTCCAGCACCTCATCGCGGTGCTTGTCAAGGGCAGCGCTGCGCTCGGCCTTGCTCTTGATCTGGCGGGCCTTGGTAAAGGGGCCATTGAGCTCCTTGGCGACCAGATCGGTAATGTCCTGTGTCGGCAGATAAAGTGTACCGACGACCTTCGTCTTGCCAACCTTGGCAACCATCTCGTTGATCGCGCCGAGCAGGATGTTGACGTGATCCTGTCCAAACTTGATCGCGGCCAGCACATCAACTTCCGGAATCTCCGCAGCGCCGATCTCAATCATGTTCAGGCCGTCAGCATGGCCTGAAAGCACCATATCAAGATCGCTGTACTCAAGCTGCGAAACGGTGGGGTTGATGACAAACTGCGCACCGTTGTCGGTGTGTACGCGACCGACGCGGATCGTCGCGATCGGCCCCTCAAAGGGGATATCGCTGATGGCAAGGGCGGCAGAAGCCGCGGTGCCAGCGATCACATCCGCATCGTTCTCCTGATCGTGGCTCATCACGAAGCACTGCACGAGCACTTCGTCGTAATAGCCATCGGGAAACAGCGGGCGCATCGGCCGGTCGATCATGCGCATCGTGAGGATTTCCTTCTCCGATGGCGGGCCTTCGCGCTTCTTAAAGCCACCGGGGAATTTACCCGCCGCGCTGGTCTTCTCGCGATAATCGATCGTCAGACCCAGAAAATCCGGGATTTCATTGCGGGCTTTGCCGCGAACAACCGCCGCCAGCACTGTGGTGCCGCCGAAGGTGGCCATCACGCATGCGCCCGCCAGCTTGCCGACCTTGCCGGTCTCAAGCGTGAGCGTGCGCCCGCCGAACTCTTTGGAAATGACAACGTGATTCATAATGAGAAACCTCGCAGCATGATGTGCCGCCGGGTGCTGCACCGGTGAACGCGTAAGCCATCGGCCGCCATCTTGTCGCAGTGCGCACCATGCACGCTGCGGGGGCCAACTCACGTTCCGGCCACCGGGTCTCATCGAAAATGGCAGAAGGCGCACGGCAGTGGGGGCCCATCGCGGGCGGGTGGGTCGGACAGTGCCTGCTGGCGCGGCCGTGTGCTGAGCACACTTGCTCAGCCGCGCTGCCACACCGGCCACACTGCTCCAGTCCCGGCCCCAACGAATCCATCGTCAGCGCGACGCTCACCGCCGCGGCAAACACACCCAGCACTGCCAAACGCCCACTGCCCTTGCCATGAGCCAGTGAGGAAGTAAAAAAATCCGGCCCGCAAAGTCTCCTTTGCGGGCCGGGGAATGCAAACTTGAGATTATTTACGCAGGCCGAGGCGACCGATCAGGTCGGTGTACCGGGTGCGATCGGTGCTGGCCAAATACTTCAGCAGCTTGTTACGCTTTCCTGCCATCAGCACCAGCCCGCGGCGGCTGTGGAAATCCTTCTTGTGCGCTTTGAGGTGCTCAGTCAGATCGTTGATGCGCTCTGTGAGAACAGCCACCTGAACCTCGGGAGAGCCGGTGTCGGAGCCGTGAACCTGGTACTTCTTGACAATATCAGTCTTCGTCATGCGATTTCCGTACAAAGTAGTGAGGGCGAGTATAGCCGGGCACGGGCAAAGCGTCTAGCCAAAGCCAATTGCTGGTCAAAGCGCGCAGCCAGCCAAATCTCCGCGTATGCACGACTGGTGATTAGAATGTGTGATGATTCGAGACTTGCCGGTCCCGACCGACCCCCCGACCCACCTCCTTTCGCCCGCCACCCAATCTCGCCTCCGCATCGCCAACTTTCTGGTGTGCGAAGCACGCCGGTCTGCGGCGGCAACCCCGCGGGTCGTCAATAATCCTTGAAATCGCTCAACTTGCATTGCGTCTGCTCGCCCTCGCCAGGGTGCCGGCCACTCTGCCCGCACCCGCCTTGCACCAGACCCCCCGCCCGTTGAGCCGTACCCGTGGCGGAACACATGCTTGCCCGATGTGCATGAACATGTGGACGGTCGCTGGCGTTGAGATCGGCAGTCTTTTCAGGAAAATTCACCATGACGACCCTCACTCCCTCCTCTGGCAAGGCCCCCGCCCCACTGGCCTCCTCCCCCGCCCACGCTTCAGCCCTCGCGATTCACGGCGGTACGCCAGTTTCGACCACCAGAGTCCCCTTCATGATTCCCGGCTTGAGCGAGGCCGACATCGCCGCGGCGATGGTGGTGCTGAAATCCGGAATGCTGCGTGCCTGGAAGAAATGCGAGGAGCTTGAGCAGCGCATGGGCCAGATGAGCGGCGCCAAGCACGCGATGACCTGCTCCAACGGAACCTGCGCCCTGCAACTCGCCTATGAGCCACTCTTTGAGCGTGGCGACGAGGTACTGGTGCCCGCGTGGAGCTACATCGCAACTGCCAGCATGCTTGTTGCGCGCGGCTGTGTACCCGTGTTCGTCGATGCGCTGCCCGAGACAGGCCAGATCGACATGGCCGATGCCGCGCGCAAGCTGACGCCGCGCACCCGCGGCATCGCCGCCACGCACATGTACGGCTGCCCCGTCGATATCGATGCGGTGCAGTCTCTCGCTGCCAAGCACAATCTCAAAGTGGTTTACGATGCGGCACAGGCGCACCTCTCCACGTACAAGGGCAAAGGCATCGGCGAGTTTGGTGACTGTGTTACTTATTCGTTCTACGCCACCAAAAACCTGCCCACGGGCGAGGGTGGTCTGATCACCTGCAACAACGACCAGCTCGCGCGCCAGATCAAGCTGCTGCGCTCGCATGGCGAGACCGACAAATACCTGCATGAGCAGGTTGGTTACAACTACCGGCTCAACGACATCGCCGGCGCGCTGGGCTGCTCGCGGCTGGATCGGCTGGAGGCCGAGACCAACGCCCGTCGCGCTGCAGCAAAGACGTACGATGCGCTCTTCGCCGCAGCGCCATTTGTTGGCGTCGTGCGCCCGCTCGCAAGCACGCCGGGTGCGGTCTCGGCCTATCACCTTTACACTATTGAGCTCAACACCGATGTGCTCACCTGCACGCGTGATGAGTTCGCCAAAGCACTCGATGCCGAAGGTGTTCCGACCGCCGTTCACTACCCGCGTGCGCTGACCGATCAGCCCGCTTTCGCAGCGTTCGTCAAGGGTGACTCGGCCGAGCAGTGGCCTGTCGCAAGTCGCCTGGCAAAACGCGTCATGTCAATGCCAATGCATCATGGCATGACTGCCGAGCACTTTGCCACTATCGAGAAGGCAATGGCAAAGGTCATCGCCGGCCTGCGCAAGTAAGCCGCGTCTTCGTTTCCAGAAACTATGGCTTCTGGTAGCGAACTGGTCGAGCGAGCACGAGTTGCGCGCGTCTCCGCCACAATCTACCCAGAGAGCGTGCACACGATCTGCCCGCACGCAAGCGGCGGATGGCGTGGCCATCGGCGGCGATCTCGCTGGCATCGTGCGTGGAAAGCAGGGGCATCTGGGGGTGTCCCGAACGATTTGAGGAGCGAGTATTCTCGCCATTTTCACGCTGGCGAAAAGTTTTCCACATTGAGTGGTTGACGGGCGAAGGGATAGCACGTATCTTCACTTCTTAGCCCGGGTGGCAAGTTGTCCACATCGCGAATGAGCGTCGCGGGTCGATTGGTGTTATGCAACGTTTATAAGCGGGAACGACTGAATGGCCACGACGGACCCAACGCGCTCGACGATGAAACCAGTGGCCATGGCGGCAGGCAGGGAGGGTCGGGAGGGCCGGGAGGGGCGACCGCAGGATGCCAAAGCTGCAGATATGAAGACGTGGTCGGAGCTGATGAAGTATCTCCGCCGCGCGTATCCCGATCAGTGCCGGCAGTGGTTTGATGAGTTGACTCCGCTGGGGTTTCATGCTGGCGTCATGCTGGTTCGGGCCAGCTCTGACACGCACCGCGACTATCTCCAGCGGACGTGTATCAACGCATTCGTTGATGCGGCCCGCGCGGTGACTGAGCTGCTCGTCAGCGTGCGCTTTCTTGGCCCGAATGATGAGGCCGCGCCACCACCACCAGTGCGAACCCTGGCCAAGCCGCTCAATGCTCCCGCCAACGCCAGCCATGTCGTCACCGGCTCCAACGGGGCTTTGTCCAGCGCCCAGCATTCAGCAATGCAGTCTGCCCAGGCGCAGGCCAACCACAACATTCAGCAAAACGTGCAGGCCGCGGCCCAGCATGCGGCTGCTGGCTACGGCCAGTCGCAGCAGTCTCCCTTGGCTCACCCGGTCACGCCAGCCAGCCCCGCCGCGATGTCGCCAGATCAGATGATCGAGGTCGAGTCGGCGACGCCATCGGCTTCGGCGGTGCTTGAGGAGCTGCTTGGCGCTACGCCAAGCGTGCCACGCTCCAGCCCATCTGGCAGCGGCACATCTTGGGGGAGCAGTGGGGGCCAAGGCGCTGGCATGTCATTTGGCGGCGGCTCATCAATGCGTCCGCTGATGAGCGAGGTTTACACCGACGGCCTGACGATCAACCCCGACAACTCGTTTGAGAACTTCGTGCAGGGTCCGGAGAATCGCTTCGCGCTCGCCGCGGCCAAGGCCGTCGCCTCCGGCGCGGGGGGTCAGTACAACCCACTCTTCCTGCAGGCGGCGGTGGGCCTGGGCAAGACGCACCTTTTGCAGGCCATTGTGCTGGGCGTCAAGGCCCGCCGGCCCGATGCGCTGGTCTACTGCACTTCATGCGAAGGGTTCATGTCGCAGTTCATGGATGCGGTGCAGGCGGGCGTGATGGCGCAGTTCCGCACCAAGTTCCGCCATGTCGACGTGCTGCTGATCGACGACATTCACTATCTCGCCAAGCGCGAGCGCACGCAGGAGGAGTTCTTTCACACCTTCAACGCGCTGCACCAGGCAGGCAAGCAGATTGTGCTCTCCTCCGATGCGGCGCCGAGCGAAATCCCCGAGCTTGAGGCCCGCCTTGTCAGCCGCTTCAACTGCGGCCTCGTCGCCAAGCTCGAACCGCCAACCTATGAAACGCGCGAGCAGATCGTGCGCGCCAAAGCCGCACTCCGCGGCGTAACGATCAAGGAAGATGTTGCCGCATACGTCGCCAGCGTGATTGATGGCAACATTCGCGATCTGGAAGGTGCGCTCACCAAACTGCAGGTCATGGCCGATGTGGACCGTCGCGAGATCGATGTCGCCCTGGCCCGGCAGGCACTTGGCTCGGCTGATCAGATCCGCCCCGAGCCACGTGTGCAGATGCGCGGCATCATCGACCTTGTCACCGACTACTTCGGCGTCACCGAGGCCGATTTGGTCAGCAAGCGGCGTCATCGCAGCGTCACGCAGCCGCGCCAACTCTGCATGTTCCTGGCGCGGCATAACACGCACTTCTCACTGCAAGAGATTGGCCACCAGTTTGGCGACCGCGATCACACCACCGTCATGCACGCGGTGCGCACCATCGAGGATCGCTGCGGGCTGGATGCCGAGTTCAAGCAGACAGTGCGGCTGCTCGAGGAACGGCTCAAGGGCAAGTAGGCCCAAACGACCTGATGGCCAATTATCTTGATGGATAGCGTGTGAGGTCGATGTTGCACTGCGAATCTCCGTGACCCAAGCCAACACCCGCTATCAGGCCTTGTATCAATCGCTGAGCAGTCGCCAGCGGCGCAAGCCCGCGGCCACCGGGCTCGACAAACTTGCCGTCGTCACACGCCTGCGCTTCACGCAGCGCCGCATCACACTTGCCTGGCTTCGCGCACAGGCCGAGCAGATCGACGTCATGGCTCCCGAGCTGCGGCACCACACGGATGCAGCCCTTGCGCAGCGCATCGAGGAGATTCGAGAAGTCTTCTTGCGCAATCGCCAGGATGATGCCGCAGTCCGCCGCGGCCTGGGAGTGGTGCGCGAAGTAGCGCGGCGTGAGACCGGTGAGGAACCCTACCTCGTGCAGTTGATGGGCGCGCTGGCGATGTACCACTCCTGCATCATCGAGATGCTCACCGGAGAGGGCAAGACGCTGACCGCATCGACCGTTGCGCCGCTGCTGGCGTGGCGCTACAAGCATTTGCACGTCTTTACCGTCAATGACTATCTGGCCAAGCGCGATGCTGAGGGACGCAAGCCAATCTTTCGGCGACTCGGTCTGGAGTGCGGCGCGATCGAACACGAGGTGCCGCAGGAACAGCGCGCCGAGGTTTACGCACTGCCGATCATCTACGGCACCCCCAAGCAGATCGTGGCCGACTATCTGCGCGATCAGATTCGCCTTGGCCCGACTACCAGTGCGTGGACGGGCATGCGCGAGCTTGGTGGTGGCAGCATGGCGATGCGCGCCGGTTCACCAGCATCAGGGCCCATCGTGCCGGGGCTCAAGGCCGCCATGATTGATGAGGCCGACGGGGTGCTCATTGATGAGGCGGTGGTGCCGCTGATCATCGCCCAAAGCCGCAGGGGCGACGATATGGAGCAGATCTATCGCACCGCGACAGATCTGGCCGAACGCATGACCATCAAGGTGCATTTTGCTGCGGATTTGCTGCGTCGCAAGGTTGAGCTGACGAGCACCGGGCGCGAGCATGCCGCCGCGATGATGCGCGCATGCCCCGACCCGATCTGGCGCGCCACCCGCCGCGGCGAGGAACTCATTCGCCAGGCACTGGTGGCCAAATACTGCTATGGCAGAGGGCGGCAATATGCCGTCGTTGATGGGCGGGTACAGATCATCGATGAGTTTACCGGTCGCATCATGGCCGATCGCTCGTGGGAGCATGGGCTGCATCAGGCGGTGGAGGCCAAAGAGAAGATTGAGATCTCCGCCGATCGCGAGACCATCGCGCGCATGAGTTTTCAGCGATTCTTTCGCATGTATCCGGTCATGTGCGGCATGACGGGCACGGCGGTCGATGCCAAGGGCGAACTGGAGCGGGTCTTCCAGAGACGTGTGCTTGTCATTCCCCCCAATCGGCCGGTGGCGCGGGCACAGTTGCCGCTGCAGATTTTCCGCACCAGTGCCGCGCGCTGGGGCGCTGTCGTCGCTGAGATTGAGCACATTCATCTGACCGGCCGGCCCGTGCTCGTCGGCACGCGCTCGGTGGAAGCATCTGAGCTGGTAGCGCGCGAGCTTGAGGCCCGCAACATCGATCACAAAGTGCTCAACGCCGTGCAGGATAAGGAAGAAGCCACGCTGATCGCCAAGGCAGGCCAGCGCGGCGCCGTAACGGTGGCCACCAACATGGCTGGCCGCGGAACGGACATCAAGCTGGAGATGGATGCCCGCAAACGCGGCGGGCTGCATGTGATTTTGACCGAGATGCACGCCTCAGCGCGCATCGACCGGCAGTTCATCGGCCGCGCCGGCCGCCAGGGAGATGCTGGGTCGTACCGGCTGATGCTTTCACTGCAAGATGAACTGGTGGGCTTGTTTGCGCGGCGACTGTCGGGCACGCTGGCCAAGCTGACGACCGCGAGCGGCGAGAACCCACTGCGCGGCCAATGGCTCGCCGTGGCAAAGCAGCTCTTTCGGCTGTGCCAGAAGCGCGCCGAGCGGCGCGACCGCAATCTCCGCGGCGAGGTTTTGCGGCAGGATGACTGGGTGGAGAAGCACCTGCCTGGCATGTGATGGCGGCAGCTTCATGCGGCGATGACCTCGTCCCGTACATAGTGAAGCCGGATCACCTTCGGCCGCTGCTCGGCATCAAAATGGCACGAAACCGATTCGCGCACGGCCGCGTGCAGTGCTTGCAGATCGTCGGCCTGCGTGACCACAGAGTGCCCGACTGCTGAAGCGACAAAGCCGCCTTCGGGGTCTTCTTCAACAACGAACACGATCTCGGTAGCAGGTGCTTTAGTCATTCTGGTCCCTTAACGCGAAATTGTAGAACCCAGCCACTCGGTGCCCCTCCGCACACACACGCGCCGGGTTATTCCGGGAAGGCGTGCGCATCAATACCTACTTGCCTTCATTTGGCAATTTGACCATTTGATCATCTTTCCGCCCACTCACGCAATCGTGATGCTCTTGTCCAGATACACATCCTGAACGGCGTTGAGTAGCTTCACTCCTTCATCCATTGG
>Ga0105046_10006093_pt1 | contig 19035 bp, 18 predicted proteins | sample MAT03_FD_78385 | JGI IMG/M metagenome (GOLD analysis project Ga0105046, IMG submission 78385) | Freshwater microbial communities from Lake Fryxell liftoff mats and glacier meltwater in Antarctica - MAT-03 (megahit assembly) | ecosystem: Environmental > Aquatic > Freshwater > Ice > Liftoff... | reverse complement strand
TGGGCCGATTTTTGCCACGAGTGATTCATCAGCCATTACTGGGCAAAAACGTGTGTTGATGCGGGCAGGATCAAGGCAGGTTGCAGGGAATTAGGGCTGATTTGCAAGCTTGTTCGATTCAAGCTGCATATCTGCCAATACGCGTAAGATAGCGGCTGAGATACAGCACTGATTCTCAGCGTAGAGATTGAATGGAAGCAAATTTAACTTCAGTTACGGCACAACAACTGGCACGGGCTTTGCGCGAGCATTACAGCATCGGCCACGGCGACCGCATTGGCATTTTGGGCGATGTGGAAACGCTGCTGCCGGTGTATCAGGCATTGTGGATGCTGGGCGCGTGCGCGGTGCCGCTCGACATCGGCACGCTGACCAACACGCAAACCTTGCAAGCGACCAACGCCATCTATCTGATTGCCGAGGAAGGCAAACTGGCCCGCGCGGTGCGAGCGGTGGAGATGGGGCCGAACGAGCCACTGGGTGCGCCGAATTGCCGTGAGGTGATTCAGATGGGCGGTGAGGCCGGCGATGTGTTTGGACATCTGGCGTCGCTGGCGGCTGAGCAGCCTGATCGGGCTCTGGATGCGGCGTTGGATTGGGAGCAGGGCGAGGCGGCTGATCTGGCCAGAGCCGAGGCATTGCTGTTGTGCCTGTATTTCATGGAGAAGGTGCAGCTGTTTGCCTACACGCGCGCGGATTTGCAGGAGTTTGCGCGCCGGCGGCAGACCGAGGACAAACCCAAAATGCGCCCCAAGTTTTCGGCGCTGACGTTTTATCCGGTTGCCGATGATTTGGTGCGGGTGCTGGGCCGTGAGTCGTAGCGGCTGGCTGTTGGCGGCTAGTAGCCAACTGCCAGCTGCTAATGGCTGGCCGCTCTCTATGCATTGGCTTACACTTTAAGCATGGCTCTTTCTAACCAACAACTCGCGGCGATCTTTGCCGATATCGGCGGCCGGCTGGAGATCGAAGGCACCGAGTCGGTGTTTGTGACGCGGGCTTACACGCGCGCGGCCGAGACCATCGAAGGCTCGGCGCGACCGATGGCTGAGATTTATGCCGAGGGCGGCCTGAAGGGTCTGGAAGCCATGTCCGGCATCGGCAAGGAGATCGCCAAAAAGATCGAGAGCCTGTTGCAAACCGGCCAGTTGGAATTCTTCGACAAAGTGCGCGTACGGGTGCCGGATGGTGTGGCGGCCATGTTGCAGGTGCCGACCGTTGGCCCCAAGCGGGTGAAGCAATTCTGGCAGGAGCTGCAGATTCTCAGCGTGGATGAGTTGGAAGCGGCGGCGGCGGCCGGCAAGCTGCGCGATCTGCCCAGGCTGGGTGAGAAGGCTGAGCAGAAGATTCTGGCCGGTATTGCCTCGATGAAGCGGCGGGCCACGGGCCGGCTGCGGGTGGGCAATGTGTTGCCGCTGGCGCTTGAAATTTGTGACATGCTGCAAAAGCTGCCCGAAGTGCAGAAGATCGAATATGCCGGCTCGTTGCGGCGCATGAAGGAGACGATTGGCGATCTGGACTTTGTGGTGGCGACGACGAACGGGGAGCCGGTGATGCAGACGTTTTGGGCCATGCCCAATATCGAAGAGATTTTGGGCGCGGGAAATACCAAATCCAGCGTGCGGCTGAACACGGGATTGCAGGTGGATTTGCGAACGGTGGAGCCGAAGCACTGGGGTTGCGCGATGCAATATTTCACCGGCAGCCAGCAGCACAATATTCGCGTGCGCGAGATCGCTCAGCAGCAGGGGTTCTCGCTGAACGAGTATGCCCTCACCCATGACAAGACTGGTGAGCAGTTGTTCTTCGACACTGAGACGGCTCTATATAACAAGCTCGGCCTGGCTTACATCGAGCCGGAATTGCGCGAAGACCGCGGCGAAATTCCGGCCGCGCAGAGCAAGCCACCCAAGTTGCCGAAGCTGATCGAGCTGAAGGATATGCGCGGCGATTTGCAAATGCACACCACCTGGAGCGACGGCGCGACCGACGTGATGGGCATGGCCGAGGCCGCGATTGAACTGGGCTATGAATACATTCTCATCACCGATCACACGGCCGGTCTGGGCATCGTGAATGGCCTGACGCCGGAGCGCATTCGCCAGCAGCGGGTTGAGATTGATCGAGTGAACGCCGAGTTGAAGCAGCGCAAAGCCAGGCTCACCGTGCTGCACGGGGCTGAGGTGGAAGTAAAGAGCGACGGCGCGCTGGATTTGCCCGATGACGTGCTGGCCGAGTTGGATCTGGTACAGGCCAGCGTGCACACCTCGCTGACGCAGCCGCGCGAGAAGATTACGGCGCGGGCGATTGCCGCCATGCGCAACCCGCACATCGACATTCTGGGCCACCCCAGCGGCCGCATCATCAATGAGCGCGAAGGGGCCGATTACGACTGGGACGCGTTGTTTCGCGCGGCCGTGCAATATGGCGTGGCGGTCGAGATTAATGCCGACACCTCGCGGCTCGACCTGAGCGATGTGCATGCCCGGCGGGCGATGGAGCTGGGCTGCAAGATCACCATCAGCACCGATGCGCATACGCCGCTGAGTTTGCCCAATATGCGCCTGGGCGTCGGTGTGGCGCGCCGGGCCTGGATCACAGCCGAGAGTGTGGTGAACACGTGGCCGTTGGCGCAGGTGTTGAAGTGGACCAGGAACAAAGCCTTGTGAGATTGGAATCGGATTTTGGACAGAATGACAGAATGAACGGCACATGAGTCTGGTTTGGATTTGTCCATTTTGTCATTCTGTCCAAAGTCTTATCTTTGAGAAAAACCCAAGATGACACAGACAAAACCGATTGCATTGCAGCTCTACACGTTGCGCGAGGCGCTGGCGCAGGACTTTGACGGCACGTTGCGAGATGTGGCCGATATCGGGTTCGCTGGCGTGGAGACGGCCTTCTTTGGCGAGGACGCGCCGGTGGAACATGCGGCAGCGCAACTGTGCGCGCTGGGGTTGCCGGTGTGCGCGGCCCATGTGTCGCTGCCGCTGGGCAACATGCGCGAGATGGTGTTGCGCACGGCCGAGCAGTTTGCATGCAACCAAATCGTCTGGCATGGCTGGCCGCAGGACGAGCGCTATGGCACGCTGGCCGGCATTCACCAATTGGCCGATGAATACAACCTGGCGAATGAGGCCGCCGTGGCGAACGGCCTGCAACTGGGCTTGCACAACCATTGGTGGGAAATGACCGAGGTCGAGGGACAGTTCCCTTATCAGATCCTGTTAGAGCGGTTAACCCCAAATGTCTTCTTCGAGTTGGATACCTATTGGGCAAAAGTGGCCGGCCGCGATCCCATTGCACTGATAAAAGAGTTGGGCTCACGAGCGCGATTGCTTCACATCAAGGATGGGCCGGCGGTGCGACATCAACCCATGACAGCGGTAGGTGCCGGCACGCTCGACATCGTGGGCATCGTGCAGGCGGCGCAGGACACGACCGAGTGGCTGATTGTGGAGTTGGACGAGTGCGCGACGGATATGCTGACGGCTGTGCGCGAGAGCTTTGGCTATTTGACCGCGCAGGGGTTGGGGCGGGGCCGTTAGGTTTGACGGTGATGCAGGTGAAGCTGTTTCGGCGTAATGGCTTTACCGATTCCTACAACTTCGTCAGCCGATGACGTCTTGAGGTGAGCTGCGTTTTGGTTCACCCTATTCAAAACATGAACTGGGGGACACAACCATGATTGAGTTAGGTTTTGCACTATCGGGCGAGGAACATGCGCCAAATGAGCTGGTGAAGCAGGCGGTTCGGGCCGAGGAGGCTGGCTTTGGTTTTGCGCTGATCTCGGATCATTTCCATCCGTGGGTGGATAAACAGGGTCATAGCGTGTTTGTGTGGAGCGTGTTGGGGGGCATCGCTATGCAAACCAAACGGCTCAAAGTGGGCACTGGCGTGACCTGTCCCACCATTCGAATTCACCCGGCCATCATTGCCCAGGCCGCGGCCACCGTGGCGTGCATGATGCCAGGGCGGTTCTTTCTGGGCGTTGGCACGGGCGAGAATCTGAACGAGCACATTCTGGGCGACAAATGGCCTCCCATCGACACCCGTCTGGACATGCTGGAAGAGGCGGTGAGTGTGATGCGCCAATTGTGGGAAGGCGGCCTGCAAAATCACTCCGGCCAGTTCTACGATGTGGAAAATGCGCGCATTTATACGCTGCCGGATGAGCCGATTGAGGTGTATGTTGCGGCCAGTGGGGAGAAGGCCGGTATGCTGGCCGGCCAGATCGGCGATGGATTCATCAATACCGCACCAGACCCAGAGCCCATTCAGGCTTTTGAGCAGAGCGGTGGCCAAGGCAAACCCAAACTGGGCCAGATGACGGTGTGTTGGGCCAAGGATGAGAAGACGGCCAAGGACATTGCCCTGGAGTGGTGGCCGAACGGCGCGCTTAAGGGTCAGCTGTCGCAGGAGCTGGCATTGCCGGCCCACTTTGAACAGGCCACCCAAGATGCGACGGGTGATGATGTGGCTAAGAAATTAGTATGCGGGCCGGACCCTGAGCGATTCATGGATATGCTCAAGAGGTATGCGGACGCCGGGTATGACCGCGTTTACTTTCATCAGGTGGGGCCGGATCAGGAGGGCTTTTTCAAGTTTTATGAGAAAGAACTGGCACCGCGCTGGGAACGTGCGCTGGCCTGAGCAAGCCCTTTTTAAACGTAAAATCAGTCACACGCGCATCGAAAAGGTGCGCGTGTTTTGGTTTGTCAGCCTGGGCTCATTAATGTTGTGCTGATGTGGTTGGAGTAATATTTGGCTAATTAAGAAGATGAGCATCTTTTTTACTTGACAGGCTACTGAACAATAAGTTATACTCCTGTCAAGTTTTAATTTAGACGCTGTTGATGATGTTCCATTTGTGCACAGCTCGTGCGCAGTGTCCAGCAGCGAGATAAGCCCCATTGAGTAGACTGAAACATCGCAAAGGAGTTTTATTGTGTCAGAAGTTTGGTTTGAGATTCGCGATCTGCACGTCAAGATTGCCGGTACGGACAAAGAGATTTTGAAAGGTCTCAACCTTACCGTGAATCAGGGTGAGATCCACGCCATCATGGGCCCCAACGGCAGCGGCAAAAGCACCACTGCCTATGCCATCGCCGGCCACCCCAACTATGAGGTGACCAGCGGTGATATTTTGTTTAAAGGCAAAAGCATTCTGGAGCTGGAAGCAGACGAGCGCAGCCGCGCCGGCATCTTTCTTGCATTTCAATATCCGGTATCGATTCCGGGTGTCACCGTGGCCAACTTCCTGCGCACAGCGCTGAATGCGCGCATCAAGGTGGAGGCCGCAGCCCAGAACAACGGCGTGATGCCGAGCAATGTGAAGGGCATGCCGATTCCGGTGTTTGCCAAGAAGTTGCGCGAGGCGATGAGCGTGCTGAAGGTCGATCAGAGCTTCGCCGGCCGTTACCTGAACGAGGGCTTCTCCGGCGGCGAGAAGAAGCGCGCCGAGATTTTGCAGATGGAGATGTTGAGGCCGGATATGGCCGTGTTGGACGAGACCGACTCGGGCCTGGACATCGACGCGTTGCGCGTGGTGAGCGAAGGGGTGAACACGCTGCACGAAACCAACAAAAACATGGGCGTGCTGGTGATCACGCACTACCAACGCCTGCTTAACTACATCAAACCGCAGTTTGTGCATGTGCTGATTGACGGCCGGATAGTGGAGAGCGGTGGGCCGGAACTGGCGTTGGAACTGGAGAATCGTGGGTATGACTGGCTGAAGGATGCGCCGGCGGAAGCAACTTCTGTAGCGGCGTAAGCGGAGGAAAAAATGGCTGAAGAAAATACTGAAGTATTGGTGAATACATCGGCTACTGACGAATACATCGAGAAGTATGGTTTCCACGAAGAGGAAAACAACTTCTTTAAGAGCCGGCAGGGCATCGATGTTGAAATCGTGCGCCAGATTTCGGCGATGAAGAAAGAGCCGGAGTGGATGACCGACTTCCGCGTGCGCTCGTTCGAAGCCTTTGAGGCCAAGCCGATGCCGAACTGGGGCAGCGAGGTCTTGCAGCAGATCGACTTCGCCAGCATCTTCTATTACATCAAGCCGACGGATGGGCAGGCCAAGACCTGGGAAGATCTGCCGGCCGAGATCAAGAACACCTATGATCGACTGGGCATCCCCGAGGCCGAGAAGAAATATCTGGCCGGCGTGGGTGCGCAGTACGAGTCCGAGGTGATTTATCACAGCCTGGCCAAAGATTTGGCCGATAAGGGCGTGATCTTCACCGACACAGATAGTGCATTGCGCGATCACCCCGAGATGTTCCGCGAATATTTCGGCACGATCATCCCCTACACCGACAACAAATTTGCGGCGTTGAACAGTGCTGTGTGGTCGGGTGGCTCGTTCATCTACGTGCCCAAGGGCGTGAAGATCGAGATGCCGTTGCAGGCCTACTTTCGTATCAACGCCAAGAACGTGGGCCAGTTTGAGCGCACCCTGATCATTGTTGATGAAGGTGCCGAAGTGCATTATGTGGAAGGCTGCACGGCCCCGGTGTGGAGCTCGGATTCGCTGCACAGTGCCGTGGTCGAGATTGTGGTGAAGAAGGGCGGCCGCTGCCGCTACACCACGATTCAAAACTGGTCCACCAATGTGTATAACCTGGTGACCAAGCGCGCCGCAGCCTACGAAGACGCGACCATGGAGTGGGTGGACGGCAACCTGGGCAGCAAACTGACGATGAAGTATCCGGCCGTGTATTTGATGGAGCCGGGCGCGCATGGCGAGATTTTGTCGATTGCGTTTGCGAGCAAGGGCCAGCATCAGGACGCCGGCGGCAAAGTGGTGCATGCCGCGCCGAACACGACCAGCAAGATCGTGAGCAAGTCCATCAGCAAGGATGGCGGCCGCACCAGCTATCGCGGCCTTCTCAAAGTCTACAAAGACGCGACCAATTCGCGCAGCAATGTGGTGTGCGACGCGCTGTTGCTGGATGCGCAGAGCCGCAGCGACACGTATCCCTACATCGAAGTTGACACGGACAACGTGAGCATCGGCCACGAAGCCAGCGTCAGCAAAATTGGCGAAGAGCAGTTGTTCTACGCCATGAGCCGCGGCGTGAGCGAGGAAGACGCCAGCTCGATGGTGGTGTCGGGCTTCATCGAGCCGTTGGTGAAAGAGTTGCCGATGGAATACGCCATGGAAATGAACCGCCTGATTGCGTTGCAGATGGAAGGATCGGTAGGCTAATCCAGGGTAATCCTCGAAAGTATTGAAGATTTGACACAGCGGAGGCGTAGATGGACACAATTCTAAGAACAATTCCGGCGCATTTCGATGGCAAGCATGTGCGTTTCGACGTCGAGGGAATTGAGCGGGAGTTGCAACCCAATACGCCTCTGCTCGTGATAGTGCTTACGGCAGAGCGGCGTGAGCTTGAAAGCGCCCATGTCGTACGCGTTGAAGATTTACTGGCTAGCGAAGGCGAAAACAGTGAAACAGTCCTCAGTCGAGACTTCTCTGCATTCGCAGGCAAATTGAAATGGAAGGGCGATGCCGTTGCCGAACAGCGAAAGTTGCGTGACGAGTGGGACTAGGTCATGAAAGATAAAGTACTGCTGGACACGAATGCAGTGATTGCAGTTTTGTCCGGACATGACTTGCTTGTCAGGCAACTTAGCAAAGCAAAGTGGTTGGGTATCTCAGTTATAAGCCACATTGAGTTTTTATCTTTCCCCAACTTGCTTGACGAAGATAAAGCCCTTTTTGCCGAATATTTGAAGCAGTTGGTTGTGTTAGGCGTTGAAGAAAATAACACGGACCTCATCGAAACTATCGTACGTGTGAGAAAGCAATATCGGCTGAAACTTCCTGATGCCATTATTGCCGCGATGGCGATTTATCAAAATGCCGATCTAGTCACCGCTGATCATGGATTTCATGCAGTGAGTGAACTGAGTATCGTGCAGTTTTAAGTTTGAAAGAGTTATGGCGATTGCATTATTGAAACCGACACCTGTGGTGAAAGCGGGTGAATTGACTCGTGAGCGGGTGACCGAATACGGCCACGCGCTGGGCGAGCCTGAGTGGATGACGGAACGCCGGCTGGAGGCATTTCGCATCTTTCGCGACACGCCGGCCCCCAACCGCCACGACGAGCTGTGGCGGCGCGTCGATCTGAGCCGCTTTAAGCTGGATCAGATTCTGGCCAGCGTGGATGTGGCGACCAACGAGGTGAAAACCGAGTTGATCTCACCGATTGATGCGCAGGCATTGGCTGCGCAGGGCGTGGTGTTTGCCGACTTTGCCACCGCTGTTCGCGAGCATGGCGACCTGCTGAGCAAACTGCTGATGGCCGAAGCCGTGAAAATTACGGATAGTTATTTTGCGGCGTTGCACGCGATCTTTGTGCGTGGTGGTGTGGTGCTGTATGTGCCGGCTGGCGTGTACATTGAGCAGCCGTTTCGCGTGTTCCATCACATGACGGCCGAGCAGCGCACGGGCTTTAATCACACGTTGGTGGTGCTGGAAGAGGGCGCGCAGGCCACGCTGATTGAGGACTTTGCCTCGGCTGCGCCGCTGAATGGCGAGGCGGCCGAGATTCAGGCCATGTATGACGGCGTGGTGGAGCTGGTGTTGCGCAAGGGCTCGCAGTTGCACTATGTGAACCTGCAGGACCTGGGCCGCAACGTCTACAACTTCACGACCGAGCGGGCCAAACTGGCCGAGGCCTCCACGTTGCACTGGGTCATCGGTGGGGTGGGCAGCAAGTTCACCAAGAGCCTGTTGGAGAGCGACCTGGAAGGCCCCAACAGCACGGCCCTGATGAGCGGCGTGTATTTTGCCGATGCCAAACAGCAACTGCACTACGACACGCAGCAAAATCATGTGGCCCCAAATTGCAAGAGCGACCTGCTCTACAAAGCGGCCTTGCGCGATCAGGGGCGTACCGTGTGGCGCGGCAACATTCGGGTGTTCCCGAAGGCGCAAAAGACGGACGCGTATCAGGCGAATCGCAATTTGCAACTGTCGCCGTTGTCGCGGGCCGATTCGATTCCGGGGCTGGAGATTGAGGCCGATGATGTGCGCTGCACCCACGGCGCAACCGTGGGCCAGATCGAGGCCGAGCTGATGTTCTACCTGGAGAGTCGCGGCATTCCGCAATCCGAGGCGCGCCGGCTGATCGTCGAGGGCTTCTTTGCGCCGGTCATCGAGCGAATTCCGCTGGAAGAGACGCGCAATCGGCTGATCGATGAGATTGGCAAGAAGATAGGTTAGACGGAGCGGCTCAGAAACCGCGACGACAGACGGAAGACGGCCAACCAGCCGTCCTCCGTCTCTTTTCCTTCACCCCTTCAAACCCGTCGTCACGATGCCTTCGATGACGTAGCGCTGCGACACGAAGTAGATGATGATGGACGGCGCGACGAACATGATCGTGGCGGCCATCTGGTAGGCTAGCTCGCCGCCGCCGCGGAAGTTGCGCAGGAAGTTGATGCCGAGCGCCAACGTGTAGAGGTTGCTGTCGCTGAGGTAGATCAACGGCGTCAGAAAATCATTCCAGGTGGCGATGAACGAGAAGATGGCGATGGTGGCCAGGGCCGGTTTGGCCAGCGGCAAAATAATCTGCCAGTAGATGCGAAACTCACTCGCGCCGTCCACCTTGGCGGCCTCATCCAGCTCCATGCTCACGGTCATGAAGAACTGGCGCAGCAGGAAGATGGAGAAAGCCGGGCCGAAGAAGGGCGGGATGATGAGCGGGCCGAACGTGTTTGCCATCCCCAGACCGCGCACCCACAGAATGAAGGATGGGATCATCGTGACGGGGTAGGGGATCATCATCGTGGTCAGCAGCACCACGAACAGCACATTGCGGCCAGGGAAGCGCAGCCGCGCAAAGCCAAACGCCACGAACGAAGCCGACAGGCACTCGCCGATGACGCTGATGGTGGTGACCAGAATGCTGTTGCCGAAGAAACGCGCAAACGGAATCAACTCGAAGACCTTGGGGTAGTTGGAGAAGTTGAATTCCCTGGGCAGAAACTCGGGCGGGAAGCGCAGGCCGGCCCCGGCCGAGCGCAACGACGAGGTGACCGCCCACAGAAACGGCAACAAAAATGCAGCGCCAACACCGATCAGCAAGGCATAGATGATCACGATGCGAACCACGCGAGCGGCCGCGCCGGGGCCATTTTTCATCCGCCGGGTGGGGGAGATATTCGATGCAATCGTCGCCATTTATTTTCTCCCCAGCCCTTCGTAGTGCACCCACATACTTGAGGAGCGCAACAGGATGCCGGTGCAAATGAGAATAATCAAAAACAGGAACCAGGCCAGGGCCGAGGCATAGCCCATCTCGAACCAGCTGAAGGCGTTTTGGTAGAGATACAGCAAGTAGAACAGGCTGGCGTTGGAGGGGCCGCCGCGGGTCAAAATATACGACGTGGCGAAGGTCTGAAAGGTGGCGATGACGCCGGTGACCAGCGCGAACAGAATCACGGGCGAAATTAATGGAATGGTCACGTTCCAGAAGCGCTGCCAGTTGTTAGCGCCGTCCAACTCGGCCGCCTCATACAGCGCAGCCGGCACGCCCTGCAACGCGGCAATGAAGATCACGGTCGTGCCGCCCACGCCCCACAGACTCATCAGCACGAACGCCGACAGGGTGTAGTCGGGATCGCCCAGCCAGTTGGGGCCGGCAATGCCCACGATCGAGAGCAGGTAGTTGACGATGCCGTAGCGGGCGTTGAAGATCCAGGCGAACACGATGGCAACGGCGACGCCCGAGATCAACGAGGGCAGGTAGAAAATGGTGCGAAAGAGCCGTTGCCCCGGCACCCTTTGGTTCAGCAGAATGGCCAGCACCAACGCCGTGACCAGACTGACTGGCACGCTAAACAGGGTGTAGATCGAGGTCACTCGCAGCGACTGATAGAACAGGCCGTCGCTGAACATGCGGGTGTAGTTGGCGAGGCCGGTGAACACAGGCGTGAGGCCGGGCTTATACGTGGTGAAGCTGAGATAGAGCGAGACGAGAATGGGGCCGGCCAAAAACACGATGAAACCCAGCAACCACGGGCTGATGAAGATGAAGCCGACAATGGCTTCGCGGCGGGCCATGGCCGAGGGTTTATTGCGGCGGACTCCAACCGGGGCGAGGGCTGATTGTGCTTGTGCCATAAAGGTGGTGGTCGGTGGCTGGTTGCTAGTAATGACCACCAGCAACCAGCCACTAGCAACCCACTTACGCGCGAGCGAGTTCTTCGTTCACGGCCGGTTCGGCTGCGGCCATCGCTTCGGCCACGGTCTTCTTGCCGATGAAGGCCAGATCGAGCTCGGCCTGGATGAGGCTGGAGATTTTATCGAACTTGGCACCGGCACCGGGGATGCGCAACTTGCCGGGCTGTTGCACGATATCGACCAGCGGCTTGTAACCCAACTGCTCAAACTCCGGCTTGTTGAACGTCGGCAACAATGACTTGAGCGGTGGGACGTAGGGCGTCACACTATCGATGGGGCGCTGGAGCACGAAGTCGCGCGAGTAGGCCCAGGCGGTGCTGGCCAGTTGCGACTGCGAGCTGATGGACCAACAGCCCAGGTGCATGTACCACACCCGATCGCCGGTGAGCGACTTGGGCGAGAGCACGGCTTTCCAGTTGATGTCCTTGGCTTCCTTGATATCGCCGAAGTCCCAATAGTTGCCCAGCCGCATCGAGATCTGACCCGCGCCAAATGCTTTGGTCATGCTGCCGATGCCCTGTGCGTCGCTGGTGCCGGGGGCCACCTTGTCTTTGTTGACCAGGTCGTACCAGAACTGAACGGCCTCGGCGGCCTTGGGATCGGTGATGGTGGTCTTGGTGCTGTCGGCGTTGAAGATGTCGCCGCCGTTGGACCAAATCCAGTACTGCCAGTTCACGAACCAGTTGTCAAAGTTGGCACCCCAGCGCTCGACATTGCCGTTGGTGCTCTTGGTGAGCTTGAGCGCGGCATCGCGGAAGTCCGTCCACGTCCACTCATCGGTGGGCTCGGCCACACCGGCCTCCTTGAACTGGTCCACGTTGTAATAGATCGAGACCGGGCCGGGCATGAAGCCGTAGATGAAGGCGTACGACTTGCCCTCGTAGCTCTGGGCCGGTTGCACCACCGGCAGCACATCGTCGGCCTTGATCTTGGCGTCGCCTTTGATCAGGTCGTCCAACGCCATCAGCGCGCCATTTTGAGCATACGGCTGCACATAGCCCTCCCACATGTCAAAGACATCCGGCATGGTGTTGGCCGCCAGCAGGGTTTGCAGCTTCTCGAAGTAGTTCTGGCCGGCAGGCGGCGCTTCCTGTGTGACCGTAACGCCGGGGTTGGCAGTCTGGAAGTCGGTGTTGAACTTGACTCGCAACGGCTCTTCGGAAGGCGTGGCGCAGCACACCAGCACACGCAGGTTGCCGCCGGCGGCTGCGGCCGGGGCAGTGGTGGGAGCAGGCTCCTGGCCAGGGGCGGTGGTTGCTGCGGGTGCGGCCGGCGCAGCCGCTGGCGCGCAGGCCGCCAGTGCCATTCCGGCCGAGCCGATGCCGACCAGCCGGATCAATTGACGGCGGCTGATGGCTTTGTTCATGGGGTTATTTGAATGTTTACTTGCGAACGACATGGGTACTAATCCTCCTGGAAATATGGACGGTTAAATGAATCGAACGTTTTCGATTTATTTCACTCGATCAAGCCTTCTCCAACAACTCTTGCGATTTGAGATATGGACCATATGGGTGACCAATCCCCAACAATTGCTTGCGAACTGGATCACTGCTGGCCAGCGCTTCTGCAATGAGGCGCTGCGACGGCTCATATTGCGGCCACACCTTCATCCACAGGTGACCGTAGTTGAAGATTAACACTTTGCGGGCGAAGTCGCTTTCGTTGTTCACGGCGCAGTGATAGACGCGGCCGTTGAACAGGTAGGCGGTGCCGGCCTTGCCCGTCATCTGGTAGGCGTTGGGCATCTGCTTGGGATCGGCCACCTCGGGGAATTTGAAATCCAGTGGCAGGCGATGCGAACCAGGCACCATGGCTGTGCCGCCGCTGTTGGCGTTGACATCGCTCAGCAAAAAGAACACCTTGACCATTATGACCGAAAAGGGATGGAAGACGCCGCGCATGCCCACATCGTGATGCCAGTCGGCATGGGTTTTTGGGGTGTGGGGCGGGGTGATGTAGTAGGAGTTGTCCACCATGGTGACATCGTCGCCGACGATCTCGCGCACGATGGGGAACACATTGGGGTGCCACAACAGATTCAAAATGGTGTCGTCGTAATTCATCGGCGCGATGACTTCTTCGAGAGACTTGCCGCGAATGCCGGGCAGCGCCGGATCGGCGCGCCAGGTGTGCTCCACGCGGTCGGCTGCCGCGCGCACGCGGGACAGCTCATCCGGCGAGAGGGCATTTTCGATGGTGAGGAAGCCGTTGGTTTCGAAGGCGATGCGTTGTTGGTCGGTCATTACTTGGGTAGGCATAGATTGATCACTCCGTGGATTAGTTCAATCGGATCAAATACAAGTGTGTGAAGGGTTGAAGGGTTGAATTGCTGGATGGATGTGAATAGACATGAATGGCTGTGTTGACGCTATGTTCGCACATGATCTCGTGCCAGATATATGCCACATGAATGGCAAATGAGTCTACGCTGGATAAGCCAATGTGCTGTGGAACGATACCGCCGGCCGAAGTCCAACTGCTATGGCGCAGGTGCCGCCGTCTCGATGGCGGCGTTTCGCTTGATCGCATGGCAGGCGATGGCGTCGGGGCAGGCGGTGGGTTGGACAACCGCGTTTGTGTTGCTGGTGGAGCCGAACCATTGCGCGGCCAGTGTGGGTGATGTGGCCACGATGAGTGTCGTGATCAGCGCCAATATGAAAAGGCCTCCCACCATGATAAGCAGCCGCGAGCGGGATGTGGATACCGAAAGCTGATTCTTTAGCATAAGGCTCTGGAAGTATAGAGCGTCTAGCTTATAACAAGCGGGTGTATTCACTAAAAATGAGGCAATCCGAAACAAAGCTTGGTTGGATACCAGATTTTTAGAGGGCGGCATGTTCCGGCCTATGGTCACGAAATTAAGAAGCAAAGATGTGCGCCAGCGAAAGGCTTGCCCGTCGATTGTCCACTATCATGCGTCCATGAATTGCTGCCATCAGGATCATTGCAGCGGCCTCGAACAACTCTTTGACCAACGTCTCGCCCAGGCCGAACTCAAAGACTATCAGCGGTCTGGCCCGGCCAAGACCACCCGCTGGCTGCTTGAAGCCCTTCGGATACAGATGCCACCAGCAGAGGTGGATCGGGCCGGTTTGTCATTGCTCGATATCGGCGGCGGCATTGGTGCCATTCAGCACGAGCTGGTGAAGGCGGGCGTGGGCCACGTGACCGCGGTCGATGCCTCTACTGCTTATCTGAATGTGGCGCAACAAGAGGCCAAACGGCGCGGCTATGCCGATCGGGCTGAATATCGTTTTGGCGATTTCGTTGCACTCGCGCCAGACGTTGCCCCGGCCGATGTGGTGACTTTGGAGCGCGTGATCTGTTGCTACCCCGACATGCGGGCGCTGGTGCAACGCTCCGCTGGGCTCGCGCGCCGTTGGTATGGCATCGTGTACCCGCGCGATGGCTGGTGGATGCATATTGGCCGTGATCTATTCAACCTCGTCATGCGCGTCCAACGAAATCCGTACCGCTTTTTTGTGCATCCGGCTGCGGCAGTCGAAGCTTTGTTAAATGAGAGTGGCTTCCAGCGGCGCTTCTACCGGCATACATTCGCGTGGCAAGTGCTGGTCTATGAGCGTGTGCAATAGCGCGTGCAGTAAGTAATGAGTGCAATGGCATCGTCATCGCACACGAACCGTGCGGAGCGCTTCTGTCACAGGCAGGCGCTCCGCACGGTCCAATGTGATTACCCGCCGGGTGCTTACCCGCCGGCGCTGCTCACGCCGCTGGGGTTGTTCACGAGTTGGTCGTAATTCTTCTCAAACTGAGCCCATAGCTCACGCGCCTTCTGGTCGTAGGCCTCCTTGTCTTTCCAGGTGTTGCGCGGGTTGAGCACGTCACCCGGCACACCCGGCACATGGGTCGGCACGTGAATGCCAAAGATGGGGTGCGCCTCGGTGGGGATGTCGCGCAGACGGCCGTCGAGAATGGCTGTGACCATGGCGCGGGTGTGGCTGATCTTCATCCGTTGACCCACACCGTAGGGGCCGCCACTCCAGCCGGTGTTGACCAGCCAGACCGTGGCCTTGTGCTCGGCCAGCCGCTGCTCCAGCAGGTCAGCATAGATGGTGGGGTAGTGCACCATGAACGGTGCGCCGAAACAAGTGCTGAAGGTGGCTTGTGGCTCGGTGACACCGCGCTCGGTGCCGGCCAGTTTGGCCGTGTAGCCGGACAAGAAATAGAAGCGCGCCTGCTCCGGGGTGAGCTTGGCGACGGGTGGCAACACCCCAAAGGCATCGGCCGTCAGAAACAGCACATTGCGCGGCTGGCCGCCCATGCCGGTGGCGACATAGTTGGGAATGTAATGAATTGGATACGCGGCCCGTGTGTTCTCGGTGATCTCCTCGCTATCCAGATCGAGCTCGTGGGTGTCGTTGTCGAGCACCACGTTTTCCAACACCGTGCCGAACTGGCTGAGTGTGGCGTAGATCTCGGGCTCGGCCTCGGGCGAGAGCCGGATGACCTTGGCATAGCAGCCGCCCTCGAAGTTGAAGATGCCGGCATCGCTCCAGCCATGCTCGTCGTCGCCGATGAGGCCGCGCTTGTGGTCGGCGCTGAGGGTGGTTTTGCCGGTGCCGCTGAGGCCAAAAAACAGGGCCGTGTCGCCCATCGGGCCGACATTGGCGGCGCAGTGCATCGGCAGCACGTTCTTGTTCGGCAACAAATAATTGAGCACCGTGAAGATGCTCTTCTTGATTTCACCGGCGTAGCGCGTGCCGCAAATTAGAACGGTGCGGGCGGCAAAGTTGATCACCACGGCGGCCGAGGGGCTGGCTTTGCGGGTGCCGTGCCGACTGGGGTCCGGGTGAAACTCGGGTGCGTGCAGGATGGTGAAGCCGGGCTCAAAATCGGCTAAATCAGCCTGATAGGGCCGGATGAACTGGTTGTAGGCGAATAGGGTGTGCCAGGCGTTTTCGCTGATGAGGCGGACATTGAGCCGGTGCCGCTGATCGGCGCAGGCATATAGATCGCGCACATACAGCTCTTTGGTGTTGAGATAGGCCTTGATGTCCTGTTCGAGGCGGGCGTAGTGATCTAGCGACATGGGCTGATTGACCTTGCCCCACCAAACCTTGTCCTCGCTCGAAGGCTCTTTGACCACCCATTTGTCTTGCGGCGAGCGGCCGGTGAAGGGTGAGGTGACGGCGAGGAAAGCGCCGCCGCTGGTGAGGTGGCCTTCGCCGTGCTGAAGCGCCATTTCGATGGTGGTGGCTGGCGAGGGATTCCAGGTTTGCCGAATGCCGGAGAGCCCGATGTGCTGAATGCCGAATTTACTGTGAATCATGTTGATCAAGTGGTTGTCAGGAACTGTGCGCTAGGTTAGCGAATTGATTTCTGATTAAGCGGGTTTAACGGGTTGAATCTGTGTTGACATCGATTCAAATCCGCTCAAACGTGTATCTTGGGTAATGAATATAAATCAATATAACACTGCTGACATGGTCAACTGACCAGTTGTGACAGATGGAACAATTTTGCGCCGGCGGGTCATTTGTTGAGCCGTTTTAGTTTGGATTGATATCTCTGGACATTGAATTGCAGTCACTTAGTTTTCCATCGTCGTTGTCTCAGCCATCTCTCACCCGTCCTCCCTAACTTGAGCGCGCCCCAGCACTTCGGTTTTCTATCTTATACGACTGTAGCAAGACCTTAACAGTCAAGCAAAATCAGAAAGGAGAAATGAAATGGCCAGTAAGAATCGACAACCTGTGCCCGAGGATGCGCTCAACCAGATGCAATGGTATTTGGGCGAGGAAACGATTGAAGACTATCAGGATGGATTGCTCTCACGCCGCGGCATGCTCAAGCGGCTGATCGTGATTTGCGGTGGCAGTGCCGCCGCGGCCACTATTTTGACGGCGTGTGGTGTGCCCGTCAATGCGCCGCCACCCGCTTCGACCACGGCTCCGGCCGCCACAGCCCCGGCAGCCACCGAGGCTGCGACGGCGGGTGCGACATCTGAAGCTACATCTGCTGCCACATCCGAGGCGACTGCCGCAGCGACGACGGCCGCAACGCCGGCGGCTGGCGCAACAGCTGCCACTACACCGCCACCACCAGCCATGCCTGGACAGGCCAAAGGCCCACTGAGCGTGCCGGACGATGATGCGGCCGTGCAGGGTAGCGATGTGACTTTCCCCGGCGATGTGGAGCTCATGGGATATCTGGCCAAACCGGCCGCAGCAGGCACCTATCCCGGCGTCATCGTCATCCACGAGAATCGCGGCCTGACCGCGCATATCAAGGATGTGACGCGCCGATTGGCCAAGGCTGGCTACGTCGCGCTGGCGGTGGATCTGGTGTCGCGCGCTGGTGGCTCGGCCAGTACCGCATTCGACCAGATTGCCGGCATTTTGAGCCAGGCCAAGCCCGAGGATCTGGTGAAGGACCTGGGTGCGGGTGTGGATTACCTGTTGGCCCAGGAAGGGGTGAAGCAGGGCAAAGTCGGCGTGGTCGGCTTCTGCTTTGGTGGCGCATATGCCCTGCGCCTGGCTGCGGCGAACACCAAAGTGGGTGCGGCCGTGAGCTACTACGGCCCCGCGCCGCAGCCGTTGGAGCAGATGGCCAACACTCAGGCCGCGATCCTGGGTCAGTATGGCGGCAACGATGCGCGCGTGAACGGCACCATTCCAGACATGGAGAAGGTGTTGGCTGATGCCGGCAAGACCTTCAGCAAGAACACCTATGAGGGCGCGAACCACGCCTTTAACAACGACACCGGTGCCAACTACAACGAAGCGGCGGCCGTGCAAGCCTGGCAGGCCACGTTGGATTGGTTTAAGGCGAACTTGTAAGTTGGGTCTGAATCAACCTGAGACACGCCAGGGGCTGGGGCATTTGTCCTGGCCCTTTTTGTTGGGGTGCATTCGCTAAAAGGGGCAATGGGCTGCTCGTCCACATTTCGCGAGAGAATTTCGTAGGGGCGCAGCATACGGGCGGCTGCCGCCACGCCCCTATCTCGGCGCGCGCCCCTTTTGGCGAATGCACTCATGGGGCAGGCTGAATATTTGTCCGGCTATCATCGCCGCATCATGATCAACACTGCGACCTTGCCATCGCTCTTCACCGAACGCCTTGTGTTGCGAGGGTTGATGGAGCGCGATATTGACGCGCTGTTTGCGATCTTCTCCGACCCTGAGGTGATGCGGTATTGGAACGCGCCGGCGATGGTGGAACGAACCGAACCGAAGCGGTGGCGTTGCTGAAGCGCGTGCAGGTGTCATTTGCCCAACGCACGGCCTTTCGCTGGGGGATTGCCCGCCGTGCAGATGACCAGATCATCGGCACATGCAGCTTATTTCATTTCGAGGAAGAGAGTTGGCGGGCCGAGGTGGGTTATGCGCTGGGTCAGCCGTATTGGGGCCAGGGTTACATTCAGGAGACGCTGCGGGCTGTGCTGGACTATGGCTTCGCCACGCTGAACCTGCATCGCATTGAGGCCGAGATCGACCCTGAGAACAGTGCCTCGGTGCGAGCTGTGGAACGCCTGGGCTTTGTGGGCGAGGGCCTGTTGCGCGAGCGCTGGCTGGTGGAGGGGAAGACCTCGGACTCGCTGATGATGGGGTTGTTGCGGCGGGAGTGGGATTCAAGAACCAACCAACCAACCAATTTGCATGCTAAAGACTTCCTGCAAAATAACGTCGTGATCACTGTAAGGACCTTCAAAAGCTGATTCTGTGCCTATGGGGCGACCAGCGGTCGCCCCATAGGCACGAAATTAAGGATCTAAAAGCATAGGAATCAGTCACTCAGTGGATTCCCCGTTTTAACCCGCGGAGCGGGTTTGCTACTCGTAGCCGTCGACTTTAGTCGATGGCGATCTA
>Ga0105046_10006089_pt1 | contig 19039 bp, 17 predicted proteins | sample MAT03_FD_78385 | JGI IMG/M metagenome (GOLD analysis project Ga0105046, IMG submission 78385) | Freshwater microbial communities from Lake Fryxell liftoff mats and glacier meltwater in Antarctica - MAT-03 (megahit assembly) | ecosystem: Environmental > Aquatic > Freshwater > Ice > Liftoff... | reverse complement strand
CCTTGGACTCGCGCGACCCTCGTTCCGGCCCAACTTCAACACGCTGTAGCTTTATCATGCCCGCTCAACAGCGGCTCCGCGATTCTTGATCCCACGATACCGTCACCGCGGGATCCGCACCGTATTGATTGAGCTAGGCAGCCTCACACCCTCACGATTGCAGGTCGCATGACTCTCCGAAACTTCTCATCAATATGGCGTTTGTCGGTCGTGCTGACGCTGGCCGCATGCGGCGACTCCGCATCGACCTCGCGCGACTCCCAGTCCGATGGCGATGCGGTCGCCGAGACGCAGGTCGACTCTACCGTCTCCGAGACCGAGTTGGAAACCGCGGTCGGCGACACGCAGGCCGACACCGCTGTCAATGACGCGCAGGCCGACACCGCTGTCAATGACACGCCGGCCGACACCGCTGTCAATGGCACGCCGGCCGACACCGCTGTCAATGACACCGGCTCCGACACCTACGGCGACGAGCCGATGGCGCTCCGCATCGTCACGTTCTCCGACTGGCATGGGCAGTTCGATCCGATCACGACCACCGTCGACTCGACCACGACGCCGCCGACCATGAAGTCCGTCGCTGGCGCCTCGGTGCTCTCGGCCTACTTCGAGCAGGAGCGGGCCGGCAACCCGAACATGCTGGTGCTGTCCGCCGGCGACAGCTTCGGCGGCACGCCGCCCTTGTCGCCTTCTATGATGACGAGCCGGCGATCGACGCGCTCAACCTGATGGGCCTCGACGCCGACACCTTCGGCAACCACAACTTCGATCACGGCCTCGACTATATGCGGCACCTGATCGAGCGCGCCGACTATCCCTTCACGTCAGCGAACCTCTCGAATCTCGGGGTCAACTCCCCGGCGTCAAATCCCCGTATGTCATCGTCGAGGTCGGCACGGCGAAGGTCGCGCTCATCGGTCTCACCAATCCGGACGCAGCCGCCCTGACGTTCCCGGGCAACATGGGCTCGATGACCGTGCAGGACCCGGCAACGCGCGCAGGCGACGCGCGCACCGCGGCTGCGGCCGAAGGCGCCACGGTCTTCGTCCTCCTCGTGCACATGGGCGCGACCGGCGGCACGGCGGACGCCCCGACCGGGCCGCTCATCGACTTCGCGAAGAGCGTCAGCGGATTCCAGGTGACCGTCGGCGACCACACCGACTTCCAGACCAAGCAGACGATCAACGGACAGCTCGTCGTCGAGAACAAGAGCAAGGGGCTGAGCTACGCGCGAATCGACATCACGCTCGTGCCGTCTTCGAGCGTGAACTTCGATCCGAAGAAGAAGCCGCCGCCGCCCGACGGCCGGAACGTGAGGCTCGTCGTCGTGGGCAGCGTGCCGTGCGCGTGCGCGGGGCTCGCCAACACGAGGGCTGCGATGAGCGCCGCAACACAGCCGCCGGGGAACAATCGGCGATCAGCCCTGAGCCCGTGGCCGATGTCTGGCCCAGGCGCGTTTATATTGGGCTGCGCGGTGGCGCTGGGATCAGGGTGCAGGCGCGGGCGTGGGCGTGGGTGTGGGTGTGGGCGCGGGCGCGGGTGCCCCACTCTTCGACTGTTGCTTGAGATCGAAGAAGTACCACTTGCCGTTGTCCTTCCTGACCTCGACCCCGTACATGTCGGTCGCGTCCTCGTGGAACCAGCCGATCGCGTTGTCGTCGACTCCACGCGCGATGCGGATGAGCTTGCCGTCCCAGGCCTTGAGCGCCTTCATGCGCCAGCTGCTGTCGCCCAGCAGCGTCTCGTAGTTCGGGTTGCGCGGCTCCAGGAAGATGAGCTTCTCACGCGCTTTGAGCGGCCCGAGATCGGCCAGACGCTCTAGGTTCTTGTCCCGGTAGGCCTGCAGCGACTCGAGCGCCACCCGCTCGACCTCCTTGTTGTCGGTGAGGTCGATGACCTTCCCCGGCTTGCCATCCTTGGGGGTTGTGCCCGGCTCCGGCGTCTCCGCCTTGCCACCACAACCAAGCGAGGCAACCAGCGCCATCGCAAGCATCGTCATCTTCATCGCTGTCTCCTTGGTGAACGCGGACCCGCATCCGTAGGCCACATAGAGCCACGGCCCGCGCGCGGCTGCAATCTCCGCCGAAGTCAGCGGGATCTCAGCGGGCGACGCGCTGCGTCTTGTCACCGTCTCTGCGCGCGAACACTGCGACGATCGTCTTGGCGCCGTCCTCGAACGTGACCGGCTCCGGCACGGCGCTGGTCGGTACCCCCGGCTCGCTCGCGATCTCACTCGCCTGGCCACCAAAGAACAGGCGCATCACCGCATCACTGCCGCTGTGCACACGCACATAAAGCACGTTGTCGGGGGCGAACGCGGGCGCGGCGAACTCCTTGTAGGCGAACACACGCCAGGTCCCGATGTTCAGAAGCCACAGGCCCTTGCCACCGACGGCTATCTGCAGGCCGTTGGGCGAGAACGATACCGACGCGTCGCTGACGCTGTTGGATACGAGCAGGCGACGCCCGTCGGGGTGCAGCGCCCACACATCGGCCACGCAATCTGGCTCGCACTCGCGCGTCGCCACGAACAGCGCGACCTTCGACACTGGCGAGATGCGCAGGCGATTTCCGACGAGCACGACCGCGTTCGGCAGGATCCCGATCTGCCCGTTGATCTCGACCTCGGCGTCGGCCCGACCGAGCCCCTTGCCGCTCTGCTCGTTGATGAGCTTCAACGGGGTGCCGTCCTGCACGAGCACACTGTCGCCGGTCGCGAGCACGCGCAGCTCGAGGCCGTTGCCGTCCACCGAGAAGACGACGCCGTCTTTGCCCTGGACCTGCGGGATCGCCGAGGTGACGGGCAGTCTGTCGCCCGGCCCTTCCGGTGCCACGACCTCGGGGGCACTTCCGCCGCACGCCGCGAGCACCAGCACCAACACGAGTGCTTTCTTCATCCGAACCTCCGCGCGTTTCCGCCGCCCAGTGTCAGCCGACGCCCTGGCAGCTTCATACAGGAGCCCCGGCGCAACTCAAACAAAGCAGCGTCGGCCGTTCGGGTCCCTTGGGTAAGCGGGGTCTTCGGCAGGATGGCGAAGCCTTTACGGAGGGTCAACGACTCAAGGAGTCGGCAACGCGTCGTGCACCTCCAGACCGTTCACCTCGACGATCTTGAACTCGACCCGGCGGTTCTTGGCGCGGCCATTAGGCGTGTCGTTCTTCATGAGCGGCCGCGACTCGCCGTAGCCCTGGGAGACGAGGCGCGCCGGCGCGATGCCCTTCGTGACGAGGTAGGCGGCGACCGCGGCGGCCCGCCGGCGCGACAGCTCGAGGTTGATTGTATCGACGCCTTCGCTGTCGGTGTGTCCCTCGACCCGCACCTTTGTGAGGTACGGATGCTCGCTCATCACCTTCGCGAGGCTGTCGATCAAGGTGAACGAGTCGGCGTTGATCTGATCGGAATCACGGGGGAAGTTGATCTTGCCGGCGATCCTTATCTCGCTGGCCGTGAGCTCGATGCCCTTCTCGGCGGTGTCGGGGCAACCGTCGCTGTCGTCGACCCCATTCATCACCTCGGGCCGGTCCGGGCACTTGTCGGCGCCATCCGCGATCCCATCGCCGTCGTTGTCGGGGTCCGGGCAGCCGTCGCTGTCGTCGAACCCGTCCTTGTCCTCGGGCGCATCGGGGCACTTGTCGGACACATCGGCAATCCCGTCGCCGTCGTTGTCGAGGTCGGGGCAGCCGTCCTGGTCCTGGAAGCCGTCCTTGTCCTCGGCCTCGCGCGGGCACTTGTCGCCATCGACGAGGCCGTCGCGGTCGTCGTCGGGATCGGGGCAGCCGTCGCCGTCCTCGACGCCGTCGATATCCTCGGGCTCGAGCCGGCAACCGTCGGCCGTGTCGAGGACGCCATCCTTGTCGTCGTCGCGGTCCGGGCAACCGTCCCCATCCTGGAAGCCGTCCTTGTCCTCGGCCGCCTCGGGACAGTCGTCATCGCCGCCTACCAGGCCATCGCCGTCGTCGTCGCTGGCAACCCCGCCAGGGCTCGTCCAGGCGGCCCCGAAGAACCCACGCACGTCCGGCGAGCCGACCGCGTACACGAACGTCGCGCCACCGCCAGCGGTGAGCACGACCCCATCGGCGATCGTCAGTTCGAGCGCGCCCATCGCCTCGATGCTGGTGTTCGGCGCGTCGTTCAAGGCCTTGCTGGGATCGTTCGGGTCGATGCCGGCGGCGGTCTGGACCGTGCCCTGCGCGGCGACGAGCAACGACAGAAGCTCCGGTGCGAGCGGCACGCGGCCGGCCAGACCCCAGCGGATCATGTCGTCGCTGACATAGGTCGACGCCTGACGCTCGGCGCGGATCTCATAGCCCGCCTCGAGCGCCACGCGATAGCCGCCGGCCGCGTAGTCGACACCGAGCACTGGCCGCACGCGCACGCCACCATCGCCCACGAACTGCGCGCTGTCGCCGGTCGGCAGCGACACGACGAGGCTCAGGTGCAGGCCGAAGCCCTGGGCCCCGCCAAAGATCGTGAACTTCGGGATGAGCCGCAGGTCGCCGACAGCGCCGCCGACGGTCTCGCCCGGCCGCCCGAGCGGCGCGAGATCATCACCGCTCTGCGACAAGACGATCGGCAGCGCGAGGCCGACCTCGAGCCAGTCGACGAGACCGACCGCGCCGAGGATCTCGGCCGTGAGGCGCGTATCGATGAGGCGCGCGATGACGCTACTGTGATCGTCGGGGTCGACGAGCGTCATCGGATCGTCTTCGTAGTGCACGAAGAAGCCAGCCGAGAACTCCCCCTGCACGAGCGAGTAGCTGGTACCGACCCCGAGGATGGCGCGGCCCTGTGCGGGCACCGGCTCGAACAACTGGTTGGCGAAGCCGTCCTCGCCCCGCGCGGGCGCAGCCACGAGGCATCCGACCACGAGAGTGCGACCTGCGAGAAACAGCCCCTTGGCGACCTTCATGTGTCCCCCCTGCTCGTTGCCACCGGCGCGCCACCGGGTCCGGCGACATCAGACCGAGACAGAGTCTTGGCCAAGTCGCACGAGAACACAACGGCGCTTGAAGTTGCACGCGCGCTTCCGCTATAGGGCGCCTCCGATTGTACCTCGAGCCTATCTAATAGATTCGACGAGCCCGCGGCACCCGCCCCAGGATCCAGCCCATGGTCGCTGCAACATTGTTTCGCCCAAGCTTCGCTCACCTCCTGGGCTTGGCGCTCGTGCCCTGCTTGGTCATGGTTTCCGGGTCCGCCCGGTCGCAGGACGCGACCTGCCCAGCCACGGCGGTGACGAATCGCTTCGTCTGCTTCGAGACCGGCGACGTCACTACCCCCGCCAACCGCACGAGCCTCGTCTACACGCCGACGCGCGCGTTCGTCGCCGGGAGCGAGATCTGCGCGTTCGTCGACGTCGCGGCTGAGCTCGAAGAGGGCGGCTGGGACCAGGTGTTCCTGCGCTTTTCCGCCGGCAACGACGCGGTCGGCACGAGCTTTGTCGACTATTGCCTGGCCGGCGACCAGCCCGGCACCTGCAGCGCGAACCTGTCCCCCGGCTGCGAGAGCCGGCCGACCGTCACCCATGACGCGGCCGGGACCTATTGCTGGCAGCCACCCACAGGCACGACCAGCGTGACGATCAGCGTCTACGTGAAGACCTTGGACGGCGAGTACCAGTGCGGCGATTGCCCCTCGGGCGGCGCGCCCGGGGTGACGGTCGCGCGGCTCGAGGTCACCGGCTGCAATGGCTTCCCGACACCGTCGACCTGCGGCAACGGGGTCGTCGGCGCGGGCGAGGCGTGCGACGACGGCAACACCGTCGGGCTCGATGGTTGCTCGGCAACGTGTGTCATCGAGCCCGGCGCCGTTTGCAATGCGGCCCGCACCGAGTGCGGCGTGGCGGGTGGCTGCGACGCGGTCACACCCGGTCCATTGGCGATCGACTACTGCTACGAGAACGGCGACGCGCTCGGCGACAGCCCATTGTCGTGGAGCTGGCGCGTCGCGTCGCAGGGCACGCCGCTCGACCTCGCGTTCGATATCGCGGGCGGGCTCGAGCTGTTCAGCCTCGATGGCGAGTCCTTCGATGCGCTCTGGTTGGCCTGGGAAGACGACAAGGGCGGCTCCGACCTGTTTTCACTCAACTACGGGCGCGGCATGAGCGAGGACGTCGCGTTCGACGTCTGGAGCCGTGGCGCTATCGAGATTACGCCCAGCGCGGGCGCGACCCGGGTCACCGCGACGTTCCTGGTCGAGGCGGACGGGTCGATCTCGTGCGCTCAGAACCCGGCGCTCTTGAGCCCGCTGCGGGTCGCGTCGTTGTCGCTCGCGAGCTGTGCTGGGCGCGTCGTCACGAGCTACGACAGCTTCAACGCGTTCACCGACGCGCTGCCGCTGAAGGGCTGCTACACGGTGCTCGACTTCAACGACCGCCCCGACGGCGAGCTCGGACCGTTCTTCGGCGACGGCTTCATCGCCGACACCGACTCGCCCGAGGGTATTGCGCTCTCGGTCGAGGACTCGCCCTACCCTTCGACGTTCGCGGCCGGCGACGGCACGCCCGCGCTCGACCCGCAGGTCCCCGAGAGCTACCTGTCGAACAGCCGCCTGCGCGTCGACTTCTTCCCGAACCCGGCGCGCGCGGTGGGCATGACCTTCATCGACGTCGGCGACATCGACGGGGTGATGGGGCTCGAAGCGTATAGCAACGGCAAGCTCGTGCACTTCGACCCCGACATCCGGGTCGGCAGCGCCGACAACAACTTCATCGCGTGGCGCGGCTTCGTGTTCGACCAGCCCGTCGACGCGGTCGTCTTCTCGATGCTCGAGCCGGCCGACCACTTCAACCTCGACAACCTCGTGGTCGTGCCTCAGAACGACGGCGACGACGACGGCGTGCCGGATCTATGCGACTGCGCGCCCGCTGACGCGAAGGTCGCCGGCAGCTTCCGCGAGACGTGTGACGACCAGCTCGACAACGACTGCGACGGGCAGACCGACGGCAGCGACGGGGACTGCGGCGGCAGCGGCACGACGACGTGCTCGACCTATGCCGACGTGCAGCTCGACCTGGACAATGGCGGCTGGCTCGTGTCGGGTGACACCGCCTGGCGCTGGGCCGCGGCGCCTGCTGGCGGCGACGGCAAGTGGTCGGCGACCAGCGCCAATGGCCTCGACGCGCTACTCGAGACGGCACCTCTCACGATCCCTGCCGGTGCCTGCCCGGGCGACTTCAAAATCGACCTCGTGCTGGGCGGCGTCGTGTCGGCCGACGGCGACGCGCTCGTCGTATCGTGGGCGAAAAACGGCGGCGCCTTCAACATCTGGCGAAGCCTCAATGGCACCCTCTCGCCAGAGACCCTCGACCTCACCGGCTCGGTCGTGCCGGGCGACCTCGTGTCGTTGCGCTTCCTCTACAAGACCAACGCGAGCGGGGTCGCCAGCGGGCCGACCGTCGCTGGGATACGCCTCTACTCGGACGAGGACGAAGACATCGATGGGGTGTGCGACGGCTGCGACTGCGCGCCGACCAATGCCACCTACGGCGACGACTGCGACCGCGACGACGACGGCTGGTGCGCGGACGACTCGGGGCCGCTCAACGCGAACCCGCTCTATGCCGGCTGCGATCTCGAGCTCGCGGGCGGCAACCCGCAGGTCGGCGGCAGCGACTGCAACGACGCCGCGGCGACCGCCAACCCTTCGAACAGCTTCGAGAATCCGTTCTGCACCGACCAACTCGACAACGACTGCGACGGCGACATCGATGCAGGTGACGGCGACTGCGCCGCGCCCGCCTGCACCGATCCGGACGGCGATGGCTACGGCATCGGGGCCTGCCTCGGGGTTGACTGCCTGGAGGGGGTCGCGACGTGCACGAGCGACTGCGCCGACAGCGACGACGACGGCACGCCCGAGTGTGACCCGGCCGACGACTGCATCGACAGCGACGGCGACGGCTTTGGCGGCGGCGCCGGGTGCCTGGGCGGCGACTGTGACGACAGCGAGGCGCGCTGCGCCGTCAACTGCGCGACCGACCTCGATTCCGATCGCATTCCGGACTGTGCCGAGACCTGCGTCGACGCCGATGGCGACGGCTTTGGTGGTGGGCCGGGCTGCAGCGGGCTCGACTGTGACGACGGCTCGGCCGCGTGCACGACGGGCTGCGCCGACGTCGACTCCGACCAGGTGCCGGATTGCCGCGACGGCTGCCTCGACGCGGACCGCGACGGCCACGGGATCGGCGCCGGCTGCGCCGCGGCGGACTGCGACGACACCCGCCCGACGTGCACGACGAGCTGCGTCGACGGCAACGGCAACAGCACCCCCGACTGCGCGGAGAACTGCCAGGACAGTGACGGCGACGGCTATGGCCAGGGCACGGGCTGCGCCGGCCCAGACTGCGCGGAGGGGGTGCCGTCGTGCAACGTCTTGTGCCGCGATGTCGATGGCGACCAGATCTTCGACTGCGACCCAGCCGACGCTTGCATCGACAAGGACGGCGACGGCTTTGGCACCGGTAGCGGCTGCGACGGCAACGACTGCGACGACGGGATCGCGGCGTGCCAGGGCAACTGCGTCGACGTCGACCGCGACCAGCGCCTCGACTGCGACCCGGCCGACATCTGCATCGACGTCGATCGCGATGGCTATGGTGTCGGCAGCGGCTGCATCGCGGCGGACTGCGACGACGCTCAGGCGACGTGTGCGGTCGACTGTACGACCGACGATGACGGCGACGGCACCGCCGACTGCGCACAGAGGTGCATTGACGGCGACGGCGACGGCTTCGGCGTCGGGCCCGGCTGCCGTGGGGCGGACTGCGACGACGCGTTGGCGACCTGCGCGACGAGCTGCGAGGACAGCGACCGCGATGGGGTATCCGACTGCGCCGACCCCTGCCTCGATGCCGACGGCGACGGGCGCGGGGTCGGCACCGGATGCAGCGGCCCAGACTGCGACGACGACCGCGCCGCCTGCGGCGAGAGCTGCGCCGACGCGAACACGAACGGCACGCCCGACTGCGCCGAGGACTGCGCCGATGGCGATGGCGACGGCTACGGCCTTGGCGGCACCTGCCTTGGGGCCGACTGCGACGATGGGCAGGCGAAGTGCACGCTCGAGTGCGTCGACCGCGACACCGACGGGGTGTTCGATTGCGCCGACGGCTGCCTCGACGTCGATCGCGATGGCTACGGCGTGGGGCCCGACTGTGCCGGTGCGGACTGCGACGACACGCTCAAGACCTGCACCGTGAGCTGCGTCGACGCCAACAATAACCAGATCGTCGACTGCAACGAGGGCTGCCGCGACCAGGATCAAGACGGCTTCGGGGTCGGCGCCGACTGCACCGAGGTCGACTGCGACGACCGCTACCCGGCCTGCACGACGCAGTGCACGCAGACCGATCAGGATGGGATCCCCGACTGCGCCGACGAGGACGACGACCAGGACGGGCTCCTCGATAGCGACGAGGGCCGCTTTGGGACAAACCCGTTCGACCCCGACTCGGACGACGACGGGCTGATGGACGGGGCCGAGGTGCTGCAGTACCAGACCAACCCGACGAACCCCGACAGCGACGGCGACGGCCTGAAGGACGGCGAGGAGGTGACGTTCCTGGCGACCAGCCCGACCAACCCCGACAGCGACGGCGGTGGCGTGGGTGACGGCGTCGAGGTCGGGCGCGGCACCAACCCGCTCGACCCCGCGGACGACGGCGACGAGGGCCTCTACGAAGGTGGCGGCGGCTGTGCCGGGGCGGTCGGGAGCAGTTGGCTCGCGGGGATCCTGCTGATCGGCGTCCTGGCGCGGCGACGACGATTGCGTTGAGGGGTGCCCACGCCCACGCAACTTTCAGTCGTCGGAGCCGCGCGCGGTGCGCCCCTGCTTGATCGTCGAACGGTGCCGCTTGTCCTCGACGCGACGCAGCTTGGCGCCGCGGCTCGGCTTGGTCGCGTGCCGCGCTTTGGGGGGGACCAGCACCTCGCGGATGAGGCTCGCCAGCTTCTCGCGCGCATCGGTCAGGTTGCGGATGCGATTGCGGGTCGTCTCGCTGGTGATGATGATGCGCCCGTCGGCGTCCATGCGACCCTTGCAGAGCAGCGCGAGACGCGCCTTCACGCCGGGCGCGAGCGCGGTCGTATTGGCGAGATCGAAGCGCAGCTCGATCTTGGTCGAGACCTTGTTGACGTTCTGCCCGCCAGGCCCCGATGAACGCACCGCGGTCACGCTGATCTCGTCGCCCGGGATGACGAGGGAGTCGGTCACGATGATGTCACTCGACATGGCGTCTCTCGCAGGTCGTCATGCCCACGCCATAGCGCGGCACGGGCGCGCTGCCTACCGCCCGTCACGCAGGATCGGGTCGGAAACGGCCACGCTCGACAGCCGCGGCCGCCCGTGCCAGCGTGCCGGCCTCGCGTCCCGTGGCCAGGCGCGACCAGGACAAACAGCATGAGCGACCCGCGCGACAACAAGCACAGCTTCGTGGTGACCAGCGGCGACACGCGCGCCCCGAATCGCGCGATGTTGCGCGCTGTCGGCTTTGGCGAAGGCGACTTCGAAAAGCCGATTATCGGAATCGCCAACTCGCACTCGACCATCACGCCGTGCAACGCCGGCCTGAACCGCCTGACCGAAGCGGCCGAGGGGGCCATCAAAGCCGCCGGCGGCATGCCGCAGACGTTTGGCATCATCACCATCTCGGACGGGATCTCGATGGGCACCGAGGGCATGAAGCTCTCGCTCGTGTCGCGTGAGGTGATCGCCGACTCGATCGAAACGGTCGTTCGCGGCCAGAGCCTCGACGCGGTGATCGCCGTCGGCGGCTGCGACAAGAACATGCCTGGCGCGATGATCGCGATGGCGCGCCTCGGCGTGCCGGCGCTGTTCATCTACGGCGGCACCATCAAGCCCGGCCATCACGCCGGCGAGGACCTGAACATCGCGAGCGTCTTCGAGGCTGTCGGCGCGCTCCAGGCGGGCCGTATGGACCGGGCGACGTTCGCTGCGATCGAGCGTAAGAGCTGCCCTGGGTTTGGTTCGTGTGGCGGCATGTACACCGCCAACACGATGTCGAGCGTCATCGAGGCGATGGGGCTGGCCCTGCCGGGTACCTCTACGATGGCCAATGTCGACGACGAGATCGTGCAGGCTGCGGCGGACGCTGGGCGGGCCGTGTTCGGGCTCGTGAAGCGCAGCATCACGGCGCGCCAGATCCTGACCCGCGAGGCGTTCGAGAACGGCATCACGGTAGCGATGGCGATCGGCGGCTCGACCAACGCCGTATTGCACCTCCTGGCGATCGCCAGGGCGGCCGGTGTGCCGTTGGCGCTCGATGATTTCGAGCGCATCCGCAATCGCACGCCGCACCTGGTGGACACCAAGCCGTCGGGGCGCTTTCTCGCGACCGATCTGCATCGGGTCGGCGGGATCCCGCTCGTGATGAAGATGTTGCTCGCGGCCGGGCTGCTGCACGGCGACGCGTTGACCGTCACCGGCAAGACGGTGCGCGAGAACCTCGCAGCCGTCGCCGCCGAGCCCGATGGCGAAGTCGTGCGCCACTTCGACGATCCCGTCTACGCGCGTGGCCACATAGCGATCATGCGCGGCAGTCTCGCGCCCGAGGGCGCGGTCGCGAAAGTGAGCGGCGTGAAGGTCCCGGTCATGCGCGGCCCGGCCAAGGTCTTCGACAGCGAGGACGCGGTCATGGCGGCGATCGAGGCGCGCGCTATCGTCGCGGGCGACATCGTGATCATCCGCTACGAGGGCCCCAAGGGTGGCCCGGGCATGCGTGAGATGTTGGGCCCGACGAGCGCGCTCATCGGCCAGGGCCTGGGCGGCTCGGTCGGGCTCGTGACCGACGGCCGTTTTTCAGGCGCGACGCACGGCATGGTCGTAGGACATGTGTCGCCCGAGGCGGCGGTCGGAGGCCCGATGGGGCTCGTCGAGGACGGCGACGTCGTGCTCATCGATGCGCTCACAGGGCGCCTCGATCTCGAAGTGCCCGAGGCGGTCCTGGCCGAGCGCCGCGCCCGCTGGGTCGCCCCCGTCAGCCGCTGGCAGAGCGGCGTGCTCGCCAAGTTCCGGAAACTCGTCGGGAGCGCCTCCGAAGGGGCTGTGACTGAGTAGTTCGCGCGGTCAGCTTGGCGCTGGCTCACTTGGCGGCGCAACGCCCTCGACCGGGAGCGGTTGCATGCCGAAGCGACGGGCCATGACCCAGCGTCCCAGATAGATGACCGGGGTCAGCAAGATGGCGATGACGAACTTCAGGAGATAGCCGGTCGCGGCGGTCTTCAGGACCTCGTCCATCGGCATCGCCGGGACATCGGAGGCGAGCAACGTCCGGCCGACCGAGAACGCGAGCCAGGTCACGATGAAGCTGTCGATGGCCTGGCTGATGACGGTCGAGCCGGTCGCGCGCAGCCACACGCGCTTGCCGCCGGTGATGCGTTTGAGCCAGCCGAAGAGCGCAATGTCGGAGAGGCTCCCGATGAGGAAGGCCGTGAGCGAGGCGACGTACATGATGCGCGAGCTCGAGAAGACGTCCTCGAACGACTTCTGGTTGATGTTGAACGGCACGTCCCAGTGCGGCATGGCGAGCGCGATGTTCATCACGAGGAAGGCGAAGCCGGCGGCGGCGAAGCCGATCCAGACGAGGCGGCGTGCCGCCTTGTTGCCGTAGAACTCGTTGACGAGGTCTGTCAGGAGGAAGGTTACCGGGAACGTGAGCATGCCGCAGGTGTGCGTCACGGCGTCGATCGGAGCGTCCTGCCAGGGCACCCCGAACGAGAAGCCGAGCGGGATCCGGAAGAGCTTCACGCCGAGCACGTCCGCGACGAGGAGTGCTGCGACGAACAGGGCCGATAGCCAGAGGTAGATCTGCTGGGGCGTCGAGAAGGTCAGCTGGCTCTTCAGCGAGTCGGGCGCGACGGTCATGCCCGCTCTCTAACTCGATGACCGCGCGCGCAGCAACGGGTTGATCCGGTCGATCGGGGAGCTTGCCTCGCATCACCTCGACTGTGATCGGCGCCCGCAGGTCGTGCTGAGACGGCTGGGCATGCCCACGGCCCGACGCTTGCAGCTTCCAGGGCGACCGCATACTGCGGAGCCCGACGAAGGGCTGCAGGAGCGGCTCCTGGCCCCCATCCACCGAGCACGACGGTGTTCGCAAATGCCCCGCGCAGACCCGAGGCCGAGACATGAACGACCACCCGAGCATCGGACATCGCCGCCCACAGGTCCTTCTGACTGGCGCCAGCGGGTTCATCGGCCGCCACCTCGAGTCGCGCTTGCGCAGCATGCAAACGGTCGAGCTCTTCTGCGCAAGTCGCACTGCCAGGCCGGGTCCGGGCTGGGTCGTGCTCGACGCGAGTCAGCCCGCGACCTACGGCGCTTCGCTCGCGGGAATCGACACGGTCGTGTGGCTCGTGCACGCCATGGCGGAGGGCAAGGGCTACGCCGCCCGCGAATTCGCCGAAGCCAGTGAGTTCGCTCGCGCCGCTCGCGCCGCGGGCGTGCAGCGCATCGTCTATCTCGGCGGCCTCGCCCCGACCGGTCATGTCTCGCGCCACCTCGCGAGCCGCATCGCGACTGGCAAGGCCCTCGCGGCGAGCGGCGTGCCGGTGGTCGAGCTGCGCGCCAGCATCGTGATCGGCGCCGGCTCGGAGGGCTGGACCATCCTACGCGACCTGGCAGGGCGGCTGCCGGCGATGTTGATCCCGAAATGGCTCGCCAACCGCACTTGCCCTCTCGACGTAAACGACGCGATCGATGTGCTCGTGGCCGCCATCGACGGCCGCCTCACGGCTGGGATCTGGGACGTGCCCGGGCCGGAGACGCTGCGTTATCGAGACCTCCTGACCCGGGTCGCGCTCGCGATGGGGCGCAAGCCACGCACGATCGGGGTGCCGCTCTTGAGCCCGACCTTGTCGGCGCTCTGGCTTGGCCTCGTGACACGCGCGCGCATGCCGGTCGCGCGTGAGCTGGTCGAAGGCCTGCGGTCTGACATCGTCGCGACGCAACGGGTCGTATGGGAAGTGCTCGGGCCTCCCAAGGTCCCGCTCGACGAGGCGATCGCGCGTGCGCTCGCTACCGAGTCACCGCCGACGGGGGCGAGGATCATCGAGTGGATCGCAAAGCGCATCACACCTTCTCCCTCGCGTTGATCGTCTCGGCGGTCTGGGCGGCGGTGCTCGCGCTCGCGCCGAGCGGCACCGCCATCATCTGGCTCGGAGTCGCATCGGTGTTCGCGATCGGTGCCACGGTCGTCGCGCGTACCCCGTTCCTGCGTTGGCCACCGCAGCTCGGTGTGGCCGCGCTCGGCCTCACGACCGGGGTCGGTACGCTCGCGCTGACCCATCTACTCGCCCCGCCGGTGCTCGCGGCCGTGCCCGCCTGGGGCGAAGACTTTCGCGCCCTCTACAGCTACGAGGTCGCCGGCAGTGGGCGACCTATCCTCATCGATGTCACTCTGACCGCGCTCGTCATCATCGGCGAGGAGCTGATCTGGCGCGGCCTCGCACTGTCCGCCTTGCGTGACCGGCTCCCCGATGCGCTCGCGGTCCCGCTGGCGGCCAGCCTCTACGCCGTCTGCCAGCTCGGCTTCGGTCGCACCTTGCCAGCGGTCGCGGCCCTGGCGCTCGGCCTCGTCTGGGGCCTCCTGCGCATCGCTACCTGGCAGCGCGCGCGCCTCCTGGCCCCGTTGCTTGCGCACGCCGTCTGGACGCTCGGCATCTTGTGGCTATGGCCGCTGGCACGCCCGACCCCGTGACCACTTCCGACGCTCGCTCCGCAAGAGGCCAGCTGCGATCCCCCGTCCCCTGCGGCATTGGCCCTCAATTGACGGTCCTCACCATTACCGTTTTGGACCACCACAACAATCGCATCGCGACCCTGGCGCGCAGCCTCGGGGCCTTGCGTTCAGAGCGCCGAACAGGTTGGACTCGGGCGGAAATGCAGGGATCCACGTCGCATCGCTTCGTTGCTCGTCGGTCACATAGGCTCGATAGGCTGCCTCCTCGCGCCTCGCGCTGCTCGCGTCTCCCTGCATTTCCTTGGTCGCCCAACCAGATCGGCGCTCGGGCGGTGGGCGAAGGCCTCTTGCGACTCTCGACCGGCGATATCCAGGCTTTCGGGTTTCCCACCTTCGAGAGCTACGTGCGCGAAGCGCTCGGACGCACGGCTCGTTGGGGGACAGATGTCCGTGGGCTGGCGCGTCGCCTTCGGGACTTGCCGCACTTGCGGGCCGCCCTTGCGTCTGGCCGCCTGTCGCTGTCCGTCGTCGAGGCGAGCTGCTCATGGCCAAGCGCCGCGACGCCCTGTAGCCTGTCGCCATGAGGGCCAGCGACACATCGTTCGAAGCCGAGCGCGTCCAGGTGGCGATCTGGCGGCGCCTCGGTCCGTCAGCACGGGTCGCGATCGCTGTGCGCCTCAGCGATGACGTGCGGGAGTTGGCGCGGGCCGGGATTCGACAGCGGCACTCGCACTACGATGACCACGAAGTCGAGTTCGCGCTCTGGCGCATGACGCTCGGGGACGCGCTGTTCACGGCGGCCTATCCTGCAGCGCCGCGCCTGCCGGCATGAGCGACCTCGGGGCCTTCATCGGCCGGGTGGTCGCGGCACTCGACCCGATCGGCGTTCCCTATAGGTTCGTTGGATCGATCGCGAGCACGCTGCATGGGCCGCCGCGATCCACCCAGGACGTCGACATCGTCGTAGCGCTCGGGCCGGCTGACCTGCCTCGCCTGCTCGCGGCGTTCCCAGCCGATTGCTTCTACCTCAGCGCCGAGGCTGCACGCGACGCGGTGAAGCGACGCGGGCCCTTCAACGTGTCGACCTCGCAAGTGGGTGGAAGGCCGACCTGATGGTCCGCAAGGAGCGCGCCTTCAGCCTGGCCGAGCTCGGACGGCGGCAACGGGCCGACATCCTCGGGGTGTCGACCTGGGTCGCCTCGCCCGAGGACACGATCCTGTCGAAGCTCGAGTGGTCGGCGCTCGCCGGCGGCTCGGCCCGACAGATGGGCGACGTGCGTGGCGTCCTCGCCGCACAGGGAACTGCGCTCGACCGCGCCTACCTCGCCGCGTGGGCCGAGCCCTGGGCGTCGCCGCGGTGCTGGAGGGGTTGCTCGCGGAGCTCGAGGCCTGAGTCTCCTCCGAATTCAGCACGACCCCCGCGGCGAGCGCAGGTAGGTTCGCCGCCTCGATCGATGCTACCCTGCGCGCATGCAGCCTTCGACCCGCGACCCGCGCGCCTCCTGCCCTCCTGAAGATGGCTTCGCCCTGGCGCGGCGTTATCGCTTCATCGGGTGGATCGCGGCGTCGCCTTTCGTGGACCGCATCGTGCTCTACGGCTCGCGGGCGCGGCGGGACCACCACGACCGCTCGGATATCGATCTCGCTGTCGCTTGTCCGCGCGCGACGCCTGCCGAGTGGCTCGATCTGGTCGAGCTCGTCGACGAGCGTGCCGACACGTTGCTTGCGGTGGACCTCGTTCGGCTCGACGCCCTCACGCCGACGGACCGCCTCCGATTGGCCATCGAACGCGAGGGCGTCGAGCTCTATCGGAGGGAGCCGTGACGTTCGAGGAGCGCGTCGGCGAGCTCGAGCGTGCGCTCGAGCGTCTGGACGAAGCGCTCGCCCTTGGACCCGCGCCGAGCGCCGAGGTGAGCGCCACGACGCTGCCGGAGGCGATCGTGGGGGACGCCGCCATCCAGCGTTTCGAGTTCTCCTTCGAGCTGGCCTGGAAGGCGCTCTCCGGATGGCTCGAGCGCAACCTCACGGCGCCCCCCGCGTCCCCGCGCGCGGTTCTCCGCGAGGCGTATCGCCAGGGCGTCATCGCCGACGAGGCGCGCTGGATTGCACTCCTGCTGGACCAACCTGACCTCGCATACCTGCCGCGAAGCGACCGCCCGCGACGTATTCGCGCGCCTCCCGGACCACGCGAAGCTCTTGCATGCGCTGCTGGTCACGCTGCGGACCCCGGAGGCGACGGCCGGCCCGCCGTGACCGCGTTGGACCCGACGACCGACTACGATGCGACGTTCGCCGAGCAGGTCGGCCCGCCGAGTATGCGGGGGGTCAGCGACAGCGACGCCTGATGGAATGGTTCGCTGGGTCTGGCTGCCGCGACCGCTACGGTAGGCGTCGAGGACAAGTCTCATCGTCGGTCTGAGATGAACTCGGTCACCGCGCCGCGGTCAGGCGCAGATGTCCCCAGGTTTGCGAGCGTGGCCTCACGCCCTATCCGACAGTGAGACTGTCTGACGCTGCACGAGCCAGGCATTGTGCGCGCGCGGCAGGCGCGTCGTACGCGAACGCACGATGCCCCGCTTCGACAGCGCGGCGTCGTCCTCGATGAAGCCCCGTGCGAAGGCGGTAGACACGTCATCGTTGGAACAATCGCTGGGGATCGAATGCGCACGGACCACGTGTGGCGAAATCGCCCCGTCCGTTGCTGTGGCCGACGCGCGTGCGCAGCTTCGCAGGCTGGAGGAACACGCATGTCCCGCAGCGCTCACCCGCCCCTGTTGCTCGACCCGCTCGAGGCCGCCCGTGCCGCGCACCTGCGCTACGTTCACGACGACCGACCCGGGATCCGTCGGCGGCGCGCCAGCACCGGGTTCACCTATCTCGGCCACGATGGAAAGGCGCTGCGCGACCGCGAGCTGCTCGCGCGTATCCGTGGCCTCGTCATCCCGCCGGCATGGGTGGATGTGTGGATATGCTCCCACCCCGACGGTCACATCCAGGCAACCGGGCGCGACGCGCGCGGCCGCAAGCAATATCGCTATCATGCGCGCTGGCGCGAGGTGCGCGACGAGACGAAGTACTCGAAGATGATCCTCTTCGGCGAGAGGCTGCCGAGCATTCGCGCAGTGGTCAGCGACGACTTGAAGCGCGGCGGACTGCCCCGCGAGAAGGTGCTCGCGACGTTGGTGCGCCTCCTCGAAACGACGCTCATTCGCGTCGGCAACGAGGAGTACGCGCGCGACAACCATTCGTACGGGCTGTCGACCCTGCGCGATCGTCATGTCGACGTCAGTGGGGCGAGCCTGCGCTTCCGTTTCCGCGGCAAGAGCGGCAAAGAGCACGACGTCGAGGTGCACGATCGGCGCGTCGCGCGCATCGTGCGACAGCTCAGTGAGCTGCCCGGTCAGGAGCTGTTCCAGTTCGTCGGCGAGGAGGGCGAGCTTGGCGCGATCGAGAGCGCCGACGTCAACGCCTATCTGCAGGCGATCGCGGGCGACGAGCACACGGCCAAGGACTTCCGGACCTGGGCCGGAACAGTGCTCGCGGCCTGCACGCTCGCCGTCGTCGCGCCCTGCGAGACGAAGAGCGAGAGCCAGCGCGAGCTCGCACGCGCAGTGAAGTCGGTGGCCGAGCGGCTCGGCAACACGCCCGCCGTCTGCCGGAAGTGCTACATCCACCCTGCGGTGATCGACGCGTGGAGCGACGGCAGCCTCGTGCTCATCGGCCTCGAAGGCGCGCCGGAACCGCCACCGCCGGCGGGCCTCAGCGCCGCCGAGCGCGCCGTGCTCGAGCTCCTACGAAGCACCACGCAAGCTGGGCGTTGAGCAGACCGTACCATCGCGGCTCAGGGGGTGTACTTGAACAGCCGCGTGCCGTCGGTGTTGGTCGGAGTGGGCGCGTACGGCAGGTCGCAGGTGCCGCTGACGGTGGCGCCGTTGATGTCGAAGAACGCACCCGAGTGTGCCGAGTAGCCGAACTCTGGGCAGTTCGAGCTGTTGAATCCGACGCACTGGGAAAAGCCATTGAGGTCGCACTCCGCGGTGCCGTCATTGACCAGGCTGACCGACGCGTCGCGCGCGTTGCAGAACGAGCCGCCGCACTGCATGCCGCTGGGGCTGCCCACCGACGCAACGCGGTCGGCGTTGACCCAGCTCAGACCGTTGCCGGTGACATTGCCCGACGCCGTGTCGCTGATGTCGGCCGGGTTGATGTCGAGGATGCTCATCGTGTTGGCGCTGGTGCTTCGCCATCCTTGCGAAGGCCCGCAGTCCAGGCTTCGCCATCCTTGCGAAGGCCCGCAGTCCAGGCTTCGCCATCCTTGCGGTCGCCCGCAGTCCAGG
>Ga0105046_10006086_pt1 | contig 19042 bp, 17 predicted proteins | sample MAT03_FD_78385 | JGI IMG/M metagenome (GOLD analysis project Ga0105046, IMG submission 78385) | Freshwater microbial communities from Lake Fryxell liftoff mats and glacier meltwater in Antarctica - MAT-03 (megahit assembly) | ecosystem: Environmental > Aquatic > Freshwater > Ice > Liftoff... | reverse complement strand
GCGCGGCTTGTCCGCCGACTTTCTGCGCTGAATCAATGGCACTTCATCGCCGACTCAGGTCACAAGGACGTTCCCCAGATCATCAGCGTGGACGGGGTGCCACACTTCGCCGCGCACACCTCATCCGCTCACATCGCAGAGCGGGTCGCCCTGACGGCCGAGCTGGCGTCGCGATAGAAATTCGCACTCGCCCCGTCACACGCCATCGCCCTGCTGCAGTCCTACCGGCGGCAGGTGAAGGATCAGATCAACCATGTCGCGTTCAACCCCGGCCCGGCCGAGTTTCACCTTCCTCTTACAGCACTGGGTGGGGCGTGACACTTATCGCGACGATTGCAGTCCGAACTCCTTGATCTTGCGATAAATGGTCGCCGTCGACATCCCCAGTTTGGATGCAGCCGACTGGGCCGAACCTTGGCACGCTGCCAGCGCGTGCTCGATGGCGCGACGCTCCAGCTCGGCGAGCGGCACGATACTCTCCGGCGAAGGAGAGACGTCGCTCTCCGCCCGCGCAACCACCGTTGTCCGAACCGCCGGCCGCACCAGCGTTTGCAAGGGTTTTACGCTCACCGTGGGGGGGGCATGCCCGGTGATCTCCAGCGGGAGCATCGATCTCGACAGGTGTGGACCCTCGTTGAGGATCACCATCCGCTCGATGAGATGTCGAAGCTCGCGGACGTTCCCCGGCCAGTTGAAGCTCTGCAGCGCTAGCAGCGCCTCGTCATCGATTCCCGCGAAGTTTCTCTTGTGGGTCATTGAGAACTCGCCGAGACAGTGCGCCGCAATGAGCGCGACGTCGCCGACGCGTTCGCGGAGGGGGGGCAGGGCGATGGGGACCACGTTAAGCCGGTAGTAGAGGTCGGCGCGGAGGCGGCCGTTTCGCACTTCGTCGAGGGGGTCGCGGTTGGTGGCGGAGACAATGCGGATGTCGGCTGAGATGTCCTCGTTGCCGCCGACGCGGCGGAGTGTGCGTTCTTGGATGAACCGGAGGAGCTTTGCTTGGAGTTCGAGGGGCATTTCGCCGATTTCGTCGAGGAACAGGGTGCCGCCCATGGCTTCCTCGACGGCGCCGATGCGTCGGCGGTCGGCGCCGGTGAAGGCGCCTTTTTCGTGGCCGAAGAGCGTGGCTTCGACGAGTTCCTTGGGCAGCGCGGCCATGTTCAGGGGGACGAAAGGTTTGGCCGCCCTGCCGCTGCGGCGGTGGATGGCGCGGGCGACGAGTTCCTTTCCGGTGCCGGTTTCGCCGGTGATCATCACGGTCACGTCGGCTGGGGCGATGTTCTGGATCGCGCGGAACACGGTGCGCATCAATGGAGAAACGCCCAAGAGCCCCTCGTACACCGAATCGCACTGACCCTCGGTCTCGAGCTCGTGCACGCGGTCGAGCAGTCGGTGGTGGACCGCGCCGCGAGCGACTGTGGCGATCAGGCGGGTTTCATCCAGCGGCTTGGTGAGGAAGTCGAACGCCCCGCCTCGGATCGCCCGTACGGCCAAGTCGGTCGACACGGTCGCGGTGACCAGTACGACCGGGATCGTCGGACACGCGCCGCGGAGGGTTTGCAGGATCGCCAGTCCGTCTTGGTCGCCGAGTTGCCAGTCGAGCAGGACGACGTCGATGTCGCCCTCGAGGAGTCGCTCCTCCAAGCCGTCGGCTGACGTGAGAATTTGGACCTGATGTTGCTGGTTTCGAAGGAGTACCGCGACGAGCTCGCAAAACATGGGGTCGTCGTCGACGACGAGGACTCTGGCGCGGTCTTCCATGGGACTCCAGCTAAATGACGACGTCGCCATGTCGGGAGGACGTAGAAATCGGCGATCCAGAGTGCTGTTGGCCGCGCGAATTTACGGTGCAGTCGAATTTCCGTCCGGTACGATGGTTGTTACGAGTAGGGCGCGGCTCCCGCCGACCGCCGGTGGTCCGGTTTCGAAACGAGTGGCCGAAAGAGAATGACCAACCACTCGCGTTTTGAGAATTGCACCGTCTCATTTTGATACTCATCGTCATTTTGGAGTGCTTCATGTACGGATTGGTAAACAAAGCCCTGAGAGACTTGGTGATCGCCGGGTTCGGGCAGGCTGCCTGGGACGAGATTCGTCAGCGGGCGGGGGTGGAAACGGACATTTTTATCGGAAGTGAGGGGTATGACGACGCCATTACTTACAATCTGGTGGGAGCTGCTTCGGAGGTGACGGGTAAGTCGGCGTCGGAGCTTCTGCATGCGTTCGGGGAGCACTGGGTGCTAAAGACCGCAAGGGATGGATATGGCGGTTTGATGGATACAAGCGGACGGAATTTCGTCGAGTTCTTGACGAATCTCCCAAATCTCCATCGGAGGGTGGGTCTGATCTTCCCGAAACTTCAGCCGCCGCGATTTGAGGTTACCGGCGCGACGGACAGCAGTCTCTTGCTGCACTACCGAACGCACCGACCGGGGCTGAGCGATTTTGTCGTCGGCTTGCTCAGCGGGTTGGGGAAGATGTTTGAGACGGAAGTTAAGGTGACGCAGACGGAGTTTAAGTCTGCCGGGGCGGATCACGATGTGTTTTTGGTGGAGTGGGTGAACAAGGCTGGAGCGACATCGGCGACGTCGGTGGCGGGGCTATGACGAGTTGGAGGGATTCCAGTTTGGATGCGCTTCCGCCGGTGCTACTGACCGAGGCGTTTCCATTTCACTTTGTGATCGGGGAGACTCTTAAGTTGGAGGAGGTGGGGAGGTCGCTGGCGAAGATCGTGCCCGAGGCGCGGCGTGGGGTGGCGTTTGGGGCGCTGTTTCGGTTGGGGGCGTATGAGCCCGACGCGACGTTCGCGACGTTGACGGCGGACCCGAACCGGCTGGTGGTACTCGACACGGTGGACGAACGGGTGCGGCTGCGGGGGCAGTTTGTGAGGTTGGACGGGCGGTCGGCGGTGTTTTTGGGGTCGCCGTGGATGACGTCGATCGACCAAGTGAGCGCGTTGGGTTTGCAGATGTCGGACTTTGCGGTGCACGATCCGATTCTGGACTTTCTCCAGGCGGTGCAACACACGCACATGACGTTGTCGGATGTTCGGCAGTTGGCGGATCAGTTGACGCGGCAGAACAGTGCGCTCAGGGAGACGCAGACGATGCTGCGTGCGCAGCAGGCGGAGACTCGGAAGCTGGCGATGGTGGCGGCGCGGTCGGATAACGCAGTGATTCTGACGGACGCCCGAGGGTGCGTGCAGTGGGTGAATGCGGGGTTCACACGGTTGACGGGTTACGAGCTCCAGGAGGTGTTGGGGAAGACGCCGGGGTCGATGCTTCAGGGTCCGCGGACGGACGCGGAGACGGTGGGGCGGATTCGGCGGGATCTGGCGTCGGGGCGGGGGTTCACGGCTGAACTGGTCAATTACGCCAAGTCCGGGCGGGAGTACTGGGTTCACTTCGAGGTTCAGCCGATCAGCGAGGACGGTGTGCTGACGGGATATATGGCGATCGAGAGCGACACGACGGAGCTTCGGGAAAGGCAAGACCGGGCTGACCGACTTGCGAAGCTCAACGAGATCAGTCGGGAGGTGATTTCGTCATTTTTGAAGCAGGACGACCTGAGCAATTCGATTCACTTGATTTTGGAGCGGGTGGGCCGGTTTTTGAATGTATCGCGGTCGTATCTTTTCCGGTACCGGGAGCGGGGGGATGTGCTGTTCAACACGCACGAGTGGTGCGCGCCGGAAGTGGTGCCGCAGAGGGACCAGTTGCAGAACCTACCGAGTTCGATGTTTCCGTGGTGGACGGAGGAGCTTCGGACGGAGGGGATCATCATGGCGAATGACGTGGTGCGGTCGGCGTTGCCGGCTGAGGTTAAGGAGATCTTGGATCCGCAGGAGATCAAGGCGATTTTGGTGCTGCCGATCTTCATCGGCGACCGGTTGGAGGGGTTCATCGGGTTTGACGAGACACGCGGGCCGAGGGCCTGGCTGGACGAAGAGGTGGTGATTCTCCGGACGATGGTGGAGAGTTTGTCGAGGTCGATCGAGCGTCGGGTGGCGTCGCGGAAATTGCAGGCGACGGCTGAGCAGCTCGAGGCGGCGCTCGAGCGGGCGGAACGGGCGAGCAACTACAAGAGCGAGTTTCTCGCGAACATGAGCCACGAGATCCGGACGCCGATGACGGCGATCGTGGGGTACTCGGAGATGCTGGTGAGGCCGAAGCAGTCGGAGAGCGACCACCGCGAGTGGGCTAAGCAGATCCACCGGAGTAGTGAGCACCTTTTGTCGATCCTCAACGACATCCTGGACCTGTCGAAGATCGAGGCGGGGAAGTTGGAGCTTTCGACGCAATCCTGCCAACCGTTTTCGGTGATCGAACAGGTACGGGGGTTGATGCAGCCCACCGCGCAGGAGAAACTGCTGGCGATCCGGACCGTGTATGACGGCCCCCAGCCGAAGTCGATCCAGACGGACGCGGTGCGACTAAGGCAGATCATCCTGAACCTGGTGAGCAACGCGATCAAGTTCACGGACAGGGGGTCGGTGACGATCCGGTCGAGGGTGGTGGAATCGGCGGCGGGGGCGAGGTTTTCGATTCGGGTAGAGGACACGGGGATCGGGATTCCGGCGGACAAGGTGGAGGTGATTTTTTCACCGTTCGTGCAGCTCAACGTAGGGAACACGCGGAAGTATGGGGGTACGGGGCTGGGGCTGGACATCTGTGCGCGACTGGCGCGGCTGCTCGGGGGTACGTTGACGGTGGAATCGACGGTGGGTGTGGGGAGTGTGTTCGCGTTGGAGTTGCCTCTGGCTGCCGGGGACGCGGTGGAGTGTGTGGCGGTGGAGGAGCTGCACCAAGTGGCACCGACGGTGCGACAGGTTCCGCCGCCGGCGCTGGGTGGGCGGAGCGTGCTAATCGTGGACGACAACCCGGATAACCGCCGGATCATCGACTTTCTCCTGCGGGACACGGGTGCGACGACGTTGCTGGCGGTCAACGGATTTGAGGCGCTTCGGCAGATAGAGCGGGCGGCGGACGCGGGGAATGTGATTGACCTGATCCTGATGGATATGCACATGCCGGTGATGGACGGGTATGAGGCGGCGACGGAGTTGAAGCGGCGTGGGGTGGGGATTCCGGTGGTGGCGTTGACTGCTGCGGCGATGGCGGGGGACGAGAAGCGGTGCCTGGCTGCGGGTTGCGACGCGTTTGTACCCAAGCCGGTGGTGCCGGGGGAGCTGTATCGGACGATCTCGTCGCTGCTATCGGGTCCGGCAACGGGGGCGAAGGCTCAGGGGGCGTCGAAGGCGCAGGAAGCTGCGAAGGTGCCGCAGGCGTTCAACGACCCGGCGTTTAACGAGCTGGTGAAGAAGTATTTGCGGAACCTGCGCGTGATGTCGGTGCAGTTGGAGGATGCGGCGCGGGCGGGGGACGTGGTGACGGCGCGAAGTTTGGTGCACCGGCTAGCCGGGACGGGGACGAACTTCGGATTCCCAGCCATCACGTCGGCGGCGAGGCAATGCGAGGCGCAACTGGCTGAGGCGGGGGTGACGGAACTTCGGGCGGTGTTGGCGCCGGTGTTTGCGTCGGTGGAAGAGGCGGTGCGGTCGGAGGGATCGAAATGAGAGGGTGGGTCTCAATTTGAGAGGTTGGGCGAGGGCGGGCTGGGGTGAGGGGTGATGATACGGGGCGGTATAGGCGTTAGGACCTGCGCAAACGGGTGGGCACGGGGTTTGCGAGGGGGGCCCGCCATGCTCCGCAAAGGAAAGTTCGTATCGGAAGTGGTTCTGGTCGCGGGAGCGCAGGTCGGGGGGCAGGCGGCAAACCTCGCGCGGAACATCTTGCTGGCCCGGCTGCTCGGGCCGGCGGAGATGGGGATCGCTGCGATGCTGGGGCTGGCGATGACGCTGCTGGAGATGATCAGCGACGTTGCAGCCGAGGAGATGCTGGTGACCGGCGAGCGCGCCGACGACGCGTCGCTGCAGTCGACACTGCACGGGTTGCGGGTCATTCGGTGCGCGGCGATCGGGATGGTGTTCTTGGCAGCGTCGCCGCTGATCGTGGGGTGGTTTGGGTTGCCGGGGGATCCAATGAGCATTGCGTTGTGCACGGTGGTGCTGCTGGTGCGGGGGTTTGCGCACTCGGACATTGATCGGTTCATCCGCGAGCGGCGGTTCGGGCCGTATGCGGCGGTTCAGTTGGTGCCTCAGTGCGTGGCGCTGGCGGCGGCGTATCCGGCTGCGAAGTACTTTGGTGATTACCGCGCGGTGCTGGCGCTGCTGCTGGCGCACGGGATGACGGCGATTGCGATTTCGCACTTGGTGGCGACGCGGGCGTATCGCGTGGGGCTGGACCGAAAGTGGCTGCCGGGTGTGTGGAAGTTTGGGGGGCCGATTCTGGCGAACGGGTTTCTGCTGTTCGCGGTGTTTCAGGGGGACCGGTTCATCGTCGGGACGTTTTACGATCCGGTGGACATGGGAATCTTCGTAACGGCGTTGGGTTTGGCGTTGGTTCCGGCGTTGCTGATGGCGCGGATCAATTCGACGCTACTGCTGCCGCGGCTGGCGTCGCGGCGGGACTCGGCTGGGGGATTGGCCGCGGGGTGGGGGGCGACGTGTGCTGTGCTGGGGGTGCTGTGCGTGGGGATGGCGGTGGGGTTTGTGCTGGCGGGGCCGTGGCTTTTGCCGCTGGTTTATGGGAGCGCGTTTGCGGCGGGGGCGGCGCTGATCGGGGTGATCGGGGTGGGGCAGGGGCTGTTTCTTCTGCGGGACAGCCAGAACGTAGTGGCGATGGCGCGGAATGACACGCGGCATCCGCTGCTGGGTAACGCGATTCGGTTGGGGGCGATACCGGTGTCGGCGTGGATCGCATCTCGGGGCGGGTCACTGGTGGCGGTGGCGTGGGTGATGGTTTTGGCGGAGTACGTGAGCCTGGTGGTGTCGTCGGCGCGGCTTGGGCGGGTCCACGGGATGAGGATGGGGGATTCGGTGGTTGCCGGGACGGCGGTACTGGTGGCGGGGGTGGGGGGCACGCTGGTGATGGCGGGGCATGGGTGGGTGGGTGGGTGTGCGGTGGTTGCGGCGGCGGGCGTGGTGGGGGTGCGGGCATGGCGGTGCGTGGGGTTGGTGGGGCGCAGGTCCAATGGGGTTGTCGCGGGAGTTGGGGGGGTGGCGGCGTGAGCACGGTGCCGATGCAACTGGAAGCGGACTTTGGGGGTGAGGCGTTCAGGGGTGGGATGCTCGCGGCGGCGCGTCGGGCGCCACTGGCTGCGCTGCTGTTTGTGGTATTGCTGACGATGCCCCCCGAGACTTCGGTGAAGCTCGGGGAGTTGCGGATTTCGCCGTATAGGTGGGTGCTGCTGGCGACGCTGCCGGGGGCGTTGTACGCGTTGCTGCTGACGCGGCGGGAGAAGCTGACGCTGATGGACATGCTGGTGGGCGCTCACGCGGTGTGGGTGGTGGTGGCGATTTGGGCGGTGCACGATGCTGGGAAGGCGGCTGCGTCGGGGGGGATTTATGTGGTGGAGTCAATGGGGGCGTTTTTGCTGGCGCGGATGCACATTCGGACGGCGGAGCAGTTTCGGTCGGTGGTGGGGGTGCTGGCGGTGTGCGTGCTGGCGATGATGTGCGCGAGTATTCCGGAGATGTTGACGGGGACGCACTACGCCAGGGACTTCGCGCGGTCGATACTGGGGGGAGCGCCGCCGGAGGAGATGAGCAAACGGCTGGGGCTCACGCGTGCGTACGGGCCATTTGAGCATCCGATTCTGTACGGGATTTTCTGTGCGGCGAGCATCGGACTAACGCGGGTGGCGTTTCCGGCGGGGCGCGGGTTTGGAGTGTGGCCGGCGGTTCGGACGGGGCTGCTGTTTTTGGCGACGTTCGCGTCGGTTAGCTCGGGGGCGATGGCGGTGGCGGCGATTCAGCTGGCGATGATCGCCTGGGAGCGGGCGACGGGGCGGCTGAGGGGGAAGTGGTGGGTGCTGGCGGCGGTTTGCCTTGCGGGGGTGATGGCGGTGAGCGCGACGTCGAGTCGGTCGCCGGTGGCGGTGTTGATCACGACGCTGTCACTGAGCCCGGAGACGGGGTACATGCGGATGGAGATCTTCAACTACGGTTCGGCGGAGGTGGTGCGGAACCCGTGGTGGGGGATCGGATTCAACGACTGGGAGCGGCCGGACTGGATGCCGGACACGGGGAGCGTGGATAATTTTTGGCTGCTGACGGCGATGCGATTCGGGCTTCCGGCGCTGATTTTTCTGGCGGTGGCGATGGGTGTGGTGGTGTTCCGGGCGGGTCGGGCGGGCTTGGACGGGGAAACCGGTCGGTTGAGGTCGGCGGTGCTGATTGCGCTGGTGGGGATTGGCTTGGCGGGGTGCACGGTGCACTTTTGGAACGCTCTATTTTCACTGTTCTTCTTCCTGCTCGGGTCGGCCGCATGGACGTGGCGGAACGATATCGATTCGCTCACAAACGGCGAGGAAAAATGATTGATTTATCCATTGTCATTGTCAGTTACAATACGCTGCGGCTCACGCGTGAGTGCATCGAGTCGACGCTACGCGGGCTGGGCGGGTTATCCGCGGAGGTCATTGTCGTTGACAACCACTCGACCGACGGATCTGTGGAGATGATTCTGGGGGAGTTTCCTTCGGTTCGGCTGATCGAGAACGCGACCAACGCGGGGTTTGCGGCGGCGAACAACCAGGCGTTGCGGGTGGCGGTCGGGCGGCACTTGCTGCTCCTGAACTCGGATACGGTGGTGCTGGGCGATGTGCTGGATAAGTCTGTGGAGTACATGGACGGGAATCCGGGGGTGGCTGTGATGGGGTGCCGGGTGCTCAATGGGGACGGAAGCCTGCAGCACACGTGTTCGATGTTTCCGTCTCCATTGAATCTGGTGCTGATGACGCTGGGGGTGGACCGGCTGGGCTGGCCGGCTTGGTTGAATCGGTATCGGATGACGCATTGGGACAGGCGGGAGGAGCGGGAGGTGGAGGTGGTGACGGGGTGCTATATGCTGATTCGGCGGGAGGCGCTCGAGGAGGTGGGCGGGCTGGACGAGGGGTTCTTTTTTTACGGCGAGGAGACGGACTGGTGCCGGCGGTGCGGCGACGCGGGGTGGGGCGTGCGATTTGCGCCGGTGGGGGAGATCGTGCACTACGGGAGCGGGAGCTGCCGGAGCCTTAACTACCGGCGGGACCTGCTGCTGAGTCGGGGTCTGATAGGGGTAAACCGAAAGCACGGGGGCGTGGTTGCGGGGGCGGCGACGTGGGTGGTGCTGCTGGTCTTCAACGTTTCGCGGTGTGTGGGGTATGCGGCGCGGTGCGCGGTGCGCGGAGGCTGGGCCGGCAGCGGAGGAGGGCGGGTCTCACACTTCGCTCGGGTTTCGATGTCGTTTCACACGGTTTGGGGTCGCGGGACGGCTGGGGGGTTGTAGTGAAAAAGCGGAGCATTGTCATTCTGGCACCATATGTGAATGGCGGCGATGTGGGCGAGAGTTGGAGTAATTTTCAGTGGGTCGCGGGGCTGTCGGAGCACCACCATGTGACGCTGCTTTGCCAGCGGCGGCGCGGACAGGGACCGATCGGGCCCACACTGCCGCGGACTCGGGTGGTCGAGTGGAGCGACCCACCGGCGTTGCGGCGCTTCGAGCGGTTCGACAGCATGCTCAAGCCCGGGCTATTGGCGTACTTCTTCCGGGCCCGGCGGTGGCTACTGGCCGCATCCGCCGCGGGTGAACCCATCGACTTAGTTCACCAACTCGCGCCATTGGCGATGCGATACCCGACACCCGCGCTGGGGACGGGGTTGCCGTATGTGATTGGGCCGGTCGGGGGGAGTTTGGAGACGCCGAGGGAGTTCGCGGAGGAGATGCCGGCGGCGCCGTGGTATGTGCGGCTACGCGGGGTGGACCGGTTGCGGTTTAAGTTTGACCCGGCGTTGCGGGCGACATATCGCGGCGCGGAGTGCGTGATCGGGGTGGCACCTTATGTGCGGAAATTGCTGGGGGACCTGCCGATCCGGCGGTTCGAGGTGGCGAGCGAGACGGCGGTTGCCGCGCCGCTGCCGACGCCGGTCCGTCGGCGGGGTGGACGGGACCTCCGATTGCTTTACGTCGGGCGTGTGATTCGCACGAAGGGGGTTCGCGACGCGATCCGGGCTGTGGGACGGATCGGGGATCCCGCGGTGAGTCTGGATGTGGTGGGCGCGGGCGACGACCTCGCGGCGTGTCGTGAGCTGGCTAACGAGTTGTCCGCACCGGTGCGGTTTCACGGCAAGGTTTCGCGGAGGGAGGTGGACGGGTTTTACCGGAATGCGGACGCGTTCGTGTTTCCGAGCTTTCGCGAGCCGAGCGGGAACGTGGTGCTCGAGGCGATGAGCCACGGGTTGCCAATGATCGTCGCCGACCGCGGCGGGCCGGGGTTCGTCGTGGATGCGACGTGCGGAGTCAAGGTTCCGATAACCAGCCCGGAAGCGTTCGCGGATCAGATTGCGACGGCGATTCTCAAACTTAGAGACCCCGAGGTCCGAGAAAAACTCGCTAGCGGGGCGGAAACGAGCGTTCGCGAGAAACACCTGTGGGGCACGCGGATTGCACAGATGTGTTCCCTGTATGAATCGATCATTGACGAGAAGCGTTCGGGGTCTGTGGCCGAGGCAGCGGAAGCTAAGGGTCCTGGCAGTGTCGTCGGGGGGCGGGCACTGGGTTCAGCTCATGCGACTGCGGCCGGCGTTCACCGGACATGAGGTCGCGTTCGCGACGGTGGACGCGCGACATTTCGGAGAGGTGGGTGACTGCAGGTTCCACACCATTCGCGACAGCAACAAGACCAACAAGATCGCGCTGATGCTCACGCTCTTTGACGTGATCCGAGTGGTGCTGTGGGAGCGGCCGGATGTGATCGTGTCGACCGGCGCGGCGCCCGGGTTTCTGGCGATTCGGGTCGGGAAGCTGCTGGGGGCGCGGTCGGTGTGGGTCGATTCGATCGCCAACGCGAAACAGTTGTCGCTTTCGGGGAAGCTGGCTGAGTCACACGCGACACTTTGGCTGACGCAGTGGCAGCACCTTGAAACGGCGGAGGGGCCGTTTTGCGAAGGGGGTGTACTGTGATATTTACTACCGTTGGCACGCAGGCCCCGTTTGACCGGATGATCAGGTGTGTCGATCTATGGGCGGAGGAGAACCCGGGGGTCGCCGTAACCGCACAGATCGGGGACGGCGCGTACGAACCCCGCCACTGCAAGGTGGCGCGGATGCTCAGCCCGCAATGCTGCCGGGCACTGATGGCACAGTCCAGCCTGATCGTCGCCCACGCGGGCATGGGCACGATCCTTCTCGCACTCGAACTGGGCAAACCGGTGATCGTCATGCCCCGCGTCGCCGCACTCGGCGAGCAGCGCAACGACCACCAACTCGCCACCGCCGAGCAGTTCGGATCCTTCGGGTTGATCCACGTCGCACACGACGACCAAACACTGCGTCGGCATCTCTCGGAGAACCTGCGACTTCGGGCGGCGGAGCGGATCAGCGCGGAGGCGTCGCCCCGACTAATCAACACGCTCCGCCGGTTTCTCAGCAACGTCGCACTGGACCGCAACACGTCAATCCCAGACCGCCGAGCCCGAGAAGCCACGTTCGCTCCCGTCCCCCCCACACCACGTTCCAAACCGGAGGACCGCCATGACTAATTCCCCCACCATGCGTTGGCATCCACTCGCACGACTTCTCGCCCGGGCGTACGCACCTCTGGGCTGCCCGAGACGTCGCAGGATCGGTGCGGTGATGCTGAACCTGATCGTCCGCCTTGAGGGGGGAGAGACGTTCTCCCTCTCCGGGCGTCGATTGCTGGCGGAACGCCACGGGGTGTCGATCGGCAAGTACAGCTACGGCCCGTGCTTCGTGCCCGGCGTATTTCCGCCCGGCGTGGAGATCGGGAACTACGTGTCCATCGGGCCGGGGGTGCGCGTCTTTCCGCGGAACCATCCGATGGGGAATTTTTCGACGCATCCATTGTTCTACGAGTCGGAGCTTGGGGTCGTAGCCAAGGACGGGGTGGAAGGAGGGTCGCTGTGGATCGGCCACGATGTGTGGATCGGGGCTGGGGCGATCGTGACGCCCGGTTGCCGGCGGATCGGAGACGGCGCGGTGATTGGTGCCGGGTCGGTGGTGACCCGGGACGTGCCGGACTACGCGATCGTCGCCGGGAATCCTGCCAGGCTGATCCGCCCACGATTGGACCCCGGCGAGATCGCCGCGTTGTCAAATACCGACTGGTGGGAGCTTGACCCCGCCGAGGCGCTCGAGCGGGCGTCACACGTTCTTTCCGCGTCCCACGCTTGATCCCACACCCTCAGCCGCGTGCCAGCATGAACCCAATCGCATCCGTCATCATTCCGGCCCACAACGAACAGCACGTCATCGTCCGCTGCCTGGAAACACTCCTCCGCGGCGCCGCCCCGGGCGAGCTGGAGGTGGTCGTCGTCGCCAACGCGTGCGGCGATGCCACCGCCGATTTGGTGCGCCGCGTTGGCCACGGCGTGCGACTCATTGAAACCCCGGTGGGATCGAAGTCCAATGCAATCAACCTTGGGGAGAAGGCGGTGTCGGCGTTTCCGAAGCTGGTGTTGGACGCGGACATCCGGCTGACAGTGCGATCGGTTCGACGTTTGGTGGGGCACATGAACAGGACCGGCGTTCCGGTGGCGTCGCCTCGGATGACCGTCGACGCGGCAGGGGCAACGGCTGCGGTCCGGGCGTTCTACCGCGTGTGGCTGACGCTTCCGTACTTCGACACGGCCATCGGCGGAGGGGTGTACGCGCTCTCCCGCGCCGGGCAGCTCCGCGTCGGGCCTTTGCCCCGGATAACAGCCGACGATGCTTTCGTCCGCCTGCGGTTTCAGCCGCACGAGCGAGCCGTTGTCCACGACTGCACATTCACCGTCTCCACCCCGCGCGCCCTTGGTGACCTGATCAAGATCAAAACGCGCAGCCGGCGCGGCAACCTGCAACTCGTCTCAATTCAAGCAGACGTCCAGCGCGACGACGCCCCTGCCAACCGGGTTCACCTTCTTCGCTTAGCGCTCCGCCCAAAGAGCTGGCCGGCGCTTGGGATTTACCTATACGTCGTGGCAGTCACGTTCGTTCTGGCCCACTGGCGACACGCCCTGGGCGCACACCACATCTGGGAGCGAGACAACTCCTCCCGCCAACGCATCGCCGGAGATATCCTATGAAGAGGCAGCAAACCAACCCCGCTCTTCCGCCAAGCCCGCTGGCAACGGTCCACCGCCTTTTTCGCGGGAGGTATGCCGTCGCGGTGGTGGTGGCGTCTATGTTCGCCGCAGCCCTCGCCCCGGTGGGATACAAGCACGCCAACCCGAAATTCTCAAGCACAGGTATGCTCCGGGTGTCTCCGGTGGTTCCCAAGATCCTCTATGGCAACGAAGATAACGGGCAGCTTCCGCAGTTCGACAGTTACCTCGTCGCACAGATGCAGCTTGTCAGCAGTCGACCGGTGCTCGAGCTTGCGGTGGCGGACCCGGAAATGCGAAAGATCGACTGGCCGGAGGGTCCGGCTGGCGTGGCCGAACTTGGCAGAAGACTCGGGATCGTCAAGGGCGGGCCGCGGTCGGAACTCATCGAAATTTCCGTCTCCCACGGGCACCCTCTCGCCGCCACACAAGCCGTCAATAGCGTGCTCGCCGCGGTGGTCTCGCGCAGCGTCGAGCGGCACGAGCAGACCAGCTCTCTCCGCGAGACGACGCTGCAGTCGCGCCTCGACCACCTTCAAAACGAACTCAAGACCGCCGAACAGAACCTCCTTTCGCTCGCTGCCGAGTACGGCCCGGACAACCTCGGCCGCGTTCACACCGCCAAGGTCGTCGACATCGAACGCCTCGATGGAAAGATCGACGACCTCGACAACAACATCGCCGAGCAGCTCGCCAAGCGCAACTCCGAGGTGGCGTCGGAGGAGAGCGACGACGAGGTGAAGCGGCTCACCATCGCCGACCACGCCATGGCCAACCTCCTGCTCCGCAGGGCGGACAAGTCTGTCGAGCTCAACAACGCCGCCCGCGTTTACGGCAAGGTCCACTACCGGTACCTCTCCGCCAAAGCCAACCTCGACGTCGTCGAGCGCTCGATCCAAGACCGCATCGAACAGTTGGCGACGCTCGGCAAGACCGGCGTCCTCACCGCGCAGAATGCGGTGGCCGGCGACGAGAAGACCATCAACCAGCTCCGCGAGCTTCGGGGGAACATGGTGGTGATGCGCGCCAAGGCGGCGGATGTGTCAATGGCGCTGGGCCAGCGCCGTTTCGAGGTCGCCCTGCTGCAGTCACGCCGGACGGAGCTTCTCGGCTCGATTGAGGACACTCGGCGCAGGCTCGATCAGGTTCGCGTCGAGTCCGGCGCTTCGTTGCCCGGGCGGGTATCGGTGGCGGTGCGCGGCATGGTGCCGGTAGCGCCGATCGAGGACAAGAGGCGAATGACGGCGATGGGTGCGGGGTTGATCGGATTGCTAGTCGGGCTGGTGTTGTCGGTGGCGGATCGCTTGGCTTGCCCGAGGGTGCTCCTGGCGGACGACCTGAATGTGGCGTCTGCGGAGATACCACTTCTGGGGGCGATTCCGGACGTGGTCGCAGGGGCGGCTGGGGATGCGGCGTCAGCGCGGCGCCAGATTTCGCTGCTGCGTTCGGCGCTGGAGACGCGTGTGGTGCGGTTGTCGGGGTCGGCCCCGGTAATACTGATCACTTCGGCGTCGTCCGGCGAGGGCAAAACCAACATAGCCTTGGCACTCGCGCGCGGCTGCGCGGCCAGTGGGCAACGCACACTGCTCATCGACGGCGACCTCCAACACCGCGGACTAACGCGACTCCTCTGCCTGGGCAACAAGCCCGGGTTGCCCGATCTCCTGCGAGCCGGACGGAGCGAGTCGTGGGACTTCTTGTGGGATCGACCCGACCTCAGCGTCGTTCCCGCCGGCGACACCGACGACCTCTTCGGCGAGACACTCTCTCAACACCAGCTTTCCTCTGCCCTCGAACACCTCCGCAGCCGGTTCGACGTCATCATCGTCGACGCCGATGCGTGCCCCTCCTCGGCCACCACCCAGCTCTTCGCCTCACTGGCGCAGCACGTTGTGCTGGTGGTGCGGCGGGGGCAGAAGCTTGCGGCGGTGGGTCTGACGGTCGAGCGACTGTCGAAGGTGACCGCAGCGCCGGTGGGTTTCGTTCTCAATCGCGCTACGACTGCAGATCTTCCCGCAAATTCTCAACTTGAGACTCCCACTGCGGCGCCGACCGGGTTTGCTCTGGAATTGCAGCCAGCTTAGGCGTTTTGCCGCAATTATGGACCCCTCCGATGGCTGGCACGGCCCTTGCAACACTCACCACAATGAACCTCACCCTCCCCGAATACGAAGTCGTCATCGCCACCCGCAATCGGGCGTCTGTCCTGCCGATTTCCATCCCCACCATCCTGGGCCAGTCGGTGCCGCCGAGTCGGCTGATCGTGGTCGACTCCTCCGACGACCACGCCGAGGTCTGCCGCCAGGTCCGCCTGACCGTCGGGCGGTTTGACGTGCCCTGCCTTGTGCTGCACTCAGAGCGCGGCTCGACCCGACAACGTAATCTCGGTCTGGACAGGGTCACGGCACCCGTCGTGTTCTTCCCCGACGACGACTCGCTGTGGCTGCCGGGTTCAGCCGAGGCGATCCTACGGGTTTACGCCCGGGACACGCACCACCACATCGGCGGCGTCGCCGCAGCCCAGTCGGCCCAGCCGCCGCAGGCGGCTTTGGACACCATCACTCAAACGCCTTATCGGCTGCGCTGGACCGACCACCTCAAAAACCACCTCAGCCCGCTCCGCTCGAGGCTGGAGCACGCGGTGTTCCCCGATCCGTTCATTCTCCACGGTCGCCAGCGGATCGGGGAGCTTGGCGTGCCTGACTGGCTGGCCGAGGAGGACGCGATCCCCGTCGAGTGGATGACCGGGTTCCGCATGACATTCCGAACGCAGGTCGCTCGGGCCACCCGCTTCGACGAGTCGTTCCTGAACTACTCCACGTTCGACGACGTCGAGCTATGCTTCAACGTGATGCAAACCCACCTCATCGTGGGAGCCAACCGTGCTCGCGTATTCCACTACCGCGACCCGCGCCCCCGCTCGGTGGCCGCCAACATGGGCAGACGCCAGATCCTCGACCGCGCCTACATCGTCTCCAAGTACGCCGACCCTCGCTCCCCCGCCCGACGCCGGCTGGCCGCCTATAGCCGGTACAAGTTCGCCCAGTACGCGCTAGCCGCCCTCGGACGCGGCGGCACGGCTCGTGCCAGGGGCGCACTCGCGGCGCTCAACCAAATGCCCGAGCTGCTCGCCTGCCCCTCCGCCGAGCTCCAAAGCACCTACACCAAGCTCTGCACCCTCTAGCCACTCTCAACGAGCCTCCACATGAACATCGTCTCCTACATCGATCCCCAGCGCAGCCTGCTCCCGGCTACGGGCGTTGGCCGGCACATGAACAACATGCTTCTGGGCCTTGCCGGCACGGCCACGTGCTCTGTCTCGACCCTCTTCGCCCGTCAGTTCCTTGGTGCCGACGGCAAGCTCCCCGCCAACTCCCCCATCCGTGACCTTCCCGCCAAGACCATCCCCCTCCCAATCCAGTTCGCCGAGCGCATGTGGAAACTCCTCAGAGCGCCGAGCATGGACGGCTTTGTTCGCGGCGCCGACTGGGTCTATCTACCGGAGGAATGCCTCTTCCCCGTCCGATCTGTCCGCACTGCGGCCACCGTCCACGACCTCCACGCCTTCGAAACCGATCTACCCTGGTCCAGCACCGATGTGCACCGCAAGCGGAGAAAACGGTGGAGCCTGTGGACCGCGCCGATGCTCCGCAACGCCACCCGAATCCTCACCGTCTCCGAATTCACGCGCCGCCGCATCGTCGAGCTTTTCGGCGCGGATGAGCGCAAGATCTCTGTCGTGGGCAACGGTGTCGAGTCCGAATTCTTCCGCGTCGCGAGTATCGCGCCGGAGTCTCTCCCGACCCCGGTCCCGTCGCCCTACGTTCTGGTGATCGGGGGGCTTTCGGCACGCAAGGGCGGTGACCACGTGCTCGCCGTCTCCCGGGAACTCAGTCGTATCCGCAGCGACCTGCGCATCGTCGTCGCCGGCCGCTCCGAGTCGAGGCTTGAACAACTCGCCGCCGACCACCCCCGCATCACCCTTCTCGGCCCCGTCCCCGACACCGAACTGCCACGCATGCTCCGGGCGTCCCTTGGGCTGCTCTTCCTCTCCGAATACGAGGGGTTCGGCATCCCGGCGATCGAGGCGCTCGCAGCCGGCGTTCCAGCCATCGTCTCAAACCGCGCCGCGCTCCCCGAGACAGTCGGACCCGCCGGCATCGTCGTCGACCCCGACCACGCCCCCGCCGTCGCCGACCTCCTCGCGCAACTCCTCCGCTCCCCCGCCGCCTTCGGCCACAACGTCCAACTCGGCCACGCCCACGCCGCCCGGTTCCACTGGTCGCAATGCGTCACCCGACTCGTCACCTCACTCCAACAATAAAGGTTACCACCACCATGTCCACCGACATTTGCACCTTTCGCGCCCTCGTCGTCGACGACGATCCCAACGCCATCGAATACATCTCCTATCTCCTCCGCCGCGAAGTGCCCGGATTGGAGATCACCTGCCGATCGACCGCCGACGTCTCCGGCGACTTCGAGATCTACCTTCTGGATAATGACTTCGCCGGTACGCGCGTCGCCTCCCGACTCACCGAAAACATCCGCCTGCGAAACCCCAACGCGCTGGTCCTGGCGTTCTCCGCGTCCCTCGATCTCGCCACGCTCAAGGGGCTCCTCAACGCCGGCTGCGACGCGGTGGCCGACAAGTCCGAACCCGCCGACCAAGTCCTGCTCATCGACATCATCCAACGCTACATCAGCGCCGCCACCCTCGAACACGCCCGCGTCTCCCAACGCCGGTCCACCCTGTCCTCCGTCGTCGACCTCCTCCGCGAATGGAATAAGCGATACGAATATGCCAGCATCCAACAGCGCACTCACGCGCACCGAAGGTGACAACCATGCAACCCACTCCCGCCCCTCGATTTCTTCCGCTCTCTTGGCGGCTTCTGCAGCGCGCTGCCGCAACGCTGCTGCTCTTGGTTCTGTCGCCGCTGTTGCTCGCCGTCGCCCTCGCCGTCCGCGCCACCTCGCCCGGGCCCGCCCTGTTCTCCCAGAGTCGCCCCGGCGCCGGACGGACGCCGTTTCGCGTCTTCAAGTTCCGCACCATGACCCTGGGTAGCGACGCCATCGAGTCACTCCAGCTCGGCGTCAGCCGTGGCGAGCCACGGGTAACACGCGTGGGCAAGGTCCTGCGCGAGCTCAAGATCGACGAACTCCCCCAGCTCTACAACGTCGTCCGCGGGCAGATGAACCTCGTCGGCCCACGCCCCATCGGCCCGGCGCTCGACAGACTTCTCACCGAGCAAATCCCGCTCTTCCACCTCCGCTACACCGTACCCCCAGGCCTCACCAGCCTCGGCCAAATCTGCATCGACGACAACGACGCCGACATCCTCCAGGACTGGACCCTCCGCAGCCAAGCCGAATGCCACTACATCGACAACCTCTCCCCCCGCTACGACCTGATCATCCTTACCCTCACAGCCGCCTTCCTTCTCCGCCGCCTAACCAGCAACGTCCCCCGACGCCAGCCGCCCCCACCCGCTCTCACCTCGGCCTAAGTTCACCGGATCCCGCGGGGCGCCTCCCGTGAACCTCGTGCGATGAACCTCTCCAGTCACCGACGTCCGCCGCAAGATAGAGAGCGATCCGTGAACAGAACCCTCGCGTTCACTTCGGGTTGCCAATGGTCGTCTTCCATCTTTCCGACAGCCGCTGGTCGATCTGGCTCATCGGCGCGGTCGGCAGGTCGGTCAGCAGTTGCGTCAGTTGACGTTGCACATCCACCCCATTCCGGCGGCAGGTGCTGGTCAGGCTGGCGAGGACGGCGGTCCTCCTCCCGCCTCGTTCGTTGCTAACAAAGAGGTGGTTCTTTCTCCCCAGCACGAT
>Ga0105046_10006084_pt1 | contig 19047 bp, 15 predicted proteins | sample MAT03_FD_78385 | JGI IMG/M metagenome (GOLD analysis project Ga0105046, IMG submission 78385) | Freshwater microbial communities from Lake Fryxell liftoff mats and glacier meltwater in Antarctica - MAT-03 (megahit assembly) | ecosystem: Environmental > Aquatic > Freshwater > Ice > Liftoff... | reverse complement strand
TAATTGCTTGTATTTTCTCATGCTAACCTTTGTTTTTGTCGTAAAAAACTAGCATTGATTATACATCAATTAGCTAGTTTTTTTAACGACCTAAAGGTTGCACTTGTGACTTGAATTCAGGTATTCAATATCATCCTTCGCCAATAAATTATCGCCCTTTTCTTGCAAAATTTTTAGAACAATATTTTGCAAAGATTGTATTTTTTTTACCTGGGGCACTAATAAACTTTTATTTTCTGAATCTTCCATGCCTAAAACCGTTGAATACGCAAATCCAATCAAAACAAGAAAAATATAATTATAAACCTTTAATTTGTATGTCATTCTAAACCTCATAGTAGTAATTTCTTGTTAAGTTTACCTTAAAAGATATGCTAAGAAAAACGCTTGATTTACCAGAACGATTATAAGTAATTAACTGCTGGTAAAGTCATTTAATTATCTTAAGGATTGAAAATGTACCCAAATCGCTTAAAGCCAAATTCTCATATCCGTATTATAGCACCAAGCCTTTCGGCAGCAATCATATCAAGCACTACAATGAATTATGCTTGCAAACGCTTTAAAGAGATGGGCTTTATCGTTTCATTTGGGGAACATATTTCAGAAATAGATAATTTTGGAAGCAGTTCAATACAATCGCGTGTAGAAGATTTGCATAATGCCTTTGAAGATCAATCTGTCGATGCTATTTTAACAATAATAGGCGGCTACAATTGCAACCAATTACTTGATAAAATAAATTGGTCTAGTATAAAAAACAATCCTAAAATTTTTTGCGGATATTCAGATATTACCATCTTGCATAATGCGATATTTTCGCAAACGGGCTTAATAACTTATTATGGTCCACACTTCTCAACTTTTGGCCAAAAAATATTAGATAACTATGAAACTGATTATTTTTTAAAAGGGACTGCAAGCGAGAAACCATATCTAATTGAGCCTTCAAAGAATTGGTCTAATGATAAATGGTATCTCGATCAAGATAATCGCAATTTCATAGAAAATACTGGCTATTGGGTCATACAAGAAGGACAAGCAACAGGACAAATAGTCGGTGGCCACCTAGGAACCTTTTGTCTTTTACAAGGGACCCGGTATATGCCAACCTTGGAGAACAAAATACTTATAATCGAAGAGGATTCTGAGCCGGCAAATCCTAATGAATTTGCTCGTCGATTACAATCAATCCTACAACAACCATCTTCAAATAAGATCGCTGGAGTTTTAATTGGCCGCTTTGAAAAATCATATGGCATGACCCAAGCTATGCTTTCTGAAATTGTCAAAACAATAACCAGCTTGGCTGACAAGCCCATCATCGCAAATGTAGATTTTGGTCATACGGAACCGCATTGCACAATACCAATTGGTGGAGCCGTTGAATTAACAACTCAAAATAACAAGGGATATATAAGAGTCTTAAATCGATAAGTTATAGCGTAGCTCAATATGCTTCGCGCATTAAGAAAGAAGCTTGTGTCGATTCAAACGAGGTATTGGCTCTTGAAGTTGTGCAGGCCAAATCAGCTTTAGCTGTACCGCTTCTTCAAAAAATACTACGAGCATTCTCATCACTCTCTGGCGAATTCAAAAGTTCTTTAAATGAAGAGGTCCAGAAAATTTTTCCTTTTGATGCGCTAGCATGCTCGGCGGACAAAAAAATGAGCACCCAGGTATGATGCCCACTTTAAATAGTTCCTGTATTTTTAATTAATCTAAAAAATCGTCAATAGTTGTTCAGTTAAACCACACTCTAACAAAAAGACATCTACCCTAACGCTACTTGCAGTTTTGCATAAAGATCATTTATGCCTATGGGTGCATGAATTCTATCAAGACAATTTCCTTGGTTAAAAACTGCAACCATCAGTCCATGTAAGTTATACGCTGCAACAGCTTTAGGTATATCACCTACAAGGGCATAATAATATTCTACAGATTTGAAAAGCTTATCGCCTTGAATACTGGCCAATTCATGGAATAAAATTGCCATAAATTGATTTCGTTGTGCTCCAATAGCTATAACCTTTGGCCCCTTACTTGTTATTATATCCTTAAATTCTTCATCAGATTTTATTTGAGTAACTCCCTCAGTTTGATTATAAGCCAAATTTGTTGCTAAAAGTACCAATAAAAACATACATTTCAAATTCATAAATCTCCTCACAAATCTTAGATTGTCTAAAAAACATTTAGACATTAGAAACAATATACCCTAAACCATAACTAAGATTCTATTAAAAAAAATCGATCTTACTCTATCTCTCTTAAAAAACTAAAATTCTTCTTGCCATTTCAGAGGGGGCAACAATTCTTTTATATTTTTATAAGCCTTGATACACTAATACTAGCTAGCTTACTATAATTTTTTTAGGTATCTCATGAAACAACTGCCTATAGGCGTCAGTGATTTTAAATTTTTAATCGATCAAAATTATTATTACATTGATAAAACTCTTTTTATAAAAGAGATAATCGAAAACTCAAGTCAGGTACTCTTAATTCCACGTCCTAGAAGATTTGGCAAAACACTCAATCTTTCAATGTTAAAATATTTTCTTGAGAAAACAGAAACGGATACACGTTATCTTTTTAAAGATACCAACATCGAACAATATGAAAAATTTCAAGAGTTTCACAATCAGTTTCCAGTGATATTTTTATCATTTAAAGATATTAAACAAAGTAATTGGGCTAAGGCTTATGAAGATTTAACCTTGCTTATTAGTAATGAATTTTCCAGATATTCTGAGATTTTATTGCCTACCTTATCAGACCATGAACGCAAGCAGTATCAATCTATTTTGCAGCGGAAAGCAAGTGAAGTGGTATACCAAAAAAGTCTGTTTTTTTTATCTGGTATTCTACAAAAGCATTATCAAAAAAACGTAATAGTATTAATTGATGAATATGACTCACCAATTCACGTCGCATATGACGCGGGCTATTACGATGAAATCGTTGATTTTATGCGTTCTTTATTTTCTTCGGTGCTAAAAGACAATCCCTCACTTCAAAAAGGTATTTTAACAGGGATCTTACGAGTTGCGAAAGAAAGCATTTTCTCAGATCTTAATAACCCTGAGATATCAACTATTTTAGATTTTGAATTTCAAGACAAGTTTGGTTTTACCACAGATGAAGTTAAACAATTATTAAATGATTATTCATCAGATAAAAACCCAGCTAATGGGGTAAAATTATCCGAAATTAAAGAGTGGTATAATGGCTACCAATTCGGCGAAACTATCATCTATAATCCCTGGTCCTTGATTACATGCATTAAGAAGCATGGCGTATTAGAACCATACTGGCTTAATACCAGCAGCAATTTATTAGTTAAAAAGCTTCTGCTTAGGGCCGACCATGAAGTTAAATCTAAACTTGAGCTTCTTTTGTCAAATCAGCCAATTACAGAACGCATTGATAAAGCTGTTATATTTCAAAATATCGAGAATCAAGAAACTGCTCTTTGGGGACTCCTATTGTTTACAGGCTATTTAACTTATTCTAAGAAAGAACTACGAGAGGGTATCACCTATTGTGATCTCGTTATTCCCAACAAAGAAATTAAAATTATTTACAGTGATCTTATCTCAAGTATTTTTGAAAGAACTTTACCCACGGCCAAGATAAAGCACTTAGCCCATTCTTTAGCTAGCGGCAACATTCCAAACTTTACCGAGATTCTTCAAGAATTTATTATTAACAGCATGAGCGTATTTGATTTGCCTAATAATGAACCTGAAAAAAGCTATCATTTGTTTGTTTTAGGTTTACTATCAATTTTTCAAGGAAAATACCAGGTAAAATCAAATCGTGAAAGCGGATTTGGTCGTTATGATATCATGTTAATACCCAATACTATAAACGATCTAGGCATCGTGATAGAATTTAAAAAAACATTACTTGAAGATAATAATAATATAGAATTGGCCGCAAAAAGAGCCTTGGCGCAAGTCAAACAAAAAGAGTATGCGCAAGAGCTAAAAGCCTTGGGAATTACACATGTTATGGCTATTGGTATTGCATTTCTAGGAAAAAAGATATCCGTCGAATCTGAAATCTTAAGCTAACTTGACCCATTCACCTCGTCTCTGCTTCATTAAAAATAATTTTAAGTTTATGAATTACTATTGAATTTATAAGCCTTTTATTTATAAACTTAACAGTATAAATAGGAGGTTGTATGAAATTTGCCAATCAGGATTATCATTCATTAATAGATCCGATCATTCAAAGATTTTTAAAATCACTTGCAGAACAAGGTGGCGCACCACTGTATAAACTGCCTGTTGCTCAAGGGCGTAAAATCTTTACCGAGCTACAATCAGGGCCAATTTTCAAATTACCTGCAGATACTAAAGATCTAACTATCCCTGTAGGGCCCAATGGATCATTAAATCTTACTATTTATAGACCGCAAGGTAACTCTTCAGTATTGCCCGTTATAATTTATATTCATGGTGCCGGGTGGGTATTTGGGAACTCTATCACTCATGACAGATTAGTAAGAGAGATCACTAACGGCGCAGAAGCTGCTGTAGTATTTGTTAATTACACGCTGGCGCCAGAAGGACAATACCCAATGGCTCATGAAGAAGGTTACGCAGCTGCAAAATGGATTGCTGAAAATGGTAAATCTCTGAATCTTGATACAGACCGGATGGCAATTGCGGGAGATAGCGTTGGCGGCTTAATGGCAACAGCTATAGCCATGATGGCCAAAGATAGAGGGGGACCTAAGTTTATATCCCAGGTTCTTTTGTATCCTGTTACCGATGCACGTTTTGATACCGAATCGTATATAAAATTTGAAAAAGGGTACTTCTTAGAAATGGAAGCAATGAAATGGTTCTGGGATAATTATGTGCCTAATACATCGATTCGAGAAGAGCGGTACGTCTCACCATTAAGATCCTCAGTTGAACAACTTAAAGATATGCCTCCGGCACTTATTATCACAAATGAGATAGACGTTTTAAGAGATGAAGGTGAAGCATATGCCCACAAACTCATGCTTGCAGGAGTACCGGTGGTTGGAGTACGTTACCTTGGTCTCACACATGATTCAGCGATGTTAAATGCAATAACCCAAGCTCCAGAAGTAAGATCTATGATCAGCCTAGCTTGCCACACTCTTAAAGAAACATTTTCAAAAAAACAATAACTTTCGATGAGGGTACATTTTAAAATACACCCTCATCATTTCAAAACAAGAGAATAATAGCAACCTTAACGCCAACTATTATTACGCGCTGAATAATTATCCCAAATATGACTGAATTCGATTAAACATATCAGTAGCTGATGTAGGAACATAAATTTTACCCTTTAAGCTCCTATCCTTAAATACCAACACTTTCAAACCAGGAAGTTGATATTGAACTGTTGCCATAGGAATATCCTCAATAAAAGCAAAATAAAATTGAACAGAGGGGAAAGAACCTGTTCCTTTAACCTGGTCCAACTGAGCATTTACCGCATTCAATTGAATACGTTGGGCTTGCCCACCTACCGCAATCACCACTTGTCCTGAATTTATAGCAGCACCAAAATCTCCATCATTGTTAATCTGCGTAGGGTATGACTGTATTTTATTGTAAAATAGATTTGTTAATAACATTGCTGATAAAAGCATGAACTTTAAATTCATATTGCTCCTAATTATGTGTTAAACATTGTAAAAAATATCATTTTTGAATATAACACCTATTCACAACAAAGCAATTTTAAATTTTTATCGAAAAAGTATCATAGTTTTTCTGACAAGTCAGTCAAAAAAATGCACGTAATTCAGCTTATGTAGATTAAATGCTCCACTTTTTTACCATCAAATTATAAGCTCAATATAAACTTTTAATGAGCATAAGAACTCATTTCTGAGCAGCTAACACATAAATGTCTCGATCAAAAACTTTATTAAATCCTAATTCTGTATAAATTTTTTCAGGTATCGACCCCTTTTCTGCTACCAAGGCAACATAATGCAATCCCAACTCTTTAGCACGCATTAAAAGCGCCTTGGTCATTTCTGTTGCTAGTCCATTTCGTCTAAATTTAGGATCGGTAGCCACATTATAAAGATAAGCAAAACCATCAATGAGCAACAAGCAACCTGTTCCCGCTAACTGATTATGGTAATATCCCGCGTAATATTCTTTCTGAAAGGTTGATTTGGCTTTCGCTCTTAAAGTTGATTCTATTACCTTTAAACGTTTCTTGGTTAATGGCCAAGGACGATTAAAAGATGCTGCCAATATATCATCCCACGACCTAATTAACGAAACATCTACAAAACGCTTGATAGAGATGGATGAATTAATAATGGACGGTTTCAAAGCTTGATTATAATTACTATCATTCAAATCATAGATCATAGCAGATAATGTTTTCCCTAAAACAAAACCATTGTTCAAAAGAAGAGCAACCAAATTATCAGGCTTAACTCCAGGCTGGATCCACCATTCGGTCAATCCGCCTAATTTTTTTACCTTGTTTTTTATGTCATTGATCATAAAAATAGCTGCTTTTTCATCCCTAAACCATGATGAAGTAATTATGTTTACTTTAAATCTGAATCCCTTTTTATCAATCCAAAACCGAATAGTGTCAGTTAACGTTACTGGTTTTGGACACGTAAACAAATATTCGCAGGCCTGCACAATATCAGCCTCAACTCTTTTAAATGGGTCGACAACATGACCGTTATCAATGTTACCAAAAGCAAATACACTATATACTATAGCACCTAACAATAATCCGGCGGGCCTTCGAATTCTACAGATAATCGATTTTAATTTTATTCTTAATATCACTACATCCCATAACGCAAGAAAAACCAAGGTCAATTCTCAACAATTTCAGTATATCCTCTCATCATTGCATTAACTCAAGTTTATTGCTTTCTTTATGGGCTCTTTGCCGGAAATTCCAGGCCAAAAACTATTCTTTCAAGAAATTATTTGATATTATAAATATATGAATTGCAATTAAATAAGGACTAGGGATGAAAAATTTGAATGCGCCCCTATTAGTTGTTTTAACAAGCTTACTATTCGCTTGCGAACATACTTATAGCTCATCAAGAGATCTTTCGGCACTAAGCTCTAGCTTAACATCTTTAGCAGATTATGCGGTGAAGGTTAAGCCAGTGGCCCCTATAACACCAATTACTACACCTCCGGTAATACCAGCCACTGCAAAGCAATCAATTATTAGAGCTGACTTTTTTAAAGATATTGTTAATATGGATGAACAAAAATTCAGACAAGATTACGGATGGCACCAAGATGGATCAAACGATTGGGGAGCACTTGCTCATACTCCAGCTTTAAATCTAAATACATGGATAAACGAATATCCTCGCAGAGCGGCTATCTTTCAAGGCGAATTTAGTACCTATACTCCCAAAGACTTAAATCAATTAATGGGTACAACCGTTCTTACAAGACAACCGTACTTTAGAATCATAATTCATAATCCTGAAAATCCTGAGCAAACTGACATACGAGCATTGCAGGCTGATCCCAGCTTAAAATTTGCAAATTTTCAATTAGCTTCGACATTATTTGGTCCACTAGAAGGCGGCATGTATCGTTGGAAAGCATCATTGGGCGGAATGCTAGAAAGACCTGTGCAAGGCGAAGAAGCTTCAATATCCGCTGCACCAGCTACTATTTTTCGCAAATATTTTATGAAGCCCAGATATTTACTTTCTAATCTTAAAGATAAGTTTATTATAGGGCAAGGAAAATTCGGACCCTATATCGACGCGAGCAATTATTATACTGAAGATAAAGACATGGATGAGATAAGCATAGGCATTCACAAAAATATCGTGGTCTCAAGCGGCTATGGCTTAGGAAACTCTGGGCCCAATGGACGCCCAGGAAGATATGATTCCCAAGAAAGACTAATGATAGATGTTAAAAATGACAAAGTTGATGTAGGCAATACTCAAATTATTCATCAAATTTTTACCTCTGCCTATGATTTGGGGCGAGCTTATAAAAAGTATGGCCAAAACAATCTTCCAATAAATATATCAGATGCAGCCCAAATGATTCTCAGTGGAATGTATAAAGGCGCATTGGGCGCTCCCTTTGCTACCAAAAGTCCCGTCATCTTTCTTACTATGCTAGGAGCTGGAGCATTTTTAAATGATCCTATGTGGATATACGGTGCAATTGAACCCCATAAAGACTTTATAAAAGAAAGAGGCTTGCAAATCACCCTAATCTATCGTCCGGACCCACGCAAAGCTACTAGAAATCCAGATAAAGATAGCGAATTTTTAATAAACATGCTTGAAATGGCTGATACTATTAATAAGAATAATCTTGCTAGAGATCCAGGCTTTAAAAATATACTTAAAAAATATCTCGATGCATCATATTCAACCGATCCTATCATACAAAAGACCCAAGGACCACTTGCTGCCGAACTGAACTATAGAATAAACAATGCATTGCCATCGTATGCACCAAAAATCAAACTAAAATCTACCTTTGTTCCAACTACACCTTTAGATAAGTCCAATACAACAGTTCCTCAAGGACTTGATATTATTCAAAATCTAAATAACGGCCATAAACTAGCATGGAAGCCTGTGGGCAATGATGCTGTTTTAATAAATATAGATCCGAGCAATTCACTATATAATTATATAGCCCCAGGCTATCCGGGGCAATCATTACCCAATGGCCTTTATTACTGGAAAAGCCAAGGATTAGATCTACCACAAATAGGCAATCACAAAAACATGCTGGTTAAAAATCATCCTAAAGGCAAAACGTATATATACAACTCCGGCCAAAAAAAATATGTAGATAGCCATCATCCAAATATAACATGGGACGCAAGCAGCCATCCCAAAGATCCAAAATAAAAAAAATCAAAAAATTTATCAGGGCATAACGTAAGTGCCCTGATAATACGATTTACTAAAAAAGAGAGAAATTAATCCCAAATTATTAAGAATCAATACAATGCGATAGCCTGCATAGCCCTATTATTTAACTGCTTGAGCATTAGTTCCTAGGAAGTCAGCTATCATTTGTTTTGGGTCGCAGCTACCACCTCGACTTAGAATTTTTGATATATAGCGCTTGCCCATGACTGGATCAAGAAGACCACCATTCAATTTGATGTAATCGAAGATTTGTTTAGCCATCTGTTCGGACCATAAATATGTATAATATTTAGGACCATATCCTGAAAGATGCACGAATGAACATAATGCATTAACAGCATCATCATAAGCTATGATTTGTAGCCCACGATCATACAAATCTTTTTTAATTTGATGCAAATTCTTATTTTGACCTTCTTTGTATAAACTTAAAGATATCATCGCATAAGACAATTGAGCATCTAAACTTATTGCCTCTTTAATTTTTCTTGTCTTAATTAGTTGCTCAATGGTCGCATCTGAAAGAGACTCACCTGTTTGATAATGGCAACCTAATCTTTTAAGAATTTCAGGATCCCAAATCCATTCTTCTAATAATTGGGATGGCGTTTCTACAAAATCAAATTTTGTATTATAGCCCGCTTTTGTAGGCATCTCAGCTTTACCAAAAAGCACATGAATTGCATGACCAAATTCATGAAAAAACACCCTAACTTCATCATGCTTTAGAAGTGCTGGTTTAGTTTCTGTCGATTTCGTAAAGTTGCCATTTACAACAGCTAAAGCAGGTGCAAAAGTTTGTCCTTTATCAAAACTCATTGAAGGCAGAACGCCAAAGCAGCATGGATTTGTATATTTATTTTCTCGTGCAAAAAGATCTATCAGAACGTAGCCAAAAACGGTATTGTCTTTGCTATTTTGAACCTCTATTAACTGGACAGAAGGATGCCAAAAATTGTTACCCTCAATTACCTGGAATTTAATAGTGAAAAATTGTTCATAAATATCCAGAAGTCCTCTAACGGTCCTTTCCATAGGAAAATATTCTGCAATCTTTTCTTGATCAACATTAAGATGATTTTTTAAATAGTGATTTAATAAATATTGCACATCGCATGACTCAAGCTTGCCTTCTGATGTTAATTTTACAGATTCCGGAAGATCGTTCTTCAAGATCCCCCAAGCTTTTTTAACACGATCAGATGAATTTAAGGTTACATCAGCTAAAAATTTCTCAATAGTATCAACCCTTTGAGCCATCGTAAAAACAACATCAAGCTCAGCGTACGAGTTATAACCTAATAAATGAGCAAGCTCATCTCTGGTATTTATTAATTGATTCAATACATCAATATTCTCCGGAAAAGCTCGGCTTCGGTACACATAAGCATATTTTTTTCTGGTTGAGTGCACAGAACAATTATTCAGCACTTGAACAGTGGTAGGATAATCACAATTCAGCACATAACCTTCATCATTTTTAGCTTGGCTATTTAAGAAATCATCGTCAATACCAATCAGTTCATCTTTAGTAAAAGAAATCTTGGACTTATCTTGCACAATATTTGTATGAAACTGAATCGAAAGCGCTGCTATTTTTTTTTGCAATTCTTGCATTTTTTTAAATTTTTCATCATCTAATTCTAATCCAGCAATCTTTAAACCAGCCATAAGATCAGAAAAATATTCATCTCGTTCTTGGTTTAACAACTCTTTATTCGTAGCTTTAAACTCTTTTAAAGCTTGATACATTTTCTTATTTGCCTGGAATAGATCAAGACCAATATCTACACAACATTGAAGCATTTCATCGGCCTTAGTACGCATAGCATCATCAGGATGCAACTTGCTAATCACAGCAAGCTTACTGCCGTAAATACCAAAATATGCTTCTGCTGTATCAAGCGCAAGAACTGTATTTTCAAACGTACGATCTTTAGATGGTATCGCTAGAATTTGTTCTACTTGAGCAATAGCATCGTCTTTAGCTGACTGAAAGGCCAGTTCAATTTCATTGGGCGTTGTTGGAAAAAATTTTGCACTATCCGCTGGGCCCTTAATTAGGGGTTCTCGCGCTTGAACATCCTGCGCAAAATTGCAAAAAAACGTCGCAAAGGCCAGTAAAAAGATTATGGCAAAACTAAAACAAAATAATCCCTGCATAATAAATCCCTCTCTATATTGTCGCTGCACAAAAGCAAAACAGCTTATTCCTGCTTAAATTAACATCACTTTTTATACCACTCAATCGCATAAAAGACAATTCGATTTATAGGGCAGGGGGGCAAGCAAAAGCTCGGGATTCGTTAGAAATACGGTAATGTGGAAAGTGACGACCGGGTTGAAGGATATGAATAATGAAAAAACAGAAGGCTCCGAGTTTAACCACTCGGAGCCTTCTGTTTAATTTGGAAACGAAATCTTAATTATCTTACCGGCATATGTTCATTAAGGAACCGTTCCATTTCTCGATAAAAATCGAAACAATTTTCAGGATGCGCAAAGCCATGGCCCTCATCTAAATATAATTTATAGGTATGAGGCACATTATGTTTTTTTAAGGCTGCAACAATTTGTTCCGCTTCTTCTTGTTTGACTCGCGGATCATTAGCACCTTGTCCAATAAGCACAGGAATCTTTATCTGATCTGCCTTAAACAACGGAGAACGTTCTTTCAAAAGCGCTTCATCTGTTTCAAGATCACCAAGTGCTGAAGTCAATTGATAATTATACAACTTCCAATACGGTGGTATTGTTTTGAGTAATGTTATCAAATTACTAGGACCAACAAGATCAATCGCACAACAAAACACATCAGGTGTAAATGCAGCTCCAGCCAAAGCAGCGTAGCCGCCATAAGAGCCACCATAGATTGCAATCTTTTTTGGATCCACTATTCCTTGATCAGATAAATATTGAATACCATCAAGTAAATCAGTATGCATCTTGCGACCCCATTCTCTATCGCCAGCTTTTTCAAATAGTTTTCCAAATCCTCTAGAACCTCTAAAGTTGATCTGTAGAACATTATAGCCTCTGTTTGCCAACCATTGGGCTTCAGAATTATAGCCCCAGCTATCTCTCTCCCATGGTCCACCATGTACTAATACAACAAGCGGCGCTGGTTGTTTTAAATCTGATTGCGTTAAATAACCATGAATTTTTAAGCCATCGCGGCTAACAAAAGAAATTGGTTTCATTTCTTTCAAATTATATTTTTCTAATTCAGGGTAGGAAGGTCCCAAATCTATACTTGAATCTGATTCAACATCATAAATATAATATCTTAAGGGCGCGGTATCAGAATCAAAAGCAACTATCCATCGTCTATCATTCTGATCCTTGCTCACTATTCGAAGGGTTCCTGGTCTAAATGCTCTAAGCTTATTATAGATAGGTTCAAATGTTGGGCAAAGCACTTGCCATTCTTGATAAATTTTATTAAACCTAACTGCTAAAATATCCCCTGTTGTATCATCGGTAAAAATACTTGCAATATCAAACTCTTTATCGCCAGTTATAACCGTTCTCGTTTTTAAATCAGGATCATATTCAACAAGTTGGTTAGTAGAAGAATTGAAAGAATCAATAAAATAGAATTTGCCATTAGGTGAAAATATAATGTTATCCGGGGTATCATCATAATTCCAAGTAACATGAGATTCCCATTTACCTTGATCATTTTTTATAAAAAATTCTTGCTTTCCATCAGGATATGAGCTGAGAGAACCTTTTAATTCCAAATCACTAGTTACATACCAATTGATGGTTGATCCAGTATTTTTTTCAACAAGTTCAATTTCCTGGGAAACAATATTTAATAAATATACATCATGCAGTTCAGGATTATCCTTGTTAAGTGAAATTAACATCTGATCTGGATGGTCTTTTGTATATTCAAGAATTCTTACGTAAGAGCCATCGAACGGTGTTAAATGTTTCGTATTTGTAGAATCATCTTTATCTACACTAAATAAAGACCAATTTTCATCGCCCTTTTTATCTTGTAGGTAAAAAACTGTTTTACTGTCATAAGCCCAAAAATATTCTCTTATTGGCCTTACACTATCAAAGGTAATCTGTTTATCATCATTTTTGTCATAACTTTTAACCCAAACGTTAAGCATTTTCTTGGTCTCAGGAGTTTGTCCCAAGGCCAGATAACCAATATAGTTTCCATCAGGCGAAATTCTATAGGCGCACTTTACTGGATCACCGAAAAAAAGCTCTAAAGGGATTTCTTGCATCTTGGTAGGTGCAAGCGAAAACATTAAGGTTATAACGAAGCCCAAGCCTATGAAGACCCCTGCTTTACATAAATTTTTCATCATTTTTACTTACTCCATTTACTGTAATTATTTAAAATTTACTAACTAAAAAGTTTTTTTAGATTAGAGAATCTAGCTTTTAATACAAACTTTTACATCATCAAACCATCATTAAAATATCTATTTGTGATTTATTTAAACACGCTACAGTTAATTATATTTCAAATAAGATATTAGTCAAATTAAAATCAACCCTTGATTGCAGGATTATCAACCAGGCTTAAACCTACATCTGTATCGATCATAAGCTGTTTTAAGATGTGGCATCTTCTTAAATTATGGTTTCAATAATTATTTTTGGATAACCCAAAACTCGGTGAATAGTAATTTTCGATAAACTTGATAAAAATCGTTTATACAAGAATTGTTTAAGATCAACTGATTTGTTTTTTTAAGATTTCTATCTATCAAATCAATGCTAAAGACAGCGTTAGAATGCCTTGATGTTGTAATAAAAATCCACATAATGGAATGTGTAACTCATTAGAAATGTCGCCTAAAACTTCATTTCCCCAAGCATGATCTTTGATTTTCGAATTGTGAATTGCCAAAATACAAGGTATTTGTTATGATATTATTTCAAGTTTGTAAATATTTGTGTTGTCATCGAAAATTAAGAAGATTTGACTTTATCTTAATTAAAGCTCCTAGCTATAAACCCTATTCGACGCAATGACAAGCCTTATAAAAGGAATCATGATGAAAAAGATAGTATTAAGTATTACAATAACCATGAGCACATTATTTGGCATGGAAGATGAACCAATGTCCCAAAAATATAATGATAATGAAACAGAAGAAATCTCAAGCGCAAAGCTGCGCGGGCTTTTAGATTATTCTACGGATGAAGTACCAAAGCTTCTGTTTTACGCTGCTTTACCCGTAGCTAAACAAACCGAAACGGACATTAAAAAATATAATCTTCCAGAAGAGCTTAAAGAATATGTCCTTAATTTAAAAGAAAAACTGGGTCATGCTCTTTTATCTTTAGTTCAAAAACAAAAATTAAGTGAAAGTAAAAAAAGGGAAATCCCGCTGCTTATTAATAACGGCGCTAACGTTAATATTGCAGATAAAGATGGTCAAACAGCTTTATTTTATGCTTGCAGACAAGGAAAATCAGAATTAGCACTATTGCTTATAAAAGCTGGAGCAGATATTAATATTAAAGACAAACGAGGCTATACACCCTTTAGCTATACTTTTTGGCCTACGATAGAGCGAGAGCTAGTAAAAATATGCATCGAAGCTGGTGCTGATGTTGATGTGCTTGACACAAGTAGAGATCCTCGAACTGCCTTAATATGGGCTAGCTTAATGGAAGATAAACAGATTGCAAAATTGCTTATTACTGCTAAAGCGAATCTTAATATTCAAGACAGAAATGGTGACACTGCTTTAATCTGCGCTGCCGAACATGGTCATCCAGCTATCATAAAAATACTCATCGAAGCTAAAGCTAATCTTGATATTCAAAACCAAGAAGGCAAAACTGCCTTAATAAGCGGTGTATCAAACCAAGCATATCCAGAAATCACCGAAATGCTGATTAAAGCAGGCGCTGATGTTAATGTATTAGATAATATGGGCCAGACAGCTTTAATAGAAGCATGTCGACAAACATTTGAGACAAGAACTGCACAAGGCAATGAGCAAATAATAAACCTGCTTATCTGTGCTGGAACTAATCTTAATCTTCCAGATAATAATGGCTATACAGCATTAAAATGGGCAAATAGCGAGATTAAGATAAAAGTAGTACAGATGCTTATTGAAGCTGGAGCTAATACATAATACACCCCACCAGCTTCAGCTTGCGCAACAAATATTGACTCTCAAATTAGCAAACAATTTTGAGTTTTTGCTATCATCGGGGATTTGAAAGGAGCCTCGGAGTCCTACCGGTGTGTCATGCTTAATGTTATATGCGATAAAAAAATTATTATATTTCTTTCGGTAGCATTAGCCTTTGTGGTCTGCCAGGAAGAAAGCTCCGGGTATTAAACACAGAGCTTTCTGTTTAAATTAGAAGAATCAAACTTAATTATGGGCCGGCATATGTTCTTTTAGGAAAATTTCCATTTCTCTGAAGAAATCAAGCCTGTTCTCGGCATGAGCAAAGCCATGTCCTTCATAAAAACAATATTAATAGATATAATTTGGCAACTTTACTACATGGCCACAATAACCACCAGCAAAGTCCACATCTCTATCTGCTACAGATCCTACAATACTATAGCGCTCAGAAAGTTCTTTTCTAAAACCACACTTCCATTTTGCAACATTTTCACGGGTATTACCCACATGTAATTCACTAGGCATACAAGCAAGATCAACAAAGTTAACATACCCCGCTTTTTTAAGCTCTTGCTTAGTTTCTTCATGTTTCTCAAAAGGCCGTCCCGTTATAAAAAAGATTTTGAACCCCTTTTTAATAAGAAACTTGTAAAGATTAAGCACTGGCAAAATAATGGTTGTTTCTGATGGATTGATATCTAGAATTTCTCGTTTCCAATCAGTAAATGCATAAACAGCTGTATCATCTACATCAAAAACAATCAAATATTTTTCTGTAACACCGAGTTTATCGAAGTAGCATTCCGCTTCTTTACATAGAGCTTCAACCTCTTTTTCATAGGCACCAGAGTTATAATATTCTTTGATATTGTTTTTATTTAAATCGAATCTTATCTGGTCTTTGTTTTGCTCAAATTCTTGAGTAGCGATTTTAAAATGAACAAGATTTGTTCGATTAACTATGGATTGAAGCACGCCACCCGAGGCCTTCTCCATTTGAAGATGTGAGACAATAATTAGGCAACTTAAAAACAGTAATTTTTTCATTTCTTATCCTATTTAATGTAAATGGAGTTTGAAAAAATATATCCTCAAATTTTTAAATTTCAAGAAAGAGCAAAAAGCTTGAAGATGTGTTTATTATTATTCAAGAATCTCCGCAATCCTTTGCAAGTTTTGTAATTTAGACTCTGATCTTTTACCATACTGCTTATAACAAACAACACCCAATATCGCTAAACAGAAGCAAATTGAACTAATTCCTTTATAGCTTTCAATGTTAAATTCAAAGTTTGATAGAGTTGACCATACATACTTCTGTAGCTTATCTGCCATTTTGTGCGCAACTTCCACAACTTCTTCTGTTGACTTACCTTGAGCTGCAACAGCTGCTCCAAACGGCGCTACAGCAGTACCCAGAAACCATATCATTAGCGCTCCTAATACAGCACCAACGTCTTCTATAAACAAAGCTCCTCCTGGAGCAAATACACAAAAAAGAGCAGATGCGCATAGGGCCATAATAACTATTTCTTTTGCAGAGAAATGAGAAAGTTTTTTTTGTTCAACAACAATAAGCGCCTTCACTGCATCTTTAACAGCGCCACTCATCTCAGGAGTATCGGTGCTATATTCCGAAGAGGAACGTATAATAGCTTTGGCTAGATTTGTCATCTGATTAAAATGCTCACACAATTCATTTCCACCAAGATGCAATGTTTTACCAAAATTCTCAATTGCAGCAATTGGATTCTTAACCTGGCCAAGCCGCTTCAGAAAAGATGCTATTATTTTATCATAAATTTTTTTATCAAGTCGTATCTTCCTGGCTAAACAAGTATTTAGGAAAGCATTTTCTCCATCCAATTCCTCAGCAATTTTACACCAAAGCTCCGGAGGTAATACGTCGGTCATGCTTTTGAGTTCATGTTCATCGATATCCTGCTGGCATTCTTTCTCCATGCCAAATGAAGGCCCAACCGCCAATAACATTACAAATAACAATAATTTATTTAACATTTTTTCCTTTCTATACTCAATTGATTATAATTCTATTGTTACAGTACTAATCTTGTTTGTCAATGCGAGATTATCGGGCACCAATGTCAAATTTTTTTCCTACACTGGGATGTCTTAAAAATCAGTTAATATAGTATTTTGCTACAAAAGCATGCTATAGTTAACCCTACTTATAACTGTTTAAATTTTTTAATTATGGCCAATACTTTCAGTACAATATTAGAAAGCATTTCTCAAAAAAAAGCATTATAGCGTCGCTCAATATGCCGCGCACATTAACAAAGAAGCTTATGTTGATTCAAGCGAGGTATTGACTCTTGAGGTTGTGCAGGCCAAAGCAGCTTTAGCTGTATTAGACACCTTTAGACAGTTTCCTAACGAATTAGTCAATAACCTAAATCAGGGTTTAAAATTAAACTCACCTATAGCTCAAATGCACTTGAAGGGAACACCCTAACTCATAGCGAAACAGCAATGGTTGTCGAAAAGGGTTTAACAATTGGCGGAAAACCTGTTATAGAGCATCTTGAAGCTATCGGGCATGCTGCAGCATTTGGTTACATTTTAGAATTGGCACAATTAAAAAAAATACAATTAACCTTAGATGATATTGTAAATATACCTAGTCTTATGTTTGCTCAAACAGACAAATTAAATCAGGAACATATCGAAAAATCTTGGTTTAGATCCAGTGGCTTACATTTAAAACTACCGGAGCCGGTCAAAATAACGGAACTAATGGAACTGTTTATAGATTGATTACACTGCACAAATGATCATCCAGTAATAATCGCAGCTAAAGCTGATCTTGATCTGGTCACCATACATCCATTTGTAGATGGAAATGGCAGAACATCGCGATTATTGATGAATTTGCTATTAATTCAAGCAGGTTACCCTCCGGCCATAATCCTGACTGAACAACGCCTAGAATATATCAACTGCCTAAAAGAAGCTCAGGAAAACAATAACCTTGAACCATTCTTACTTTTTTGCTCACGTAGTTTCACAAAGTTTAGATATTTATATAGAACACGCTCGCGCAACAATAACTTAAAAATCGAAGCTCATGTTAAGTAAGATTCAGCAACCCACACAAACAATTACCAATTAATTATAGGAAAAAAACTCAGGCCATACAGAAACCCCCAAGAAAACCCTAGAAGCATTCCCCCCATAAAAATACCAACATTCGCAAGCACCTTATATATTGTAGAAGATCGTTGCCTTAATGTATTTCTAAAAGTAGGCCGGTTCTGCCCCCTAGTCTTTTTAGCCTTAAAAGCATTCATATGCCTGGTAATGAAACCACCTTCTTCTTGTTTATAACTGGCTGTCTTGTTAGAAATTTGTTGAGATTGAATAGTATGATTTTGTATATTTGAGGCCTGCTCAATACCTTTGAGCCGACAGTTTAATGAAGCTAAAATTATTAAACTTAGCATAAACACTTTATTCATAGGTTCCCCTTGAGGTAATGCATTATTGCTAACAAGGATAATCGCAAACTCTTAAATCTCAACAGGTCAGGCCATGCCAAGAAACTTCTCATGTATTCAGTCGAAAGTAGCTTGCTGCCTCAAATGTTTTCTCGAATCCTAGAGTTGAATAAATATTTGTAATTGAATCTTTGCATGACGAGAGAAGATATTTCAAGCCAAACCTTTTTGCACGCCTCAAAAGGTCAATTGTATACTTTTATTGCTCGTAATAGACACCTGATGCGATGCCTATTGCGAGCATTTGAATCTTAGCTAATTAAAATTAAGATTTTACTGCTTTCCTAAGCGATGTATCGACAAAACAGACCAATCAAAATTTTTATTCTACGTCGCCAGAAAACCGGGTATTTATCCCCGGATGAATGGCCGTAGAACCCTTCGTCTTGTTCTTTGTAGCTTTTCTGTTCTTCGAAACTTTAGTGAAGTAGAAAGCGAAGTAGGGTTTTGGCTATGAAGAATTCCGCGCGATACTGTGGCTTTT
>Ga0105046_10006083_pt1 | contig 19048 bp, 8 predicted proteins | sample MAT03_FD_78385 | JGI IMG/M metagenome (GOLD analysis project Ga0105046, IMG submission 78385) | Freshwater microbial communities from Lake Fryxell liftoff mats and glacier meltwater in Antarctica - MAT-03 (megahit assembly) | ecosystem: Environmental > Aquatic > Freshwater > Ice > Liftoff... | reverse complement strand
CGCAGCACCTACGACCGGCACACGTTTTATCGGTTGCTGGGTCAGTTGGGAATGGATTCCGTCCCGGCTAATCGAGGTCAGATTCACCTGAACTACGACAACCGTCTTGATTTCGACACCCGATTGGCTGGCGCGCGGCCGAATGCAGGCTGGGGTTTCTTTGCCACCAACTTTGTCCACTGGTCCCCGCTTGGGTTTTTCACCAATGCCGCGGATGCGATTCTCAAGACGGCTTATCCGCCGGGCACGCGAGGTCTGCCGGTCGTCGCCGTCACGAATCTCTCGGTCTGGCCCACCAACCTCTACGTGCCGGAGGTTCACCGCTCGCTTCAACTGGCTGCCAACATTTATGACGCGACCACCAACTCCGCCCAAACGACTTTCCCGTACTTGCCGCACGTCTATCGGCCTCTTTTCACACGGCGGGCGGATGGCCCTGTCCTGATCACGGGATACCAGTCGGTCTGGAACGGAAGAACATTTTGGGACACGTCGGTGGTCGTCAACCATCCGGACCTCGATGAGGACGGCGCCACCGACCCAGTGGACCGCAACACCCACGTCGCAGGTGTTCCGCTCGTGATAGGTGCGAAGAAGGGATTCCCGAACTTCAACGAATTCGCCATGCAGACTGTCGTTCAGGCGACCCGCAAACTGGAACTGGTGAAGGCTGCGCCGCAGGCCAGACCCACCATCACCAACCAGCTCTACACGATCGGAATCTCGAACCTGTTCGGGCTGGAGTTCTACAACTCCTACACCCAGGCCTTCTCCCGATCCATCGAGCTGCGGGTTCGGATTGAAACCGACATGGTGCTCTCGAACGAGTTTCGGGTGGTACGCCGCCTCGGACCATTGACCCTGGCCACCAACATCCTCTACGACCGTTCGAGCCAGGAACGGACGTGGCAGGGAGGGGAGTTCAAGTTGCCCCTTACCCGAGTCCTAACGTTCATCCCGGATTCGATCTACCGCGCGGACGGCACCCTGCTCAGCCTCAGCAATCGGACCCAGGTGCCGTTTGAATCCGCACGTGGTTTCCCCATCCCCACCTGGCGGCTGTCGATCACCAACCGCTTGCAGGCGATGCTCATCGACGCCAGCCCCGGCGGCAACGGGCGGATCATCGACTACGTCGACCTCGACAATCTGAACAGCGTCATCGACGTCACGGCGGCTCTGTTCGGTCAGGAAGACGACGCAGGGTCAACTTCGTTGATTGGCTCCTTCTGGCAGACCAATCGCGTTGGGGGCATTCCCGATGGCGTCCGGAACCAGGTCCAGGCCTCGTTGGGCAGCATCAACGTCGCGGAATGGAACAGCGCTTCCTTCGACCCGATCACCGGTCTCGACAAGGAGAAGGCGGTCGATCGTTTCCGGCAGTTCGTCGGACTGGGCGGGGGTGGGTCGCAGTCCCCCACGCTCCGAATGCAGGTGCCTTTTTCTCCGGCTCGAAAGCTCTTCCAGAACAAGGCCTGGCAGGTGAACGACCCACTGGTCAACGATCTCTACTTTGACCTCGAAGATCCGTCGCGGACCAACGATGTGCGTTACGTCAAACCGGTGCGCGCCGAGATCGGGTCAGATACCCACAACTTGGGCCAGATCAATTATCGCTACCGACCCTGGCAGGCCAACCTGTACAGCAGCGGTGACAGCACGGATTACGACATCGCCGTCAAGGATCCGCAGGTGAGCCGCTCGGATGACTGGGACTTCCCGACCAACGCCCTTCCGTCAGTCGGCTGGCTCGGCCGTATTCACCGGGGAACTCCCTGGCAGACGTTTTACATGAAGTCGGGTGTCGCCATTCCCCGCGAATGGATCCGCTGGAGCGGTCACGTCCCGCTCCAATTGCCCGGGTTGGCGGGATTCTTCCACCCGAGCACCCATCCCACCAACGATTGGCGGATTCCCGGCCTGTTCACCACCGCCATCGGCGAGAACGCCGCCCGTGGTTTGCTCTCCGTCAATCAATCGGGTCAAGCCGCGTGGTCCGCGGTCCTGAGCGGAATTCCGGTTTTGACCAACCAGTTGGCGACCGATGTGGGTCCCCGCTTGATCGAACCGAACACGCTTGAGGTCCGAACGATCGTCGACGGCATCAATCTGGCGCGCACGTTCCGCCAAGGCGGTCGCTTCAACTACCTGGGAGAAATCCTCTCCACCCCTGAGCTGAGCGTGGTATCGCCGTATCTGCGGTTGAGTGCCGGACCTCGTGGAACCCCGGCCGATGCCGTGGTGGAACGGATCCCGCAAATGGCCTTGTCGCTGCTGAAGCGGGATGAACCAAGATTTGTGGTGTATGCTTACGGCCAATCGCTGCGGCCGGCACCGGCTTCGGTGGTCACCGATTTCGGACCGTACTTCCAGATGCCGACGAACTACGTGATCACCGGCGAGTACGTGACGAAGACGCTCATGCGGTTGGAGACCATTCAAGACCTGGATCCGCTCACCGGGCGGACGCGGCAACGCATCCTGACGGTCAAGGAGAGCTATAATGAGGTTCCGCCGACCGAGTGATTCTGCCTGGCGAAGACTCGCGTTCGCCAAGTGGAGCGTGTCGTGCGACGTTCAACCCTGATTCGCGAAACCGATCTGACCTGATTCCTTTCTGTTATGCGCATGCGAACCCGAACCCTGCTGATGATCGGCGTCCTCGCCTTCGTGGCGACGGCGGTCCTCTGGCGTCTGGGTGACGCCCGGTTCTCGGTGCGCCGCGGCCCCTGGACGTCGCGGACGGATACGTCGTCGCCCTTGCAGACGACGTTTTCGAACCTGGTGGTTGCCCGTGTCCCTGTACTGCCGGCGTCACTTGCGGCAACCGCCGCTCCCACCGCCGCCGCTCCGGTCGCGACAACCGACGATCGCAAATCGCTGCGATTGACCAATACCGATCGGCCGGTGGATGCGCTCTCCCGCGATGAGCAGGCCCTGGTGCTGCGAAATGCCTTTATCGACACCTCGACAGGCAGGTCCTTGGAAATCCCGGAAAACCTGCGTGCCGGGGACGAACCGGGCTCTTACGTCGTTCAGGCGCGTGGCGCCGTGTCCCGTGAGTTTCAGGATGCCCTGCGCAACGCGGGGACGCGCTTTGTGTCCTACGTTCCGGTGAACGCCTACCTGGTGGCGGCAACCGCCGCCCAGGCTGCCCGGCTCCAGGAACTTGCGGTGGTGGGTGCGGTGGTACCTTTCGAACCCTATTTCAAGCTGGAACCCGCACTGTTGGGGCGAGCCGTCCGTGACGAGATCCTGGCGCCGGACCAACGGCTCACCATCACTCTCCTTCCTGGAGCGGCCCGCGAAGTTCTCAACACAGCAGGTGCCGAGGTTCAGGCCGAGTTCGCCACACCCTTCGGTCCCGGCTTCCTGGTCGACGCCAAGGGCATGACTCTCGCCGGCCTGGCCCGAATTCCCGAGGTCCAAGGCATCGAAATGTTTCGGCAACGGCAGCTGCTCAACGACCGGGTGCGCGACCGTTTCGGCATTTCCCTGGGCACCAATGCCCCCGGGGTCTACACCAATTATCTGGGCCTCACGGGGACGAACGTGGTGGTGAACATCAACGACTCGGGCATCGACGAATCCCATCCGGATCTGTTGCGGCGGGTCACTGGGGACGCAGCATCCACACTGGTGGATTTGGACGGACACGGCACCCACGTCGCGGGAACGATTGCCGGCAGCGGCGTGATGTCAGGCTCCGTCAGCAATGCCCCCGGTTCAGCCATTCCCGGTGCTGATTTCCGTGGCATGGCTCCCGAAGCGAAGCTCTTCGCGCTTCCCGTCGATCTCAACACGGGCCCTTTGATCTCCGATGCCTATTTGCAGCGGACCGCGGCGACCAATTACTACGTCACCCAGGGCCGGACGAATCTGCTGATCTCCAACAACAGCTGGGGATACATCAATGCCTTCGAATACACCGTGGCATCGGCCAGCTACGATGCGGCGGTTCGTGATGCACTGCCGGAAATGACAGGAGCTCAGCCCATCCTCTATGTTTTTGCCTCGGGTAACGAAGGCAGCGGCGCTGATGACGGGCAGGGGGGGGAGGCCAACACCGTTCGCGCCCCGGGCACGGGCAAGAACGTGATCACTGTCGGGGCCATCGAGTCCCTGCGAGAGATCACCAACGAGGTCGTTTCGATCCTGCCCGACGGGACGTTCACCACGAATCAGGTGTTCCTCGGCGAGACCGATACAGACGACCAGATCACCTCGTTCTCCGGCCGCGGCAATATTGAGCCCGGCATCGAGGGTCCGTTCGGCCGGTTCAAGCCGGACGTCGTTGCGCCGGGATCCTTCACCATTTCGGCCCGCTCCAGCGATTGGGTGGACCCTGAGTTCTTCACCAGGGTTCTGGTGAACCGGATCGAACGGCAAAATGTGACCCCGGAAAACCGGATGAATTACTCACTGTTTGTCCCGGAGCGGGCGTCGGAATTCCGGGTCCGACTCCTGCGCAACGATTTTTCTCCCGACCCGTTGCCATGGCTCCCCATGTACCTCCGGTACGGTGATATTGCGGACGTGGGTGACCTGGTGGGAACCAACAACATCATCCGGGTCCCGCCGGACGGGACACTGCGTGCCGGGGATTGGTTCTACAGTGTGGGCAACAACGAGGATCGCGCGGTCAGTTACGACATCCAGACGTTGATCGTGATCACCAACGGGAACGCCGGCTACTTCGATCAGCTCAAGCAGTTGAATTCCGGATTGGGCCCGAATTACCGCTTCGAGTCGGGCACCAGCATGGCGGCGCCGGCGGTCAGCGGATTGCTCGCCCTTTATCAGGATTACTTCCAGCGCGAAAAGCGCGTGGTGTCGCCCGCATTGCTGAAGGCGCTGCTCATCAACGGCGCGCGTTCCCTGGGTTCCCATTACAATTTCAGCCTCCGTGACGTGCTCAATCTCCAGGGTTGGGGTGGAGCCAACATCACCAACGCGCTTCCCGCGGGCGAATTCGGGTCACTGACCGGAAGCGTGCACGCGGTCCAGTTCACGGATCAAACAGGCACCAACTCGCTCTCCACCGGGCAGGAACGGACCTGGCGGGTCACGGTTGCTCCGGAAGGCGCCGATCAGATTCTCAAGTTCTCCCTGGTCTGGACCGATCCCCCGGGCAACCCGGCTTCCGGAATCAAGTTGGTCAACGACCTCGACCTCATCGTGAAGAACGAGGAGTCCGGCGAGGAGTACCACGGCAACGACATCCCGTTCCGGAGCGATTTCAACGTCCCGCATGCGGCCGGAGCCACGGTGACCAACGACAACGTCAACAACGTTGAGAACGTGCTGCTCCGGCCGCCGATTGGAACGAACTATCTGCTCACAGTGCGAGGGCGCCGGGTCAACGTGAATGCCGTCCCGGTGCATCCCGATGGAATCGCCCAGGATTTTGCGCTGGTTGCCTCCGTAGCCAATACCCGGCTGACCAACGTGCTCGACATTCAGTTAACCGAACCCTTTCTGGCAGCGACACCGGTCATTTCAAGGCTGACCAACGGTCTTCCGATCGTGCGGGCACGAACGGGTGCGATGCCTCCACGATTCGGGACCCTTCCCGGTTCGTCCAATCAGTGGTCGTTCTTTGTCTTCACCAATTTGCAATCCAACACCCCCCAAGGGGTTGGTCTGACCAACGGTCAGTTCGTGGCGTTCTTGACGTTTGGCGCAATGAATCTCGCCCGACCCCGCGAAGCAGGGGCGGATATCGACCTTTACGCGACCACGGACCCGGGCATCACCAACCTCAACCCGGTCGCAGTCCAGAATTCCCTGAAGTCCGTGAAACCCGGCGGCACCGAAACAATAGTCCTGACCAACGCCCCGCTTGGCGCAGTCTATTACCTGGCCGTAAAAGCCGAAGACCAGCAAGGCGCTGAGTTCACCATCGCTGGGCTATCCAGCAACCAACCGTTTGATCAGGACGACGGCCAGGGGAACCGCATCGTTCGCGGCGTTCCCAACTTCGTCCCCATCCCGGATGGATCACCGGATGAGCCCCAAGTTGGCTACGTGTTTGGGATTGTGACGACTTCCTTCCCGGTCCGCCAAGTCACGGTCACCAACACCGTGAGTTTCGACAGCACTGGCGATCTGCTCTTCAACCTCGCCCACGAAACCAGCTTTGCCGTGCTGGGGAACCACGAACTCGATCCCTTCGGACGTGGTGGTGTGGAAACCACCGTGTACGACGACAGCGGCGCTGGTGTGGGTATCGGCCAGGTTTTTGGCAAACCCTCCGACGGACCCGGAACCCTGCAGAGTTTCGTCGGTATGGAAGCGGTTGGGGCCTGGATCCTGACCGTCACCGACAACGCGCTGACCCAGGTGGCCACCAACGTGGCCTTGTCTCTCTTCGTCCAACGCGAACCCGCCGAGGACCAAGCCCTGTTCTTCACCCTGAGCCCTGGCGAATGGGTGCGGCGTGCCCGCCGGCTTCCACCTTCGGCGACCAACCTGATCGTTCGGGTCACCGACATTTCTGGCGGCTCCAGTGACCTCGAAATCTACGCCCGTCGGCTCTTCCCTCCGTCCCTCGTGGACTACGACAAGTTCGCGATCATTCCCTCCGGGCGAACCGAAGGCTTTCTAACCCTGGGATTGTCCGACGTTCCGCCCCTGAATCCCGGTCTCTATCATGCCGCCGTCTACAATCCCGGCCCGGAGACCATGTCGGGCGCACTTCGGATCGATTACGAAGTCGACCCCAATCTGGCGGGCGATCGCGGCTACGGAACCATGGCGACTTTCCCAATTCCGGATGATGCCGTCATCCGTTCGTCCATTCACGTGCTCGAGGACCGCGTCATCGGCGATGTGCGGGTCGGCGTCCGGGTGGATCATCCCCGGGTTTCCGATCTGGTGTTCCGCCTCATCTCGCCCCAAGGGACCCGCCTGGTGCTTTCCGAGAACCGCGGTGGAGAAATCGGCAAAGCCTACGGCGCCGAAAACGGCTCGACCCGGATCTTCACAAGTTTCACCGATGACACGAATCGGACCGTGATTCCCATCAAGTTTGGAGAACCGGCCTTCACTAACAATCCCGTGCTTTCGACTGCGTCGAATCGCGTGGTCATGGCGGATGGCTTCGAGGTGCCGATAGCCCGGACGTATCTGACAGGTGAGGCGGTGGCGCCCGGTTGGCGCATTGTGACGGGGCAGGGAACGGTGGTTCGCACGGCTCCGGGCAGCACCAACCGTTTCGAGGGTGACCAGTATCTGGTCCTTGATGGCGGGGGAGTGTCCTCCATTGTCACCAACATCGCGCTGACCCCGGGAACGTCCTACCGGGTTCAGTTCGGAGTGAACCGCCTGCCTGGAGGTCAACCACAAGGTCTTCAGATCTACCTCGATAACCAGCTGGTGAATGACGTGGTGGACAACACCGCGGGCACCGGTTGGACCGTGAAGTCGTTTGTGTTCACGGCGACCTCCCAACAAGGGCTCCTTGAGTTCCGGTCGATGAGCAACGCCGTCGCTCAGGTGCCGCTCGCCTTGGATGGCGTTCTGGTCGAGGAAGCCGATGCCCCGATGCACAGTTACTACCTCGCGGAGGAGAAGTTACGCCCCTTGATCGGGCAGCGTTCCCTTGGCGAATGGCGTCTGGAAATCACCGACGGTCGAGCGGGTCCAGTGGCGACCAACAGCGGTGTGCTCCTCGGCTGGCGCCTGGAGTTGGATTTTGATCTCGATACGATCGCGGCCATCCAGTTGACCAACGGCGTACCTTATTTCGGCAGCGTGAATGAGGACGAGGTTCAGTATTTCTACGTCGACACTCCGGTCTGTGCGACCACTTCGGTGAACATCCTGGCGGGTGAGTTGGCCACGCTGCTGCTCTACGGCAACCGTGATGGTCTGCCGGAGGCGGACCTGGACAACTTTGTGGACGATTACGGTCCCTACATCAACGTCGAGGCTGGTGGACGGGCGACGCTTACCTTGACCACCAACACGCCGGCTTCTGCTCCGCTCCGACCCGGCCAGCGCTACTTCCTGGCGGTTCGCAATTTCCAGCCCGACCGGTTCCTCAATCCGTTCGGCATCATGGTGGTTTTCGATTGTGTGGATTCGCCGCTGCCCGTGGTTCCGTCGTTGACCAACGGCATTCCGTTCACCGCCACCATAGATCCCGGCCCAGGACTGCATTACTACCAGTTCGAAGTGAGTTCGAACGCCATACGGGCTGACTTCGAACTGACACCCCTGAGCGGCAACAACGTCGACATGTACATCAAACGGGGTCGACTCACGCCCCCGGAACCGGCAGACCCGCGGCCGCTGCCGAATCCGAACGTCTTTGACTACCGCTCCGACCTGCCCAGTGGCACGAACATCGACACGGTGAGCATCGGGCGGACCTCCTTTCCCGAGCCCTTGGTGCCAGGAATCTGGTTCGTCGCGGTGCGCAACGGAGACGTGGTCCCGGCGCAGTACTCGATCAAGGTCACCGAGACCTACACCACCATCATCAACCTGACCAACGGTGTGGCGTTCACCAACACCATCGCCCCACTGATCGATCCCCTGGTGGGTTTTCAGGGAGAAGATCTGCAATTCTACGCATTCCAGGTGTCCTCGAATTCGGTGCAGGCCAGTTTTGAGACCTTCGGCGCCGACGGTAATGTCGACCTGTATGTGCGGCGTGGACTACCGATCCCGACGCCCTACGATTTCCATTTTGCAAGTGAGTTCGCTGGCAGTCTTTCGGAGTACATCGCGGTGACCAACACCACCGCGCCGATCTGGCTGGCTCCGGGTTGGTGGTTCCTGGCGGTGGCCAATCAGGACTCGACCAACGTGACGTATTCGGTTCGGGCTACCGAAATCGCCGGGCTGATCACCCCGTTGGTCAACGACGTGGCTGTCACCAATACCGTCGGCCCGAACCCCGCCCAGGATTACTATTCCTTCAATGTGAGTCCGACGGCGTTGTCCTCGAAGTTCGAGGTCTTCGGAATGTCTGAGGACGTGCATCTGCTGCTGCGTCAGGGGCTGCCACTGCCGACCTACTTCGATTACACCTATCTCAGCGCGAACGCCGGCCTGACCAACGAGTTGATCGAGTTGACGCCGTTCTCGTTCCCGGTCGGGCTGACTCCGGGCGACTGGTATCTGACCGTCGCCAATCCAGGGACCAATAACGCGACCTACACCGTACGGGCCTCCCAGGAGACGGCCACAGTCATCACCTTGACCAATGGCGTTCCGTACAACGCGGGAATCCAGCCGGGCGGGGTCTTGGACTACTACCAGTTCGAGGTCGAAACCAACGCGGTGGCCGCGGAGTTCAAACTGACCTCTGCTGGCGCCGGGAATCTCGACCTCTTCCTGCGCAAGGGGCCACCTCTGCCGGATGCCGCCAATGCCCATTACACGGCGGCCACTCCGGGTGTCGTGGATGAACTGATCCGGCTCGAACCGAATTCGACGCCCGTGCCGCTGAGCCCGGGCATCTGGTATCTCTCGGTAACGAACAACGAGGCGGTGCCGGTAGGGTACGAAATCACCGCCACGCAGTTCGGAATCGAACCGCCTCCGCTCTCCGGGAACATCACCAACATCGTCATCACCGACACCAACATCTGCGTGACGTGGGTATCGATCCCGAGCACGAACTACTACGTCGTGGCGAAGACGAATGCCCTCGATGCGGTGTGGACGCCCATTTCGCCGACCATCACCGCGGTGGATACCTCCACCACTTGGTGCATCGAGCCGCCAGGCAATTGGCGCTTCTTTGACGTGTTCGAAGGCGATTCTCCGGCGCAACCCATCCCAGCGCCCGTTCCAGTCCTGCGCCTCGATGGAACGACCCTTTGCGTGGGTTTCGCATCGGTGCCTGGAACGAACTACTACATCCAGGCCAAGAAGGTCTCGACTGACCCCGATTGGTTCACGCTGACGCCTCAAATCACCGCGACCGACGCCTTCACTGAGGTCTGCTATCCGCTGGAGTGGGGGTATCGGTTCTTCAAGGTGGGTGTGGGATCGTTGGTCCTCCCGGAGCCGATCCAGGTTCGTCCGGAGTTGGTGACCGTCGAACTGACCTTGGACAGTCTCTGCATCACGTGGCCGACCCAAGCTGGATTGGATTACCTGGTGGAGGCGAAGAGGGATGCCACCGACCCGAATTGGGCGGTGATCTCGGAAGCCATTCGTGGTGATGGAACCCCCGGCAGACTGTGCCTCGATCCAGCGACCGAGTTCCGTTTCTTCCGGGTCATGGAGGGTGTCTCGGTTCTGCCCGGTGCACCGCCGAACCTGCCGGTGCCGAATTATCGGCTCACCGCGGACGCCGCCTTCCAGCTCTGCCTGGTCTGGGATACCCTGCTCGGAGCCGAGTATTTCGTGGAGGCCAAGCAGCGGTTCACGGATCCGTCGTGGTCTGTGGTCAGTCCGATCCTGAACGCCACGGGCGTCGAGTTGAGCTATTGCGTACCGCTCAGTTCGACCTGGCGTTACTACCAGATTCGACGGGTCAACCGGCCGCCCAACGTTCCGCCGCACATCGCGGATATCGAAGTCGTGGCGACCGGTATTCAGCTCCAATGGACCGGTTTGGCCAATGCAAGGTACCAGGTCTTCTACTCGGATTCCGTGCCGACTGTCTGGCGGCCGGCGGGCGACCCGGTGACGTCCGTGACAACGGAATTCAGGTATCTGGATAACGGCACACAAACGGGAGGCTTCTCCGGCTTCCGTGTGTACCGGATCGAAATGCTGCCCTAAGCAGAGCGGGTTGGTTCAGAACTGGGGGTCGTGGTCGACCCTGGGGCATGCCGGCTTCCCATGCACCGGGCCAGTCAGCGGTTGCGAGGGTTGAAAACGGCTCCCTCACCCCAACCCTCTCCCGGTGGGAGAGGGGATCGCGGATGACTGTTGGCGACATGCCAAAACCCGTCCGTCCCAGCCGTCGTGACTCGCTACAGCCAACGCCCCGCTCAACCCTCCGAAACCTGCGGTACAGATTCTCCTTCTCCTTCCGGGAGAAGGCCGAGATGAGGGCCACCCGCTGCCTTCCTCGCGCCACGGTTGATGGCCTCAACACCTGTCCAAATACCGGAACATGCTCCCCTCCATCAGCGACGGATCACTCCGCCGCACTCCAGGACGCGTGGCGCTCTCCATTCCGGCCCAGTGAATCTACACAGGCGATGCCGCCGCCGAAGGAGTGGTTGGAGGCCCTTTCTTCGAGAATTTCCGAAGGGTCCACCACAGGACGCCCGCCGTCCCGAGCCCTAGCATTCCCCCGACCACCAATCCGAGAAATACGTTAAGCGGAAGGTTGGGCCGTATCGGCTTCAGGCCGGGATCTGCGACATCCACCAGCATGGCTCGCTGGGGTGAGGTTTCAGGATTTCCAAGCTGCGAATCCACATAGCTTCCGGCAATCGCGTTGGCGACATCCGCGGCCAGCTGTCGATCCCTGTCGTACACTCGGATTTCTGCCAGGCGCGTCATACGAAACTGACGGACCTCCAGTTTATCCCGGAGAATCGACACAATTTCTACAGGCTGCAGGGTGCCCTGCGGGAGGTAGATCGGGGACCAGAGTTCGGCGAGGTGCGCACGCAAGGCGGCTTGCCGGAGAACCTCAGAAGATTGGATCACTTCAAGTTCGGTCTCGATGGCCCAGTGATCTGTCGCTTGTGGCGCTCCTTCGCTCACATTCAGAGTTACCTTGGTCGAGCTCATGTAAGTCTTGGGCAGGGCGAGCGTGACGCTGGTGACCAGAGTGAGGATCGCCATGGCGACGACCGCGCCTCCGGCCAGACTACAGCCCAGGGGTGACGACAACGAGAAGGGGATCTTCGAGGTGGGATGCTTGCTGAGGGTGGCGAGACGTTCGCGGAGGGACGAGAGGAGCAGGTCCCCGGCTGTCCAAAGGAGGAACACGAGAATCTCAAGGGCACGGCCTCGGGATTGCACGGCCTTCCACTGCTCGCGGAACACCTGCTCCATCTCGAGCGCAAACCGGCGACGGTAAGCGGAGGGGTAGGATCCCAGGGCGACCCGGAAAAGTCGGACCACAACTCCGAGGGCTTTGGGTGCGGGTGAGTTTGGCAGGGAGTGTCGTGGCTTCAGGGAATGACCGGGGAGACCGTGAGCAGTCCTTTGGATCGGGCCACTCGAACCAGGGCCGCATAGCGCTGGCACTCCGCACTCACGACGCGTTGGCCCAGGCCAGTCAGCCGGTAATAGCGTCGCCGTTCATCATCCAGGGACGGGTCGGGACGACTCTCGCATTCCTCGATCCACTGGGACTCCAGCAACCGTTTGATGGTCCCGTAGAGTGTTCCGGGGCCCATGGTGACGCGGCCAGCCGTGGTGGCAGCCACCGACTGCATGATGGCGTAGCCGTGGAGTTCGCCGTCCGCGAGGGCGAACAGGACATGGAACGTCGCGGGGGTGAGCGGGAGGAAGGAGTCGGGATCGACGGTGGGTGCAGGCATGGCGGATCGAACGGTTGTGGATATATCCGTGGCGGATGTAAATGGCAAGTCACTTGATGGGTAGGGGGGGCAAATGGCCCGGTGGATGCGGCGATTGGAGTGTTTGAAGAATGGCTCGTCCCTGGGTGGGAGGGCGGAACGTTCTCCGCCAAAGACGCGCGTTTCCTGCGAAACCGGGAGGGTGAAGCAACGGTGCGCTTGCGCGGGACGGCTGCTCCGTGCGACCAAAGGCGCGCCAACATGAGTCTGACTACGTTCTCTTTCCCGACTCCGACACGGTTTGGAGCGGGGGCACTTCAAGAGCTTCCTTCCCACTTGGTTCGCCTCAGAATCCGCCGTCCCTTGGTGGTGACCGACGCTGGGGTCGCCGGTACTGATGCCTTTCGCGCCCTGGCCAGCGTGCTGGGTGAGGCTGGACGGGACCGGGATTGGTTTGCCTTCACCGGCGTTCACCCAAATCCCATCGAGGACGACGTCCGACAGCCGGCGGAGATCATTCGCAAGGCGGGTTGTGACGGGGTGATCGCGATTGGGGGAGGAAGCCCCTTGGACGCCGGGAAGGCGGCGCGTCTTCTGGCGAAGCGACCCGGCTTCGATTTCACCAAGTTTTATTCGGAGCCTGCGGATTGGACCGAACTCATTCCTCTGGTGGCGATTCCGACGACCGCCGGGACGGGCAGCGAGGTGGGGCGCAGTTCGGTGATCACCCTGGACGCGACGAAACGGAAGGCCGTGATCTTTCATCCGGAACTGTTGGCGAAGCTGGTGATTCTGGACCCGGTGCTAACCATGGGATTGCCACCGAAGCTCACGGCAGCGACGGGTGCCGATGCGCTGACGCATTGCATCGAGAGTTACACCTGCCCGCAGTTCCATCCGATGTGCGATGGGATCGCGTTGGAAGGCATCCGGTTGATCGTCGAAGCCTTGCCCAGGGCGGTGAAGAATGGCGCCGACCTGGACGCCCGCGGTCGCATGCTGGTGGCTGCGGCGATGGGTGCGGTAGCCTTCCAGAAGGATCTCGGGGTGGTTCACTCGATGGCGCATCCGCTGTCGACCCTCTGCGGTATGCACCACGGGTTGGCGAACGCGCTTTGTCTCGTGGCGGGCATGAACTTCTGCGCCCGTCGGAAATCTGGCCTTTACCGGCAGGTGGGGCTGGCATGCGGTTTGGACATTGTGTCGTGCACGGAGGGCGAGGCGGACTGCAAGACGGTCGGGTTCGTGACTCAATTCCTGGCTGGGGTCGGCATGAACACCAAACTGCGCGATCACGGGGTGAAACCCGAACTGCTGGATGCCTTGGTCGGACAAGCGGTGGACGATCCGTGTCACAAGACGAACGCGGTGCCGGTCACTGCCGAGGATTTCCGGGCGCTGTATCTGGAAGTCTTGTAACGCCAAGGACGAATGCATTCGCCGGACCATTCCGACGATGAACATCAGTTGCGCCAACTGGGGTATGAACCCGAGTTGGCGCGGCGGATGAGTGGTTTCTCGAACTTCGCCATCTCGCTGTCGATCATCTGCATTCTGGCAGGTGGGATTACGTCCTTCCACGTGGGGCTGGGCAGCGCGGGAGGCGGAAGCCTGGGGGTGGGCTGGCCGTTGGCGTGCCTATTCTCGCTCGCGGTGGCGCTGACGATGGCGCAAATCGCGTCGGCGTTCCCGACCGCTGGAGGTCTCTACCATTGGGGTTGCATGCTGGGTGGGCGCGGGTTGGGGTGGTGCACCGCGTGGTTCAACCTGGCCGGACTGGTGACGGTGCTGGCGGCGATCAATGCCGGCACCTATGACTTCGCGACGGCGACGTTTGGATTCCCGACCGGGGACGACCCGACACGGACTCGGATGCTGGTGGTGGTGGGGATGACATTGTCGCAGGCGCTGCTGAACCATTACGGCATCCGTCTGACGACGCGCCTGACCGATTTGAGTGGCTGGCTGATTCTTGTCGTGTCGGGGGTGATGACTGTGGCCCTGCTGGTGGCTACCCAACATCCGGATTGGTCGAGGCTCTGGACATTCACCAACTTTTCCGGTCTGCCGGAAGGGGCTCCGATTTTTCCGCAACAGACCAACCTGATCTGGCTCTTTTCCCTTGGGTTGCTGCTGCCGGCTTACACCATTACAGGCTTCGACGCCTCGGCGCACACCTCCGAGGAAACGGTGGGGGCAGCCCGCAACGTTCCGCGCGGCATTGTTCGATCGGTGTGGGTCTCGGCCGCGATGGGCTGGGTGATGATTGCGGCCCTGCTCCTGGCGATGCCGGACGTGCGGCAGGGGGTGGAGAAGGGGGCCGGAGTGGTTCCCTGGATCATGAAGGGAGCCTTGCCTTCGGCGCTCGCCTGGCCGTTGTTGGTGGGCATTGTCGTGGCGCAATACCTCTGTGGGCTGGCGGCCCTGACCTCGGCATCCCGGATGACGTTCGCCTTTGCCCGGGACGGCGGACTGCCGGGATCGGCCTGGCTCAGGCGGGTGAATCGCCGGACAGGCTCACCCTCGACCGCGGTGTGGAATTCCGCTGCGGCATCGGCGCTGCTCATCATCTTCCTCCGGTATGAGACGATTGCGGCCATTGGGACGGTGTTCTTGTACCTCTCGTATGTCCTGCCGGTGGCGGCAGGATTCTTTGCCCATGGGAAGTGGTGGACCCGATTTGGCCCGTGGCATCTCGGGCGGGCCTATCGGCCGTTGGCGCTGTTGTCGGTGTTCTTCTGCCTGTTCCTTCTCGTCATCGGCGTGCAACCCCCGAATCAGCAGGCGCTGCCCATCGTGGGAGGTGTCGCCGCGGTGATGTTGCTGGTCTGGTTCGGCGTGGAACGTCGCCGATTCCGTGGGCCACCGCGTCTCGACGCCGGGCAATAGCCGATCTCTCCCGGGTGGAGAGGGAGACGCGTATCACCCGCAACTCCTTGTTGAAGCCCAACTGTCCGAGCCGTCGCAACCCGCTCTAGCGAACGCCCTACCCATCCCTCCGAAACCCGCTGGGCGAAGTCTCCTTCTCCCGCCGGGAGAGGGTCGGGGTGAGGGCTGCTTGCGACTCCTCTCGCTCCACGGTTCATGGCCCGTGAGCAGGTCCATTTTGAACAGGGCGCTACCCATGAACCGTCGCCTCGGCCGCACTCCGTACGCGTTTCAATTGGAGAGCGACGGGGGCGGCTGGCACACTCGCGCGCATGGAATTGCCTGAGCGACTTTTCGTGGATGGCGGATGGCGGGACGCGGTGGGCGGGCGGTGTTTGTCCCTGGTGAATCCTGCGACCGAAGAACCCTTCGTCGACGTGGCGGCGGCCGACGTCGCTGACATGACGGCGGCGGTGGAGTCGGCGCAGCGGGCGTGGGAGTCCGGTTGGCGGGATCTAGCGCCCGGGAAGCGTGAAGCCTTGCTGCACGCCGTGGCGCGGAAACTGCGTGAACACCAGGAAGAGATCGCGCAGCTCGAACGGTTGCAGATCGGCAAGCCCATAAGTGATGCCCGGGATGAAGCGGGGTTGGGCGCGCGTGTGTTTGAATTCTACGCCGGAGCGGTGACCAAGTTCGGGGGTCAGACGCTGCCGGTGGGGCGTGGCGGATTCGACTTCACCCTGCGCCAGTCCATGGGTGTGGTGGCGGCGATTGTTCCCTGGAATTTTCCGTTCCCGATCGCCTGCTGGAAGGCGGCACCCGCGTTAGCCGCGGGGAATTGCGTGATTTTGAAGCCGGCGTCGCTCTCGCCGCTGACCGCGCTCAAGCTGGGTCAACTGGCCCACGAAGCCGGTCTGCCGCCTGGTGTGTTGCAGGTGCTCCCCGGCAGTGGTTCCACCATCGGCGACGCTCTCGTGACCCATCCCCTGGTGCGGAAGGTTTCCTTCACCGGTTCCACCGAGGTGGGACGGCGGATTATGGAACTCGCCGCGCGCGATATTAAGCGGATCTCCCTCGAGTTGGGCGGCAAGTCCCCGAATATCGTGTTCGCCGATGCCGATTGGCAACGGGCGGCGGAAACGTCCCCGATGAGCGTCTTTGCGAACACCGGCCAGGATTGTTGCGCCCGCAGCCGCATGTTCGTGGAGCGAAGCGTTTTTGAAGGCTTTCTGGAACGATTTGTGGCGGTTACCCGCAAACTGGTGGTCGGCGACCCGGCCAAGGACGAAACGCAACTCGGACCGCTGGTTTCCGCCGGACAACGGGAATCAGTTGAGGCGTATCTCGATGACGCAAAGGTCCTCGGTACCCGGTTCGTTTCAGGGGGCGTCCGTTCCGGCGCCAAGGGTTACTTTCTCGAACCCACCATTCTCTTGGATGTGAAGAAGACGGATCGCTGCTGGCGGGAGGAAATCTTTGGCCCCGTCGTGGCGATCACGGCGTTTGACGACGAGGCCGCGATGCTCCGGGACGTCAACGACACTCCTTACGGCCTGAGCGGTTCGGTGTGGACCTCCAATCTGTCGCGCGCCCTGAGGGTGGCCCGGGCAGTGCAAAGCGGGGTTCTCAGCATCAACAGCCACAGCAGCGTTCATGTCGAAGCCCCGTTCGGTGGCTTCAAACAGAGCGGGCTTGGTCGGGACCTGGGCATGGGGGCCATGGAGGGCTACACGGAACTCAAGAACGTCTACGTCGGAGAATGACCGCATGACACTCACGGAACTGAAGGCGAAGGTGAAATCGGGGGCCATCGACACCGTTCTGGTCGGGTTCCCCGATCCGTTCGGGCGGCTGGTCGGAAAGCGATACCGGGCCGATTTTTTCCTCCAGGAATGCGTCGATTCAGGAACCCATGGCTGCAGCTACCTGCTGACCGTGAACCTCGACATGGACCCCTTGGACGGCTTCAAGGTGGCCAACTGGGATGCGGGTTTCGGCGATTTCGAGATCCGGCCCGATCTGGGGACGCTGCGCATCCTTCCCTGGCAAACCGGCGCCGCGCTGGTGATCTGCGATTACCAAAAGCACGACGGAAGCCTTGTCGCCGAAGCGCCGCGCTCGGTGCTGCGCGCACAATTGAAGCGGGTCGCTGACCGGGGATGGACCAGTTTTGCCGCGAGCGAACTGGAGTTCTACCTGTTCAACCAAACCTTCGAAGCCGCTTGTGCAGGCGGGTACGCCGATCTGAAGCCCTCCAGTGACTATCGGATCGACTACCACCTGCTTCAGCCCGGCCGCGACGAGCCGTTGATGCGTGCGATCCGGAACGGCCTGACCGAGGCAGGGGTGCCGATCGAGAACAGCAAGGGCGAGTGGAGCCGCGGGCAGCACGAGATTAACTTCCGGTACGCGGAACCCTTGGAAATGGCTGACCGCCACGTGGTGTTCAAGCAGGGCGTGAAGGAGATCGCCGCCCAGTTCGGCAAATCAGTGACCTTCATGGCCAAGTACGCGCCGTCCGAGGCGGGGAACTCCTGCCATATCCACATGAGCCTGTGGAAAGGGGGAAGGAATCTCTTTTGGGATGCGCCGCCCGGGCGGCGCAAAACGAAGGGCAAGGAAGGCGGGCCCAGTCCGTTGTTCCGGCAGTTCCTTGGCGGCCTGATGAAATATTCGCCGGAGCTGTGTCTGTTCTTTGGACCGACGGTGAACAGTTACAAACGCTATCAGCCGGGCAGTTGGGCCCCGACCCGAATGGCTTGGGCCAACGACAACCGAACCACCGGCTTCCGAATTGTGGGGCAGGGCAATTCCTTCCGCATCGAGAACCGCATGCCGGGAGCGGACGCGAACCCGTACCTGGCCTTTGCGGCGATGTTGGCGGCAGGGCTTGCCGGCGTGGAGGAGCAGTTGGACTGCGGAGATGAGTACCGGGGCAACGCCTACATCGACGCCTCCCTCAAGCGATTGCCGAGCAGCCTTCGTGAGGCCACGGATCTCTTCGAAAACTCCAAGCTGGCACGGATGTCATTGGGCGACGCGGTGGTGGAATTTTACGTTCACCATGCGCGATTGGAGCACCAGTCCTTCAGCGACGCCGTCACCGACTGGGAGAAACGCCGATATTTTGAGCAGATCTGAGGGACGCTGGGAAGGCGGGCACCGGGCAGAACCACGCAGCGACGCCGGTGCCGAGGACCACAGATCCCAGGACGACGAAGGCGGGTGAGTACGATCCGGTGGAGGCGACCACCTTCGCCAGCAACAGCGGGCCGACGGCCGATCCGAGCACCGTGACCGTTTGGGCCGCCCCTTGAATGCGTCCGACCGACACACGGCCATAGTAGCGGCCCCATACGGTGAAGAAGAGGACGGTGACCAAGCCGCCCGCCAGTCCCATCAGGATCGCCTGCCCGAACAGTTCCAAGCGCGAGGCGATCCGCGGCAGGGCAAAGAGGCCCAGGCTTAGAATCACCATCGCGGCTGCAAGCAATCGCCCCAGCGGCCACTTCCCGGCGAGCCAACCCCCGACCAGGTTCCCCAGCAATGCCGTCAGGGCCGTAACCGCAAGGGCGTGGTGGTAGGCTGTGGCCTCGAATCCGCGTTCCTTCAGAATAGATTCGTTGAAGATCCCAATGCCGGAAGCGACCAAACCGTAGAGCGTCGAACCGGCGGCGAAGACCCAGAAAGCCGGTGTGCGGAGGGCTTGTCCGAGCGTTGCACGGGGTTCG
>Ga0105046_10006081_pt1 | contig 19052 bp, 11 predicted proteins | sample MAT03_FD_78385 | JGI IMG/M metagenome (GOLD analysis project Ga0105046, IMG submission 78385) | Freshwater microbial communities from Lake Fryxell liftoff mats and glacier meltwater in Antarctica - MAT-03 (megahit assembly) | ecosystem: Environmental > Aquatic > Freshwater > Ice > Liftoff... | reverse complement strand
GAGGAGATCGCCGCAGCCGGTGTCGAAGCGGTCATCCCTGGCAAGAGCAACCGCCGCGTGCCCATCACGCATGACCGCGAGAAATATCGCTGGCGCAATCTCGTCGAGCGCCTGTTCAGCAAACTCAAGAACTGGCGAAGGGTCGCGACACGATACGATAAAACCAAAGAATCCTACCTCGGCTTCGTCGCTCTCGCTTCAATCAAACTATGGATACACTTTGTCCACGTGGCCTAAGTGTGAAGCAGCCTGCAACAAAAAGCAGGTAATAGGCTTTAGAAATTGGCCAGAATAGTACACGTACTACGCGGCAAGCGCCGTGTGTCTCCCCACGGCATGTTAGTGATTTAAATCACATTGATCCTTCCGTGACTCCTTCAGATAACTCCGTGATCGCGGGGCGGAAATGCAGCCGGCATGTTTGCATCACTGGGCGAGATCCAGCGCGAAAGGCGCCGAGGGTAGTAAAGGAATAGTGTTATGATTAAGCAGGAGAATTTGGCGGCTGCAGTTAGGCTCAGGGCGATGGCTTTGGTCACAGTGGCAGGGGTGCTGCTGTCGGGTTGCGCGCTTTCTAACCCCGAACTGGCACGGCTGCCGGCCGAACCATCATGGCCGACATCCGAGGCGTTCGTGAAGGTGACGGACACGGCGGCGTTGCAGGCGGCGGTGGATAGTGCTGCGACCGAATTCGAAATGCGTAACTCGGCATGTCAAACGGCCGACAAGAAGGCCGATCAGGCCCCTAGTGCGCAAAGAGCAAGTTTGAGAACCCAGGCGCTGGCTGCATGTGACGACGCCGACGTTGCGAAGGCTGCGCTTGATGAGCAGATTCGCAAACGGCGGATTGCTGAAATCACGCACGAAGGGTTGAGGGTTGCGAACTCCAGCGGCCGGTTGTTCGAGATAGTCATCGAGGCGCGGCGGATGGGCGAAGTCTATTCCAGCGGCCAGCGCAAGAGCGCCCGCCTACAGACGGCTTTCGAACTGCCGGTGCTAGGGGCGGCGGCAGCCGGAGCTGGTATACTGCTCGCGAACGTTAATCGCACAGGCCCGAAAGCCGAGCAGAAGACAAAGGATTCGCTTCGCACGCTCGGTGAGATCGGTATCGGTATCGGCGTTTTTACAGTTGCCCGCGATCGGCTGCTGCCAGCAAACCTCCCCGCAATCTATCTTGGTGGCTACCGCGCCATGGTCTGCATCATCGCTGAAGAACAATGGTTCCTGTCCATCGACTCCTTGAACAATCACGCCAAATTCGAGGCCGCTCTGGGGGCGGTGAGTGTCGCCATCGAAACAACCCAACAGGCGGTCGGCGCAGAGCAGATTAAGCCGAAACCTGACACTGCTGCGATCGCATTGGCGCTGGCTCGGATCGAACAGGCAGTCACCGCGATGAACGCCGCACAGGCGCAGATGGCTGCCTTTCGGTCGCGCGAAACGGTCTTCCTCAACGCCCTGACCGACTCGTCGGCCAGCGTGACGCGGCGTGCGCTCATCAGGACCAGCATGGATTATCAGGCCCTGCTAAAGCAACTGACACCGACGGCACCAGCAACAACTTCGGACCAAACTAAGGAAAGTGCTAGCACCCCTACCCCTCCCTCACTTTTCGACCAAGCGAAGTTGCTCGACTTCAAGCGACGAACTCTTGAAGGTCTGACGCCCAACTACTCCGAAGCGTTGAAGCGCGTCAGCGAGTGTCCGGCTCGCGTCACAGCGGAAACCTGATTGCACGAACCGAAAGGGAGCCTTGCCATGGCAATCAAGCCCAAACTGCCGAATGAAAACACCGCATCGGGCCACGCGATGCGACAATCAGCGATCGACCAGGCCGACCGTGATCACGGCCATCTTCCCAACGTCATCGGTTTCGGTTTCGGGCCGAAAACCAGTGCCGGCGCGAAGACAGACGAAGAAGCGATCATCGTCTATGTCGACCGCAAGTTCACAACGACCGAAGAGATCGTGCTGGCGGGCAGCCGCGGCATTCCAGCCTCGATCGATGTCGATGGGCGGCAGGTTTCAACGGATGTGGTCGAGGCGCAGTTCCAGTTCGATGATGCGGCTGCGCAGACCACCAGTCGGTTCCGCCGCCAAAACCCTGTTTGTCCGGGCATCAGCGTTGGCAACTTAGGCGCTGCGGGTGATGCCGGCACCATCGGCGCAATCGTTGCCAGAACCACCTCTGGGCGGATTGCGGCGCTTTCATGTCACCATGTGCTGGTTCATGCGTCGGCCGACGACCGTATCAACCAGCCAGGGCGGCTCGATGATCCCGGCTTTGTCGACCTCGGGCGCGACCAGCCCGGGCCATCGAATTTGGGGATTCTGCGGGGGCCGCGCATTCTGGGTTTCGACGGCGATGCGGCTCTTGCTGTTGTCAACGATCGGGCGGTGCGGCGGGAGATCGAGGGACTCGGGGTCGCCGTGGACGCGACCGGCGATCCGAAAAGCGGCGACATTGTTGCCAAGTCGGGGCGAACGACCGGCGTGACATACGGGCGCATTGTTTCGATATTAGAGCGCTTCATTGACGTGGCAGGGACGACGGCGTCGATCGACGTGTTCAGCATCGAGCCGCTGGACTCGGAAAAGCCGATATCGGGCAAGGGTGATTCCGGCGCAGCCTGGATGCTGTGCGAGATGATCGGCAGTCGCCCGGTGGTGACGTCGACGATGGTCGGGCTGCATACCGGGGCGTCTTTGGGGCTCGGCCTTGCCTATGCATCCTTTGCGAAACGGGTATTCAAGAGTCTTGATATCCGGCCGGCTACGGCGGACGATATTCGCGAGCACGAGGAAACGCTCGAGCTCGCCCGATCGATGGGCGATGCCATACCCGCTCCCGTACCCGCACCCGCTCCCGTACCCCTGCCGGTTGCTGGCACCCAAAAGGTTATCGGCCGCCACGGCGCACGGTTGCGTCCGACACCGGCGGTGCGGCCGTTCGACGACCGGTTGCTGCCGACGGGAACCCTGCTGCACGTGCGGCGGACATCAGACCATGCCGACGGGCGCTGGGCCGAAGTGGATCTTGAGGGCGACAATCTTGTCGACGGGTTTGTGCATAGCAGCTTGCTTGCCGCCGTGGACGCGACAGCGATTGTCGCTGCGGCTGCGACGGGTTCGGCGATTGACAGAGTGACGCCGGCAATCGTCGCACAGTTGTTCGACAACCTGCCCTTCGTGCGTGCCAATATCGTTCGCCATCTGCCGCCCGTGCTGTCGGGCCTGCGGTTGTTCGGGCTGATCGATGCCGACATGGTGCTGATGGCGCTGGCGACGATAAAGGCCGAAACTGCCGGCTTCGTCCCGATCAACGAGTTTCGTAGCACTTTTAACAGCGTTGTTGCGGACTTCGACCGTTACGAGACAGGCACTCCCGTAGGCGCCAAGCTGGGCAATACTAGGCCCGGTGACGGCGCCCGCTTCCGAGGGCGCGGGTTTGTGCAACTGACGGGGCGCGACAATTATCAGACCATCGGCGATCAGCTGGGCCTACCGCTGGTGGACCAGCCGGAGAGCGCCAACGACCCAATGAATGCCGGGCGAATTCTCGCTGCATTTCTGCACCGTCGAGAGGCTTTGATCCGCGCCGATCTGCGGATTGGGGGCGATGTTGGCCTGAAAGCAGCGCGCCGTCGCATCAACGGTGGATCCCATGGCTTTGCCCAGTTCAAGGGCGTTATGGAGAAGGGCCGGTCGCTTGTGGTTTGATGCGACCGGCCCGGGCTTTTCAAGCTGGCGGTAGGGTGTCGTTCCGCAACAGTGCCAATGCGTTGGTGACCTGGTTGTCGTGCAGGGGTGATTTTGCGCCGATCTCGTGGCCGAACATGCCTCGCGCGAGAGTTAACATGTCCTGGTCGTTGTCGAGGCGGAGCTGGGCGGTGGCGGTCAGGATGTTGTCGGACCATTTGCGCCAGCCTGTCACATAGGATTTGGCAGCGGGATGATCGGGCGCCGCAACACCGGCATAGCGGCGCGCCAGGTCGCCAACAACCAGCGTGCCGGCTGCGCCATAGCCATAGCGTTTGTCGAGCAGGAAATACCAGGCGGCGATGCCGTGCTCGGGGGTGGCATAGATTGTCGTGCGATTACCGGCCTGGTCGGACTGGGTGACGCCGGCATAGCCTCTGAAGGCTTTTTGCCAAGCGGTGATATTGAGCGCACCTGGGTTGTTGGTCCGGATCGAACGCTTTATCGACAGATCGAATGGCGTTGCGCTGAACACGCCGCCCGGCGTGAGGCTGCGATAGTTGGGCGCGGTCGCCTCGCTGAACGAAGGGCCCGCCGAGGCGGGCTGCGGCGCGGGAAAGGTAGGCCCCGCGAACTTTTCCACGGCATCAAGCAGCGGCGGCACACCCTGGTTGTGCCGGGGCCATGCCAAGCCGAGCGCCTTGCCGGTTGCTGGGCCAACGATGAGGTCTATGCCGCCATTGCCAAATTGCTGCGACTGAAATTGCTGAAGCGCGACTATGGTTGCGAATCCGAAGTCTCCGTCGGCACCGGCCGGTCCTAGATCATAGCCGTGCTTGATCAGGGCGTCCTGAACGACTTCGACAAGTGGCCCCTCAGATCCGAAGCGGACGGTGGGATAGCGGTTGGTGAGTGGCGTGGTAGTAGCGGCAAGGCTGATGGCTTCGCGACCGTCGAATAGCGCATAGCTGAAGCGTCGCTGCGGCAGGTCATAGGCATTACCGACGAATTTCGCCCAAGGGCCAAGTTCCTCGGTCCAGCCTCTCGCCAACACTCGCGGGCGCCCTACGATGACCTGGCAACCATTGCTCGAGAAATTGGGCGCGGAGGCGTTTTGTTGCCAGGCGCAGTGGATGTTGTCGCCCGGGATACTCGTGACATCGAGTCGATCGCTCCCATCGTAAACGGCGTCATTGGCAGTACGCCACACGGGCAAAATCGAATCATTGCGGAATGCCCTGTGGCGACTGCTTGCCTTGCCGAGTTTGTGATCGCCTTTGTAGTAGCTGTGCGAGCCACGATAATAGCCGAGCACGAGCTGGTTGGTGCCAGTGCCGTCGCTGCTGATGCTCGCAGAGACGGCACTGCCATGGGGCACGGTGCTGCCGGGAAACGCGGCGAAGCCGCTGCCGGGGATCCATTGCAGGAAGCCGCAGCGCAAATGCGTATGGTCAGTTCCGATGTATTCGAAAACATGCTCGTCGGCATAATCTGCAGCGTTCGATTCAACCGGCACGCAACCGCGAAGGCCGATGAAAAGCATCTCTCCCGCCGGTCGTGCAAAATTCGCAAGTTCGAACAGCGAGGCGAGATGGGCTTCAGTCAGTATGAATGGCATGGCTAGGTCCTTTTCAAGCGTGCAAAATCAGTTCCGGTCGCAATACTCCGCTGAACGGTCAGCAGCTGGATGGATTGTTCCGGGTCTTCACCGCGGATATGCATTGTGATGTAGGCATCCCACGGTTCAGTCGGTGCGATCTCGGCAGTCGATCCGGCGCTGACGCGGGCAGGCCGTTCAAGCGTGATTTCGACTTCGAAAGCGATCACCCATCGAGGCAGGCCATCGACATCGAGTATCTCGATGGAGGGCCGGTTGGAGATCTGAACCGATCCGTTTTTTGCGCGAACTGCTTGGTCGCTTATGCAAAGTTCTTCCACGCCAACGGCAAACGCTGCCGGCAACGCGGCGAGGATGAGGCGTGCTAAAGTCCGCGGCGGCAGAGCGCCAAGCTGCGCCGATCGGCTCCATTCGGTCATCTTGGGATGCGTGTCGGCAAGATGATCGAGCAAGCGCCCGGCGGACAGTTGCCCAAAGGGAAATAGGTCGGCGAGACGGCTCATGACGCGCGTCCGAGGTCGGAAGGGATGTCGGGGCGGGCGCGCACCCGCCAGCCATCTCGATCAGTCACTTGCGGCGTGCCTGTGGGTCCCTCCGGTTCAGCGTCTTCACGGCGGCGGCTAACGCGGCGCAGGACTTCGCCAACCGCGGCCCCGCCGAGCGCGCTGCCCACCACAAGCACCGGTAGCGATGCAGAAGTCTCTCTCACGGGGGCTTTTCGGGCGGGCGAGACGACTACCAGTTTGTCACCGATTGCGTACGGCGCGCCTGGGGCGGGACGCTGGGCGGTGACGAGGCGGTCGCCCGCCGCCATATCGTCGACGAACGCATCGTCAACAAAGGGGATGAGCGCCGGTATTCCCGCCAGCTGGGCTGTCGCCCGCGCATACGTGAGCGTCTTGCCGGTCAAATCTGGTGTGGTGCCCGGCGGCAAAAGGGCGCCGGAAAGGAACATGATTGGCTGCACTACATCAGGATCGAACGCCACCCCAGGCGAGGGCCAGCTGTGCTGGACGATTGCATCTGCCAGGCTGGGGTTGGCTGCGGAAACCAAGACTGTGCCCGTCCAGCCCCTGGCGACAACGGCGGTGCAAGACGATCCGGCAGTCGCCGCGCGATAGGCGTTGAGGGTAGCAGTGACGGTCATGCCAGAAGCTGGTACCGTTGCTGCACAACCCGGCGTTGGCGAGGGTGGATACTGTGATTTGCCCTCGACGACGACCAGAACTTCACGGCGGTTGCGCACATCGATAGTGCCGGCCGGAACGACCCGCAGTGCGGGCAGATTATCGCTGCCGATTGTGACCTCTGACTTCACCGCGGTCACGACCGGCAGCGGGCAGCGGCGCGGGTCCTTAATCTGCTTGGCAATTCTGGCGCGAATTTCAGCGGTCGTGCCTCTTTTAGGCACCGTCACATGGCAACGGCCGTCGCCTGGCACTATGCGGTAGGCGGTGTCGGAGCATAGCGCCACTACGGCCGCGCCGCGCACGGGGCGACCTGTGAAATCGCGATACTGGACAGCGTCAGCGTCGCGGGTCGGACCCGGGACGCCAAAGATGATCTGAGCGGATCGGGGCAAACAGCGCGGCGTTTCGGTGGAGACCGGGGCCGCTATCGCGGTCGATGCTACGACGGCGAGCGCTAGCATGGCGAGGCGAGATAGCGCATGTTCCATGTTCATTGCACCGGAGAAGGCGTGGCTTCCGCGGGTTTTGGCCCGGCACCGCGGCGGTTGACGATCTGCTGCAGAAGGTCGAACCAGAATGGCGCGCCAAGGCTGACCATCAGGGCGGTCAGGATCCAGCCGAACAAGGCCGAGCCCAAAGTACCTGCGCGCCAATTCTCTTTTGTGTACACGTACCAAATTGGTCCAACGCCGGGAATGCCCTGGGCATAGTTCGAGAGAGCACCCGTTGCCCCCATTGCGGCGTTGCGCGCGTTTACTGCATCCTTTCGGCAGTCTGCTGCCGGAACGCCTTTCGGCGAGGTTTTCCTGTACAAGCAAGCCGCCAGCGCGGCAGACCAAAAAATCCTTGTATCGTTCCATATCGCGGCGTGCACTTTTGCCGGTGCGGGCGCTTGGGCAGCGACTTTGGCAGCTTCGGCATCCTTGTTTGCCTCAGATTTCGCGGCGTACGCTGCAGTTGCTGCAGCTGGGTCGTTAGGTTCGTCTTTCGCTACTTTAGCGGTGTCGATTTCCGTTTGCAGCGAAGCGGCCGCCTTGGCGGCCGCAGCGGCTTTCGCATCTGCGTGCGATTTGAGCATTTCATTCAGCGGCTCGGAACAGGCGCTGTCGGTCGCGCAGAACTCCTTGACCGACTGGAAAAACTGCTCTTTGCTACTTTGCAATTTGAACAACTGAAGATCGATCAGGATGCGGCCGCTGCTGCCTGATGTTAGCGTGAGCGGCAACAGGCGCTTGATCTTTGCGGCTTCCACCTCTTTGCAGGCATTTCCCGCCATTTCCTCGGCTGCGGCGGGGGCTTCGCAGAGGGTGTCCACCGCCCTAGCGAAGGAAATTTGCTGGGCCATGGCCTGCCGATCAGATTCCGACCGTTTCTCCACCACCTGCACAGCTGCAGAATAGCCGGCACGGCGCAGGACAGGATCATTGATCAGCGCAGTGATGATACGAGGGGAATCAATATTGAGGAGCATCGCCGCGACAAGACCGAGAACGAACAGCACAACCATGCTGCTGCGCTTATACCAGCCACTCGCGCGCGCCATGGACGCATCGTACCAAACAGCGATGTTGTTTCGCAGCGCGTCCATGTCGTGCTTGGACGCATCAATCAAAGGCTGCAGCGCCTGTTTGAGTGCGGCCGGAACATCTTCGCGCTTAAGCGCAAGGATGACGCTGGAAACAGTTGGCGCGAGTGACGCAGGGATTTTGGCCAGATCCCCGTTCGGGCCGCCAAACCATATATCGGCGATTGCATTTGCTTGCTTGATTGAAGTAGTTTGTTGAATAACTGGACTATTATTCAGACTAAATTCATTCAGTTTTCTTATAGTTTCTTGACCGCAGTCAGTTGCGAGGTATTTATCAAGCGCTGCAACAACCATAAGGTAGGCGTTGTCGTGTCCTGAGCGGTCAATACGCACCAAATAGGCTTCGATATCGTCAGCGGCAATCGCAAGCAATTCTTGAAACTTCTCTTGATCAACCACGCGATCCCCAACAGATATACCTGCTTCGATGAAGTGTCTGACCGAGCTGAAATTTAGAAGGCGATCTACAATAGCCTGGGCGAAGATGTTGCTTGGGACATAAGCCGGTGCCGTGTTTGCAGCGTTACGCCATAGCTTGGGCTGTTCAAGAGATTTAAAGAGGTTGTGACTAAAAAGGCTTGCCGAAAACCCACTGATCGCAGGACCGGAGAGGTTGATGCGTTTTGAGAACCAATTGGCATAAACATGATGCTCGGCCCTGCGCTCCGAGATTGGTCCATATCGCTTCAGTTCGCCCTGAACCATCTCGATCGTAAACTGCTGAAGCGCATTGCCGCGGGTGTTGGCAACGGCGCTTATTGCTTCAGCAACAAACGAGCAGCCGCTCGCAACCAACCAAAAAATGACGAATAACGCCGCTGCACCTTCGATGACGCTATCGAAGCCGCTCGGGACACCTCCGAAACCCATCTCCGCCTCCTATTCTGCCGAACTTTTAGACAGCGTAAATCCAGAGGATTCAGGCTACAGTGTCCGAACTGAATTGGATGTTATAGGCGTCACAAACGCTTTGTGATTTTTCACACAGTTGGGATGAAATTTGGCAAACGGATTCTTTACGTCGACCTTGACGGCACTTTGGCAATGAGACGCGAATTCATGGACCGATGTAGCAATCTGATTCGAGCCCGGTGTGATATGATATTGTTCGCAACTGAGCATGTCGAGAAAACATTGCATGTTCGACATTCTGGACCAAAATGTGGGTTCGTTTCCGCCCGACTAATGAATTGAATAATACTGAATTAATCGTCCAACTAGATCCTCAACGCTTTTTATCGGTACTGACGTCGGACCAGCGTTCATGCCCATATTCCGGTGACGCCGGTCCTTGCGAGCCACGCACTTCCTTCAACAGCCCCTAGACGGCAGCTGCCTGTGAGCTGGTAGTGCGATGGGCCACTTCTACCACGTGAAGGCTTTCAGAGGTCGCTTCCGCGCGCCCGTTGTGCAAGTAGAGAAAGCTCCAGAAACTTCACAATCTCCAACCGCCTGCGCTGCTGGACGATAAGCCCGCTCCGCGACAGCCAAGATAGCTCGCGGGTCACGGCTTCGCGATGAGTCCCTACGAGCGCTGCCAGTTCCTCGTGTGTTGGCAAAGGATCGATAACAGACCGGTTTTCGGCAACACCTGCTGCGGCTGCCATACGGACAAGCTGGCAGTGTATCCGCGCCTGCACATTCAGCGCCGATACTTCGAAGACTCTGTCAGTGAGGTTCCGAACAAGGGCGGTCAAATGGCCGAAGAACCAGGTGGCGGCTTCAGCGCTGGACGCAACCGCTTCGCGGAACGCCGCGGCAGGAACCACCAGAAGTTCGGTACGCTCGAGGGCCATGATGCTGGCAGAGCGCCGGCCACTGTCGATTGCGGCAATTTCCCCGAAGAATTGGCCGGCCGCCAGATCTCGCATCACCACTTCGCGCCCTTCGACAGCCAGTAGCTCAACCCGCACACGCCCAGAGCTTACCAGGTAGACATCACCAGTCGGCATTCCATGCTCGAGAAGGATCTGACCCTTACGGGCGCGGACAAATCTGCTGGCGGCGACAAGCGCGGCCGCCAACGTCGCGGGCGCTTCGAAATCGGAAAGTCCGCGGAGCCGGAGCCCGTTTTCACTAATGGCTTCACCCATTCCGGCACCCTTTGCAGTTTCTGCAGTGTGGCAGGTGCCGCGGTCAATTGCCAGCAACCATAGAAAGGTCGCCAAGGCGACGACGGTCAGGTGTGCAGTTCTAAGCTGATGCTATCTATCACGGCTACCACCTCCCCGAAATCGCGCCGTAGGCGCGGCCACACCAGCCATCCGTCTGCATCCAGCGAAAGCCGCACACCATCGGCGTTGGCGGCATCGGCGAGGGGCCGCCCATCCCGGAGAAGCCGATAGGTCCAACCCCAGTATCGCAGTTCGTTAGCTTCATGGAGGGTGTGGAGAATGTCGATTACGAGGAAATTCCCAGCCCAATTGGGCGGCGAAACGGCTAGCCTTTGCATGTCTGCGCCAGAAAGGTGGAGTTCGAACCCGGCGCTGGGTAGGGGCATGGGCTCCAGCCGCAGGAACTGCCCGCTCGCTTGCAGTTCTGCCCGCGGCCTTATGCTGTTCGGCTGGGTCTGCCGCATCTCTAGCACGCAGGCGCCAGCCCCGGTGGACCAAATATGCAGCTCTGCCAAGATTGAACTCCAAAGGTTCTATATTCCCACTGTCAATTGTGCGTGCGAACCACCCGCAAAATGTTGGACTGCCGCTGAAAGTGCGTTGAGCAAACGCACTCGTATCGTGTGACAAAGGTCACAAGGTGCTTCCACTGATGCCGGGATGGCGGCGTATGAAAGTGGATCAAGAACGGTGCTTGCGCTGGGGATGAATCTAAGTTGTTATACCAAGGCTCGATGAGGAAGACTCATCGAGTTCAGCCCAGCGGCCGGCGCGCGGTCGCGCTTGCGGCGTGCCGCCGTTGGCAATGGGTTTTCATCAACGGGACGCGGTATTAATGGTGCATATTTCGGAGTGGGCTTGGCGCGATCGGGGGAACGAGTGGAAGATACAGCTGTTGATCCGAGGTCTGTCTTCGGCACCAGAACATTTCTGACCCTGTTGTTCAGCGACCTATGTGGTTCGACCCGGCTGGCGGCAAGCCTCGATGCTGATGAGTATGCCACGCTGATCGGGCAGGTTCGTGAGGCTGCTTCGTTCCATATCGAACAGAATCACGGTCAGGTCGTGCAGGTTTACGGCGACGGTTTGCTTGCCATTTTCTCGGAGTTGCACAGCAGTAGTCAGGCCATCGCAGCCGCTCGGGCGCTACATGCCGCTGTAGGGTCGATCCGGATGCCGTCGGGCGCATCCACTGCGCGTTTACTTATGCACAGCGGCGTGCATGCCGGGTTGGTTCTGCTGCGGCCCGGAGATGCAGCGCGCGGGCGGCTTGAAGCGATCGGAAGGCCAACGGGAATAGCGGCAAGGCTTGCTGCTGCAGCCCGGCCAGACGAGATATTAGTCAGCCGCGGAACCTTGGGACCGGAAGGGCGATCATTGCCACTAGGCACGCCCCGCCCTGTGCAAGTGAGCGATTCTAACGATACCGTAGTGGCCGTGCCGGTGTTGGGGCAAACGATCGCCGTCGTGGGCAGCGGGTCTCTGGCGCTTGCGCGCGGGAGGACGTTCGTTGGCCGGCTTTCCGAGCTCGCGGAGTTCGATGCCTGGTTCGACACACCGGGGGACAAGTTGCCGAGCTCGTTTGTGGTCAGCGCACCAGCTGGTCAGGGCAAGTCTCACCTGTCGGAAGAAGTTGCACGGCTTGCCGCTGCCCGCGCCATGATCGTGGTTCGCGGCAAGGCGGACGCCGCGGTGGCGGCCCCTGCGCTGCAGCCCTTCCGGCAGATTGATGCGCAAATCTGTGACCTCCCTATGCTCGCCGGCGTTACAGGCGGCGCAGGCGATCAGGATCTGAGCGCCAACACGCTCATCGGACACATCATGGCGCTCGCAGCCCGTGGCCGTCTATTGATCATATTGGATGACTGGCAATGGGCAGATTCGGCTTCGGTCGAGCTCTTGAGCCGGCTCCAGGCTTCGACGGGGCAGATCCTGATCCTTGTTCTGTCGCGCGAGGAATCCCCGCGCAGACTCGCGGTTTCGGCGAGCCAAGCGATCGAATTACCGCCATTTACCTGTAATGAATCGACGGCATTGGTGCAGGCAATCCGGCCGGAGCTGGACCCCTTGGATGCGGCCCGGATCCACGAGCAGGCCGGTGGCAATCCGCTTTTCGTGGAAGAACTTTGCCAGTTGCCCGCCCGCGCTCTGCGCCAGCCGCTCGGGTCCCGGCAGGAGGGTGACGATATCGGCTGGCTGTCGACCTTGATCGGGGAACGGTTAAAGACGCTGCCGTTTGAGAGCCTCGCAGTCCTGCATGCGGCTGCCGCAATTGGGCAGGAATGCCCGCTGTGGCTGCTGGCTACTCTGACCGGGGTGACGGCGGAGTCCGAACAGCTGGCCACCCTGCAGGCGGCCGAATTGCTGATCCCATCGATGGCGCCTGGTTCGCTGCGATTCAAGCATGGGATCACCTGGGAAGTGGTCTATCGCCATATCCCGCGTGACCGGCGCACTGCGCTGCACGCGGGTCTGGCCGTGATATTGGAGACCCACGCCGGTTCACTGGATTTTGACCGGGACGAATCCCTGGCGAGGCATTTCCGCAACAGCGCAAACCCGGCCCGCGCTGCAATGCACTATGAACGGGCGGGGGACAGTGCATCTCGGGTAGGCGCCGCTGACCGGGCACAAAGCCAGTATGGCGCTGCGTTAGATGCGCTAGAGGAGGTCGCGGACGCGGAGATCGACCGCGCACGACTTTCAAAGCTAGTAACGAAGTTCGGTTTCTGCTGTGTGATCGACGCAGACGAGGCTCAGGTGGAGCGCCTGTCCCGTGCGGGAGCCCGGGCTGGTAGCTGGGGCGATGTGGAGACCGAGGCGGCAGCGGAACACTGGTCCACTTATGTGCTGCACGGGCTTGGCACGCAGGTAGCTGCCGAGGCACATTGTCGTCGCGCAATCGAGCTGACGAGGCAGCCTGACGACAGCCCGACAGCCGTGCAGTTCCGTGGTGTGCTCGGACAGGTGCTGGTAGCGTCCGGGCGCTATGCAGAGGGGATGCCGCTGCTCGACGAGGCGATCGCCATAAAGCGTGCGCATCGAACTGGCCGCAATGCGTCCTCTGGTCTCTCTTATGCACTGACGCTGAACGCAGTTATGTTGGGCGACACTGGCCGATTTGGCGAAGCTCACGCGGCCATCACCGAGGCGCTGGCGGTTTTGGGGAACGATCCAAATCCGGTAAATGGCTCGATCCTCGGATGGTCTAGTGCGATCTATTGTTGGCAAGGCGACTGGAAAAGCGTCCTGGAGGTGGCGACTGAGGCCTGCGAGCTGGCCCGGTGGATGGGGACGGTTTACATGCACTCGGTAAACCGCGCCTGGGTAGCGGCAGCCCGTTGGAAACTCAGTCACCAGCATGGGGCGCAGGCAGAGCTCAAGATGGCGATCTTGTGCTTATCGGACCAGGGCAAGGGTCTCGGGCTTTCGATGTTTTATGGGCTCCTTGCTGAAACCATGGCGGATCTGGGTGATCGACGGGAGACGCGCGAAGCACTGTTGAATGCCTATCACCGGCACCGGCTGGGCGAGCCTTTTGGAGTTGCACCTGCGGCTCGATCGTGGGCTCGCATGCTGGCGGCCGACGAGCCTGCAAGAGCGGCGCGGTTTCTGGCGCGGGCCCGAGCCAACGCGTTGGCTCGCGGATCCAGGCCTCAGCTTGCCCGTTGCGACCTGGAGGAGGCTCGGCTTGGGCTGGTCCCCGAGGCAGAGGCCGAACAGCTGGCAAGGCGGGCGCACGCGGCGTTTGATGCGATGGGCATGCCGACGCTTGCCGCGGAAGCCGCATTGCTCATTTTAGCGGTGACAGATCCAGCACGAAGGGCGCGCCACTTGGCTTGATTGTTGCGGCCTCTGAGAGTCCAGCGAGCCAGCCCAGTAGCATTCCCAGCGCCATCGAGCGGGCGGGGCAGCCGTGGGGGGGTTGCTCGCCTGATGCGGCCATGCCGAAGCTGACATAGGCCTCGGAACCTGCTTGCTTTTCCTCGACCGAAGCGGAGTCGGTTCCAAGGATCAGGCGGGCGCCGACTTCCAAGTCTACGTTGTTCAGCTTGCGGTTGCTTCCCTGGACGGTTCGCCACATGAGCTCGGGCACCGGCCGGCTCTGCATCAGCGAATGCAAGTTTTTGCCGAACAGCTTGCTGGCATCGGCATGCTCGCGGCTGCCGTTGGCCCGCCAGTCCAAGGCGAGGCGCTGCAAGTCACCGGTTTGGGCGAGCGCATCGATGACGCGCGCGCCATTGCCCAGCGTGGTCGCGACTGCCCCCAGGAGTACGCCAGTTAGCACGCGCGCAACGTCGGTGTCGTTCGGGTATGCTACGGTGTCTTTTCCAATCGCTGCGGCGACGGTGCCAGGCAGACCTTTGCGACCGGTCGCTTTGATCCAGTCGAGCGCTGCCTTGCAGAGGAGGGGGCCCTCGATCACGCCGAGGCGCCCGCTTTCCGATGAAGGTGTAGGAATGAATGCGTAGCGGGCTATGTTCCAATAGTCGCCGGGGAAGGTCGGCTTGCGCTTGGTTATGTCTCGCCAATCCTGGCTGCCTCGCGGGATATACACATGCTCAGAATTGTTGGCCCCATTCCCTTGCGGTATGCCGAACCAATCGGGAAAGGCCAAGCCGGTAACCGGTTCTAGCAGGTCTCCGACAATATCGATCCGCTGCGCACCGAGGTTCGACAGCATAGTGTCGACATATTCGCGGGTTATTCTGCGGAACAGGTCGAAAGCTTGGTGTTCTTTAATGGCTTTCAGGGCCGTGTTAATGGGTAGGGATTCGCGCCGGTACTTGGATGTATGGGCATCGAAGCCCAGATGAATATTGCCAATCATTTTTTCCAGCCGCGCGCCCGCGCCACTGACCGAATAGGCTTGGCCGTTATCGTGAAGGACCTCGAGCACCAAGTCCAGCGACCCGACGAGGTACGCTACTTTTTTGTTCTCGATTTCAATTCTCAGCACTTTCTCCTTAGTGCTGCGGACGTAGGCCCAAAGATAGTCGACCTGTCCTGTCCGTTCGGCACCGGGGTCGCGCAGGGCTGCCAGCCAAGCATCACCCTGCAGGGAGGCTTCTAAACTTAGGATGTGTTCGACGATATTCTTGCCCTCTTCCACCGGGTCGATGGCCTTCGCACTGGTTTCAGGTTGCTGATTGTTCGGCTTATCCAGCCTGTCCAGAAAGTCGATCGGGGTGACAACGGCGTAGATTGACCAGCTGAGCTGTGTGACGGGCAATCCGGCATCGTCCATCGGCAGGCGGCAGACGCGGCCGGCGTGGGGGAAGGCGAAAAGGCGGCGATCGCCGGCGAGCGCGGGGCCGACCACCGGGTCGGCGGCCCAGCTGCCCAGTCGACTGCTGTTGCCGCCATTAAGCCAACGCAACAGGATTTCATACTGTTCGGCCAGATCACCGCAGCTGGCCATGAACATGCTGCCGCGCAGCCCGTTCGCATCATCACTGACCGGCGGACCGAACGACATGCCGCGGCGCATAATTCGGGGTGCGCGCTGGCCAGGCGTGCGCGGGTTGGTGCGGCGGACGTGGCTTTGCAGAGGGCAGCGTTCGCCCTTTGCGTCCTCGGCAAAATCAAAGTCATTGGCGCTGGCGTGCGGCACAAGAGGCGTTCCATCGTCTTCGCGGCCCATCAGCTTGGCGCGGACCAGCTTCTGCGGAAGGCCTGTTTCGACCGCCGCACGTTCGGTGAGCGTGTTGAAGCGGTTCACATCGACTTCGATACGGCGGATCGCGAGGAAGCTGCCGTTCTGGAAGATTTCGAGTTCTGGCGTATTGTCGAGGATTAGCAGGCTGCTGGCCAGTTCGGTATCGCTCCACAACTTGCCCGGCAAAAGCTCCAGTGTAGGCTGGCTGAGACCGTCTTTGAAACCCAGATGATCGACGCCGTGGTTTTTCGGATCTGCCTGCCGGAGTGCTTCGACATACATGAGATCGAGGCCGAGGAGTTTGCCAATGCGGGCGATTTCCGCGTTTAGCGGGTGCTCCGTATCGTCTGGCTTCAGAGCGGCGTCACCCGTTGCGGCGGTGCGCAGCACAACGATGATATCAACAGTTTCCAGCGGCACTAGGCCCTTTGCTCCGGCCGGCCGATTGCGTCCCGGCAGCTTCCATTTGCTTGGGTGGAAGCTGCGGATGTCGCCGACCTGGCCGGCGCGCGCCGCTGCGCCTTCCACGAAGGCGTCGCCGAGTGCATTCAGCGAAGCATCGGGCACGCCGATCCGTTGCAGGCCTGTTTTCGTGAAGGCGACAGTTCGGAAGATTCCGTCCGTCGGGGAGTCACCAATCTCGGACGCCAGGCAAAATGTTCGAAACGCATCCTTGGCTTCGTCAGGGTTCGTTATCCGGAGCAGCAGCAGAGCGCCATGGGTAATGTGCGTTTTAGAGTCTTCAGGTTTTTCGAACGAGGTCAGCAGGCCGCGTTGCACTTTGGCGAGGTCGGGCTTGGCCGGTTCCGGACACTCGTGAGAAGTCCGCACTCGGTCCTGTTCGAACCACTCGAGCTGCTTGATGAAGCGCTCGCGCAGCGGACCCTTGACCTTCCTGCTATCCCATTCGGCCAGCAGGGAGCGTGCTGCCAGCAGCAAGGTGAAAGCATCCTCCTCCATCGGATTCATAAGACCGCCCGAGACATTCGCGCCGTGGTAGCGGGTAAGCCGGAACATGATGCTCAATATGCGGAGCGCCTGGTCGGTGGCGCCGGCCGGGGCCTTCTGACGGGCCTGGGCGATGGTGTCGGCAGTCGAGATCGAGGGGCGGCCGGCCAATTCGCGGTCGGCGGCGACAGGGTTGGCGTCCTCGCGCTGAAGCCGTTCGATCTGGGATAGCGCCGAGAGGTCGGCGACGGTGAGCGAGGTGGCGGAATAGAAATAATCCGATGGGACCTCATATTTGCGAATCCATTGGGCCCATGGACGCACGCCGCTAGCGCGTGACAGTTCATAGCCTTCACAATTGATCAGCAAAAGATCGAGAAAAGGGCCAGCATCGCGCCAGAGCGCGCGCATATAGGGTTCCCAATGGTGATCATAGGTGACAGCAAGCAGCATGCCGTCGCGGTTGGCGCGAATGCGGAAGCTGTGGATCTGTTCCAGCCGCTCGATCGGATCCGACAGGAGCGGGATCGGTCCGGCTTCGCGCGACGCGCGGCGGATTTCGAAGATAGCGCGGAATGTGATTTTCAGACGCGTCTGGTAGCTGACAAGGTCATCTGCATTAATGACGCCCTTCTTCCAGGGCGCCAGGACAACCAGATCAGATGTGCTGGCTAAGGACCTACTGGGAAACTCGCGATTCATATGAACACCCCCATGTTTAATGCGCCAGATCCTGACCCGATTTTCATGATGCATCTGAGTCGTTACTGTTTCAAGTTGGTGAGTTGACCTGCTCCCCGTTTTCAGGCCGCGGATAAGTTAGCTTGGGTTTCCAAATGCCTTTGGCGGGGGCGGTTGGTAAACTTGGCGGGTGCCACCCCGCCAAAGCTGCTGTGCGGACGCACGGTGTTATAATCGTGACCGGCCCCCACCGAGTGGTCCACGTTGATTGTTAGTGCATTGTTACCTCCGTTGCCAGTGTCGCCTGGAGGTGGAGCGAAGCGGAACCGGAAGGCGGCAATGGCGGCGAAGCCGTTTCCGGGGCTGGTGGTCGATAGCCGAGGCTGCTGTGAGGGCGGATCGTGTTGTGATGCCGCCGCCAGGTTTCGATTAGCACCTTCGCCTCGGCGAGGCTGAAGAAGATCTCACCATTCAGGAGTTCGTCGCGAAGCGATCCGTCGAAGCTCTCGTTGTATCCATTCTCCCAGGGCGACGCCGGGGTGATGTAGAGCGTCGTCACGCCGACCTGTGCCAGCCATTTCTGGACTGCCGTCGCGATAAATTCGCTGCCGTTGTCGGACCTGATATTGGCAGGTGGCCCACGCGCGATGAACAGGTCGGCGAGCGCCGCCAGCACGTCTTCGTGTTTGATCTGCCGCGCCACTATCAGGGCGAGGCATTCGCGGGTGGCCTCGTCGATAATCGTCAAGATGCGGAACTTGCGGCCATCATGGGTGCGGTCCACGACGAAGTCGTATGCCTAGACGTGCCCCGGATACTTGGGCCGCAGCCGGATGCTCGAGCCATCGTTCAGCCATAGCCGGCCCCGCTTGCTTTGCTTCTGCGATACCTTCAGGCCCTCGCGCAGCCAGACACGTTCGACGCGCTTGCGGTTCACCGTCCATCCCGCATTGCGCAGCAGCGCAGTCACCCGGCGATAGCCGTAGCGACCATATTGCCGTGCCAGGGCAATGATATCATCGGTGAGAGCCCCCTCGTCATCTGCCCCGCGCGGGACCTTGCGCTGCGTCGATCGATGCTGGCCAAGCACCCGGCAGACCCGTCGTTCGGATACTGCCAACTCGCCTCGGATACGATCGATGCAGCGCATTCGCCGCGCAAGGCTTAGAAGTTTCTCCGTGCCGCCTCCTGCAGGATCGACTTGTCGAGTGTCAGGTCGGAGATCGCCCGCCTGAGCAGAGATTTTCGACCACTCAGAAGGGGGCAGATCAAAGCTCTGGCATATTCGCCAGATAACCCAAACCTTCAGGCTTGCTTCCGCCATACTTCCTGGCCAGATTTGGGCACCTCCCAGAGCGCAGCATGGCGTAGAAAAACGCCCCTCTGGCGCACTGGAGCGGGCGAAGGGATTCGAACCCTCGACTTCAACCTTGGCAAGGTTGCGCTCTACCCCTGAGCTACGCCCGCTTGGCGCTGCCGACGGTGTCTTCTGCCGGCTGGGTGAGCGCGGGTCGTTAGCCCAGCTTGGTGCGACCTTGCAAGCCCCTTTCATAAT
>Ga0105046_10006079_pt1 | contig 19053 bp, 21 predicted proteins | sample MAT03_FD_78385 | JGI IMG/M metagenome (GOLD analysis project Ga0105046, IMG submission 78385) | Freshwater microbial communities from Lake Fryxell liftoff mats and glacier meltwater in Antarctica - MAT-03 (megahit assembly) | ecosystem: Environmental > Aquatic > Freshwater > Ice > Liftoff... | reverse complement strand
TATTGAACCTCAAGTCTAATTCGTCGGATATTCTTCGCTGGGACATGTGGGTCATGTTCGCCAGAAGCTATGTCCTCCAGCTTAGTGACAATGTAAAGCGCAGCAAAGAGCAAGCAGTGAAAAGCGGTAGCTGGATAGGGTTGGCCCCATTAGGATACATTCACATTGTAGATGAGAAAGGTGAAAAGAACATTATTCCTGATCCAGATAGAGCCGCTTTCATTGCCAAGTTATTCGAATTGTATGCAGCCGGAAACCATTCTTTGCTCAAGCTCAAGGAAGAGGCCGAACAAATGGGTCTACGTAGCAAGAAAGGGCAAAAGGTCGCCAAGTCGCAAATCGAGTCTATGATTAAGAATCCATTTTATTGTGGGATGATGCGAACGAAATATGGCTTAGCAAAGCATCACTCTATACGCAGATCATCACTCCAGCGCTTTATCAACAGGCGCAAGATATTGCTGCTGGCTACCATAAAAAGCCTTGTAAGAGAATCTCGGAACCGTTCATTCTTCGAGGTCTGATCTCTTGTACGCATTGTGGATGTACCATCACTCCAGAGATCCATAAAAAGCGTTATATCTACTATAGTTGCACCAATGCCAAGGGGATTTGCAAGAAAGTTTATGTCAGCGAAGAGCCTTTGGTTGAGTCGCTATCTGAATACTTTGACCTCATAGCCTTAAGTGAGCAACAAATCGCTGAAGTCACAAGCTATTTGAAGAAGATTCATGAATCGGAAAGTACTTTCCATACCGATAGACTAATAGCTCTGCGAAAAGAGCAAGATAAGATGCAAAAGCGAGTGAACCAAATGTATGACGACAAGCTTGATGGGCTCATTGATGAAAAGATGTATCTCGATAAGGTAAAAGGCTACAAGGTAAAGTAAGCCGGAATTATAGAACAAATGGCTAGACATGAGGAAGCTGACCACAACTTCCATACCACAGCAAATATGGTCATGAATTTAGCAGCTCGTGCGAGGAAAATCTTCGAGAGTTCTGAAGTTGATGAAAAACGTCAACTCTTGAATTTCGTGTTTCAGAACTTACGATTAGAAGGTAAAAATCTACTTATAAACACTTTTGAACCATTTACTACGCTGGTGGACTATAAGAGGTGTCCAAAGGAATGGGGGCGGTTGGACTCGAACCAACGGAGACGTGAGTCGAGGGATTTACAGTCCCTTGCAATTGCCGCTATGCGACACCCCCAAGATAGGCGTTGCTGGCAGTAGGAATTGAACCCACAACCGTCCGATTACAAGTCGGGTGCTCTACCAATTGAGCTATGCCAGCAATGGTTGAGATTTTACCAACCAGTTAGTTTCTACTCAACTGGTTTTTCAGGCTCCTCTTTCTTCTCCCGCACATTGGCTTTTTCGATAGCGGCACTGAAATTGCGCGCGAGAAGATCAGGACCTTTGGATTGGCTGATGACAGAAACACGTTTGTGAAGAGGTTTTTTCAAGTTTTTTGTTAAGCAGCACTGCTTGTATTTCTTACCCGAGCCACAGGGGCAAGGGTCGTTGCGCCCCACTTTTTCCATCATTTTTCTCCTTATAAAAGTAGGAGTATAAGAAAAACGTGGGTATAATTTCATCATGAAGATGACGGGTGCTGGAAAGAAAATAGAATCCCAAGTCCGCAAAGCGCTCTATGACTACCGTATGGTAGAGGGCGTGGACACTGTGGCGGTGGCCTTGAGCGGGGGCAAAGACAGCCTCACACTGCTTCGCATGCTACACGGAATCAGCGGACGCGGCTTTGGGCATTATCGGCTAGTGGCCATCCATGTCGGGGGAGAATTTAGCTGTGGAGCAGGAGTCAATGAAGCGTACCTTCATGCTTTTTGTCAGAAGTTAGAAATTCCCTTTATTGTCCGGCAGTCAACTCAAAAAAGAGAGACACTCGAATGTTATTCCTGTTCTCGCGAAAGGCGGCGGCTGATTTTTGAAGCCGCTAAAGAAGCCGGCGCTTCCACGATCGCCTTCGGACATCACCGGGACGACAATGCGCAAACGGTTTTGATGAACCTATTCCACAAAGGGGAATTCGTTGGCAATCTCCCCTTAATCGAGATGGTGGACTATGGAGTGACGATTATTCGCCCTCTTATTTTATCCGCTGAGAACGACATTCGCACGTTTGCGCGTCAGGAAGGATTTGAACGGGTGATGTGTGGTTGCCCAGTAGGACAGGATTCGATGCGCAAAAAAGTGGACCGTCTTCTGGACGATCTCGAATCTCTTTTTCCCAATAGCCGTGCGAATATTGCCAGCGCGGGGTTAATATATGGATCGAAAAAAGCAGCATACAAGGCGTGAAAGATGGATAAAGTGACTCTGCAAGGAATGGAACTTTCTTTAAGTTTCCCCGATACTTTCGACTTCCAGTGGATTGGACAACAAGATGTCATGGATCAACTATTGGCATCATGGTTGGTGATTGACGATGCCGATTTACCTCTCAACCCCCGTTTGATTGGAAAGCCAGGGGTAGGAAAGACGACGCTTGCTTATGCGGCTGCTAAAAGACTAAGCAAGGATGTCTATATTTATCAATGCACGATGGATACGCGTCCGGAAGATTTGTTGATTACGCCAGTGATTGACAAGGGAGGGGGCCTCCGCTATGTCGCTTCCAGTTTGGTCACGGCGATGATTCGGGGTGGGGTGTGTATTCTCGACGAAGCCAATCGGATGAGTGAAAAATCATGGGCTTCTTTGGCACCTTTACTGGATGCACGTCGTTACATCGAGTCAATTGTAGCGGGGATCAAAGTGAGTGCAGACAAAGGATTTCGAATTTGCGTCACAATGAATGATGATGCAAGTACATTTGAAATTCCCGAATATATCCACAGTCGTTTACAGCCACAAATTTATTTAGAATTTCCAGAAGCGGAAGAAGAAAAACGGATTTTGCGTGAAAATCTTCCCTTTGTAGAACCCGCTATTGTGGATTATGTGGTGCAGTTTTTACAAAAGGCACACGCGCGAGATGAGGATTACACGATTCGCGATGGGATCAATATCGCCCGTTATGCGGCAAAACGGATTCAAGCGCTACGTGCGACCGACCCTCTGCCGCTTTTACGTGAATCGGTCAGTATGACACTTGGTATCGAAGCGTTAGGTTATGCTGAGTAAAGGATCGATTCATGCGGTGCCAATTCTTCACTACAATATGGAGACGGCGGCTGAAGTACGGAAAGCTTTTTTGCAGCTCCAACCAGATTGTGTAGCGGTCGAATTACCTGAAACATGGTCGTTAGAATGTCTACATGGCGCTTCACGCCTGCCTGATCTTTCTGTGATTGTCGCAGATTCCTCTCTCTACTTAATGGTCGAACCGTGTGAAGGGACATTTGAAGGCCTCCGCTCCGCGCAAGAGGCGGGCATTCCAGCCTTTTGTATCGACTTTGATGGAGGCCATTATCCTCTTCATCGCGATCTCCTCCCCGATCCTTATGCGATTACACGCCTTGGACTGCACAAATATTATGCGTTAGTGAAATCCTACATCCCTCCCCCTAATCCCGAAGATACGGTGCGTGAACTTTACATGGCGCGTCGTTTAAAAGAGCTCTCCTTACGATATGAGACCGTTTTATTTGTGGGGGGCATGTTCCATGTGCAACGGGTGCTCGATTATGTCTCACAGAATACGTTTCCAACTCCCACGCCTGTGGATCGGGAACGCGTGTTAGCCACATTAACCGAAAAGTCCGTCCGAGAAGTGATGGCAGAATATGGATGGCTCACCTTACAGTATGAAGAGCATCGCACGGGTGTTGATCGACAAAAAATGTTGCTTCGTCTCTATAAGGAATCATCGACAGAGCTCAAAGGTTACGACGTGCGTAACTTGATGAAATTCTCGCGCAATTATGCCCTAGCAACAGGACAACTGGCTCCCAATTTTTATCAAATTTTATCGGCTGCAAAAGGATGTGTCGATCACAATTTTGCTTATGATGTATGGGAAAAAGCGACTACCTATCCCCCTTTACGCAATGTGGATGGACTTCCGGCTCTCGATCTGACTTTAGAACAGGTGTGGGGGAACAGTAAAATGCTGAAATTTCATCTGAAACTTCCGCATCGAAAAGGCTTGAACTTTGACAAAAAGCGGAAAAAAGGCGCGCAGGATCGTTTGGAACCCCCCAACCCTTTTTCTCTTTGCTCGTATCCTCCTGAAGATATCGCCATCGAAGGGTTTGGAGAATTTCTCAAGAAAAAGGGGGTGCAAGTGCTGGCGGAAGAAGGAGTCCGGACCATCCCCTTTTCAGGAAGTCTTGAGGACGGAATTGATGTGAAAGAAACATTGCGTCATTTTACCGAAAAGCAACTCTACGTACGGGTCAGTGGGCGTCCACCTAGTGGAGTGGGTTCAATTGTTCTGATTTTTGACGACAAAGAAAACGATTATCCTTGGGAGATGACATGGCTTGGGGAACACAGCCAAGAATCGGACATGGCTCTCTACGCAACCTCCCCTCTAGACAACGTCGTGGGACCTGGAATTTGCCAGGCTCGCTATGGAGGTTTACTTCTCTCTTCGCCTCCACGTCGCATGCAGGCGGTTTGGGACGATCCCGATTACGAAGGGTGCGAATCGAAAGCTGAAGTGTTGTTGATGGCAGGAATTGATTATGCGGTGAAACCTGTCATCGTCTATGTCGCGGCCAAGCCTCCGCGTCCTTTATTCAAAAAGGTAGCCGCCGCTTACGGTAAAAAAATTGCATACATTCCGATTGGACAACTTTCGGCACTTCGCTTGGAAAGACTGCGTACTTTCCATATTTTGGACAGTCAAAGTCGGCGCAACGGAGCTGATGAATACATTCGTTGAAATATTTTATTCTTTTTGTTAATATTTTCTCTTATGCCAAAGATATTAATTACCAATGATGATGGAATTTTTGCACCCGGGATTCAAGCCTTGTGGGAAGCGCTGCGTGGCCACGCAGACGTGACCATCGTCGCTCCCTCCTCTCAAAAATCGGGCGTAGGTGCCGCCATTACCATTCGTCAGCCTCTTCGGGTCGAAGCGATCGACAAATTTGAAGGGACGAAAGCGTGGAGTGTGGGGGGAACGCCGGCTGACTGTGTCAAGATGGCGTTGGGAGTTTTAATGGATTCTCCTCCTGATTTAGTGGTATCGGGCATTAACCAAGGAAGCAACGCGGCAAGAAGCGTTCTCTGTAGCGGAACGGTAGGAGGTGCGATTGAGGCCACCATGCATGCCATTCCCGGAATTGCCTTTTCTTGTTACGAATTCCATACTCCTAATTATGAGGCTGCGGCTTCTTTTACCGTTCCTATCGTCGATTACATTTTAAAACATCCTCTGAAAGAGGGGGTGCTGCTTAATGTCAATTTCCCTTGCCTGCATGCTCCCTACAAAGGCATCAAATGGGCCTTGCAAGGACGGCAATATTGGGTGGATAAACCGATTCAAGATGGGGATCATTTTTGGATAGAGTCTAAAGAGCTCAAGTTTGAAGAGCATGCCGAAAGCGATATTGCCTATCTAGAAAAAGGGTATGTGACGGCCACTCCCATCAAAGTGACCGAATTGACTTGTCACGATCATTACAAAGCACGTAAGACGCATTTTGAATCGTTCTTTAGCCTTCCGGTAACAAAATAAAGAGCTCTTTTAAGAGCGCCTCTGGAGTTCTTGAAGGGCTTTATGCTGGCTAGATTCTAAAGCCTGACGCCCCCCTTCGATTTTGTAAATGCGTTGAAGTTCTATTTTGAGTTCATCATTTAAAGCAAGTTGCTCAGGGGTCAGTGGAGGGAAAGGTAACGTCACTTCTTCGGCTTCTTTCATCACACTGGCCCATTCGAGGAAATGCGTTTCTAAAGAGGGAAGAGCGGCATATAAATCCTCACGACTCTTCATTTTTTTTAAAAGAAGGAGGAGTTCGCAGGTAACTTCCTGCCCCTTTTCCCGAATGTCCCTCGGGGTGGGCGCGCGATTGCACGCCATCAGAAGGCCTAGAAAAATAATCCAAATTTTCACACCCCTACTTTACCCCCTCTTTTCCCTTGCTGTAAATCCTTGTTTCGCGATAGAGTTGACCATACCAGTTGGGGGCGTATAGCTCAGTTGGTAGAGCGCCTGTCTTACACACAGGTGGTCATAGGTTCGAGTCCTGTTGCGCCCAAAACTTTTAGTTGCTCCAAGCGGGAGTAGTTCAATTGGTTAGAGCACCGCCCTGTCACGGCGGAAGTTGCGGGTTCGAGCCCCGTCTCCCGCGTTAATCCCCTCTGTGGAGGGGCGGGACGTCTCAACAAACTGCTAGCAATTCTGCAAAAAATGTGTTAACTTTGAGTATTATTTATGCATGCAGCACCCTACTCTCTAAAATCCATCGGTTCGCAAATAGCAATGTATCTATGGATCGTTCTGGGAGCTTTTTTAGCCGCTTTTGCTATCGTTGTTTTCCTTATTCCAAATAAACTTATCGATGGCGGCATTGTGGGTTTAGCTATGATTGCAGGCAATGTGTTTGGAAAACCCCTTACACCTTTCTTTTTAATGCTTTTCAACGTCCCTTTTCTTTTTCTCGCCTGGCGGTCGATCGGCAAAACATTTGTGATCCACATGCTAGTGGCTGTACTTCTTTTCGCCGCTTCTTTTGTGATGATTGAGCAGTACATGTCGCTTCAATTTAAAGGCGATATTCTAGAGGTCGTGGTGATCGGCGGGGCGATTTTAGGCATCGGTATCGGTTTGATCATCCGCTACGGGGGATGTTTGGATGGAACGGAAATTTTAGGGATCATCATCAACCGGAAAACTGGATTTACGGTGGGTCAAGTGGTGTTAGTCTGCAACATTTTCGTGTTCGGTCTTGCTGGGATTGTTTTCCGAGATTGGCATCCTCCCCTCCTTTCTTTGATTACCTACATTGTGGTGATCAAGATTATGGATGCCGTAATTGTGGGGCTTGATGAAACAAAATCGGTGATGATCTTTTCTCCTTATTCGAAACAAATCGCTGAAGCCATTATGCACGAGCTGGGGCTGGGTTTGACTGTGATGTATGGACGTGGCGGTTATTCAGGGAGCGATCGTGAAATTTTGTATGTCATTGCAGAACGTCTACAACTCGCCGACTTAAAAGAGCTGATCTACCGGGAAGATCCCGGCGCTTTCATTGCGGTTCAAAATCTCCATGAAATTGCAAATGGCAATCGAAATCATGGGCATAAACCCGGGATGAGTCATTTTCTAACCCAAATTTTCGGGAATGTGGGCAAGTGAACTAAAAGAGAAAGCTCTTTCTCTTGGTTGGGATGATGTAGGGATTACGACTCCCACATTACGTCCAGAAGATGCGATGGCTTTGATAGATTGGATTCAGGCGGGGTTACACGCTGGGCTCCGTTATATGGAAAATCCACTCCGTACAGATCCGCTAGCCTTATTTCCTCAAGCCAAAAGCGTTGTGATATTTATCTCCAACTACAAGCAACCTCATCTTCCTTTTAAACCTGACAAAGGATTGATTGCCTCTTATGCGCGTGGGCGAGATTACCACCATTTGCATCGTAAACGACTTAAAAAGATGATCGAATGGATCGAAGAAAAAGGGGGCGAGGCCCGCGGCTTTAGCGATGCCTTTCCGTTGATGGAAAAAGCGTTCGCTGTCCAAGCGGGTCTTGGATGGTTTGGGAAAAATACACTTGTCATTCACCGAAAATTTGGCACCTTTTTTCTCCTCTCCGGCGTCTTGACCACGCTCTCTTTTACTGAACAAGTCTTAGCTCCCCGACTCCCCCGCTGCGGCATTTGTACGCGCTGTCTTGATGCATGTCCCACGCAAGCCTTGATCGCTCCCTATCGTCTTGATGCCTCCAAATGCCTCGCGTTTCATACCATTGAATCGTCAGAGGCCCTCCCTTCGGCTATTCGCAAAAAAAATCCAGGCTATGCGTTCGGATGTGATGTGTGTCAAGATGTGTGTCCCCATAATGTCCGCTCTCCCCTCTCGCAAGAAAGCCATTTTGGTGCGGATCAGGGAATAGGCCCTTATTTGTCTTTGGAAACACTACAGGCGACCCCAGCTGAAGCCCTCTTTGGCACTCCACTTCAAAGGCGGGGAAAAGAGGGGTTACGTCACACGTTAAACCATTTATCAAAAATAAAGCCATAAATTAGCGTGAAATCTTTGAGAGATTTTGAGCATCTTTTCGAAGTTAACATTCTGAATATTAACGAGAAAAGATAGTCGGAAGATGCCAAAGAGATCGCGTTAATTTATGCCTTTATTTTTGATGAATGGTATTACTCTCCTCTCAGGAATAGACTCTTCCTAGCATTATTTGAGGGCTTTGGTATAGTGCGCTCATGAGTGACCCTCTTTCGGAATCTGAAATTTTTACGACCGATTCGTGGCGTGTTTTTCGGATTGTATCAGAATTTGTCGATGGCTTTGAAAACATGACCTCGCTTGGCCCTTCGGTTTCGATCTTTGGTTCGGCGCGTTTAAAACCTGTTTCTCCCTATTACAATCTCGCCATTGATGTAGCTCAACATATTGCTAAAAAGGGGTTTGCGGTCATTACTGGGGGTGGTCCTGGGCTCATGGAAGCGGCCAACAAAGGAGCCCAATCTGTGAATGGCGCTTCGTGTGGCCTGGCTATCGATCTTCCTTTTGAAAGTGATTCTAATCCTTTTATCGATCCGAAATATCGGCTGCATTTCCGCTACTTTTTCGTCCGCAAAGTGATGTTTATCCGCTATGCGCAAGGGTTTATCTTTCTCCCGGGTGGCTTTGGCACGTTGGATGAACTTTTTGAAGCCCTCACTCTCATCCAAACCGAAAAAATCCGCCCTTTTCCCATTTATCTCATGGGAAAAGAGTACTGGACAGGTTTAATGGATTGGTTACAAAACACCTTAATTGCTCAAGGCGTCATTTTAGAAAAAGATCTTAGCATGTTTCAGCTCACAGACGATCCTGAAGAGGTCGCCAATGGAATTGAAAGACACTATCAACGGGATCGTGCCGAGAAAAACTTTTAATCGGCGCCTCTACCTCTCTATGGTTTCCCTCGTCTATGACACCTTATCCCCTAGATTTTCAGGCCGAGAAGAGGGTGGTTTATTCCCCGTCCCAAAAACATCCCACCATCCACCCAACGATTCGATAAAAGAGGGTTTATCCACATTTGTAAGAGGGGGTTTATCTATTCCTTCAGAGGACGTTGAGACAGGATGTGGCCCGGCTTCTTCATGAGGACCGATAGGTTTTACTTCAAGCCTTTGCATAGCAAGCGGTGGAATTCCCCTCTGGGGGGAAGGAAGGGCAAGTTCAGACGAGGACGAACAAGAAGAAGAGCTGCCTATCTGAGCTTGAGGGTGCAACCCTTCATGCGGATGGAGAGGAGAAATGGGAGGGGTTCCTCCACATGTCGGAAGGCGTGGGGACACAGGAGGAGTCGCCGGAGAAGGGAGATAGTCGGGCTTTTTAACCGCACTGAGAGCTAAAACAATCAACGTGGCCAAGGTATAAGCCGATCCCAATGGCGCCAAAAAGGCAAGTTCAACGGAAAAAACGAAGCAAATGGCTGCCGCAGTGCCACAAAGCAGAGCTAATGCGATGGAGTTCGCGCGCGCAGTCACAGCTGCAATGGGTTTTTCAAGACTCCCTTGGGCTTTGTGGACAAGCGAGAAGCCAGCCACTTTAAGGCCATAGAGATTGGCTAACGCAATCGTGCTGGCATACGAGGTGGTTGCCGTCATAGAGGGACCCAAGACTCTTTGCACAAGGTGTAATTGGAAAGCTCCTATTCCTACCATTCCGTAGAAAATAGCCACCGCAATCGAGGCCGCGCGGGACGTTACCGCCACTAAAGGTTGTCCAAGCGCGCTAGGCGCTCTGTATAAAAGGGAGACACAAGTACCTCCCTTTCTATGCAAATGACCACGTAATTCAGTATAGGACATACATATCCTCCTTTAAATTAGTAAGTACATTTTACCCTTGCAATTGAGTTGCGTTCGACATTGTAAAGTGCATTGGGGCGTGTAAGGGAAAAAAATCCATCGTTGATACAGATCATGACTGTCTCGTGAGGGGCCCATTTCTGGAGCGTTTTCAGATCAAAATAAGCGACCTCCCATACAGAGTGATCGTCTAGGCAAATTTGTTTTTTCGAAATGTCGATCGCTAAAACAGTATGGGTATAGTCTCCATTTTTGGTAGGTCCGTGTTTCGAGTCGAGTTCGGCTCCTACCTCATCTCCTGTCGCTGTATTGATCAGTCGAAAATTGTAGTTAGAGAACCAACTCGTTTTGGGAGCGATTACAATTTTATCCGTTATTAACCAATTGAAGGTCAAAGCACGGTCACTCGGACGGATCATCCAAATCGATCCATCATGCAGCTGGATGGTCTCTCCATTCTGATCAATACTCACCGCATTATAAGACGCACTTGGATGGACGTTAGAGCCGTAATAACTTTTGGCTTCTTGGGAAAAGAAACCACACGCAAGAGGAATCTCATCCCCCCTTTTTTCAGAAGCTTCAGGATCTTGTTCGTCGGTCACAAGTGCGGCTTGAAACGCATATATTTCTTTCCATTCTTCTTCAGATAGGGGATTCACATTCACTTGAACATGTTCGACTTCTGCATAGGTAGGAGCGATAAAGATCACACTTGCCAATAAGAATCTGAAAAGGGACATACATTTTCCTTTTTGGTTATTTCTGACGGGCCCATTGAAAGCAGTGTATGCGAAGAAAGATTAAACGCTCAACGCGTTTGTTCGCAGGTGTGGTCGATATAAAGATTAACCTAGCAGATTTTCGAATTTTCTTCGAATCAGCTGATTATAAATCTTTTATGCTTCAAGCACGCCTTGAATGGAGAACTAAGCAAGAGAAAATCAGCCCCATAAGAAAAGGTACGTGTAAAACTGACGCGCCTTTTCTAAAGAAGTTAAAACGCTTTTTAGGGCCGTCCGGTTTATCTCCCTAAGAATCTTGCGCTCTTTCTACTCTGGTTGATCCAGCTGCACGCCCTTCTTTGGCTGCTTGATGAAGGTCACCCAAACCTTCAGGCACTCTCGTCAGCTTTGGTAAATAACCGTCTACTGACTGATCCAGCACTTGTGGAGCGCTCGTCCATTGACCCTCGGCATTTTACAGACAGACGCTCTGGTAAGGAAATATCTCGATCGCCTTCTGCAGACCGCTTAGAATAAACAGTGAGGATAAGAGCAAAGATCGCCATCACCGCCACGGGAATCGCAAGGGGAGGAATCGCCACGGCACATATAATCCCCACGACTCCTAATAACACAACAAGAGCCACATTGTTTGTTTTTTGACTTCTTTGCGTCACTTCAGGTCGCGCTAAAGGAGAGGGAGATACACTACGGCTCGAAGACTCACTACCTCTTACATCCCCACTTGGTGGGGAGGCGGGTAGAGAAGAAGACCCTTGACAATGCACGTAGCTAGCAGATAGAGATGCTACTTGAGTTGAAGAAATTGACATTTTAATGATCCTGGTTAAAGGTTGCACCTTCAGCAATCAACTGATCGGTGTAAAGGAGATTATAGTCGCCTGAAAGAAAACGGGGGTCTTGCAGCATGTACAGATGGAAGGGAATGGTAGAATGCACACCTCCAATGTGAAATTCGCGGAGAGCCCGTTTGGCGATCGCAACAACTTCTTCGCGGTCTTTCCCTTTAACGATCAATTTGGCGATCATCGAATCGTAAAAAGGAGGGATAACGGCCCCTGAATAACAGGCACTATCCACACGTACATGTGGGCCTCCCGGAGGAAGATAATACTCCAGTTTGCCAGGAGAAGGGGCAAAGTGAGCCGAGGGGTTTTCTGCATTGATCCGGAACTGCATCACATGACCATCGAAAGTGATATCAGATTGTGTAAAGGAAAGCTTCTTTCCTTGTGCAATTTGGATTTGCTCACGCACTAAATCGATGCCAGTCAACTCTTCAGTCACCGTATGTTCCACCTGAATCCGGGTGTTCACTTCCATAAAATAAAAGCGATGCTGTTCATCAAGGAGAAATTCTACAGTACCGGCCGAATAATACTGGGCGGCTTTAGCCACGCTAACCGCAGCTTCACCCAGGCGTTGACGTTGTTGGAGCGTTAAAACAGGACTTGGTGTTTCTTCAATCAATTTCTGACGGCGTCGTTGGATGGTGCAGTCTCGCTCACCAAGAGACACCACATTACCCTGTTTATCACCCAGAATTTGCACTTCCACATGACGTGGGTTCACAATCATTTTTTCTAGATATACATCGGGATTTCCAAAACTTGCCACAGCTTCGGCCCGTGCCGCAGGAAACTGTTTGATCAACTCTTCTTCCGTGTAGGCGATGCGAATCCCCTTTCCACCCCCTCCAGCCACGGCTTTGATAAAAATCGGATAGTGTAGTTTTTTGGCTTCTTGGAGAGCTTCTTTGACATCCGCTACCACCCCGTCTGAACCTGGAATGACAGGACACCCTGCGGCTTTGGCGGTCGATTTAGCTTGGGCTTTATCTCCGAGAAGAGATATAGAGGCAGGAGAGGGGCCAATAAAGTTCAACCCACAACTCTCACAAATGGAAGCAAAATTCGCATTTTCACTTAAAAAGCCGTAACCCGGGTGAATGGCATCTGCCCCTGTGATTTCACAGGCTGACAAAATATTGGGTATACGTAGATAAGAACGTATGGCAGGGGCCTCTCCGATACAAATGGCCTCATCTGCATGAAGAACATGCAGGGCTTCTGTATCGGCTTGCGAATAAACGGCGACAGTTTGAAGTCCTAAGTCGTGGCAGGCACGGATGATTCTGACCGCGATTTCGCCGCGGTTGGCGATCAAAACTTTTTGCATCCAGATTAATTAGGGGTAATCCGAAATAATTTAGAACCAAATTCCACAGGAGATCCCCCTTCTACCATCACCTCTTCTACCATTCCTGAAACGCCCGCTTTGATTTCATTCATGACTTTCATCGCTTCTATGATGCAAACAACGGTATTTTTTTCTACTTTATCTCCTGCACGGACAAAAAGCGCTTCCCCAGGACCTGAAGCGTTGTAAAAGGTTCCCACCATAGGGGATGTAATATAGGTTCCCGCTACCTCTTCCCTTTCATGATGAAGAGCCGTTTCGGCTTTAGGAAGAGTGTGACGTTTATGCATTTCAGGATGGATAGGCATGGGTTCTAGAGGAAAGGCGCAAACCGTTTCCCTTTCAAGTTCAATCTCATACTCAGACGTTTTGAGCGCCAACCGTTTAGTTCCGGAACGCCCCATCGCTGCCATGAGTTCTTTGATTTGCTTGAGTTCCATGCCTAAACCCTTTGTATGTATTCTTCGGTGCGGGTGTCCACTTTAATGATATCCCCCACGTCAATAAATGGGGGAACTTTGATTTTAGCCCCTGTTTCCAAAAAGGCAGTCCGTGTTTCGGGAGGTTGCCCTTTTTTCGCCGGCTTCTCTGCTTCTACTTTAGAGACCATTAATTCCAAAAATTGCGGAAGTTCGATTGAGAACACGATCTCCCCGTAAAAAGCGGCTTTTACTTCTACCCCTTCTCGCAAATAAGTCACTTTATCCGTGATAATCGAGGTGGGCACTAAAATTTGTTCTAAATTCCCAATATCGAGAAATAGATAGTCTTTTCCTTCTGGATACAAAAATTCCAACCGACGTTCGACTAGTGTCACATCATTGACAGCTTGATCCGGTTTAAAATTTTTCTCCACAATCTGATTGGTGATCAAATCACGCAATTTTGTTTTGATAAAGGGTGTTCCCTTGGCGACTGTCACCTTCACACACGTTTCAACGCGATAGAGTTTACCGCTGATGTTAAGGGTCATACCGGGAGAGATCGTTTTACTGCCTGTCATAATTACTTCTTAAAGGGGTGTCGAAGGGTTTCAATACCAGCTTTCATACTAGGTTGGTCGAAGAGATAGGTCCCTGCCACCAAGACATTTGCTCCCGCTTCTACGCAAAGCGACGCTGTTTCCTGATTAATGCCGCCATCCACTTGGATGTCCATAGGGATTCCTAATTTCTTGCATGTTTCACGAGTAAAGGCAATTTTGTCCAGCACTTCAGGCATAAAAGCTTGTCCGCCAAATCCTGGATGAACGGTCATTAACAAAATCAAATCGCACTGATCAAGGTATTTAGGTATTAATGAAAGGGAGGTTTCGGGACAAAACGCGAGTCCGGCTTTCACATTGCATTTGCGGATATAGGCCAGTGTCTCCCCCGCCTCTTCAGTTGCTTCGAGGTGGAAGGTGATCCGATCAGCTCCCGCTGCGACCATCTTTTCCACATAGTCGAAAGGAGTATAAACCATTAAATGGACATCTAAAAAGCAATCGGTGGCGCGATTGACTGCCGCCACAACTTGATGACCAAAAGTTAAATTGGGAACAAAATGACCATCCATGACATCTAGGTGAATAGCGTTGGCTCCTGCAGCGGCTATCCGCTTGGATTCCTCTGCTATATTTCCAAAATCACCTGCGAGCAAGGAAGAACAAACGAGGATTTCTTGCGTGTGCATAGGCTCCTTTTATACCGTTCCTTCCGTTCCAACGTCAAGACATTTCCCTTGAAGTTTCTTGAGACTTCACCTAATATGATAGAATTTTTTCAGGGAGCAGGATGACCGAAGACTTGGAGCCCACCTCGACACTGGCCACAGGATTAGCCATGTTTTCCATGTTTTTTGGAGCTGGGAACGTCGTCTATCCTTTAGCTCTCGGTCAATTCGCGCAAGATCAAAATATTTTTGGGATTTTAGGATTCCTTCTTACTGGTGTCGGCGTCCCTTTCATGGGATTAATTGCGATGACATTTTATGAAGGAAATTACCGCACATTTTTTGGAAGGCTCGGTCGCATTCCAGGCTTTGTGGTGGGAATGATCATCATGGGCCTGATCGGCCCTTTTGGGGCCTTGCCCCGTTGTATTGCCCTGGCTTATTCGACAGTGGATCTTTTCTTTCCTTATTTTTCCCTACAAGCTTTCAGTCTGTTTTCCTGTATTGTCATCTTTCTCATGACAGTCAAGCGCAATAAAATTATTGATGTTTTAGGTTATGTACTGACTCCGATTCTTTTAGTGACGTTGATTATCATCGTGATTAAAGGCATTTTAATGTCCCCTCCGCTTCCCCATAGTTCTGAAGACCCCCTGCATGTTTTCTTACGAGGTTTGCATGAAGGCTATATGACGATGGATCTTCTCGGCGCCTTTTTCTTTTCCAGTGTGGTTTTGATCTGTCTCAAACGTCCCGGTGAAAATCACTCTCCGGGAGTTTTGATGATCGAGGTGTTGAAAGCCGTGGCCATCGGCGCTTCACTCCTTGCGCTGGTGTACATTGGCTTTAGCTTTGTCGCCGCTTTTAATGGGCAAAGTCTGCAAGGGCTCTCCTCGGATAAGCTACTCGCCACCATTGCCTTTAATGTCTTAGGCCCTTACGCCGGCCTGATCGCCTGCGTGGCCGTGACACTTGCCTGTCTCACAACTGCGGTCGCTCTCGCTGCCGTTTCCTCCGAATATATCAATGAAGATCTCACTTTCGGCAAAGTCCCCTATTGGCAAGGACTCATCCTCACCCTCTTAACCTCTTACTTTGTTTCGACACTGCAGTTTAGCGGCATCCTCCACTTCCTGACCCCTATTCTCCTCGTGTTTTACCCAGCTCTCATCACCTTGAGCTTCTTCAATCTCCTTCACAAAATCAATCGCACAGAGATCGTAAAACTTCCGGTCTACGCCGTCTTCCTCCTCACCCTTCTACTGTATGGTTATTCGTAGATCCAAGTTCTAAAACTTGGGAAGCATGTAAATGGTATTATCCCAGCTGTTGCTGAATGGTATCCAGGAGCTTTTTATGACTTTGTGGCGCTTCGACACGATAAGCCATCCCAATGCAAGAACAATCATAGGCTTGAATCGTTGAGCTGATAAGATCGCTCGGATTGGGGTTCAACTTGGCAACCGCTTTCTCAATCGCTTGGATGAGAGCTTTATCTTGTACAAGGATGGAAATGTAGGTAATGCCTTTATCTGTTTGGGCCATGACTTGCGATTTCTTTTTGGGATTCAACCCTTTTTGGAAGGCCGCCAACATCATCTGAAAGAGTGTTTTCAAAAGCGTGGGATCTAAAACAGTCCGCAGAGCTACCGGACGTAGAGCGTAAAACATATTCTCTAACAGAAATTCATTCACTTTCACTTTTTCTTCTTGTAAAAGCTGCCGCACTTTATTGAGCAGTTCACTTTGCTTCGAGATCATTCCCCCATTATAATCCCGAAATTCTCCAATGAGATCGGCGAGTTTGTTCACGGCCACTTGTCGAGCACGCGTCAAGTCAATGGAATGATCGCGACGTAGAAAACCCTCTTTACCTATCTTGAGATGGAAAACGATCGCCTCTTTGGGATATTTTTTCCGGATAAATCCCACCTGTCGATAACGATCCACCTGTATATCCAAGTTGCTGTTCTCTATCAGTGTTTGCAAATTTCCCATTTCAGGTTTAACGATGGCTACCATGATCACAGTAAAGATAATGTGATTCACAGTTTGTTCATCAAAGGTAATAAAGACTTGCGGTAGATCGCGTACAAATTTGATTTGCGCATTGAGCGCTAAAATATTGCGCATGATTTCTTCTTCATTACGCGGCATAAAAATAGAGGGAAGAACGGGCTCTATGTGTGTCTTCAACTCTTTTTTTAAGTGGTTACGCATAAGAGAAATTTCATCTTGCGTAAACCGTTCCCCGGCCTCTTTTTCAATCTCCAAATAAAGCGTCGAGAGAGGTTCAGCTCCCCAACGATTTGTAAAGAAAGAGTCTTTGACAGCTTTCACGTCTGGCCAAAGAGGATGCAGAGCTTGCATAATATGACGGAGTTCAAAAACTTCTTTATCGCGACTCAAGTTAATCCCAATCAAAATACCAATCGATTTTCCCCGTTTCGGAAGAATTTTAACCAACACATGTCGACGCTGAGGCTGTGTTTTAGAACGGAGACGCAATGTTTTGCGATAAAGAAAGGAGAGAATGATTAAACGGCTAAGTAAAATGGCATCGTGCGTCAATTTGAATTCGTCACTACTTAAAGCCAGAAAATGTTGCATTTCGGCAAACACTTCGAGATCAAACGTTTTAGGAAACCGTTGTACAAGACTTGTGATCTCTTCCATGATCAAGGCTACCTTATCATCCATGGCCAGCCCCTTCCCTTCTAAGAGACGGCGTGCATAAGTAGCGGATTCCAGGCCTAATTTCAATTCCCCTTCAACCACAGGAAAATTAGCCACTGCCTGTGCCAGATCATAAGGGGAGTCAATTTGAATCCCTATTTCTCCAAGTGTCAACATCTTGTCGCAAAGCTCGGGTAAACGAAAATCTATGACAGAAAAATAGTGAATGTGAATTTGCTTACCCGGAATGAGCCAGCGGGCCACCAATTCGTAGAACAACTTAAACGCATTTGTCCGTTCGCGCGCAAGGAAAAAAACTGAATAAACGCCCGTTGATTTAAAAGGAGGGACGATTTGGACAACAGGGGTTTGCAAGGCTACAAAATCCGCGGGTAGAATTTGCCCTAAACGAAAACGGATCCGCTCTTGAATATGTTGATATGTGGTGGCATTTTGCTCCCGCGGAAAGGCAGGTTCAATGATCCACATCATTAAACCTCTTCAAAAATAGGCGCTGTCAAACGAACACCTTCTGTATCTCCAATTAATGTTCCGCATACTTGATCCGTAAAGCGATGCAAAGAGAGAGGAATCTGATTCTTCTGAGCGAGAAGAATCGAGCGTCGATGTAAAACCTTAGCCCCTTTGTCGACAATTTGCAACGCTTCTGTATAGGAAAGTGTGGAAAACAAAATAGCGTCTGCATACATTTTGGGATCATTTGAAAACACTCCCGGAACATCTTTATAAAATTCCACTTGAGAGGCCTCCAACGCCGCTCCTATAGCGACAGCCGTCGTATCGGATCCCCCACGCCCAAGCGTTGTAATTTCCCCACTTCGACTCACCCCTTGAAAGCCTGCGACAATGACCACTTTTCCAGCTTCTAAATGCTTTTTCAAACGATGAGGACGGACATCCACAATTTTGGCTTCACTGTGGTTTTCGCAAGTAATAATACCTGATTGACTGCCTGTAAAACTGATCGCTTCGATATTTTTAGCAGCCAATGCCATAGCTAGCAGAGAAATGCTGACACGCTCACCCACACTTACCAACATATCGTATTCGCGTCTGGGAGGTTGTGGATGCACTTGTTTGGCTAAGGCAATAAGTTCATCGGTATGGCTAGCCATGGCACTCACCACCACCACAATTTGTGAAAAGTGCTGCTTTCGTTCGATGATGATATCGGCAATCTGAGCAAAGTGATCGGGAGTCGCCACAGAGGCACCTCCGAATTTAAGGATGAGAATTTTTTGCATTTCGTCAATCGCTTAGTAGAACGATACACCATCCCCTTGAATCGTTGAAGCTAAATCTTTTTTTTCATTCTCTAAAAGCTCTGCGACAATACGTCCAAACTCTATGCGGGTCTTTTCTGAGAGAGCTCTTGTTTCCTTCAATCGATTCAAATTTTTTGAGGATAAAGAATATAAGTTAAGATTTTTTTAAAAACTTTAATTTCTAATCTGTCAAGCGTCTCGTTTGGTGCGGGTACTTCCCAATACCAGTTGAGAATATCCGAATGAAATGCCTTTGCAAAGAAATAAACAGCTAATACTGAAGTACGTTGCCTACGAGAAGGATAATCAGTCAAACGCGTCCCAAATCGCGCCCATTCTAACGCATCGCTTCTTCCGTTTTGAATCAGCTCAGCTAAAAATTTTCTGACTATTTCCTGAATGGGGATATCTGAAAAAAGGATCTCTCGCAAAAGTCGCCCTCCCGACTCAAGTTCTATGCGTATTTTTTAAATAAGAAGAAATAGATTTCAATGTACTCATTTTCGGTAGGTATTAAGGCTT
>Ga0105046_10006078_pt1 | contig 19054 bp, 19 predicted proteins | sample MAT03_FD_78385 | JGI IMG/M metagenome (GOLD analysis project Ga0105046, IMG submission 78385) | Freshwater microbial communities from Lake Fryxell liftoff mats and glacier meltwater in Antarctica - MAT-03 (megahit assembly) | ecosystem: Environmental > Aquatic > Freshwater > Ice > Liftoff... | reverse complement strand
CGCGCTTTTCTTTCAGCTTGTCGTGGTCAAGCCAGCCGCGCGGGGGAAAGTTGGTGAGCAGGATGCCCGCGTCCTTGCCTGGCTGGGTAATGAGCGCCATCGCGATCTCGCGGCCTTCGGGCCTGCTGAGGTCGAGCGCAACGGATCGCTTGGACTTGTTGAGGCCACACCAGAAGAGACTGACGTTGTCGTGCGTGACGGGCCAGCGTTTGTAGTCGAGCCCGCCGCCGAGCGTGTCGATGCGGATGACGTCGGCACCCATCTGCGCCAGGGTCATCCCGCCCAGGGGCGCCGCCACGAAAGCCGCGGCCTCGATCACACGCATGCCGGAGAGGATTGGGCTCATGGGTGCAGGCTTCCGGGGTTGACGGGTGACCTGATGGTCTCGAGCGCATCCTCAAGCAACCCGCGCCCGATGACCTTGAGCGCCAGTGTTTCCTCGGCGCCTTCGAAGATCGAGAGCACCCGCGCGTCGACGAAGTAGCGGCTGACCGCACTTTCCTCCGCGTAGCCCATGCCGCCGTGCAGTTGCAACGCCTCACGCGTGACCATCTCGGCCGAGCGGCAGGCCAGCAGCTTGACCAGGCTGGCCTCCATGCGGCCACCGCCAGCGTTGAGTTGCTCGGCGATGGCGTACGCGAGCGTGCGGCAGGCCGCGAGCCGCGCGGCCATGCGCGCGAGCTTGGCCAGCGTGAGCGCGTAGGCCTGCAGCGGCGCGCCGAACACCTTGCGGTCGGCCGTGTAGCGCATCGAAGCGCGCAGTGCCGCGCGCATCACGCCGCAGGCGCGCGCCGAAGTCTGCATGCGCCCGCCCACCATGCCGGCCATCGTGAAGTAGAAGCCCTTGCCCAGCCCGCCCGACTCGCCGATCACGTTCGCGTCGGGCACCAGGAAGTCGTCGAACGACAGGTCGAACGAATGCATGCCCCGGTAGCCAATAGTGGGGATGGCCTTGCCGCTCAGCCTGCCGCCGCCGGGCTGCCGGAAGTCGAAGGCATGGCCGTCGTACGACGGCTTCTCCACCAGCAACACGCTCAGGCCCCGGTGTCCGGCCGCGCGGTCGGGGTCGGTGCGTGTCACCACCATCAGCAGGCCGGCCTTACCCGCGAAGGTGCACCAGGTCTTGGCGCCGTTGAGCGACCAGCCGCCTTCGGTGCGCGTGCCCTTGAGCGACAGGCTCGCCACGTCCGAGCCAAAGTCTGGCTCGGTGATCGCGATGGCGCACAGCGGGTCGCCCGCGGCGATGCGCGGCAGCCAGGTGGACTTCTGCTCGGCCGTACCGCCGCTCATCAGCGCGCGGCTCAGGATCTCGGAGCGTGTGATCAGGCTTCCTGCAGCGGCGAGCGAGGCCTCGGACAGCGCCTCGGTGACGACCACCATCATGGTTGCGTCCTCACCTTCGTTCGGCCCGGTGCCCCCCAACGACTCGGGGATGGACAGGCCGAACACGCCCATGTCGCGCATCGGCTGCAGCAGCGATTCGGGAATGGTCTTGTCATGGCGATGAATCTCTTCGGCCTGCGGCGCGACCACGTCGGCGGCAAAGCGGCGGAACGTGTTCTGCGCCATCAAGACCGATTCGCCAAGCACCACGCTGCCGAGTTCCACCGTGTCGCCGGCCGCAACCAGCGCGCGCCCCGCCGCCGTGAGCGCTTGCGCGCCACAGGCCGCGCCGCGCAGCGCGGCCCACGAGGCGTCGGCGCCAAGTTGCTGCAGCGGCGCCAGCGGCAGCTCCAGCTCGATGTACAGCGCTTCCAGGCGGGGCAGCAGCGCGCCGACGGCGTCGACCGCAAAGATCAGCGCCAGCAGCGCCTGCAGCTCGGTGCTGGCCGCGTCCAGCCGCACCAGCGCAGTCTCGGCGGCGAGCAGGTCGGCGCTGGCCCAGGCCAGTTCGAAGGTCGCCACCTGATGCTCGTCGAGCCGCGCGCCATGGAGCCGGCCCTCTTTCGTGCAAACCCGAGCGAGCGCGCCCCCAGCCTGTTCGAACAACGGCCGCAGCCGCGCCAACAGCGCCTGCGCCGACGCGACGTGCCGGGTCTGCTGTGCATCCATCACGCCGCGGCCTCCACACGCGTGCCGTCCAGGTGGGCGCTGGCGTGCTTCGCGGCTTCGCGGCCGGTGTAGGCGCAGGCCTGTGTGCCGCCGTCGCCGTAGTCCTTCACTGCATCGCCCACGTGCCACAGGTTCGCCAGCGGTGTGGTCTGCGGCATGTCGAAGCCGGCACAGGAACGCTGGGCCGGCCAGCCGTCGCGCATCACCCGCACCGACAGCATCTTGGCTTGCGCGAAGCCGGGGAATTCGTCGCGCAGGTCTTGCAAGCCGGCCTCGATTTCGGTCTTCTCGTCGAAGTCACCGATGGCCGGGATGGGCACCGCATAGGCGACGTACTGGTACCAGCCGGCGGGGGCAAGCTCGGGGCAAGTGGCGGTAAGCTCGCCCATGTTGCACAGGCGGCGTGTCTTGCCAAAGGTGACCAGGCCAGGCATGTCGATCAGGCGCGTCTGGGTCGCGAAGTTGATGACGATGTTCGCCGAGGGCTGCGGCACACTATGGGCCTGCGCGATGTACTCGCGGCCGAAGGCCTCGCCACCGGGCAGATCGACCGTGGCGCGCGGGCCGATGTTGCTGATGACGGTGCGCGCCTGCACCCGCGTGGCCAGGCCGTCTTTCATCACCGTGACACCGGTGGCCAGGCCGTCCTGCGTGTGCAGCTCGGTGACGGGTGCATCCAGCCAGATGTCGCCACCTGCCTTTCGGATGCCGTCGGCCAGGTCGTTCCACAGGCCCACCGTGCCGCGCGGGCAGAAGCCGAAGCGCTTGAAGGCGCCCTTGACCGCAAAGTATGTGAGGAAGGCGCGCGCCGGCACCTCGTCGGCATTGGCCGCGAAGATGGCCGCGCACAGGTTGCGAAAGATCGCATGCACGGTGTCGTTCTTCGTGTACTGGGCGAGCCACTCCTTGGTGCTCATCTTGGCCTCGGGCAGGTCGCCCGCGCGCGCATCGGCGAACTTGGTGCCGATCTTGGCAGCTTGCTTGGTGAAGGTGCCGAGCAGCATGCCCCAGCCGCCCTTCGCGACGTTGATCACCTTACCGTCGATGCGGAACACCGTGGCCGGGCTCGGCTCGCGCAGGTCCAGCGGCACGTTGAGCAGGTTGAAGGTCTCCTCGAACACGCCGCCCAGCTCGATGGCAATGGCGCCGATGTTCACGGTGAAGCCGTCGATCCGTTCGCTGGACGCGCGCCCGCCCACGCGGCCCAGGCTCTCAACGACCAGCACCTTGCGGCCGGCGGCCACAAGGCGCGCCGCGGCGCTGAGTCCACCGGCACCGGCGCCGATCACGATGGCGTCATACGAAGTGTGTTGTGGGTTCATGTTGTCTCGGGTGGGATGGAGAGGGGGGCGTTGGCGCGGCGCAGGGTTTCCCGCGCCCGCACCACCACGGGCAGATCGACCATCTTCGAGCGGTACTCGGCCGCGCCGAGGCCCTCGCGCTCGGCGACTTCGAAGGCGGCGATGGCACCGTGCGCATGCGCGACGTCGTCGGCCGAGGGCGAGAAGCCGGTGTTCAACACCGGCACCTGCGCCGGGTGGACGCAAAAGGCGCCGACGAAGCCGAGCCGGCGCGCCAGGGCGATGGTCTGCGAGAAGGCTTCTGCATCGCCGAAGTCGGCGATGGAGCCGGGAAAACCGAACGGCAGGATGCCGGCACGGCGGCACGCGAACAGCACCATCTGGTTGGGCAAGGTGAGTGCCACGGGCACCGGCGCCATGCCAGCCGAGGCAGAGAAATCCTCGGGTCCGAGGATCATGCCGAGCATGCGCGGCGTGCTCTGCGCGATGGCGTCGAGCGCGGGCAGCGCCTGCACGTCCTCGATCAGCGCGATCAGCCGCGTGTACCCTGCGCGCAGGCCGCGCTGCGCTTCGAGCGCGTCGATGCGTGCGGCCACGGCGTGCACGGTGGCGGCGTCGTTCACCTTGGGCAGCACCAAGGCGCTGACGGCCGGGCCGATGGCGGCGTCGATGTCAGCGGAGGCGAGTTCCCACGGTTGGTTCACGCGCACCAGCACCGGCGTGCCACGCCCGGCGATGGTCGCGGCGGCCGCCGCCACGGCGTCGCGCGCGGTGGCCTTCTGCGCCAGTGGCACGCTGTCTTCCAGATCCAGGATGCAGGCGTCGGCACCGCGCGCGTGGGCACGCTCAACGAAGCGCTCCACGTGCGCCGGCACGAACAGCATGGACCGCCAGATGGGCAAGTGCGCGTCCACGGAGTTCAGCCGAAGGTGGCGCGCGCCGTCATGCCAACCTGCCCCTGCAGGTCCTGCGTCCAGAGATCGACGGCATCACCACCGTCGGCTGCGGCGCACAGCAGCAGCGTGTCGGTGTCGAACGCAGGCCGCAGCGCGCGGAACTTGAAGGCGCGCACCACCGCGCCGGGCCGGCCGCGCGCAAGCAGGTCCAGCAGCGCGGTCGCCAGCAACGGGCCGTGCACCACCAGCGCAGGGTAGAACTCCTCGCGCACTGCGTAGTCGCGGTCGTAGTGGATGCGATGACCGTTGTAGGTGAGCGCGGAAAAGCGGAACAGCAGCGGGGGATCGGGCTTGAACGGCAGCGACCACTGCGCCACCTTCGTGGCCGGCTCGCAAGGCGCTAGCGGCGCAGGGGCCGTTGGCGCCTCGCGGTAGACGATGTTCTGCTCTTCACGGATGCAGGCGCGGCCGTGCTGCTCCAGCATATGGTCCACGGTGACGAACACCAGCGGACCCGTGCGGCCGTCTTTCAAGTCCACGCTGCGCACGGTGGAACGCCTGCGCGCGACCATGCCGATGTGCAGGGGCGCCTCGCACTGCATCGCGCCCGCAGCCCACATGCGGCGCGGCAAGGGCACCGGCGGCAGGAAGCCGCCGCGCAACGGGTGGCCATCCAATCCGGTGGCGGCGCGCGCCGGCGCGTCCAGGAAGTACAGCCAATGCCACGGCAGCGGCAGCGCGTCGCCCACCGCCGGTGGCGTGGCCTGGTCGAGCAGGCCGCTCATGGCGATGGCGGAAAAAGGCGCCAGCGTCTCTTCCAGCACCTGCTCGCGGCCGACCCATTGGCGCAGGTGCGCAATGTCAATCGGAGTGAATGTGTTCATGCGCGCGCGGCCTCGGCGGTGAGCAGCGACACATCCAGCGCCACGCGGCGCACCAGCCAAGGGCTGGGCCGGTAACGTGGGTCGCCAGTCTCGGCCTGCATCGTGCGCAGGATCTGCAGGATGCGTGCACCGCCGATGCGGTCGCCCCAGGCCAGCGGGCCGTGCGGGTGGCCCAGGCCGGGTTGCACCGCATCCTCGATGTCGGCCACGCTGGCGATGCCGCGCTGCGCGATCTGCGCCGCGATGTTGACGATGGTCGCCAGCACGCGCTGCGCAATGAAGCCTGGGCTGTCATTGATGACGGTGACGGGAACGCCGTCCGCCGCCAGCAGCCCCCAGGCACTGTCGCGCGCGGCGGCCGACGTAATGGCGGTGAGCATCAGCGTGCGGCGCATGGCCATCGGCACCATCGGGTCGACCGCCACCACGCGGGTCGCGTCCAGGCCCAGCGCGGTGGCCATACCGGTGGCGTCAATGCCCCAGGGTTGCACGAAGAACAGGTCGGCCTGCGCCGCATCGTCGGTGAGTACCGCTTCGAACGCCTCGGCGCTCAGGCGGCCCTTTTCCACGCCGCGCCCGATCATGCCGAGCGCAAAGTCGACCGCCTTCGGTGCAGCGCCGGGCGCCGCGTCGAAGCAGTGCACGGGGTGGCCCGCCTGCGCGAACAGCTGGACCAGGCCGCGCCCCATGGCGCCAGCGCCTACGACACCCAGGGTGATGGGCGCACTCTTGTCGGGAGGAGAAGTCACGGGGTCCTGAGCTCACTGGCCCTTGAAGTCGGGCTTGCGTTTGTCGAGGAAGGCACGCATGCCTTCGGTCTTGTCAGCAGTGTCGAAGAGCAGCAGGAACTCGCGGTTCTCCAGCGCGAGTGCAGCGTCCAGCGGCAGGTCAGCGCCCTGACGCAGCACCTGGCGCGTGGCGCGCACTGCCTTTAGCGGCATGCGCGCGGCCTTGTGCGCCAGCTCAATGGCACGTTCCAGCGCGTGGCCGTCGGCGGCGAGGTCGGCTACCAGGCCGAGTTGCCAGGCGCGCTCGCCAGTGATTGTTTCGCCGGTCAACAGCATGAGCGACGCGACCTGCTTGCCCAGTGTGCGCAATAGCCGCTGCGTGCCTCCCGCGCCCGGCATGATGCCCACCGCCAGCTCGGGCTGGCCAAAACGAGCGCTGGCATCGGCCACGATGAAGTCGCACATCATCGCCAGCTCGCAACCCGCGCCGAGCGCGAAGCCGCTCACGGCTGCAATGGTGGGTTTCCGACTGCCGGCCACCGGCGCCCAGAATTGGCTGAGCTCGAGGTCGGCAACATCCTGCGCGCACTTGTTGACCAGAAGGTTGAGGTCGGCGCCTGCGGCAAAAACACCGTCACCGCCGGTGATAACGATAGTGCGGATGCCGTCATCTCCATCAGGCTCGAGCGCGGCATTCGCGATCGCGGCGCGCATCATCAGGTCGAGCGCATTTCGTTTGTCGGGGCGGTTGAGTAACACGATCCCGACGGCGCCTTCACGACGCAGCACAACAGGTCCATCGCTCATCGGCGCAATCCCGGCAGACCGATGAAGTCGGCAGCGCGCTTGTTCAGGTAAGCGTCGTGCCCTTCAACGAACTCGTCGCTCAACAGGCAGACCGTCTGGTCAGTTTCCTCGCGCACAAGTTCTTCGGCCAGTGAGGCGGCAGGGTAATTCAGCCGCGCCTTCATGCGCTGGAATGCGTCGCGGGGCAACAATGCCAATTCGGCGGCCTGCGAGATCGCAGTGACCATCACCTGCGCGTCGGCCACCAGCGTGTCGGCCAGGCCGATGCGGTGGGCCTCGGGCCCACTCACTGGTGCACCTTCGCTCAGAATGCGGCGCGCCACCGGCAGGCCCACGCGCCGGGGCAGCGTGAGCAGTTGGCCCCAGTCAGGCACCAGGCCGAGCTTGAGGAAGGGGAAAAGGATCTTCGTGCCCTCGCCCACCACGATGCGGTCGCCCATCAGAGCCAGGCCCACGGCCGCGCCCGCACCAATGCCTTCGATGGCGCTGACCACCGGCACACCGGCTCTGGCGACGACTCGACAGAGAACGTGGATATGCTGCATGCGCGCGCGTGCCTGTTCTTCGCTCAGGCCGACCATGCTAGGCACGTCGCCTCCGGCTGAGAACACCCCTTGCGCACCACCGAACACGATAGCGCGCACCCTCGTGTCACGCAGCAGTGTGCTCAGCTCGTCCGTGAGTTGCTGGCGAACGTCGTGGTCGATCGCGTTGCGCTTGTCGGGACGGTTAATCAGCAGCCGTGCCACGTGTGGCACGGGCCGGTCGACGAGGACCACAGATGAGGTCATCTTCACGCGCCTTCGAGGCCGACGATCGAGATCGAGCACACGTTCTGCGACGGTTGTCCGCCCAGGTTGTGCGTGAGCCCGATCTTCGGGTCCTTGAGCTGGCGCGGCCCGGCCAGGCCCTTCAGCTGCAGGTACATCTCGTAGAGCATGCGAATGCCGCTGGCACCGATAGGGTGGCCGAAGCATTTGAGACCGCCGTCAATTTGGCACGGGATCGCGCCCTCGGCGTCGAGCTTGCCATCGAGCACGTCGCGCACCGCCGCACCCTCTGCCGACAGGCCCAGGTCTTCCATCGTGACGAGCTCGGTGATGGAGAAGCAGTCATGCACTTCGGTCATGCTCACTTCCTGCTCGGGGTGGCGGATCCCGGCCTCGCCATAGGCCTTGCGCGCAGCGATTCGCGCCGTGTGCACGTAGCTGCCGTCCCACTCGTTCGAGTGCATCTCCCAGCCGTTGGACACCGCCACCTGCAGCGCCTTGAAGGTGACAAGGTCGCGCTTGCCGAGCGAGCGTGCAATGTCGGGACGCGTGACGATCACGGCTGCCGCACCGTCGGAGACCCCGGCGCAGTCGTACAGGCCCAACGGCTCCGCGATGATCGGCGCCTTCAGCACCTGTTCTTCGGTCACCGCTTGGCGGAAGTGCGCCTTGGGGTTCTTGGCGCCATTGGCATGGCTCTTGATCGAGACGCGCGCGATCGCGCGCTTGAGCAGTGCCGGGTCGACCTGGTGCTTGCGCTGGTAGGCCGAAGCGAGCTGCGCGAAGTTGGCCGGCGCCACCGCGTTCGGGTACCACTGCGGAATGTAGGTGCCGACGGCCGAGACGGGCAGGCCACCGTAGCCCGTGTCCTTGAGCTTTTCCACCCCGAGCGCGATGGCGATGTCGCACGCGCCCGCAGCCACCGCATACACCGCAGCGCGGATCGCCTCGGAGCCGCCGGCGCAGAAATTCTCCACGCGCGTCACCCCAATATTGGGCAAGCGCAGCGCGATCGCCATCGGCGTACCGCCGCGGCCGGTACCCACGTCGTCCATGTGTGTCGAAAACCAAGCTGCATCCAACTGCTCGGGCGCGATGCCTGCGTCAGTCATAGCCTCGTTGTAGGCCTCGACCATGAGGTCTTCAGGGCTCGCGTCCCAGCGCTCGCCGAACTTGCTGCAACCCATGCCAAGGATGGCGACCTTGTCTTTGATTCCGATGGCCATGGTCTACTCCTGCGATGCGGTGGGGGCGCCGGAGGCTACGGGCGTGGCCTTCCAGAAATAACGCGTGAAGCCGCGCAACTCGTCGATGTCCTTGATGCGAAACGTCATTTCCACTTCGCAGCCCGAGGCGATGTCACCTTTGGCCACGTCGGTAAATTCCATCAGGATGCGTCCGCCTCCGACGAAGTCGACTTGGCCGTACTGGTGTGGCGGCGCGCGGTGAAACGAGAGCGATTCAGCCGACCAGCTCAGCACGTGACCCCGACGATCAGCCAGCTTGTAGGGTTTTTGCGTGTCCTGGAGTGGCTTGTCCTGGTCGTACGAAATGCGCGACGGCGGGAAGTGCACCGCGCCTGTCACCTCGCAACGGCCGGCCACAAGGCCGAGAATGGCAGTGCGATGGCGGTAAGCGGTGCTCAGCGCAGTCTTACGGTCCTGCTCGCCGCGCATGCCGCGCTCCAGACGCAGTTGTTCGTTGAACGAGAGGAACTTGGTGTAGTTCCCTTCTTCCAAGCCGCGCGCGAGCCAGCCCGACACGCCGCGCGCCGGGCGGAACGACTGGATCGCAGGTGTGACCCGCAGCACGATGGCCTGCGCGCCACTGCCGAACTGCGCCAAGAGGATATGCTGGTTAGGTGTGGCTCGCTCGAGTACGGCCGCAAGCATCAGTAACGCATGTGGCGTGCCGGTCTCGCCCAAAGTGGCAGCCATCGAGTCCGCAACACTCTCGGGCCGGATGCCGCAGACCTTGGCGAGCTGGGCATCCATCTTCGCGAAGCTGGTCGGAAAGATGAAGTGGTCAATCGAGGAAGCCTCCACACCGGCCTCTTTCAGCGCGCTGGCGATGGCGCGCGGCCCCAGCTTGCCGATGCCTTCATCGCGCACCCAGCGCTCTTCCCAGTGGTAGTCGATGTCTTCGCCGGCCATGCGGAAGTGGTCCACGAAGTCCACGGTGAGCGTAGCGCCGCCGAGGACCTCGGCGATCACCTTCTCAAGGCCAATGGTCAGCGAGGCAGCGCCGTCTCCGTAGTCGAGCTCCTGCGAGCTGGCTGGGCGCGTTTTGCGGTGGTCGGTCGCGACCACCAGCGCATTGCCCCCACGCGCATTCACGCGGTCCACCGCACCGATCACCGCGCTCAGCGCCGCGCGGGGCGATCCGCCCATGTCGAGCGCCTCAACACCATCGCCCAGCGTGAGGGCCTCGCACATCACGCCTGCATTGAGCCTCTCCGCAAACGGCAGCGTGCTAGACACCAAGTGCACGCTCTGGATGTGACTGCGGTCGTCGCCGGCTCCCAGACAGTCGCGCGCAGCGGCCACCGCCATGGTGAGACTGTCTTCGTCCCAATTGATCATGGCGCGCGTGCCCTTGCGGCTCGCGAACTGTGGGGCGTACCAGGCATTGGCTTGGGCCACCGCCTGGCGGCTCAGGCGTAGTCGGGGAATGTAGCTACCGTATCCAGTGATGCCTGCTGTCATGTGTCTCGTTCTTCGTGGATGGTCGTTGGGCGGTTGTCGCGTCAGGCCGCGAGGTGACGCCGCAAGAAGCGACCTATGTCGTTGATGGCCATACGCGCCTCGGGTAGCTGCGCGGGGAACTGCTGGAACACATGGATCATGTGGTCCCAAACCTGCAGGGTCGCGTCAACGCCAGCCGCTTGCGCGCGGGCAACGAAGTCGCGCGAGTCGTCGAGTACTGTCTCCCGGTCGCCCGCCTGCGCCAGCAGCGGTGGCAAGCCTTTGAGGTCTGCGAACAGCGGCGAGACCAGCGGGTCCGCAGCGTTACCGTTCTTGCCAAGGTAGTTGCGGGCCATCGCCACGATCATCGGGCGCTGATGGATCGGGTCGCTGTCGGCGCGCGTCTCATAGCTGGCGCCGGAAGCGGTGAGGTCAGTCCATGCCGACATGAGCACGCCAGCGGCGGGGAGCGGCTGGCGCGCATCGCGCAGGCGAAGCAGTAGGCTCAGCGCCAAACCGCCGCCTGCGGAGTCGCCTGCGAGTGCGATGCGGTTCGGCGCGAAGCCCTGTCCGACGAGCCACTGGTAAGAGGTCCAGGCGTCGTCAAGCGCAGCCGGGTAGCGGTGTTCCGGCGCGAGCCGGTAGTCCACTCCGAGCACGCGGCATCGCGCGGCAGCGGAGAGTCCGGCCATGAGTTCGCGGTGCGAGACCAATGAACCGACCTGGAAGCCACCGCCGTGGAAGTAGATGATGACTTGTGGCCCGGAGGCGCCGGGCGCCCTCACCCACTGCGCTTTCACACCACCGGCGTCGATATCTTCAATCTGCGCCTCCACCGCAACGCCCGCGAAAAGCTCGTCCCAGTCCTGCCGCATCTGTGCCACTGTGGTGTCGCGCTTCCAGCTGCCGTAGGTCCGGCGCACGCGCTCGATCACGTCGTCAATGGCCGTGTTCACGCGCCGCACCCCATGCCGCCCGAGACACCCAGCACCTCGCCTGTGATGAAGCCCGCATCGTCTGATGCCAGGAAAGCCACCGCCGCAGCCACTTCATCGGGCGTGCCCAGCCGGCCGGCCAGCGTCGCGCTGGTCATGGCCTGCAGCAGCCTGTCGCCGCCTTGCTCGATCGCCCGGCGCAGCAAAGGCGTGTCAATTGGGCCGGGGGCGATCACGTTGGCGGTGACGCCCTTGCTGCCGTTCTCGCGCGCGATGGAACGCGTAAAGGCGATCACGCCGCCCTTGGCCGCTGCGTACACAGCGCCTCCGCGCGACCCGAGACGACCCGCTTCGGAAGCGATGTTGATGAGACGACCAAAGCCGGCCGCCTGCATTGCGGGCAAGGCCGCGTGCGTGGTGGCGAAGACCGACTCGAGGTTGATCGCGAGCAAGCGGCGCCAGTCGTCCGGCGTCGTCTTGGTGAAAAAGACGTGCTGGTCGACCCCGGCGTTGTTCACAAGGATCTGGAACGGGCCGAGGGCCGCGATGGTGCTGGCCACCTGCGCGGGCTGAGTCACGTCCAGCTTTACGGCAGTGCCAGAGACCTCTTGCGCGAGCGACCGTGCGCTGGTGATGTCCAGGTCGGCAATCACCACCTGCGCACCGTCGGCCGAGAGCCGACGCACGATCGCCGCTCCGATGCCCTTTGCACCACCGGTGACGAAGGCCTTGCGGCCGGCGAGAGGAGCTGTGGCGGTTCTCGCCATGTTCAGCGGCCCGTGAAGGTCGGTGTGCGCTTCTCAATCACGGCGGCCAGGCCTTCACGGGCGTCAGCCATGCCCGAGAGTTGCGCCTGCATACGGTTCTCTTCAGGCATGCAGGCGTCCACGCTGGTGCCCAGGCCGTTCCACAGCAGGCGCTTGGTACCCGCGAGCGCAGCCGGTGCACCGGCTGCAAGCTGACGCGCAAGCGCAAAGGCCTCGTCCATCAGTTTTTCATCGTCAACCACGCGGTTGATCAGTCCCATCTCCAGCGCCTCGCGCGCCGTGATGACCGGGTTGAGCATCAGGATCTCCATCGCCTTGCGCAGACCTACCAGGTGAGTGAGCGTGACTGACACGCCGGCGTCGGGCACCATTGCGACCCGAGTGGCACCCGCCAGAAATTTGGCCGAGGCGCCGGCGACGACCATGTCGGACGAACACACCAAGCCCATGCCACCCCCGCCGGCCGCAAAGCCGTGCACGGCACTGACCACGGGCGGGTTCAGCCGCATCATCATGGACGCCACGATCTGCAAGTAAGAGGTGGCCGTGCGGATGTAGTCCGGCAGCGCCTCGCCTTTGGAGAGGAAGGTGTGCACATCACCACCGGCACAGAAGTTCTTACCCTCTCCGGTGATCAGCACGGCTCGCACGCGGCCGTCGCCGTGCACGCGCGTCATCACTTCGTGCAAGCCCTTGAGCATGGCTATGTCCAGTCCGTTGGCGGCGTCGGGCCGGTTGAGGCGAATGTGTGCCACACCGTCCGCGTGCAGCGCCAGCAGCGCCGGTCCTTCACCGACTAGCACTTCCGGCGGCGGCGTGCTGTTCGTCGTCTTGTTCTGGTCTGCCATGCGTGCCTCCTAGGGGGTGCTCCAGGCTCTTCTAGATGAGGAAGGCCATCGAATACAGCGCGGTTTCGTTGTTGACCAGGACCACCTTCTTGCGCGCCATCCGCATGGCGTGCCCCTCGCGGCGCAGGGTGTACTCGTTGCGCGAGGCCCAGATGATGTCGCCTCGCACGGACGACTCGAAGACCATGGCGTTGGAAGTGACCAGTAACTCGTCACCATCTTGATTGAGGATCTCGATATTCGAGACGATGCGGCGCAGACGCGACTGCGGCGATTGGCTGTAGCGCTTGCCGGTGTGGAACTGGCGGATGCGCAGCGCGATACGCGAGCGGTTGTCGTAGACGATGGACATTTCCATCTCAGGGTCGCCTCCTTCGCCATTGGCTGGTATCCAGTAGACGCCGTCCTCCGTCCAGAGTGCCTCCCATTCGTCGTACGCGTGATCGTCCTGGAAGCGCGCTTCCCGATAGATGAACTGCGTGACCTCGTCGAGCAGGGCTCGGGCCTCAGGTGCCAGGGTATTCATGCGGCCTCCATCAGCGACTTGTAGTGGCGCCAGATCCCGCGTGAGGGCGTCTCGTCGGTGGCGTCACCGATGCGGTAGCCGTTAGCGTCACGACGCTCTCGATGCCGTCCACGCCCGAGATACAGCCACTCGGGGTTGCTGGCCTGCACGCCTAGCTGCGTACGCTCGTACATGGCCGCGTCGTCAGCCAGCAGAAATCCCGCCGGCCCTACCGAGCCCATGGTCTGCTGGCGCAGGCGGCGGTTGATGTCCGGGGCGCCCTTGAACTGGATGGCTGTGACGTGCTGCACCGTGTGATCCACTGAAAGCGGCTGCAGCACGAAGAGCTGGATCTCCGCGATAAACAGGTTGGGGAAGATCATGATGTGAGGCGTGCCGTCGATCATGATTTCGCGCGCCTTGTCGTGGCCGTAGGAGGCTTCCATCTGCGCCACGTAGGCTGGCATCTTATCGGCCGTGGTGCCGAACCAACTCAACGGCACGCCGCGCTTACGGAACTCGGGGCGCAGGTCGTTCTCGGTATGGCCTTTGCCGAAGTCACGCGAGACGGCGCTGGAGTCGCTGTCATACAGCGTGCCGATGCCGCTTTGCGCCACCTCGAAGATGGAGGCATGCACGAACGAAGGGTGGTAGCCGTCAGTCTCGTTCTCCACCAGGAACTTCCAGTTGGCTTTGACTTTGTGCTTCAGGTAGCCGGCGGTCACCTCGACCTCGCCCTCAGGCGAGTTCATGCACAGCGCATCGATCGCGGCAGCAGCGGCACCCAGATGCTCCAGCAAGGACTCGCCTTCGTCCGCGAACGACCCGAATACGAAGCCTCGGTGCGATGCCACTCGCGCCACCTTGCCGAGACCGAGTTTCGAACGATCTGCGCCTTCGTAGCCCGAGGGGAACGGGTAGCCGCGGAGCGCACCGTCGTTGCCGAAGGTCCAGCCGTGGTAAGGGCAAGTAAACGAGCGCGCATTGCCCTTCTCGCTCATGCAGACGCGATTGCCCCGGTGCGGGCAGCGGTTGTGGAGCAGATTGATCCTTCCGGACTTGTCGCGCGTCATGAGGATAGGCTCGGGGCCGATCGACTTCATCACGTAGTCGTTGGCATTGGGCACTTCGCTCTCGTGGCCCACGTAGACCCACGTGCGGCACCAGATCTTTCGCAACTCGGCCTGGTAGATCGTGGGGTCGGTATACAGGGAGCCGTGCACATGATCATCTTGGATGAGTTCGTCCCATCGAACATTCGGACCCGCCACCGCCGCGGGTGCGATGGGAATCGCGTGGGCGCTTTTACTCAAGGTTATCTCCGTGGTGACAGTACTCACTCGATGGGGCATTCCCCCTCCGCAACGCGGATCGGACTTGTTTCCCGCTCCTTACGATAGAATAATAGTCCGACGAGACGGTCTATGTCAACACGACGATAACCCGACATCGATAACCGATCGACCCGGAAAGGAGTGCATGCTCATGCCTACCGTTACTTTCATCGACCACGACGGCACCACCTACCGTATCGATGCCCCCAGTCAGCGCAGCCTGATGCAGATCGCGGTGGACAACGGCGTCACCGGCATCCTGGGCGATTGCGGCGGCTCCTGCAGTTGCGCCACCTGCCACGGCTACATCGGCGCCGAATGGGGTCCCCTGCTTCCGCGCATTTCAGAGACCGAGGCCTTCATGCTCGAAGGCGTGCCTGAACCGCGACAGACCAGCCGGCTGTGCTGCCAGCTGCGCATGAGCCCCGAGCTCGACGGCATCGTCGTGCATCTTCCAGCCGAGCAGGTCTGAGCTTGCGCGGTCATACCGTGTAAGCCATCAGACATTCCTGCGTCATCGACGCCAGCTGGCGGCCCTGGAGATCGTGCACCACACCAATTGATAGGCCACGGCCTGCGGCCGAAATCGGGCTGGTGCTGTGAACATGCATCCACTGGTCCGCGCGAAAGGGCCGGTGGAGCCAGATCGCATGGTTCAAGCTGGAGACGTACAACTGACGTTCGGCGATGTCTCGCAGATGCAGTCCCAGCGAGCTGAAGTTGAGCCACCAGTCGGAGATGTAGGCAAAGGCAGCCGCGTGGATGCGGGCGTCGTCCGGCAAGGGCTGCATGGCTCGAATCCAGAAGCGAAAACGCCCGCTCATACAGGAAGATGACAATTGCTGCGAAGGGTCAGGAATGCGGAACTCGATGCTGGGCTTGCGGTCTTGAGAGTAACCACCCAGCCGCGTGATGTTCCGGATCAGGGCCGGATCGACCTCCTCAAGCGTGGGGAGGTCTTCGGGACTCTCACCCACGGGCGCTGTACTGGCATCCGCATGGGCAGGTGCATCCAGCGGCAGGGCGCAAGTGACTTGCGCATCCAGCACCGTCCGGCCGTTTCCTTGCGTGGCCCGCACGTGCCTCGAGCTAAAGCGCTTGCCTTCCTGCAACTCCGTCACCCGGAAGTCCACGGGCTCCTGCGGAATGGCTCCCTGCAGAAAGAGGAACTGCATCATCGACGCCTCGCGGCCGATGGGTACGCCCATCTGAGCGGCCATCATGGTCTGTCCCAGCAACTGGCCGCCATATGAGCGGCCATTGAGGTTCGAGTCGCCATGGCGGCTGCGCCAGCGCCCTGCCCCCAAGCCCTCCAGAGACAGCAGTGCGCAGAGGTCGAGTTCATTCCAGATGGGCTGTGACATGGTTCAAACCTCGATTCGGACAAGGCGATGGCCCGCTGTGCGAGGGGTGACGTCAGGTTTGAGTCGCCAGTCGGAACCAAAATCGGCCATAGGATGCGAAGGCATGGCCTCTTCATGCTCGATGGCGCGCAGGCGTGATGCGTAGGCATCGAGGTACAGATGCCGCCGAGCCTCGACGGTGTACTGTATTGAGAAGCACACGAAAGGCTGCAAGACCTGCAGGCCGCTGTAGCCGAAGGTGCCATGCTGCAGATGCCAGTGGATGACGTCCCGCTGATCGAGCAAGCCATCGGGCATCATCATCTCAGGGGAACAACCTGTTGTGAACGCGAGCATAGCCTTGCAGCCCTTGAGCCCACCATTGTCAAAGCGCATTCCTCCAGCGCCGTAAACCGTGCCGTTGACGAACACACGGTCGATCCAGCCCTTCAGAATCGCCGGCACTGAGAACCACCACAGCGGGAACTGCAGGATCAGCAGGTCGCAGGCCATTAGTTTATCGATCTCGGACTGAATGTCAGATGTGAAGGTGCGGCGCTGAGAGGACTGCTTTTGCTCGCGGTCGTACTGCAGCGCGATGGGAAATCGACGTTCCGTGAAATCGCTGGCGGAGGCCACCGGCTCAAAGCCTATGGCGTAAAGATCGGAAACCCTGACTTCGTGCCCACATGCGCTCAGGGTCTCCACCGAGCGCTCCAGCAGGGACCGCCCGAAGGACCGGGGTTCCGGATGGGCATAGACGATCAGGACATTCATGGAAGACATTTCATTGTTGCCCGGAAGGTCGCGGCGCCGTAGCAATTGCGGCCGCCTGGACTTGAGCAGCGCAATCGATCTTCTGCCAGCCTTTATCCGGCGTGCAGGATGACTGAGGCTCGTTCGAAATCGGGAAGAGCGGCAGCGGCTCTGCGCGAGCTGCCTCTCGTCTGCGTGAGCGGGAAGTCGCCTGTGCGTTCCCGTTAACGGCAGTCCCCCGGGGCTCGCCGCGAGCTCACGCCATCGGCCATCTGCTGACGCCGCTTGACGGGCATCTTTGACTTGTCGACACGACCAGGGGTCTTCTGGGGTGGTGCCATCAGTGCGGGGCCGTGCCCGCAGCCGCGATCAACGCATCGGCCCGCGCCTGCGCGCGGCGCACGGGCAGCGGGTGCTTGTAGATGGTCTCGTTGAGATGACGGGAGACGGCTTCGACGTCGGCTTCGCTCCAGTTCAGCTGCGCCTCGCCCTGCCATCGCCACACCAAGGCCTGCAACTGGGTCCAGTCGCCGGCCAGGCGCTTCGCACGCCAGTGCACCTGGGTTGTGTGGCATGCGATGCAATGGGTTTCGTAGAGCAGGCGGCCGCGCCCGGCGTCGGGCTGCGCCGCCGCAACGCTGGCGGCAAGCGCCAGCGGGGCCGCCAGCAGGAGCGGGCCAATGCGAATGAACCCTGTCATTGACCGATGGTAGCTGGCGGCGAAGCCAGCGTCCAATCCTTGTCGGCCAGGCTTCGTCGGGACGTACCTGCCGCACGACGATCGTCAGTCGGTCGCGCTGGTGTCACAGCACGCCGCGAGCTTCTTCGCAGCAGTCGAGGCCGATAACAGCAATGGGTCGACTCGAACGTTGGGCTTATGGCTCCCGGCCAGGTCCGGACGTTCAAGATCCGCGAAAGTCGCAGCGCCAAAGACCGGTCCCAGAGTACAGCGGACGTAGATCGAAATCCGCACCCGGCAACGAAAACGCCGAAGCGGTCCATCGATGACAGCGAGCGCCTGACGGCGTCGAAATCCGGGCGCCCCGGTCTTGTCAAATCACAGGGCCGCGTCCTTCAGTTGATTCAGCGCATAAGTTTTGATCTTGACAGTCGCAGGCTTGGCGGCGACGACGCGCACATGCTTGTTGAACGAGTCTATGCCCGTGCGCTTCTCCTTCGCAGGCAGGTTGATGACTTTGACCTTCAGAAATGCTGGCCGCGTAAACCAGCCCAGCCCATTCTTGTGCAGCGAGGCGAGGATCGTGGCTTGCAGCGACGCCCCGATGGCCCGCACTGCCTTGACCTCCCACTGCAGCCTACTCGGTCAGAGGAGTGACCAGGCTGGTTCATATGTGCGTAGGGGCGGTCATGCTCGACAGTGGAAAGTGATGGCGATAGGTGCGTTTTCGAACGGCGTGTTTGCGCGCCTCCTGGGACGGGCACGCCATCTATGCTGGGTTGCGAGCTTGGCTCACCGCTGCTTGGCCGTTCATATCGCCGGCAATCCCAGGCAGAGATGTGGCGTGAGACGAGTGACGCACGAAATTTGACCGGCTTCTTTCGCCCACTCAGATGCTGAATCCCGCGCATCTCTGCCGGGCCCTCCGCTCTCGGGGCCCGGTGCAGTCACGGCAGTCGAAACGCGCCGCAGCCGTGGCGTGAAGTGCCTGCGGGCGTGATGCGGCTTAAGGTGCACAGCCCCGGCGTCACAGTCACGCGGGTCTCGTCAAGTCCGGCACCAGCCGCGGCGCCGCCCAGGCCGCCAGCAGCGACGCCGCGACTGCCATGGCCACCGCCAGCCACAGCACCGCCAGCGTGCCGGCGAAGTTCCCCAGCACACCGCCAGTCAGCGCGCCGGCCAGCGTGGCCCCCTGGCCGATGCTGCGGATGCCGCCATCCGCGCGCGCCAGCAGCGCCATCGGCACCGCTGTCTGGCGCAGCGTGCGGTCGTGCACGTCATGCACGGTGTGGCCGGCGTCGCCGACAATCTGCTGCGCCGCCAGCCAGGCCAGCGCTGCCAGCCCAGCCCCGCCAAGGACGCCGGCCAGCGGCACGCAGGCCGCGCCCACGGCCATCAGCGCCAGGCCGAGCGCCATCGTGCGGCCCGGCCCCAGCCGCCGACCCAGCCGCGGCGCCAGACTGCCGCCCGTCACCGCACCCAGCCCCCCGAGCGCAAAAACCAGGCCGAGCTCGCCGGTGCCCAGACCCAGGTCGCGGGTGACGTAGATCATCAGGCTCGTTCCCGTCAGCGCCATGCCGAAAGCCAGCAGGCCCTCGATACCGGCCAGCGCACGCAGCGCGGGCACGGCGGCCACGGTGCGCAGGCCGGCCATGGCCTCGTCGCGCAAGGCCTGCCAGTGGCGGCGCAACGTGGCGCTGAGCGTGGCGTGGCGCGTGGCGTTGCGCGTGGCGTTACCCGCGACCGGAACCGCAAGCGCCGCGGG
>Ga0105046_10006077_pt1 | contig 19054 bp, 15 predicted proteins | sample MAT03_FD_78385 | JGI IMG/M metagenome (GOLD analysis project Ga0105046, IMG submission 78385) | Freshwater microbial communities from Lake Fryxell liftoff mats and glacier meltwater in Antarctica - MAT-03 (megahit assembly) | ecosystem: Environmental > Aquatic > Freshwater > Ice > Liftoff... | reverse complement strand
ATTGGTACCGGTTACGGGTCAGCCACTTCCGTTGGTTTCAATGGGAGGAACATCCCTCCTTTTTACAGGAATTTCATTTGGTATTATTCTCAGCGTAAGCAGAGGGGAAATCTCCGGTTCACTTTCAGTGACCAAAACTAAAAATCGTGTTCCACCTAAAGGAAATGTACTCCGTGAAAAACAAGTCGCTTAGAGTCATGATCGGAGGTGGAGGCACGGGAGGTCATATTTTCCCTGCTTTGGCCATTGCGAATGAAATTCGCCACCGAAAGCCCGATTCGGAAATTCTCTTTGTTGGGGCAAAAGGCCGCATGGAAATGACCCGGGTTCCGGAAGAGGGATACGAAATAGTAGGATTGCCGATTGCAGGGCTTCAAAGGAAATTTACATTCGATAATCTTATGTTGCCTTTTAAGGTTTTCAACAGCTTGCAAAAGGCGATATCTCTGGTAAGAGAATTCAAACCGGATGTGGTTGTTGGTGTAGGTGGATACGCCTCTGCTCCGCTTTTGTTGGCATCCCGAGTTTTAGGAATTCCTTATCTGATTCAGGAGCAAAATTCATTTGCCGGCCTTACAAATAAATTGTTGGCCAGAAAGGCAAAATCGATTTGTGTGGCCTTCCCGGATATGAACCGGTATTTTCCTGCAAAGAAAATCAGGATGACAGGAAATCCGGTTCGGAAGGATCTTCTGGATTTGAATATAAGCCAGTATGAGGCATTGGCCCATTTCGGTCTGCAACCGGGAGCCTCTACGATTTTAGTGATTGGAGGAAGTTTGGGTGCCCGGACAATCAATGAGTCGGTTGCGAAGTCATTGGAAGATTGGGCTTCCAAAGGATATCAACTGATATGGCAAACCGGGGTGTCTTACGCTGATAAAGCGAAAGCCGAATTGGCTGGTTTCCGCAATAGTGGTGGCATGATTACTATGCCGTTTATTAAGGAAATGAATTTTGCCTATGCCGCAGCAGATGTGGTGGTCAGCAGAGCAGGAGCTTTAAGTCTTGCTGAAATCTGCATTACCGGTAAAGCCAGTATTCTCATTCCAAGTCCGAATGTAGCTGAAGATCATCAGACAAAGAATGCCATGACGCTGGTCAATCAAAATGCAGCACTTACCATTTCAGACAAAGATGCCCGAACGAAACTTTCAGCAGCCACCGAAGGACTTCTAAACAACCCGGCTCAAATTGAGCTGATGGGAATGGCAGCACACGCATTTGCCAGACCCGATGCCACTAAATCAATTGTTAATCACGTTTTAGAAATAGCCAAAAGATGAACCAAAGCCATCCAAGCGAATTAAGCCAATACAAATATGTCTACTTCCTGGGCATTGGCGGCATTGGCATGAGCGCACTTGCCAGATGGTTCAGGCAAAATCAGTTTGAAGTTGCAGGCTACGATAAAACACCCGGATCAATAACCGATCAACTTTCTTCTGAAGGAATAGAAATTCATTTCGAAGACAGCATTGATCTGATTCCAGCGTATATTAAAGAGAATCAGCATGACTCACTGGTTATACTAACACCTGCCATTCCAAAGGACCATGCGGAATGGAAATATTTTGTGGATGCAGGTTACACCATACTCAAACGCAGCCAGGTTTTGGGATCGATTTCCAGTAATCATTTTACAGTTGCTGTGGCCGGAACTCATGGAAAAACTACGACTACTTCCATGATTGCTTATCTTTTGAAAGAATCCGGTTTGGGCTGTACGGCTTTTCTGGGAGGTATTACAGCCAACTATGGAACAAATTTTCTGCTTAGCGACAAACCATTGGAAGAAACCATTATGGTGGTAGAAGCCGACGAGTTTGATCGTTCATTTCTAACGCTGCATCCTTCTGTTGCAGTATTAACAAGTACAGATGCCGATCATCTTGATATTTATGGAGATGATGAAACGATGAAAACAGCCTATGGTGAATTTGTCAGGCAAATTAAAAGGGATGGGAAATTATACCTTAATAAAAACATTCATACTCAATTCGAAACAAGGAGCAGCGTCCACACCAAACGATATGGGTTGGACGATTCTCAGGTTTTTGCCACCAACATTAGTCCAAATGGGTTTGGGTTTGATTTCGAGGTGCGTGAGAATCTGGGTAGCTATGGTGAATTCCATCTTTCTATGCCCGGTTTTCACAATGTTGAAAATGCTTTGGCTGCACTCATGGTTTGCCATGGCCTTGGAATATCCTGGGATCGTTTAAGAGAAATTCTTCCTGGTTTCAAAGGAGTAAGGCGACGTTTTGAGAAAATATACGAGGATAATTCGGTCATCCTGATCGATGATTATGCCCATCATCCTTCAGAAATAAGGGCTGCATTGGGTTCCCTAAAAGCCCTGTACCCGGATAAAAAGTTGGGCGTTGTGTTTCAACCGCATCTCTTCTCCAGAACCCGTGATTTTGCTCTTGAATTCAGTCATTCTCTCAATCAGGCAGACAGGCTTTGGTTGTTGGATATTTATCCTGCCAGAGAGCTTCCGATTTCAGGTGTAAGTTCAAAACTTATTTTTGACCGCATCGACATTTCTGAAAAGCAACTCATCTCAAAAGAGGCATTAATTGACTCCGTCATAGTTTCTGATTGTCAGGTTATTGCCCTTCTAGGAGCGGGTGATATTGATCGGATGGTTCAGCCACTTGCCCAGGCTTTCATTTCACGTTCTATTAAACAGGTTATTTCATGAAAAAGACCCTGGAACAGATAACTGCATTTAGCCTGAGTAAAGGGGGTAGCCTCCTTAAATCAACAGCCATAGCTGTTGTGGTTCTGGCACTTTGGAGTTTTGCCAGTAAGCGCCAAAAATCGAAAGTGGTCAATCACATAGATATTGTGATTGAGAATGAAGTTGAGAACCACTTTGTCGATGTAGAGGAAATAGAAAATGCTATATCCAAGGGCAAAAATAATATGGTTTATATGCGGTGGTTTGATAGCGTTTCTCTGTATAAACTGGAGCGGAAAATTGAAAAAATTGATTTTGTGAAGAAGGCTCAGGTATCGCATGATCTGGCTGGGAATCTTAAGGTTCAGGTGTTTTTAGTAAAACCCATTGCCCGGCTCATGTCAGGAGGTTCTGATCTGGATCGTTATATCGGATCAGAAGGTGAAATACTTCCCACTTCAGAAAAGTATGCATCTAAAGTAATTACGATAGATGGTCCGGGTTCCCGAAAAATGGCATATTCCGGATTTCAGACCGACAGTACCTCTAAAATGGTTTTGGGCCTGATTAACTATGTAAACAGCAATCCTTTTTGGAAAGCGCAGCTCAACCACATGTACCTGAATGAAAAATCGGAAGTCACCTTTTATCCTCAGGTTGGAGGCCAGGAAATTGAATTCGGACCTGCAGAAGACGTTGTAGCCAAATTTGAAAAGCTCACTGCCTTTTACCAGAAAATTGTTCCCGCCAAGGGATGGAATACCTACCGGAAGGTAAGTGTTAAGTATAAAAACCAGATAGTTTGCCAAAAAACCTCATAGTGTTAAGCATATGGACAAAGACAAAATCGTAGCCGCACTCGATATCGGCACCACAAAAATCTGCGCCATCGTTGGCCGGATGAACCAGCATGGACGGCTGGAAATCCTGGGCATGGGAAAGTGCCAATCAGAAGGAGTCACACGTGGGCTCATCACCAACATTGAAAAAACCACACATGGGATTGTGAAAGCGATTGAGGACGCTGAAGCACAATCGGGTGTGGATATTAAAGTGGTGAATGTCGGTATTGCGGGTCAGTACATCAAAAGTTCTACACACAAAGGCAGTATCATGAGGGATAATCCGCAGGATATGATATCTGTAGAAGATGTGGAGCGTCTCACAAACGACATGTACAAACTGGTAATGCCACCCGGTGTGCAGATAATCCATGTGATGCCGCAGGACTATATTGTAGATAATGAAAGTGAGGTGAAAGACCCGGTTGGTATGGTTGGCTCCAGGCTGGAAGCAGATTTCCATGTGATTGCTGCCCGAACCGATGCGGTAAGTAACATCATTCGTTCTGTCCATAAAGCGAATCTGGAAATTGAAAACATCGTGCTTGAGCCCATCGCCAGTTCAATGGCTGTTTTGATGCCGGAGGAAAAAGAAGCAGGTGTTGTTTTGGTCGACATTGGTGGAGGTACTACCGATATTGCCATGTTCTATGAGGGAATTATACGCCATACAGCCGTCATTCCTTTCGGTGGATCCATTGTAACCAACGACATCAAAACAGGGTGCATGTTGCTTCCTCAGGATGCCGAGAAGCTGAAAATCAAGTTTGGCTATGCTATGGCCGCACAGGCTCAGAATAACCAGATAGTATCCATACCTGGTTTGAAAAATCGCCCTCCAAAGGAAATTTCAGTAAAAAATCTTGCCTTCATTATTGAAGCAAGGATGGAAGAAATTATCGACATCGTATTTTCTGAAATTGTGTCATCCCGATTTATTGATAAGATGAGCCAGGGAGTGGTTTTAACCGGTGGAGGTGCACAATTGAATGCACTGAAAGATCTGTTTGAAATGCGAACCGGATTGGAATGCCGCTTAGGTTATCCAACCGAACACTTAGGCAAAAGCAAATTGGAGGCCATGAAAAATCCAATGTTCTCCACCGCAATCGGCCTCGTGATGGCGGGTTTCAAAAGTGTGGACGATCGTGAAAACCATTACAATGTGGTGAGGCATAATGTGATCAAACCACCTCCTGTATTTGGACGTCAGGAAGCACCTAAGGAGGTAAAGACGCATGCTGCCGACCTGATTTCCAACCTGTTCAAAAAGACAAAGGAGTTTTTGTACGACGACATTAAATCAAACGACTATTAATCAATTTTATACAAAAGATCAGAGAGATTATCATCTCACCCCAACCAATCAATTCAATACTATGGAAGAGAGAGCATATCAATTCGACTTAACCGTGCAGCCAAGATCCATCATTAAGGTGGTAGGTGTTGGAGGCGGTGGCAGCAACGCTGTCAACTTTATGTTTAATCAGGGATTCCGTGACGTGGAATTTGTGGTTTGCAACACCGATTCTCAGGCTTTGAAAATCAGTCCTGTGCCAAGCAGAATTCAACTTGGCGGAACGTTATTGGGCGGACTAGGTGCTGGTGCCATTCCCGAAAACGGAAGAGAAGCGGCAAACCTTAGTGAAGATGCCATTCGCGAAATGCTGAATGACGGAACTAAAATGGTCTTTATCACCGCAGGAATGGGAGGCGGAACCGGTACAGGTGCTGCTCCGGTTATTGCCAAAGTGGCCAAAGAACTTGGAATCCTTACAATCGGAATTGTAACAAAACCGTTTCGTTTTGAAGGGCCAAGAAAAAACGCTGCTGCAGAAAGGGGAATTGCCGAAATGCGCCAATACTGCGATACCGTAATTGAAATCCTAAACGATAAAATTCGGGAGCTTTTTGGAAATATGCCTATGAATCAGGCATTTGCCCAGGCAGATCATGTACTTTCCACTTCAGCTAAAAGTTTATCTGAAATCATCACTGTACCTGGAATTATCAATGTTGATTTCAAGGATATTGAAACAACCATGAAAGATTCCGGAACAGCTGTAATGGGTTCGGCAATTGCCAAAGGAGAGAACCGGGCTATTAAAGCGGTTCAGGAAGCTATTTCTTCTCCTCTTCTCAATAACAATGAAATTGAAGGTGCTACGAAAGTTCTTCTTGCAATCACTTACGGCCATGCTCCGGAGTTGACCATGGATGAGTTTTATGAGATCACCGACTTTATCATGCAAAGAACCGGTGAGCGTGCAGATGTTATTTTCGGTACAACGATGGATCCCGATCTGGGAGAATCCATACAGGTAACCGTGATTGCAACCGGTTTCGAAAAAGAGGTTGATTATTTTAAACCAAGCGGATCTAAAGTTGAAGTGCTTACCCAACGCCCAGGTGTTGCTGATACCCATTTTGGAAATGTTCCTGAAAACAAACCTCAGCATGAAACTCCGGTTTATGGTATGCCTCCTGTACAACAGCCGGTTCAGCCTGTTTATTACCAACCACAACCGATTACGGTAACAGCTCAGGTTCCTCAGCCAATGCAACCTCCTGCAAATCCAAATCCATATTACAGTAACCAGCCTCAGAATCCTGAGCAGGAAGCTCGTCCAATGGAAATTCCAAAACAGGAGCCACCAAGAGAAACGTATCAATATGTGGATATCAATGGAAACTTCCAGTTGATGTACCAATCGCCTGATAATGTAGATCGTCCCCTGGACAAAGTGGATGAACTGGTCTCAAACCGGCCTGGTTTTGCCAGACAAATATCCAGATCGGAAGCACTTCGTAACCTGAGTGCAAATGCCGGGCCCCGTCCAAATTACGATGATCCCGATTTTCTGAAGCAAAATGAGCAACCCGCATATCTGAGGAAAAATCCAAATCTGGAAGGAAGCGCTGCTCCATCTGCGGAAGCAATGTCCAGGTATACAATGAATGAAAACAATGAAATTCTTGATAATAACCGTTTTCTACATAACAATGTAGACTAAGGTTAGCAAGTAGATTTAGGTTTTTTAGTCCATAGTTTCAATTTATAGAAAGCTGCAGGGCCTTGTCCTGTAGCTTTTTTTATGGCTTTCATTCTGATTTATCTTGTTTATTCCACTGTCAGCGAGAGTAATACTTCAAATGGCTTTCACTCCAATAATTTCGAAAAAGCCCGTAATCTATTTTAACCCTCTTGTTCGTAGAATTAGCGAAGCTTTCTACAAACTGAGTATAAAAAGCAGGAATTTCATCCCTGTAGGTTTGTATTCAGTCGAATCCTCTTGTTCGTAGAATTAGTGAAGCGTTCTACAAATTGAGTATAAAAAGCAGGAATTTCATCCCAGTAGGTTTATATTCAGTCCAATTACAATATGAATTGAAAGGACAATTAAATTGCAATTTGTTTTTAAATTCAGAATTATGTTCAGATCTGGTTGCCAAATCCGGGATCAGGAAGGTATTTATTTCATTACCTGCACTGATATCCAATGGGCAGATATTTTTTCAAGACCACTTTTTGCTGATATAGTAATCGAAAGTCTGAATTTCTGTATTCATGAAAAAGGTCTTATTGTTCATGCATGGGTTATACTTTCAAACCATATTCATCCAATTGTGAGCGCTAAAATTGGCAATTCACTCTCAGATATTCTCAGGGATTTCAAGAAATTTACAGATGGAAAAATTATTAAAACACGTAGTTCTTCTACTGGGGAATCAAGAAAAAACTGGCTATTATGGCTTTTTAATAATGCAGGAAGCGAAAATTCAAGAAATGAAAAATTGCAGTTTTGGATTCAGGACAATCATCCTATTGAACTAAATAATGAAGGAAAAAAAAGCAGAAAATTAATTATCTGCATTTGAATCCCTTTCGAGCTGGTTTAGTGTGGGAGCCTTGGAAATACAGCTACTCATCTGCATGCGACTATATGAATAACCAAAAAGGGCAAATTGACATTTCTTTTATTTTGATTTTGGCATTGGCCTTCCGGGACACTTACCAAGCCAAAGGCATGGGAGACTCTTCTTTTTACAGTAAGTTCGTAGTGATCCTTCGGAACACTACGATCAAGTAGCTTTACACATCTCAGAATGAAAAACAGTTGTTTCTGCGTGAATGCGCTGAACTATCGTTCTTATTCGTGCAAACCCAGGCGGAGAGGCAAGCCACGCCCCTCTTTAATATAGCCCGGAACAAAAACAGGTGAGCAGTCCAGTAACTAAGCCTTTCTAAATTTGTGACTTGGTCACTGATACGCAAAACTAATATTTTGAAAGTTCGGGTTGAACTTCATCAATCCAGGCAAAAATTCCTCCTTTAAGATTGTATAGGTTGGTCAAGCCTAAGGTCTCTTCCAACTCACGAATCGCTTTAGCACTTCTGCCTCCAAGTTTGCAATGAATCACAACTTTGCCTTCCCGGTCGATCTGGTCAGCGTTTTCGAGAACGGAAGCAAGAGGTATCAATACAGCTCCAATGTTGACAGCCTCGTATTCGTTGGGTTCCCGCACATCAATAATCTGAATTTTTTCACCTTTTACCTGCCAATTGTATAATTGGGAAGGAGTGATTTCTTTAATTTTTGCCTCAACTGCTTTTACACCACAGAATTGTTCGTAATCAATTAATTTGGTGATGGTTGGATTTTCTCCGCTGAGTGGATTTTCGGCTCTTTTTTTAATATTAAAAACACGGGTTTGGAAACTTAATGCATCAAAAGTAAAAAACCGTCCGCTCAAAGGTTCGCCAACTCCCGTAATTACTTTAATTACTTCACTGGCCTGCAGACTTCCTATGATTCCCGGCAATACCCCCAGAACTCCTCCTTCAGCGCAACTTGGAACCAGGCCTGAAGGTGGTGGAGACGGATATAGATCCCTGTAATTTGGTCCTGTTTCTCCGTTTGCATTCGTGTAATTGAACACCGAAACCTGTCCTTCAAATTGGAAGATCGAAGCATATACATTTGGTTTTCCTGCCAGATAACAAGCATCGTTTACCAGGTAACGGGTTGGGAAATTATCCGTGCCATCAGCCACAACATCATATTGAGAAATGAGCTCAAGAGCGTTGGCAGATGTGAGTTGGGTGTTATAGATTTCTATGTTAATGTGGGGATTCAAAGATTGGAGTCGCCGTTTTGCTGCTTCCACTTTTGGTTTTCCCACTTCTTCTACACCGAAAAGAATTTGCCTCTGAAGATTGCTGTCCTCCACAACATCAAAATCTACAATGCCCAAAGTGCCTACTCCGGCAGCTGCCAGATAAAGTAAAACCGGTGACCCCAAACCACCCGATCCCACAACAAGAACACGGGCATTTTTAAGTTTTGTTTGTGCCTCTAGGCCAAATTCAGGAATTATAATGTGGCGGTTGTAGCGGGCCAATTCTTCTTTTGAAAAGAGGGGTTCTTCTCTTCCTCCGGCAATGGCAGGAACAATGGAAATAATTGTATTTGAATCCACTTTAGTTAATTCATTTTCCAGATCCCTGATGTCGTTATCGCCAACAAAAATGTTGATAAAATCCCGCACTTTCCCTTGGTTGTCCAGAAGATGCTTTCGGATGTCCGGAAAATCATTTGCCAGATTTTCAAGACTTTGAGCGACGGTTTCTGAGTTTACTTCTACCTTAATCTGGTTTGAAGTGAATTTTCGTAAAGGCGTTGGAACAATGATGATTGCCATAAAATTGAAATATTAGAAGTGATTGTGAAATTTTAACTGATTGATTCGTGTAGTTGCTGAGAGTGAAGGAGTTTTTCTTCTTCAAATTTTTCTTCCTCATTCAGAAGCCAGGATCGGATATGAGGATCACCCTCTTCCGGCAATGAAACGATGAGATAAGAAAAAAAAGGCTGAGCGGCCCGGCGGTCATATTCTGAGGGAATTGCAGGTGCATTTGGATGGGAGTGATAGATGCCCAGAAGTTGGACATGGTTTTCATCTGCATATCTTTCTGCCTTCAAATAATCGACAGGTGAAATTTGAAACAACTTTCTTTGGTCTCCTTCCTGTGCATTTTTAACCGGATAGAAATCATAAATGAACCGGATGCTATCACGGTCTTCACCAAATAAAAATCCACAACCTTCATTTGGATAGGCGGAATGGGCATCGGAAAGAATTCGTTTTTCAATGGTTGGTTCGAGTTGCATCATTTTCTTTTATGTATTAAATGGTTAATAATTTCCTGGTATTTATCGGCATTATCCGGAAGGACAGTGACGATGGTGCCGGAATCCAAAGTCTCGCTTATCTTAATGGAAATCAGCAAATTGGCTGCTGAAGATGGACTTAACCAAAGCCCTTCATATTTGTAGGCCTTTAAAATAAAATCGTATACTTCTGCTGTATCGACTTCAATAAATGATGTAGCAAGGCTGGTATCATAGAACGCCGGAACTTTCGCAGTTTCAAGATGTTTCCATCCTTCCAGTCCATGCATCGGACTGTTTGGTTGAAGCGCAATTCTCTCAACATTGGGATTGAATTCTCTTATTCTACGGCTGGTTCCGGTAAATGTGCCTGTGGTGCCAAGACCTGCTACAAAATGAGTTATTTCGGGTACTTCTTTTATAATTTCTCTTGCTGTGCCGAAGTAATGTGCCTCCCAATTTGCTTTATTGGAATATTGATCGGCATAAAAGTATTTTTCAGGAGATACCGTTTTTAGTTGAAGGGCTTTTTCCTGTGCCCCATCCGTTCCTTCAAAGCGGGAAGTGAGTGTCAATTTAGCTCCTGAGGACAGCAGAATTTCTTTTCGTACCTCACTGGCATTTTCTGGTAAACACAATTCAACGGAAAGTCCAAGTCGCTTAGCAATTGCAGCGTATGCAATCCCCGTATTTCCACTGGTTGCATCTAACAATACATTTGCTTTGGTAAGTTGACCACTGTTTATAGCACTTCGGATAATCGAAAAGGCAGCTCTTGCTTTGACGCTACCGGAAAGTTGACGCCATTCCATTTTCGCCAATACCCTCACCTTTGGATTTTTCAACAGATTTCTGACTTCATAAAGTGGGGTATTCCCGATTTCATTCGACAATTGTCCAACCTTTCTGATTAGATCCGGATCAATTTCTGCTTCCCGATATGTTAAAATGCTTACGCTCATTATTCGGTTTATTTTCAATGAATTACAAAAAAAAACTCCACCTTTTCAGGATGGAGTTTATGATCGTTACTATGTTTTGCACAATCAAATAGGCACTCCAACAACCCTTTTCGGGATGTGGCAGCAACAACAAAGAGTTTGATTGAAATTCATATTATTTTCTTAGCAAGCTGCAAAGTAAATCGCAAAAATTAAATCTACCAAATTAATAGGGTAAATTTTCGGTTTTGCTTTATATCAAATGTAATGCTGCCAAATTATTGCTCCGCTAAACCGCACTAAATGAAATTGATTTCAAGAGTCTACCGTTTGAGATATTTGGTGAGATCGATTTAATATGGTATAATTCAGGGCAAAATAGTACATGTTAATACGTTATAATCTGATTAGAACTTCGCTTCTCTGCAAATAACGGGAGCTGTTTGCTTACTTTTGAATCTCTTTCCAAAGATGCACTACCTGTTTGTTTTCGTTTTTGTTTTCTCCAACCTGCTTAACTATTCAAGTCTGTGTGGAGCGATCAATGGAATTCAAAATTTCGGGTATGTTTTATCTGAAGCGAAAAAAGGCCATCCTGCTTTACTCGAAGTTTTCTTTCTGGAGGAAGAAATCGAAGACAGTGAGGTCGGAGAAAGTAAGTCAGCTCTTTCAAACGGAGATTTAACCACAAGTCAGTCTCTTGTTCACAAGGCAATTTACTGTCTGTTCACAGGAATCAACATTCTGATTGAAGGTAGGAATTTGGAATTCCAACCCCTCTATTTGTGGTTTCAGAATTTTAGAATTTGATTTCTACGTTTGATCACCTGCTGTAAATCACTGAAAAAGTCAGGTTGATTTACCCATTATTTACAAAAGCTTCATTGCTTTCTGCAATAAGCAAAATCATTTACTTCTTCATTAAATTCATGAATAATATACAAAAAACCTTGCCTCAGGATGGATTGGCAGGACTAAAAGAAAATTTTACATCAGATGCTTTGTCAGGATTTGTAGTATTTCTTTTGGCACTTCCATTGAGTCTTGGAATTGCGAAGGCTTCCGATTTTCCACCCCTGATGGGCTTGGTTACAGCGATCATCGGCGGATTGGTAGTAAGTTTTTTTTCAGGATCCCGGTTAACAATCAAAGGCCCCGCAGCTGGCTTAATTGTGATTGTTGTAAGTGCTGTAGCAGATTTTGGCGGTGGTGATTCGGGATGGAGGCTTGCTCTGGGTGCCATGGTGGTGGCAGGTATGGTGCAAATCTGTTTCGGCATATTGAAGTGGGGCCGATTGGTAGACTTCTTCCCTTTATCGGCTGTGCACGGTATGCTGGCGGCTATCGGGATCATAATTATATTAAAACAAATTCCGGTTCTTCTGGATGTCGATCCGGTTTTAACGAAAGGGAAATCGGTTTTCGGACTCATATCAAGCATCCCATTATTCTTTAAAAACCTGGACCCCAAAGCAACATTGGTTGGTGTGATAAGTCTTTGGATTATGATGGAATGGAACAATACGAAAATAGCGTTTCTTCGGAAAATCCCTGCACCTCTCGTGGTTTTGTTGATCGCAATACCCGCTGAACTTTTGCTTAATTTCCAAACAACAGAACCCAAATATGCCTTGGTCCATATTGGCAATCTGGTTGATAACCTGAAGATTAACGTGGATTTTTCTGGTGTAACTCAAACCGGCGTATTCCTTAAATATGTGGTCATGTTTGCCTTGGTCGGATCTCTGGAATCCTTGCTTACAGTGAAGGCGATTGATTTGATGGATCCTTTCAAACGTAAGTCGAATGCAAATAAAGATCTGATTGCCATTGGTATCGGGAACACCATAACAGCCATTCTTGGAGGACTTCCGATGATCTCTGAAGTTGCCCGGAGTTCAGCCAATGTGAATAACGGGGCCAAAACTCGTTGGGCAAATTTCTTCCATGGATTTTTTCTCCTTGCTTTCCTTCTGCTTGCAGCCAGTTTGATCGAATTAATACCAAATACTGCGTTGGCAGCAATGCTAATTTCTGTCGGAATCAAACTGGCACATCCAAAAGAATTCATCCATATTTTTCAGATTGGTAAGGAGCAACTGGCCGTGTTTTTAGTCACTATCTTTTTTACACTGTTTGAAGATCTCCTTGTAGGAATAGCAGCGGGAATTGTTTTGAAAATTATTTTTCATCTTTACCATGGTGCTTCTCTCCGTTCGTTGTTTTCAGCACAGGCAAGTGTATCCTTTAATGGCAAGGATTATTTGCTTGAAGTGGAAAAGTCGGCCATTTTCACAAACTTTCTTGGAATAAAAAGTAGGTTGGAAGCAATTCCGCAAGGAATGAATGTCACTCTGGACTTTACCAAAACAACACTTGTAGACCATAATGTGCTTGAAAGTGTTTATCAATTTAAGGAAGAATACAGGAATGCTGGTGGAACTATCAAGATGATAGGACTTGAGAACCATATTCCCCTTTCGGACCATAAAACGGCCACCCGTGTGAACAGCAAGGTTTGAAATGAATAGCTGTAAAATTAATTCCTGATTCTTAAATTGTATTAGTAAGATATTATAAGTCAGATTGTTAAATTTAAAATCAGATTATTAGTAAACTATAATGGAATAAAATGAATGCTTGAACTATTTGACGAACATAAATTATTGCATGACCTGAAGCATTTTCTTCCGGCTCAGGCTCCATTGAAGGATTTTATCCATCATAATTCTCTGCATGCTTTCCAGTCTGAGTCGTTTTTCGAAGCGTTGAAAGATGCCGCAGATACATTTGGATACCGGACGTATTTAAGTCTCGAAGAGTATAGAAATCTGTACAAAACCGGTCGGATTCACAGTGGGGTTACCAGGCAGGTGATAGGCGATAATCAGGAACTATTGGAGGTGGATTTCTGGCTCAACAAAATGTTGAACACAGAATACGATGAGAACGTGGAACCTAAAATCGGAGCTTTAAGAGGATTCTGGAAGTCAAAGTTTAATATGGATTTGGAGTCTTTTATCCAACCTATTCTTTTTAGAATCTTATGCAGTTATTTAGATCAGGGGATTTCCATTTGGGAATTCCCAAGTGAAGACAAAGGCTTTCTGGCATCCATTCGTGAGATGGATCGCAACAGTTTCTCTAGTTTTTTTAAATCAGGAATTGCTAAACGCCTCCTTCAGGACGAGAACCTAAGCATCGAAAACCTTCTTGACTTATTAGTCGGTGATCCTACCTTATACGAGCAATATGTATTCGATCAACAATTTGCCCATCAAGGTTGGTCCGGAATGGTATCTGTGGTCGAGGATATGCCGCAAACTTTATTGATACCTAAAAAGATTGAGCTTCGGGAGGTGATCATTTTTGAATTGTTACTTGAACTGGATACGCTGGAATCCCGCCTGAAAGGCAAATGGAAGCCGTTGAATGAAATAGTAAATGAACGTCCCAAAGCTCTCTTTGAAAAACGGAGTATCACCGAATTAGATACTGTACTTTCATTATGGCAGCAAGCGTTTGAGTGGAGTTTTTATGATCAGGTTCTGGCTGGAATTCAATTGAAAAAAGGAAATAAAATTGAAATACCTCAAAAATCTTTTCAGGCTGTTTTCTGCATAGATGACCGTGAATGCTCTATTCGGCGCTATCTGGAACGATTTGATCCTTTGGTTGAGACGTATGGCACTCCCGGGTTTTTTGGGGTTGAGTTTTATTTTCAACCACAAGGGGGAAAGTTCTATACTAAGGTTTGTCCGGCCCCTGTTAATCCAAAATTTCTAATCAAAGAGGTAGGCGTTCGTAATAAGCTTCAAACCGACTTTACATTTTCGAAAAGCTCACATAATTTCATATTTGGCTGGTTCATTTCACAGACGATTGGATTCTGGTCTGCACTGAAATTGTTCTATAACATATTTAAACCAACCATGGGGCCAGCCACCGCTTCATCTTTGAAGCATATGGACCCGTATTCCACTCTGACTATTGAGAATAAAAATCCCGGACACTTAGAAAATGGACTACAGATTGGTTTCTCATTGAGCGAAATGACCATGAGGGTTGAAAATGTGCTGAAGAGCATTGGGATGGTTAAAGATTTTGCGCCCATTGTATACATTGTAGGACATGGAGCCAGCAGTGTGAACAATCCTCATTATGCAGCCTATGATTGCGGAGCTTGTTCGGGTAGGGCAGGATCTGTAAACGCCCGGGTTTTCAGCTATATGGCCAATCATTCTGTGGTAAGGGAAATGTTAAAGGAACAGGGAATTGTAATTCCGGTCGATACCCAGTTTGTTGGGGCAATCCGGGATACCACACGAGATGAAATTGTGTTTTTTGATCTCGAATCCTTGTATCCGGAAAATCAGGAGCGACACAAGGAAAATGAAGTGATATTTATGAAAGCTTTGGATTACAATGCGAAAGAGAGGTCAAGAAGATTTGATTCAATTAATTCCAAGCTTTCACCTCAACAAATCCATGACAAAATTCTCACGCGTTCTGTTTCTTTGTTTGAACCAAGACCAGAGTTAAACCACGCCACCAATGCCATGTGTATTGTAGGTAGGAGGGAACTTTCAAAAGGGCTTTTCCTCGACAGAAGATCTTTCCTCAATTCCTATGATTACAGAATAGATCCTTATGGCAAATATTTATTGAATATCCTCAATGCGGCAGCTCCGGTTTGTGGAGGAATTAATCTGGAATACTATTTTTCGCGTGTTGATAACCAGAAACTGGGAGCAGGAACCAAACTTCCACATAATGTGATGGGCTTATTTGGAGTGGCCAATGGAATTGATGGCGATCTTCGTCCCGGACTTCCAAGCCAGATGATTGAAGTGCATGATCCGGTGAGGCTGCTTATGGTGGTTGAACATTTTCCACAGATCGTATTTGAGACCATTCAACAAAACCCGGCAACTTTTGAATGGTTCTTAAACGAATGGGTTGTTTTGGTAGTGGTTGATCCTGAAACCAAAGAACTTTTCAGATACCACAACCGGGAATTCAAACCATATAATCTGGTGAATAAAACACTTCCCCATGTTTCGAACATGGATAAACTTGTAGAGTCGCACGAAGAAAACTTCCCCGTGTTTATTTTGGACTAAATGCTAAACTATCGTCAGCAAACAAACCTTTGATTTAAATCGGCATGAACAATATTCTCCACTTCTTTATTTTTATACCGATTGCGGGCTTCCTGCTCAGCCTACTTGTGGGTTACAAAAAAGAACGGGCACTTTCATGGGTAGCCACACTTACTTTAGGCACCCAAATGCTGTTTGGTATTCCATTTGTGGTGTTCTGGCTTTTAAGTAACCATCCCAATCTCAATCTGGCTGATATCGTTTTATACGAAAACAACGAGTACCAATTCCTCGTTGATTTTTACTTCGATAAGATCACAGCAACCTATTTTCTGGTTGGCTCATTATTAAGCTTTCTGGTGATTTTGTATAGCCGTTACTACATGCATCGAGAAACTGGCTACAAGAGGTTTTTTAATACGATCCTCTTTTTCTATGTCGGTTACACGATTACCATTTTTTCAGGAAATTTTGAAACGCTTTTTATTGGTTGGGAGATTCTTGGGATTTCATCCTTTTTGCTCATAGCTTTTTATAGAGAAAGATTCCTTCCTGTAAAAAATGCCATAAAGGTATTTTCTATTTACAGGCTGGGAGACATTGGGCTACTTCTTGCAATGTGGATGAGCCACCATTTATGGATGGAGAATATTTCATTCGCCAAGTTGAACAATTTCGTTTTGGTTAGCTTCCATTTGGCTTCACACAGTAAAGTTGGTTTTTTTATATCCGTAATGATTCTCATTGCGGCTGCAGCTAAATCGGCTCAATTGCCATTTTCTTCCTGGTTGCCCAGAGCAATGGAAGGACCAACGCCGTCAAGTGCCATTTTCTACGGATCACTTTCTGTGCACATGGGTGTGTTTCTTTTACTTCGTACCTATACGTTTTGGGAACACCAGCTCGTGGTGAGAATAATGATCGGGTTGGTCGGGTTCACAACCACGATCATTGCAACTGGTATTTCCAGAGTGCAGTCTTCGATTAAGAGCCAGGTTGCCTACTCGTCCATTGCACAGATCGGGATCATCTTTATTGAAGTGGCTCTGGGATTTGAAAAACTTGCTCTATACCATTTTGCAGGAAATGCCTTCCTAAGAACCTATCAGTTACTGGTTTCGCCTTCGGTTGTGAGTTATCTTATCAGAGAACAGTTTTATACGTATTCTCCTCATATTAAAAGTATTGAAGCAAGCTTGCCACCAAAAATCAGAAATACGCTCTATATTCTTTGCCTTAAGGAGTGGAATCTGGATTCCTTTATGTACGAAACTATCTGGAATCCGATTAAGCGATTTGCCCGTGCTTTATCGTTTCTTAATGAGAAAAACGTGTACTACTTCTTTATTCCAACCTTTCTTATTGGCTTGTACGGCTTGTATAATAAGGATACCATACCTGAGGGAATAAGGGCCTATTTGCCAGTGTCCTATGCATTTGTTGGTTTGGTGATGGTGATGAAATCCTTTTCAGAACGGAAGAATATTCTTTATACCTGGATTCTGATCATTATGAGTAATTTCTGGATTTCACTGGCTCTGGGATTTAATGATGATTTTGAATTCTCTCAGATATATATATATCTGAGCGGGATAATTGTGTGTGGAGGACTTGGCTATTGGATTCTTTGGCGTATCCGTAAAATTGAACCCGACATTGATCTGTCGAGATTTCATGGCCATGTGTATGAATATCCGAATAAGTTCTTTCTGTTTTTGATTGCTTGTCTGGGGCTCACCGGTTTTCCCATCACTCCCACTTTCATAGGGGAAGATTTGCTGTTTAGCCACATTCATGCAGATCAGTTTGTGCTTGCTTTTTTTGTATCTCTTAGTTTTGTGGTAGATGGGCTTTCCATCATTCGTGTTTTTGCCCGGGTTTTCATGGGGCCACATATAAAGACCTATCATGAGGTGGCCTATAAAAGTTCGTAACTGAACGAGGGCAAATCAGAGATAAACAAAATGACTCGTATTCTTTAAATAGGGCTTGCTGAAACAGTAAGCAAACAATCAAAAAACCACAAGTTACTGATAATCTATGCTCCCTCTCCATGGGAGAACTTGTCCCGAACTAGCTTTGGGAGGGTTGGGGTGAGGACAAAATGGTGGTTTGAATTATAATCTGATGTTTCTTGAAAATCTGATGTGCAAGGATTTTGAGTCATTTCCTCCAATACTTTTGCGTCTATTCAAATAAAAGACGCAACAACTATCTCACTTCAAGCCTGTAATGTCTTTTTCATTAACCCCTTCAAAATTTCGTCACTTTTTCTACCAACTGGCAATCACGGTTTCTCCTCCAACCGTATTCTGGTTTAGTTCTACAAGAACCTTGGCTTCCAAAGGAATAAAGAGGTCTACCCTGGAGCCAAATTTAATGAAACCATATTCGGCACCCTGTGCAACTTCATCTCCAGGTTTTACATACCAGCATATCCGTCTGGCCAAAGCTCCGGCAATCTGCCTCTGAAGTATCTCCCGGCCACTTTTATGGCGGATGCTGTAGGAAGTTCGTTCGTTTTCTGTGCTGGATTTCGGGTGCCATGCCACAAGGTATTTTCCGGAATGATAGCGGAAATAGGTTACCAATCCTGCAATGGAATTCACATTGTTATGCACATTGAGAGGAGACATGAAAATACTGATTTGCCTTCTGTTTTCTTTCAGGAGCTCTGGTTCAAATACTTCTTCAATTACTACTACTTTCCCGTCACATGGTGCAACGATCTTTGAATCATCTATAACCAGATTTTTACCCGGAATCCGGAAGAAATTGAGTAGAAGCAAAAAAATGAGGATGCAAAAGCCGGAAATGGTAAAAAATAATGGGCCTTCTCCCGCATAGTGGTGAATGGTTAAGGGCAGGCCAGCCAGAACAACTGCCCCAATTAACAGGGTTTGGATTCCTTCTTTGTGGAGACGCATTTGCTTAATTCGAGTTCAATATTAGGATAGATTTCTGAACCTTTTTGAATTTTGGGATGAAATTTGGATTGACCCTTGGTTTCATAATTTTCATCAGATATAAATTGAGATGGATTGGTTGTGTTTTACTAAAGTACAGGGCTGATTTAATTCCTACTTTATAGCCGTTGTTATCTGATTTACAGCAGAAACTGATCCACTGGCAACGAGAATTGTACTTTCATGATTCGACGAACCTCCAGGAATTTAACAGGTTGGCATTTTGAATAAATGTTTACAAATCAGCCATAAAAAAAGCCCCGCATTTGGCGAGGCTTTCTTTTAGTGGAATAAAATCTCTAGTAATTTCTTCCGGCCTGAATCATTGCACAACGGAATCCGAT
>Ga0105046_10006071_pt1 | contig 19064 bp, 17 predicted proteins | sample MAT03_FD_78385 | JGI IMG/M metagenome (GOLD analysis project Ga0105046, IMG submission 78385) | Freshwater microbial communities from Lake Fryxell liftoff mats and glacier meltwater in Antarctica - MAT-03 (megahit assembly) | ecosystem: Environmental > Aquatic > Freshwater > Ice > Liftoff... | reverse complement strand
TCCGCCGGGCTCGCCCCGGTGGAAGCCGCGATTGTTGGTAGCTGCCCAATTGTGATTCCATCGGGACAAGCCCGATGGAAATCGCATCTCCGTGGCGGCGGGTGTGGTAGCTGCTCAATCGTGATCCCATCGGGGCGAGCCCGAAGGAAATCGCGTCTGCGTGGCGGTGAGGGTGGTAGCAGCTCAATTGTGATTCCATCGGGACAAGCCCGAAGGAAATCGCATCTCCGGGGCGGCGAGTCTGGTAGCACCCGAATTGTGATTCCATCGGGGCGAGCCCGAAGGAAATCGCATCTGCGTGGCGGTGAGTGTGGTAGCATCTCAATTGTGATCCCGCCGGGGCGAGCCCGGCGGAAATTCGCTATGCTGCTTGGCGAATTCTTGAATCATGTCCCTCTGGGCACGTCGCCATGCATCCGCTCTACACACCCGACAATACGACGGCAGCCTACCAGTTAAACTGGAGCGTGGCGCTGTTTGGAACCGACGAATTCCCGCCTGCCGGCAAATGGCTGAGCGAACTGAGAGCGGTCGCGGAATCTGATGGCGTTCGCATTCTTGAACATCACATTGCTGCCGCCAATGTGGCTCAGTTTCTGGTCAGCTCCAAACCGTACATCGCTCCGTCGCAGATAGTTCGCTCGTTGAAAGGGCGGTGGCAGTACTTGATTCGAGATACGAATCCGAAGGTGTTTCGGCGGAACTATTCCATCGGCAGCATCGGAGAAGTCAACAGCGATGTACTCGCAAATTACGTTGCTCGACAGCCACAGAATCACCCTATGGCCGACAGTCGAGCGCAAGAACGAATAGAAGCTCTGCAGTTCCATGATTCAGGACTCGATTTTGGCAGGGAACGATTCAGCAGCCACGGTCGATTTGTTCACAATTTGCATATGGTGCTGGAGAATGAAGAAGGCTGGCATGACACGCGCGCTGACGTTCTGATTCGTTCAAGGCAGATGATCATCGATTCGGCGAAAAAACATTCGTGGGGGCTTGCGCGCATCGGACTGGTCACCAACCACTTCCACATTCTGCTGAGCACCAATGTCACCGAATCGCCGGACAGCGTCGCGTTGTGTCTGATGAATAATCTTGCTTATGTCCAACAGATGAAGCCCGTCCTGCGTTTCAGCTATTACGTGGGCACTTTCGGTGATTACGACCGCGGTGCAATCCGAAAAATTCTGCGATCATAACTACACGCTTCCATCAGACTCGCTCCGATGGAGCGCAAACTGTCTAGCTACCAAAAGCTTCCTTTCATCACTTACGACTCTCCGCCGGGCTCGCTCCGGTGACATCAAGGGGTCAGCTGCCTATCTACGATCGTTTCGACGGCGATTGAACCCACCGCAGCTCATCCGGGGTGAGCGGTGGATCGAGCGGAGGGTCGTATTTGACGGAGAGGTCGTAGCGAGCTCGCTGGTAGACGATATCGAAAACTTCCTGAAGCGGCACAGAAGAATCTGCGTCCCCGAGCTTGAGCGGAATCGGGATCACGGGCAGCTCGTCACTCAGCGTCCATGCGTAAATTTCACACTTCGGTCGACGTTTTGCGCGGCTGATGATTGCGTAGAAGTCTCCGGTTGGCAGCGTTCCGACAACCGGCAGTCGCATTCCGACTCGAAGCAGATCGAGTTCCGTCTTACGGGGCCATCCCGCTCAAAGACGCTCCTTTGACTCTGGTGTTGCCACTGACAACAATAGCGACCGCGCTCAAAGTGGACTCGTAGAATCGAAAAAGTCGCTGGTACGCTGGTCGCCCCGGCTGAGTCCGATCACTTTGGGCTGGCGTTTCCTGATGGACGCGGCGCTATAACGGCAGGAACTCGACCCTGTTGGCGATGTCGTCCGCGTTTTAGACTACGGACATCAATTGGAGATCGCGAATTGCCTGACCGACGGTGATTCGCAGCTGATGAGCGTAGACGACTCCCGCGAATGGGACACCTCCTGCCTGTCGAAGAGTCGCCTCAGTCAAAAGATCGTCATCCATTGAAAACAAAACGCGGCTAAGTTCAGAGGCTCGGGCCAGCAGTTCTGGATCACTCAGTTCCGCACAGTTGTCCTCCTGAGCGGTGACAACGTCAACACCTTTTTTCCGCAATCCTTCGGTGATTGATCGGCGGATGTGTACGTCCATATAAAATCGGAGAGCCATCAAAGGCGTCCGAACTGTTTCAGTTTCAGGCGGCCGGGACTTCCAAGCGAGTCGGTTCTTAGCTGGTCAGCTCGCTCAATCTGGCATTCAATCTCTGCATTGAATTCTGCTTCGTGATCGTAGTAGTGAGCGAGCGCCGCATGCACCTGAGCCAGCGAAAGTATGCCTTTGTGCTGGTCTACAATCTCTTCCACGCTGGAACCATGAGCCAGACGTTCCAGTGCGACTTCGATGACTTTGATGTTCGTCTGATCGATCCACGCCACGTTGCGTTCATCGAGCCAGATGTGACTTGTCGAGACAACAGACATAAACAACTTTCTGTGCGTCAAGTTCATTTCGTGAAGCCACGTGCATTTTCTGTGATTAGCCGGGACTTTCAAGATGATTTCGGCACAAGTGTCGCCGAATCCCAGTTTGCCAGACCGTCAGGCATGCCAGAACCATGATACCGCTGGAAGACGCGAAAGGCGGCAGGAACCTATAGGCAAATGGCCCGAAGTGTGCCGCGCACGATCGGGTCCCCAATTTCTTGAGCTGCCTGTCTACGATTCACTCGATGGCGATTGAACCCAACCCAGCTCATCCGGGTGAACGGTGGATCGAGCGGAGCGTCGTATTTGACGGAGAGGTCGTAGCGAGCTCGCTGGTAGACGATATCGAAGACTTCCTGAAGCGGCACCGAAGAATCTGCGTCTCCGAGCTTGAGCGGAATCGGGATCACGGGCAGCTTGTCACTCAGAGTCCATGCGTAAACTTCACACTTCGATAGTCCTGCTTGCTGTTTGTTGCGACAGAAGTCCGCTGGCTGGCCCCGCATCGACAGCGACGATCGCGATATCCGCGCGACGCATGGATTCTGGTTCGGCGCCGACGGATTCGACATAGACACGACGCTCAACTCGAACGAGTAGTCCGGTTGAATCTATAGCTGGACAATTCCTCAATATCACTTTTCACCGACAACTTGTGCGCCGAGGAACATCTTACGTTCCAGCATAGATCGAACGACTTCACGGGCGATGGGGCCGGCGGCTTTGCTGCCGGAGCCGCCGTGTTCAAGCGCAACGACAACAACGTATTGCGGATTGTCGGCGGGGAAGTAGCCGGTGAACCACGCATGGTCTGGCTTGCCAGGTGCTGTTTCGGCCGTTCCGGTTTTTCCGGCAATCGTTACGCCCGGCAGTCTCACTGTTTTGAAGCCGGTTCCGATTGGTTCTTCAACGACCGCTTTCAAACTCGCGCGAACGGCGCTGAGTGTTTCAGTTTTGATCCCGGGAATGCGATGTCGAGTGACTCGGTATGGTGAATGGTCGATGTCGGATGTTCGGCGGGCCGTGCCATCATCGCTGACGACATGCGGAGTGACCATCCAACCGTCATTGGCGACAAATGCCAACAGCCTGGCCATTTGCAGTGGAGTGACCGTGAGTCGCGATTGCCCAATGGACAGGCCCAGTGCTTCGCGTTCAAAACGGCGTTGAGCAGACTCTGTCGAAGCACCTGCGGAACTTGTGCCGGCAGTCGGAAAGGAGCCTGTTCGTTCGTAAGGCAAATCAATTCCAGTCGCTCGACCGAATTTCAATTGATCTGACCAATGGACGAGTGGTTCAATACCCATCCGTCGTGCTGCGTCAAAGAAATACACGTTGCATGATTGAGCCATCGCTGTTCGAAGATTGACACGGCCGTGAGTTGCTCCAAACAAACGATAGATCATGCAGCGGTGTTCGTCAGGATTGGTCAGGTATCCGCGACATTCAAAAGGCGAGTCCGGTGTGATCACGCCGGACTCCAGAGCCGCGATCGCCGTCACGATTTTAAACGTCGAGCCTGGCGGCAATGCCATGCCGGTGAATCTTGGCACGAACGGACGACGCGTATCGCTGTTAACCGCTTTCCACATGTCCTTTGAGCCATCCACAAACATCGACAGATCAAAGGTCGGCGCGCTGGCGGCTGCCATCAATCGACCGGAATCGGCTTCCATCACCAGGATGCAGCCTCCCACTGGAGTCGGTTGAGAATCCGCCGCCGCAGTGTCCACCGTCGGATCGTCACCAACCTGTGCCGCAGGCAGCACCAGGTGCGGCGCGTCGCCGAGTGATTCCGAAAGGAGTTGTTCTGACAGTTGCTGCAATCGTGAATCCAGTGTCAGGGTGACATCGCGGCCGCTCACTGGATGTCTGATGATCTCCGACGAAATGACTCGTTGACGACGGTCACGAATGGTTCGCCGGATTCCTGCCACGCCGAACAACTGACGATCGTAACTGCGTTCGACGCCCGAACGCCCGACTTGCGCACCGTTATTGGAGAGGTCTGCCAGCGTGACATCTTTCGACTTATCGTCCGACAGATCCGCATCGCGAACATTCGTACGGACGCCAACTACATGTGCGGCCAGCGAGTTTTCGGGATATGTACGGCGCGATGATCGCGTCACGCGGACGCCGGGAAATTTCTCTGGGTGCTCGTTAATCAGAGCTGCCACGTCAAATCCGACATCATCCAGAACTTGATGCCACGTCTCTTCCTCGCGCACTACGATCCGATCATCTTCGGTGCGTGTGGGCGGAGTTGTAAGGGCCGTTCGAACAGACGTGGCGATACTCAGCAACAGGCCGGAATCGTCGCTGGATTCAACATCGATATCTGCAAGAACAGGTTCCGTCTGACGTCGATTCACTGCATCACTAACACGCTGCACACGTTCCTCCACCTTGCTGAACCGTGCTATCAGTTCTGGAAATGGCGTTTTGGTCGCGTTTGCAAGCGTGTCTCGCAGAGCTTCGCGTTCTTTACGAATCTGATCTTCAACCTGTGACACCAGACTCGTATCTCGGCGTTCTTCCCGGCTAAGTCGTTGTCGAACCTGCAATCGCAACCATTGAGGATCGATAACATTCTGCAGCCAGCGGTAATGAACCTCGACGCTGTAGACATCGACGTCTGACGCCAGCACGATTGAATCGGCAAGAATACGTCCGTCACGAGCTGGCAGCAGTTCATCTTCTGAAGACGTCGCCTGCAATGCTGCGAGATATTCGCCAGGCAGCCGCGTCTGAACCCAATAGACTCGAACAACAATCAAACTGACGGCGGCAAGAAATAACAGTCCTATCGCGTTGAGTCGCAGCGAACTTTCTGATGCAATCAACTCGGAGGACGCTGTTTCGTCGTCAAAAACGGAGTTCTGAAGGGAGTTGAGCATTGCGGGATTCAGGCCGATTGGACATCAGGCCGTGTGAACTTCCGACTGCGAAGGCTGCAATACTTCGGGAGCCGGAAATCGGCCACGGTTGCGAAAGCGTTGCCACCAGCCAGCTTTGTGCAGCAGCGGGTCGTCAGCGGAAATGACTCGATACTTGCCGCGACGCGTAACAAGCCGCAGTTGATTGTCCGACAAGACTTCAGCCACCATCCAGAACTTATCAACAAGGTAACTATAGTCGTCGCCCATGCGTGACGGATGAATCGACCGCGCGCGAGGTCCAGGCATTGGACCTTGCTTCGGAAGTGTGTAGACGACTAAATCGCCAGTCTGATAGGGGTGGTGTTGCACGGCAGTCACCTTAAACCAAAAACTTCATTTCAAGGAAGTGACGGTGAGCGAAAAACGATCGCGAATGAAGGGACTCCGCCCAAATTCGCAAAGTCTGCGGAATCAATAGCGTTTAAAGAACAACTGACAATACTGAAACCCGTTTGTTTCGGCCAAAAACGGTCCGATTCCCGTTTTTATCCAGAATGCGTTATTGACACAACAGGAATTTGGCATCACACACATGTGGACTGGCAAAATTCCAGATTTTTGTTGAGTGTAACGGTGGAACTACTGAACAATGAGAGTACCCAGCGCTATCTGGTCAGCAGCAACGGCTCTTCAATTGGGATGAATCGAGTGGCCGCCTGAATCAGGCTCGCAGCCGTCAGTTTCCTTGCCCCATAAACTTCCACTTGAACGTTGTATTTGTCTCTGAGCTTCCTGACGACAAGATCAAAATCACCGTCGCCAGACGCCAGCACTGCAACATCCACTTCTCTGGCAAGTTCGATCATGTCCAGCGTGATACCGACATCCCAGTCACCTTTCGCCGATCCATCGCTTCGCTGGATGAACGGCTTGAGTTTCACTTCGAAGCCGATGGATTTGAGTATCTGCTGAAACCGAATCTGTTGAGGATCACCGCGATCGATGGCATACGCAAAAGCATGGACGACTTTTCTTTCCGCCGTGACTGCCTCCCAGAACGCGGTGTAGTTGAAATGACAGCCAAAACTGTCTTTCACAGTGTGAAAAATGTTTTGCACATCGACAAAAATTGCGACTGTTTGCATGAGAGTTCCGCGAAATGTTGATTAATGAGCCGCAAAGCGTTAAGGCGAGCGGCAGGAATAAACTTACCGGACCCGACTGTCTTGAGCCTGAGGCGCTAGCCGATTTGTTGCTGTCGAATCGGCTAGCGCCTCAGGCTCAATGGGTACTCTTCATTCTGCCGCTCAGCTAACACTACAACAACCCGCAGTTAGCGTCTTGCAGTAGAGATGGGTGTATTCATTTTGACCGCGAATTCTTCGAACTGACTACACCGCGATTTCGCCGGTTTCTGCCGAAACAATTCGCTAAAGCATTTCATCGCAACTATTTACGAAAATCATGCACTGCGTGGCACAATAACTGTTCTTGATTGATAACGCGACACAACGAACAGATGTCGCGGAACATTTCAATCAAGATGAAGGGTAGATGGCCATGAACACAAATCTGACACGCGGCGTAACTTTGCTTGCTTTACTACTTACGACAGCCTCCACGACTCAAGCCAACGATATCGTGAACTTCCTGAATGCTCTCAACGGCAACTCGGGTCGCCGCAACGCACCGGTTGTTGTTCAACCGGTCGGAAATCATGGTCACGGATACGGCCGTGCCGCTTATGGCAGTCATGGTCATGGCGAACATGGACCGGGAGTTCAGTTCAGAAGTCCAGAAACGCATCGGCCTGCATTCAACACTGTCAATCTGCGACCAAATCACTACGTCGCGCCTCCTTCACGCAGGAACAGTGGGTTGCAGATCAGTCTGCAGTTTGGAGAGAATGGAAGCAGAAATCCACGCTATGGCGCGCCAGTTTACGTTCCAGCACCACGGCCCGTGCAGGCTCTTCCGCCAGTTCCAGTTTATCCATTCTTGCCAACGTATCCTTATGCAGCACCAGTTCCCTTTCAGCTCGGCCAATTCATTGACTGTCAGGTTCCGCTGGCCACTTGTGTGCAGGTTCAGGATGAATGCAATATTGCTCCCAACGCAGTGCCAGTGATCATCGCCGTTCGTGACCCAAACATGTGCGCCCATGACATCATGGAACGCTTGGTCTATGTTCAGATTTTTGTCCCACAGTGCCCGCTTTGTGATCTTCAGGTTTCACCGTGTCGAACACGAGTCAGCCTGGACTACGGTCAGTATGAAGTCGATATCAAATCCGGCAACGGCGTAATTGTTGTTGACTACGACAACTGAGCGAATCTGAGTCGATGGCATTTACTCTCGCACAAGATCACGATTCTCTTTGGTCATAACGTCTTGTACCGGATTGAGGCTGCCCTCCTCCGTTTTCAATTCCAAAGTGACCTTTTCGCCATCGCGAATGATCACGGCGCTTGGTCTGGGATAGAATGAATCCACCATTCCCTGCAACCAATCGTCGGTGTGTTCAATGTTACCATCGACGAATGCACTGAGCAGCACCAGTGCAACATCGGCTTCTAGTTCTAAGAGTATTGGTAACGGAAACTCGCGACTACTTACAGAAAATGTTTAACTTGCACGTTACCAGGTTTTCTCACTTCACCTGGCTCCAGCGTCAGACTCTCCAGCTCTTGCGGTTTGGCCTTTGGCCCCTGTGGCGGAATGAGTGCCAGCGATACCGGCTCGCCCGGAATGATTGAAGTGATCGTGATCTCGCCGTTTTTATCCGTTGTGAATTCTTCGATCGAGTTAAAGCTTAACCAGCCAGTTGACGTGATGCCTTTGCCATACACCAATCGGAACCGATAGCCAAAAGGCAATTTACCGCTGGCCTTGTCAACCAGGCGGAATTTGAGCGATGCGATCGACTGCATTTTGACCGTGAGTGGTGATTCGCCGATCACGGCAATTGACGTTGAGACCGCGAATTTCCCATCGTTGCTGATTGCAACAATCCGGCGATCCTTATCAATCGCTGGAGCAAAGTAAACCAGCGCATCAGAATCCTCAACGTCTCTCACTTGTGTTTCGCCGTACTGCGCCTTGGGCACCAGTCCCGCAACCTTCACGCCGGCGATCGGATTGCCTTTGGGATCGACGAAGTGAATCGCGCGTGACGGAGCTGGATTGACCTCGAAGCGAAGATCGAGCGGATCGCTTTCACTGACCGCTGGGTCGATCAACTTATAAGTGTGAAAGTCATCGGCCTCGATGGGTTTCTGCATGCCGGGAAAATTTAACTCGCTGGGCTTCGGATCCCCCAGCAATGGTTTCGTGCCCGTGATATCGCCGCCGATCGTAAGGTACGGCACTTGGGGTACGAAACCTCCCACCATTGTGTCTCTCGGTGGATGCGCTTCGATCAGAACAATTCCTTGCCCCGGCGGGACAGCCATCTGAAACTCGCCTTTCGCATCAATATGCACCCAGCGCAAATAGTTTGACTGGCTGTACGAAAACGGTATCGAGATCAGTCCCTGACCCAGATCGTTGAGCCAACGGTTGTCCTTGAGTGGATAGTATTTGGCATAACCCGCATACAATGGACCGGGTTGGATGTCATCGCAAAAATTACGATGCTCCGAAGCAATCGGTCGATCCGTGTTTACTTCAACGACCTTTCCGCGAATCAGGATGCCGCGCTGGATTTCGAAGTCAGCAGTTGTCTCGCCGGTGTCTGTGACGTTCGTGAACGTTCGACTTGCCGGGAGATAGAGATGTTTGTCGCCATCGACCACGACCGTGAAATCGAGTTCTTCTTTTGTGCGAATGAGACGAAATTTTCCGCGTCTGTCAGTTCTGACGGGATACTGCGGACTGGTATACTTACGAGTGCCTCCCAACACATAGACATTCGCGTTTTCCACTGGCTCGCCAGTCACAGCATCGCGAACTGTGCCAGCGACAGTTTGTGCTCGCTGAACCACAACCGCCGTGAGTGTTGCGGCGCCAATCAGCGACACGCAGCAGACTCCTAGCGCCATCACGAATAGCTTTGTCGTTCGGCCCGGCGGATGGCGCTGTCGCTTTTGATCCAAAATCGCTTCCACACGGCGATCAAGTCGAGCGGAATCCGCCATCGCAACTCCGAGGTCACAGCGCGGTCGGCGATATTTTCGCAAAGTCGTCAACAAAGCTTCCGCGTAGTCGCTTGGTCGCCGTCCGGACAACAGGACCGCGTCGTCACAGGCGAATTCTCGTTCGACACGCAATCGGTAAACAGCAAACCAAACCAGCGGATTGAACCAATACACGGCGGCGACAACTCTGGCAAACAATTGAATCGAAACATCGCAACGCTGCACATGAGCCAGCTCGTGCGACAACACGCAATGCCGATGTTCGTCGCTCCACTTGGACCAGTCAGAGGGCACAACAATCACTCCGCGAAATATACCATAGGTCATCGGGACAGATCCCGTCTGCGATTGCAGCGTTGAGAACGATCGTGTAACTCCAAGTTGCTTGGCAATTCCAGCGACGGAGATTTTCCAATTCACGTCATCGATCTCGCTCATTTCGCCCAAACGTCGATGTTGCAAAAAGACGGCTGTGAATAGTCGGGACATCAGCAATACGAATCCCGCCAACCAGATCGCCAGCATGCACTCTTGCCAGCTAAAAAACCTGACGGCGGCAGCGGCTTTCACAGCGTCGGTGGATATGCCGCCAGTGTCAGCGGTCACGGTAGATGCACAGCTAAACGTCGCATTCAATCCAGACGACAAGGCTTCGTTTGAATCGCCCGCCGACTGTGGTTGCGTCTTATTCGTAAGGCCAGATCCCACTTCGGAGCACTCTGCGCTGTTCACCGTCGCTGCCGACGAAGTCTTGATTTTCTGCACGACAGGTTTTGTACGCAACAATGGAATCTGAAGCTGCGGTCCGACCACCGCAACAACGGGAACTGCAACGCAACCAGCCAGTGCGATTGTCCAAATTCTGTGACGCAGTGCTGCCGTACAACCACGCAACAACCAACATGCTATCGACGCCAACACCAGTAATACGCTCGACTTTGCGACAACGTCGAGCGACGCTGGTAACCATCCGTCGCCGGTCAGAGTGTTTAAGTATTGAATCATCGTCCTTCCTTTCGAGCCTGCGCGATCATCGATTCGAGCCGATCCAATTCTTCATCACTGAGATTGTCTGATTCCAGATCAATCGCCGCCGCGAGCGTGTCGGCAACGGAACTCTGAAAAAACGTTCTCATCAGATGCTGCAAAGCGGACTGGCTGGCCGTCTTGTGCGACTGCGTGGGCGAGTACACGTATTTATTGCCATCCCGCCGATGTCGCACGAACCGTTTCTTCTCCAGCAGCCGAATCATTGTTCTGACGGAATCGTAAGCAGGCGGATCATGCATCTCCGCAAGCACATCGGAAACTGACGCCTCGCCCAAACGAAACACGATGTCCAGAATCTGCCGTTCCCGTCGCCCCAGTTCCTGAGCAGCCTGCTTTTTGACCATTGCCTATCTCCCGTGGTTAAAATGGTAACCAGTTACCACTGGTAATAGGTTACCATTCTTGCGGTCGATGTCAATCTGGAACTCACAGATCAGCTTCCTCAGGCGGTAGATGAGGAGACGCAATCGCAGGAATCGCAGCAGCCTAAAGGCTGGACTCCAGCGCTGGACTACAACTAACCTCCGTCATTGAGCTTGGTCACCGTCGCTAACGTTGGAAAATCTTGGCCAGCATTCGAATGTGATCGTTCGTTGCTGCCTGTTGAATCTCGCGACAAAACGCATTTCATATCCGCAGCGGTCCAATCCTATGACCATTGATTCAGAAATTTGATTTGCCGTTCACCCAGCAATTGCAGATTCGACAAAATCAACAGTCTTTGTATTGTCCCGGTTTTCAATAGCCTGGCCACGATGACACCCTTCCGTGTGACGTCAATACCGGCAGAAATTGCAGAACCGTACCATACGCCAGAAAACTGAATTCCTGACTGTACCGACAATGGCAGCCGTGCCGATTATCCGAACAGGCGATGGTTGAACGGATTCGCTGCGTGTCGATAAAAAATCAGAATGCGGCAAACGATCCGTCCTGGCAAATGGTTTCTAGGTTTTCGATTGGGGCTGTCACATGGAAGCACATGCAGTAGAACACGATCAAGCAAATCCGGGACAGTTTAAGCGACGCTTGGGTCGAGGCTTAAATGCACTTCTAGGCGGTAGTGGGTCAGAAGAGCACTACGGCCAGACGCCATCCACAATTCCGATGCATGCGCTGTCATCGCCGCCGGCTCCGGCGTCCGATGAGATCGCTATGGAACTCATCGAACGCAATCCATTTCAGCCGCGTCGTGAATTTGAACAAGCCGCGATCGATGAACTCAGCGAAAGTATTCGCAAGCATGGATTGCTTCAGCCCTTGCTGGTGCGGGCTAAGCCCGATGGCGAAGTTGGCTATCAACTGATCGCCGGTGAACGCCGCTGGCGGGCGGCTCAACAGATTGGACTGGAAACGGTTCCCTGCCGTGTCATTCAGTTTGAAGACCGTCAGGCAACTGAAGCTGCGCTCGAAGAAAATATCAAACGCGAAGATCTGAATGTGCTCGAAAAGGCAGCTGCCTTCAAAGACTATCTGGACCGTTTCGGTGGAACGATTGAAGAGCTTGGCCGGCAGTTGAGCATGAACCGCGCGACGGTCAGCAACATGCTGCGACTACTGGAACTTCCGGAATCGATTCAGCAGCTTGTTCGATCAAGCAAGATTTCTGGCGGCCACGCGAAAGCGATGTTGCCACTTTCCGAAGTGCAGCAGATCGAGCTGGCACGGCAGATCGAAGAAGAACAGTTGTCGGTTCGTCGTGTTGAAGACATAGTCCGTGAGATGCTGCGAGCCGGGACATTGCCACTCCCAAATGGTACTGAATCCACTGATCAGCCGCAGGCCGGTCAGCAGACTGGCCCGTCAAATCATGTTCTTGGCTTGCAGGATTTTCTGCGAGGCCATCTGGGCGCAAAGATTGACATTAAACAGAAGAAAAACAACGCAGGCCAGATCGTGATTCACTTCGGCAACAACGATGACTTTGAACGCATTGTTGGACGACTTCGAAATGCAGGCTGAGTTTACCGGGCTCCCTGTGTGATCAACGAAGACCGAACATCAGATCTCACCAACGCCGTCGTGCTTTCAGCCGACGGCGTTGTTGTTCGTATTCATGTGCAACCAAAAGCAGTCGGGAGCAGATTCAGTTTCCAACACGCTCATCCAGCAATTGCTGGACGACGGTTTCGATAGTCTTGTCGGCAGTCGCACCTTTCCAGTTCAATTCTCCCTGCCACCAGTGTCGAATGTATCCGTTCTTGTCGATAACATAGACCGTCGGCCACATTGTGTTGCCCCATGCTGCCCAGTTCTTCGATTCCAAATCAACCAGAATCGGAAACTCAAGTTTGCGTTCACCAGCCGCAGATTTTACGGCAGCGGGGTCACGCTCCTGTGAAGTCTCGGGCGTTTGAATGCCGACAACTTCAACGCCTTTGCTGCGTAGCTGATCGTGCCAGCGTCGATAGATTTCAAAGTTTGCGTGGCAGTTGTGACATTGAAACGCATAGAAGTGAACCAACACAACTTTGCCTCGCAGTTCTTTCAGCGTCAATGGTTTCGAGTTCACCCAACTCTTGACCGGAACAAACTCCGGCGCCATCGGATAAATGCGATTCAGTTTCGAAAGCTCAAACGGTTCGCCCAGCAACTGAGCCAGACGTTTTTGTTGATCCACCTTCAACACTTTCTTCACGGAGTCCTGTTCTGCTTTTGCTGCGGCGGTTGCTTTGGATTGTAAGTCGTCACTGGATTCGCCTTGATTGAGGGCAGTTTGCAACGCGGCCTGTGCTGTCACTGTGGTGCGGGCAAGTTCCGCAATGCGATTCTGCTGTGATGATTCCAGTTTCAATTGTTCTGCGAGATCTTCACGCAGTAACATTCGAACACTTTGAGCCTGCAATTCAATTTGTGACAGCCGTTCCCGCTGCTCTTGCGTTGTATGATCTGCAAGCCACTTCTGGACACGTTGATCGAGCGAATCAAGGATCGGGATCTGTTTGTCCGGCGGCAGAATACGACACTGAAACCACGGACCATCGATCTCCGCGAAAAACGATTCCAGTTCGGCGACTTGTGTTTTGCTGAATTTTAGTTCCTGATGAATCTCAGGCGTGTGCAGCAGCGGCAACATCTGACGCGGCACCAGCGAGCGGAATTCTTTGGAAACAGATTCCGGTTGCGAGGCGTTCACAGTTGACGTCAGCACGATAGCAATCAATGTCAGAAAGACAGCTCGCGTTTTCATGAAGCGTTCCTTAAATATTCAGTCATGACGTTCGGCGATTTGCGAGTTGTGTAACAAAGTTCGCGTGTTCAACTGTGGCTAAACCGTCGTTCAATGCTTTCATAACGAGTTTTCCGTCACGCTGCAGCATGGCGGCAGCATTCAGCCACAAGCCAGGAAAAACTTCGCTGCGGTAGATTCCATCATCGGGCAGCAATTGCAATTGGAACCCATCGTCACGCAGGACGTACCACTCAAGCATCTTGTCATCGACGCGCCAAATCAGGTATTCGCGAACGCCGTGACGTTCATATGTTCGCAGCTTTGGACCTCGATCCAGCGAAACACTTGAGACTGACACCTCTGCGACAAATTCAATTGATCCAGTGAGATAGCCATCCTCGCTGACTCGCGATTGACCGCCACACGCCGGGTCAATAAATAACCCAACGTCTGGTTGAGGTTCATTGTCGTTATCCAATCGATTGGTAGCGTTGTCGGCACACTCGGTTCCGGGTGTCGCGATGACGTAGTTTGCAATCAATCCCATCAGCAAACCGTGATTCTGACCATGGCGCAAACGAACGGCTGATGACACGTACACAACTCCTTCAATCAGTTCGGCCTTCCTGCAATCAGGCATCGCGTTGTAGCGACGTTCAAACTCCGCGCGATGGAGCCGATCGCCAGGCTGAAGTGGCGGAACGGAATTAGCAGATTCAGGAATCTCGACGATCGACATGACGATGTTCCATGGACAGGCGAAAATCAACGTCCTAATCATAACGTGATGTGAGAAGAACAGTTAGTGACAGCATCACTTATCGTCGATCCTTCAACTGGCGATACTTGATTTGATACTTGTCGTAAAGTTGCGTATGGTGGCTGGTCAGGTCAACTTTGCGGCCCTGAATCCATGCTGCGGTGACTTGAGTCTCCGTTTGCAATGGATCGCCGTCACTGACAAAGATTGTCGCGTCCTTACCCACTTCCAGTGTTCCGACGCGATCTGCGATACCCAGAATCTCAGCCGGATACTGAGTAATTGCTCGCAGCGCTTCGTCCTGCGGCAGACCATAAGCAGCGGCGGTTGCGGCATGATAGGGCAAGTTGCGCGTGTTCCATGTTTCTGATCTGCCAGTCGTCGAAATGCAAAACCTGATCCCAGCCTGCCGCAGACGTTCGGGCAGTGAGTACGCCGAATCATAATCTTCATGCGCGCGTTGCGGAATTTTGTGAATCGCGTCGATGATGACAGGCACATCGTAGCGACGAAGAAGTTCAGCACACATCTCCGCATCATGACCGCCAAGCAGAATAACTTTCACGCCCTGTTCTACGCCAAACGCGACCGCCCCCTGAATCTGGCTGGCGCGATCTGCTGCAATCAACAGCGGCATCCTGCCTTCAATCACTGGAATCATGGCGTTCAATCGGCTGTCGAAAGCCTGCCCGGAAGGATTGGCTTCACGGGCCTTGATGTAGGTTCTTGTGTGTTCAAAAAGTTCTCGAAGGTCTTTCAGAGCTTTGGAGCGAATGCGATCTCTTTCCTGCTGAGGTTCATGCGCCGGCGGAACCGGACCGTGATCAATCGCAGGAGCAGAGCGAGGCCATTGAATGACCATCGCGCAATCGGATTTCAGGGTCATATCTTCATAGGTCCAGCCGTCAAGTTGCATCACGCTGGCTTTGCCACTGACAAGACCTCCAGACGGAGCACTGACGGCGATCAGCACACCGTTCGCTCGTGTGACCGGAATCAGTTCACTGTCAGGATTCACGCTGACATGAGCGCTGATATTGGGATTGAGCGAGCCGGACTCGGAGATATCAACCGTCGCACGTACTGATGAAATCTCTGTCAGTCCGAGATTGGAACACGATTCGATCAAACTCGGATAGACGTGTTTTCCTTTCAGGTCAATCACATCGGCACCTTTCGGCGGCTTCATGCGATGTCCCATCGCGACAATTTTCCCGTTGTCGAATATCAGCGTGCCGTCTTCAATGGAAGGTCCGCTGACCGGATGCAGCGTCGCGTTTATCAGGGCGATAGGCTTCTTCTGCGGCGCACCGGGGATTTGGTCAGACGCCGATGCGGATGCAACGCCGAAGACTGTAAGTAATGCCAGTGTCACTCGTGAAATTCGTATCATATTACTGCATTCCATTCTGAAACTTAAAGTGTTTGCAGAATTCATCGTAGCGTGGCCAGAGTGCCGCTGGATCGGAATCATTTTCATCCGGCTTCGCCAAGTCTTCACCGGACGTCAGGATTTTCTGAATCAGAGTGTTGCGTTTTTTCAGCGCCTGTTCCTGCATTTGCGCGTCATCCTCGCGTGAAAAGTAGCGACGGCCATCAATCCACGTTTGTTCGCAGCGTGTAAAGTTGGACAGCGGATCGCCGTTCCATACGACAAAATCCGCGTGCTTGCCTGGTTCCAGCGAGCCCACCAGATGCTCGATGCGCAGTTGCCGCGCTGGATTCAGTGTTACAAACTTCAACGCTTCCTGCCGCTCGACGCCGCCATATTTAATGGCCTTGGCAGCTTCCTGATTCAGATGCCGCGCGAGTTCATTGTCATCTGAGTTGAATGACACGACAACTCCTTGATTATGCATCAAAGCTCCTGCGTGCGGAATGGCATCAATGACTTCAAACTTGTAAGCCCACCAGTCCGAAAACGCTGAGGCCATCGCGCCGTGTTTCGCCAATTCATCGGCGACTTTATAGCCTTCCAGAATGTGCTGAAACGTGCCGATCGTTACGTTGTACTCTTCCAGAATTCTCAGCAGCGCCAGGATTTCGTCCTGACGATAACTGTGACAATGAATCCAGCGATGACCTTCGACAATCTCGCGTAAGGCATCCAGTTCAAGATCGCGCCGCGGCGGCAGGCCACGACGGTCGGTCTGCCATGCATCCATTTTCCTGGCGTAGTCGCGAGCGGCTTCAAACGAATCGCGAAAAAGCTGTTCGACCCCCATGCGCGTCTGCGGATATCGATTTGACGGATTGGCCATATTGCTTTGCTTGACGTTTTCGCCAAGCGCGAATTTTACACCCTGCGGAGCCTCGGCAAACTTCATGTCTTTGTCGGGCATGCCCCAGCGAAGTTTAATAACCTGATTCTGACCTCCAATTGGATTCGCCGAACCATGCAGGATATTTGCAGCTGTCACGCCACCGGCCAACTGCCGATAAATTGTGATGTCATTCGCATCAACAAAGTCTCCAACACGTACTTCGCAGGTAATTGCCTGAGTGAATTCGTTGATTCCTCCATCGGTCGCCATGTGCGAATGACAGTCAATGATGCCTGGCGAAATATGCATTCCGGTGGCATCAATAATGGCTGTACCTTCCGGAATTTTGATATCTTTTCCGACAGCCACAATCGCACCGTTGTCGATTAGCAAAGTACCGTCGTCGATGATGCCATCCGGGCCGCAAGTCCAGATTTTCGCATGCACAAATGCAACCGCTGCTGAGACCGGTGGTGGTTCGGTACGACCAAAAGCTCCCAACGGATAATTGATTTCGAACGATGCCTGTGCCAGTTGCTTTTCGCCGTCCGTCGCTTCGTTCTTTTTCTTTTCCTCTGCGGCTTCCTCGGTGGCTTCCGATTTTCCTTCATCAGTCTTTTCAGGCTCAGCCGGCGAATCAACGCGAATCATATTCGTGGTGGGCGAATTTCCGTCGGGCCAGGTCACGCTGCCGATGGCCACCACGCGATTGTCGGGCGCGGGCTGAGTGTTGTCTGCCTTCTCGGTCAGCGGGAGTAACTCGGTCAGCGTGAGTGAGATTCGAACAACGCCTTCGATGCCCCAGTCCTTACCATTGAATGTTCCGGAAACGGCGTTGTCGTAAAGCTTGACGCCTTCGAGCGTGATAATATCTTTCGACTTCGAGACAATGGATTCTTCGGCAACATCAGGCTTAGACGAATCGACGCGCTTCACTGAAGCAGGCACGGGCTGTCGCGAAATGCGGCCTTTCAACTTGCCGTCCTGTTCAGTCAGCTCCATGTATAACCGATTGGGAAACTCGGCGATCTGCCCAATTTGCAGTTCAAAATGCCCGTCGATTTTTTGAGAGGCATTGGGCGAATGTTCGAAGCGAATGCCATCAACCCAGGTTTCAACGATTTTCGTCTTCTTATCGAACAGATCGCCATCAGTCACGACAAAACTGGCGATTCGACCAGACTCCAGAGTTCCCAGTTGCTTTTCAACACCCAACATCTGCGCGGGGCTCACAGTAAGTGCTCGCAACGCAGAACTTGGTGACAAGCCGCGTTTGACAGCTTTACGCAGGTTCTTCAGGAAGTCATTTTTTGAAGCGAGGCGATCCGTCGTGAACGCGAACCGTATTCCTGCAGCATCGACCTTGGCTGGGTTTTCAGGAGCGATATCCCAGTGCAGCATAGATTCCAAAGTGACATCCTGAGCAACTTCCGGTGTCGAGACATTGGGTGGTTTTGGAAATGCGAGCGGCAAAATCACCGATCGCTTTGTCGCAGCGATTTCATCTAATCGACGATATTCGTTGCCACTGCCTTTGATGATCAGCGTCAATCCAAACTCAGCCGCGAATCTGTCGGCACGCAAGGCAAACTGTTCATTCGAAGTCGATACAATAATCGGCATTGAGCCATCAATGACTGGTTGCAACGCTGCCAGCGCGTCGTTCTGTTCGGGGCGCGGAAGAGAACTGTCAGCCGCAAAGGCAGCGTGTGCATCGCGATACCATTGCGCGTCGTAGGTTGCCTGTCGAGCTAATGCGACGGCACCCATCGGACTACTTGGATAACTGCTGCGGTTTGGCTTCAGGATCGTCAATCTCAGATGTTGAGCGACGTCTCTTGCCAGTAAAGCAGAGTTGAGATCGTTCCCTGTTAATGACACCAACGCACTTCGACCTTTAATGATCCCATCGGCCGGAGCGACTAATTGAGCGATGAAACCTTGCTTGCGAAGTGACTCCGCATCTGGATTGTTCGGCAATTGATCGGCGACGGACAGTTGGGGCGTGATCTGTCCGTTCCAATAGCGGGCAGAACCGTTGAGTCGATCGGTGGAGATCGTCTGCTCCGAATAGGCATCAATAAATCCTGCGTAGATCGTCCTGCCGTTCAGGTTGATTTCTTTAGCATCGACGGGAACCGGCACGTCAGTCCCTATGGCTTCGATTCTGCCATGTCGCACAACGATTGATGCGGGCTGCGGTGTCGCGTCTGGATGGGCAACGATCATCGCTCCCGTAATCGCGTACACGTTCGGAGGATTAGAACGCAATGCTTCCTGCGGCGTCGATGTCTGGTCTGGTACAGCTATTGCAGCCGC
>Ga0105046_10006070_pt1 | contig 19070 bp, 13 predicted proteins | sample MAT03_FD_78385 | JGI IMG/M metagenome (GOLD analysis project Ga0105046, IMG submission 78385) | Freshwater microbial communities from Lake Fryxell liftoff mats and glacier meltwater in Antarctica - MAT-03 (megahit assembly) | ecosystem: Environmental > Aquatic > Freshwater > Ice > Liftoff... | reverse complement strand
CTAAACTTCAACTATACTTCACGCGGTTACGAATGAGCGCAGATTCCGAGCCCGACGCGTTAGCGAGGGTTTATGGGATGCTCTCTCGCTAACGCGTCGGGCTCGGAAGACGCCTCGCGTTGGACATACTCTCAGTCTCGACCGCGTGTGGTATAACTTCTTCAGCACCGGAATGGTTCGGCAACGGTCGTGCTCGGGCACTTGTTTTCACAAGCGGAGACGGCGCCAAACAGCCTTGGGCGAGAGGCAGAAACAAATTTACCGCGAGGGCACACATACCGCACTCCAAAGGGCTAGCCGGCCATCGCGAAAAGCTGACTTGCCCAACCATTACTTGGTAAATCAGTTTGCGCCGCTCGCCTTACGGGCTCGGGCCCTTTGACCGTTACCGATCGAAGGGCGGCGACGTTTTTAGACTAGATCGGAAGCACGCCCGTGCTGTCGCCGAACGACTTGGTCGGGCAGCCGATTGCCTGGAACATGGCGAGATAGAGGTTCATCAGCGGCGTATCTTTCGCGAAGCGGAGATGCTGGCCGCCCTTGATCTTGCCGCCGCCATGGCCGCACAGCAGGATCGGCAGGTCGTCGTGATTGTGGCGGTTGCCATCCGAGTTGCCGCTGCCGTAGACGAGCATCGACTGGTCGAGCAGATTCGATTCGCCTTCCTTCGTCGCTTGCAGTTTCTCAAGGATGTAGGCAAGTTGTTCGATGTGGTAGCGGTTGATGCGGCGGATCTTGGCGAGCTTACCCTTGTCGTTGCCGTGATGCGAAAGCTCGTGATGGCCTTCGCGGATGGCTTCGTCCTTGTCGTTGATCTTGGCGTTCAGGAACGGGAAGGGCCGATTGCTGCCGTCGTTGGCGAACGGGAACGTGACGACGCGCGTCAGGTCAGCCTGGAACGCGACGACCATCAAGTCAGCCATCAGGCGGACATGTTCCTGGAGATCGCGCGGGATCGTGCTCGGAATCTTGACGTCCGGCGGAGGCGTCTTGCTGGTTTTCGTTTCGTTCGATTTGTCGATCCGGACTTCGAGCTCGCGGATCGAGTTCAGGTACTCATCCAGCTTCCGCTGGTCCGCGATGCCGAGTTGGTTCGAGAGCGACTTGGCATCCTCGCGGACGAAATCAAGAATGCTCTTGTTGTACTGGTCGCGTTTGGCGCGGGCGGCGTCTTTCTCTTGACCCGGTCCGTTGCCGAAGAGCCGATCGAAGACGAACTTGGGGTTCACTTCCTTGGCGTTCGGCGTGGTCTCGTTCCGCCACGAAAAATTCGACTGGTAGGCGCACGAATACCCGGAGTCGCAATTGCCGGCGGGCTTGCCCGGTTCAATGCCGATCTCAAGCGAGGCGAACTTGGTCTTGTCGCCGATACTCGTCGCGATCCATTGGTCGGCCGATTGACCCAGGCGGATGTCGGCCCCGTTGGTCTTGCGTGGTTGCCGGCCGGTCAGGAATGCCGCCATCGCGCGAGCGTGATCGCCGGGTCCGTCGCCGTTGGGGCGAGCCTTGTCGAGGGTCAGCCCCGACAAAACGCTCACGTCCTTTTGGAACGCCTTCAAAGGTTCCAGCGTCCACGGCAACGTGAACTTGGAGCCCGTCTCCTCCGGCGTCCAGTCCTTCATGCTGACGCCGTTCGGGACATAGAAGAAGACCGAGCGAACCGGCTTGGCCGCCTGCTGCGAGGTCGCCGCCGCCGTCAGCGACATGGCGTCGAGCCACGGCAGAGCGAGAGCGGTTCCCATTCCTCTCAGGGCAGTCCGGCGGGTTATGGCTCTTCTCATAAAAAATCCTTGCTTAGGAAACATCTACTCTGCGAAAAAAAGACGAAATACGAATATCGAAATACGAAACAAATCCAAAGAGAAGCAAAAATACCAAAGAAGATGCGCGGGACAAAAGTCGCTTCGTATTACCGTAGCCGTCACGCTCCGCGTGATGGATTTCCTCAAGCCAGCGAAAATGGCCGAAATTGTTGACGGCGTTCAAAGAATCCATCACGCGGAGCGTGGTGGCTACGGTAATTCGGTCTTTTGTCAGCGGCATTAAAGAAGAACAAACAAAAACCAAGGACAGATCTTCTCTTCGTTTGTTTTTTCTTTCTTATTACCTCTTATTCGAATTTGTTTCGTATTTCGATATTCGTATTTCGAATTTAATCTGAGCGGCTTCCTCCTCGGCGTTTCAGGAAGGGGTCGCTCTTCACGATCCCGATTACGAGTGCCGAGAAGCGGTCCTGGTTTTGGGTCAAGTGCTTGATCACGTCGTTGGTGGCACACTTATCGTAGTATTCTAAACCCCGCCCGAGTGCGAAAGTAAGCAGCTTCTCCGCCAGATTGTGGCGAAACAGGTCGGCCTTGCCCAGCAGAACCTTCTTCAGATCGGCCGGGCCGTTGAAGGATTCGCCTCCCGGCAGGGTTCCCGAAGCATCAATGGGGAAGCGGCCGTCTTCGGTCCGCCAGCGGCCGACACCGTCGAAATTCTCCAAGCCGAAGCCGAGCGGGTCCATCTTCTGATGGCAGGAGGCACACAGGCTGTTGGAACGATGCTGCTCCATCCGCTGGCGAAGCGAGCCCTTCAGTTCGGCCTGCTTCTCGTCCAGGTCGGGGACATCCTCGGGAGGAGGCGGAGGCGGCGTGCCTAGCATGTTTTCGAGGATCCACTTGCCCCGTTTCACCGGCGAGGTTCGCGTCGGGTTTGACGTCAACGTCAACACACTGGCCTGGGTAAGGATGCCGCCGCGAGCTCGATCGGTCAGTTTCACCTTCTGAAACTCGGTCCCGGTGAGGCCCTTGATTTCGTAGTGGCGGGCCAGGCGAGCGTTGACGAAGGTCCAATCGGCATCAAGGAACTCCAGTACGCTGCGGTCATCCTTCATGATGTGTTCGAAGAACAGTTCCGTCTCGCGGACCATGGCGACCTTGAGGTCGGCGTCGTAGCTCGGGTAAGCCTTGGTATCCGGGTCAAGAGTCGGGATGATCCGCAAGTTAAGCCACTGGGCGGCGAAGTTATCCGTGAGGGCCCCAGACTTGGGGTCAGCCAACATCCGTTTGACCTGAGCTTCCAAGATGGCTGGCTTCTTGAGATCGCCCTTCTCGGCCAACCCGATCAATGTCGCATCCGGCATTGATGACCAAATGAAATAGGAAAGCCGGGACGCCAGTTCGTAATCGCTCACCGGATGAATCGCCCGGGGATTGTTCGGCTCGGCATCCTTCTCAATTCGGAAAAGGAAGTTCGGCGAGACGAGCACCGCCCGCAGCGTCAGTCGAATGGAGTTTTCGAAAGGCCCGCTCGGGCCATCGACCATCTGGAAAATCTTGAGCAAGCGGTTGATTTCCTCAACCTTAATCGGTCGGCGGTAGGCCCGAGCCGCGAACGATTCGATGATCTTGCGGGCGGCGGCTTCGCGGTCCGATTTACCCGTCGGTTGCGCGACCATGATGCGCTGATGCGAATCCGGCAGCGGCTTGGCGACCGCATTCAATGGCCCCTCGATCTCCAGCATTTCGACATACAGGTTGCGATCCCGCTTCTTCGGATCCGTCGCCTTCGGATCCATGAAATCGTTGGTGAAAGCGATCTCAATGTCGTGCCGGCCGGCCGTGATGCGCGTCTTCGTCTCGTAGGTTTTGGGCTTATCCTGGAGGGCGTCGACATCGACGCTCTTCAGCGTCTTTGCGTCAAGCTGCATCACCATCTTGGGGAGTTCCGTGCCGGCCTGTTCGCCGTGAACTCGCGTGCGGATGGTGTATTCACCGGTGTGGAGAAATTCGAAGTTCACGAAGATCTTGCCGTTGGAATGCAGCAAGTAGCGATCCCGGGGCGGCATGAACGGCTTGCCCAGGCTCGAGCGAAAGTTCTGGGGACGGAAAGTGTCCTTCCCAGAGACGATGGGCTTATGTTCGACAATAGCCTGGTCGAGAATCTTCTCGGCGGCTGTCAAGTATTTTTCGAGCAGCAACGGCGGCAGGGTGAGCACGTCGCCGATATTGTCGAAGCCGTAGCCGACGTCGTCGCTGGGGAAGTCGTCGGCAGGTTGAAAGTCGACGCCAACGAGATCACGGATCGTGTTGTTGTACTCGGCCTTATTGAGCCGGCGGAGCGTGGGCCGACCCGGGTCCTTGGCGAGTCCGCAATCAACATGGGTTAGAGAGGTATCGATCCATTCCAGAAATATCGCCTTGTCGGCATCGCTCGGCTGCGGCTTGCCCTTGGGCGGCATCTCTCTCATGCGGACGACATCTGCTGCAGCCCCCCAGATCTTGCGATCTTTCATGGCTGCCGCTTGATCTTTGAACTTTTCGAGCGACATGCCGCCGGACATCTTTGTGTCGTTATGGCAAGTGAGGCAATAGGTCTTCAAGAAGGGGTGAATCTTCTCGGTGAAGTGCCGGGCATGATCGACGCCGGTGGCGGCCGCGAGCAAGCTCGGATCTTGCTTGTTCGGCACTTCCACGACTGAAGGCGCCGAAGGGCTGGCAAAGGCGGGCTTGTTCCGAATGGCACGCACGAGCAAGATCATGAGGCCGACGGCCACGCAGGCGGCTACGCCGGTCGCCAAAAAGGCGACGCGAAATCCCTTGGATGCGGGTTTCTTGGTCGGCATGAAACGCTCGAGTCGTCGAAGCGAAACGGTAGGTCAGGCGGGAGAGGAGGGTCTATCGACCCGCGCTATTTTAGTTTAGACAAGTTGCCGGCTGCGTGCAACGGAGAAGTTGAACAAGCGTTGCTACCCCGTAGCGGAATTCGCGAGAATTCCTTGTCTCGACCTCGCCAGAAGCTCCGCGTTCTGGCCAACGCGATTATACACTGTCATCGACAGCTGCCAATGAGCCAGAGGTGGCCGCCTTTCAATAGTCATCCTCATCATATCTTCATACAATCTTAACCGATCCTCTCTCACGCTCAAATAGATTGTCTACACCGCACCACCCAGGTCGCCGCCGAGAGAGAATCATGTTTCGTAAAGCATTCACATTGATTGAGTTGCTCGTCGTCATCGCCATCATAGCGATTTTGATTGGTATGTTGTTGCCGGCCGTCCAGGCGGCGCGTGAATCGGCCATGAAGACGAAGTGCGCGAGCAACCTACGCCAGATCGGCATCGCCGCCCACACTTACTTCACTGACTTTGGCAACATTCCGCCGGCCAGCGTCAACGGACCGGGAAGCTCGGATTGGGCGGGTTTGCAACCGTTCTTGAAGACAGGCGCGGCCGGGACGAGCGGCAATGACTATGCTCGCGGCAATTTCCTGACATTCCTGGCGCCCTACATCGAACAAGCCAATGCCGTCAAAGGCTATGTTCAGACGGAAGACTGGAATTCGGCGACGAATCAAAAGTCGTCCAGCATGCGAGTCAAGCTGTTCGAATGTCCTTCGGCTCAGAACGATCACCGCTGCACGGTGAAGCCAACCGGGTGGACTCAAGCGGATCTCCCCGCGACAACCGACTATTTTGCCGTTACCAGGGCGGACAATAGCGTCTTCGGGGCCACGAAAGGGACGAACTTAACCAATCCGGGTGATGCCGGGGCGCGAGCGATTCTCACCGCCAATCAATTCTCTTCCATCGAAGCAGTTTCTGATGGGATGTCGAACACGCTTCTCCTGGCGGAATGCTCGGGCCGCAATCAGATCTGGCGGGCGGGAAAGAATGCCGGCAACACGACTTTCGTCATCGGCCCATGGGGATACGAAGGGAATGACTTGAAGATCGACGGCAGCTCGCCCGATGGCACAACGAGTGCTGGCGCCATTTCCACCTGTGCCTTGAATTGCCGCAACGAAGGCGAGATTTACAGCTTCCACTCGACTGGCGCGATGGTGGTCATGGGCGACGGCTCGACCAAGTTCCTTAAAAAGTCCATCACGCTGCGCATGCTGGTGATCATGACCACGCGGGCGGGCGGCGAAGTCAACGAAGATTGAGCAAATTGGGTCGGCCAGCCGGGCACATTGAAAATCCCTTCTCCCCTCGTAAAATCTCCGGGACTTGTTAGGCCCTGCCGGCGCTCCTCTCTCTCGCCCGGCCGCCAGGGATGGTGTTTCTTGGACAGGACGTCGTTGTAGACCGGCGCGCACTCGCCCCGCCGTCCTAACCCCCGTAGTTTCGAGAGGTTCTTCATGCCGAACCGTCCGATCCGCACGTTTACGGTGCTTCCCCACCTTCCCGAACGGCTGCAAGCACTCCACAAGATCGCTTACAACCTTTGGTGGTGCTGGAACGCCGACGCCGTCGCCATGTTCCGCCGGCTCGATGTCGATCTTTTTGAATCCCTCGACCACAGCCCCGTGAAAATGCTGGGCGCCACACCGCAGGACCGGTTCGAAAAACTGGCGAAGGACGAGGGATTCCTCGCCCACATGGATCGCGTCGAAGAAGCCCTCAACCACTACCTTTCAGCTCCGACCTAGTTCCAGGACAATTACGGCTCCGAGAAATACGCGCGGGTCGCCTATTTCTCCGCCGAGTTCGGCATCCACGAGAGCATTCCGGTCTATTCGGGCGGCCTGGGCGTGCTCGCCGGCGATCATCTGAAGTCGGCCAGCGATCTGGGCCTCCCCCTCTGCGGCGTCAGCCTCATGTATCGCGAGGGCTATTTCCGCCAATACTTGAACATCGACGGCTGGCAGCAAGAGCGCTACCCGGAGAACGACTTCTTCAACCTGCCGCTCATCCCCGAGACCAAGCAGGACGGGACGCCGTTGGTTGTCACGGTCACCCTGCCGGGCCGCGATGTCCACGCTCGCATCTGGCGGATCCAGGTTGGCCGCGTGCCGCTCTACCTCATCGATTGCAATATCCCCCAAAACCGCCCGGCGGATCGCAACATTACCGCCCAACTCTACGGCGGCGATCAGACGACGCGTATCGAGCAGGAAGTCGTCCTCGGCATCGGCGGCATCCGCGCCCTCAAGGCGCTCGGCAAGATGCCGACAGTCTGCCATATGAACGAAGGGCACTCCGCCTTCTGCAGCCTAGAGCGCACTCGCCAGCTGATCGAGGAAAATGGCTACGATTTCGCCACCGCCTCCGAGGCCATCAAGGCCGGAACCTGTTTTACCACGCACACGCCCGTGCCGGCCGGCAACGATGCTTTCCCCGTCCACATAATGGACGCCTACTTCGGCGAATACCTCAAAACCTTGAAGATCGACCGCACGACCTTCTTAAACCTCGGACGGGAATATCCGAACAACGAGCACGAAGCTTTCAGCATGACGGTGCTCGCCATCCGCATGTCGAACACGAGCAACGGCGTGGCGAAGCTGCACGGCGTTGTTTCCCGGCACATGTGGAAGAATATCTTCCCCACGCTGCCGGAAGTCGAGGTGCCGATCTCGTCGATCACCAACGGGGTGCATACCCAAAGCTGGATCTCGCCTGAGATCAGCCAATTGTTCGATCGCTATCTCGGCATTCAGTGGGAAGAACAGCCGACGAATTTCGACATCTGGCAGCGGATCGACCACGTGCCGGACGCCGAGCTATGGCGAACCCATGAACGCCGGCGTGAACGTCTGGTCGCCTTCGCCCGGGCGCGTCTCAAGCGTCAACTGGTGCGTCGCGGCGCTCCGCCCGCCGAGATCGAAGCATCCGAGGAGATTCTCGATCCGGACGCCCTGACCATCGGTTTCGCCCGCCGCTTCGCGACTTACAAGCGTGGCAACTTGATCTTCCGCAACCTCGAACGGCTCGCGAAGATCGTCAACGACAAGGATCGCCCCGTCCAGTTTATCTTTGCCGGCAAAGCGCACCCGCGCGATCATTCCGGCAAGGAACTGATTGCCCAAGTTGTGCAATACGCTCGCCGGGCCGAGTTCAAGCGACGGATCGTCTTCCTGGAAGACTACGACATGAACATCGCCCGCTATATGGTGCAGGGCGTCGACATTTGGCTCAACAACCCGCGCCGGCCACTTGAAGCTTCCGGCACCAGCGGCATGAAGGTGAACTGCAACGGCGGCCTGAATCTCAGCATCCTCGACGGGTGGTGGGATGAAGGCTACCTCGGCGACAACGGCTGGGCCATCGGCCGCGGCGAGGAATACTCGAAGGATCAGGAAGTCTACCAGGACGACATGGAGAGCCGGCAGATCTACGATCTCATCGAACAAGAGATCGGCCCCGCGTTCTACACGCGCAGCAACGATGGCCTGCCCCGTTCCTGGCTGAAGCGGATGAAACGGTCGATCGCCACCAACGTGCCGATGTTCAACACCAACCGCATGGTGAAGGAATATACCGAGAATTGCTACGTGCCTTCGTACCGCCGATACTCGTTGTTATCCGCTCATCAGTTCGAAAAGGCGGCGGAACTGGCGAAGTGGCGGACACGGCTTCGTGAAGGCTGGGGGCAGGTGCATGTCGTCAGCGTCGACCCGCCGGCCAGCGACCCGCTTCACGTGGGTGCTGAAATGATGGTTCGAGCCCGCGTCGCTTTGGGGCCGTTCACCCCTGAAGATATCGAAGTGCAGTTCTTCCACGGCGTGCTGGATTCACATGGTGAAATCTCGAAGCCGAGCACCGTTGACTTGATCTCCATCCCCAGCAACGAGCCTTCGAACAACGGCAGCAAGGTTTGGCTTTTCACGGGCAAGATCTCGTGCAAGGCCAGCGGCCAGTACGGCTACTGCGTCCGCGTGCTGCCGAAGAACTCGGCACTGCCGAACCCGTTCGAACCGGGGCTGTTGGCGTGGGGATGAGTTATCGTTAAAAGCCCACGGGTGAGGTTTTACGAACCCGTGGGATCAAACATTGGTTGGGAAGGGAATTCCGATTCAAGCCCACGAGTGAGGTTTTACGAACCCGTGGGATCAAACGCCGATCCCACGGGTTCGTAAAACCTCACCCGTGGGCTTGCGCGGATGTCAAATTCTCGACTGCGTTTGCAAATTCAAAAAAACCGGCAGTCCGCTGCTTTGCGGGGAGAACCTGCTGGCAACCTCCGTACCTTCGGGTTGGATGAGGGGGCCGATCACAGTATGATGAGTCATCAGCAACACCGTACAAATGTCTTTTTCACTGAGTGGGAACGCTCGTGATCGATGCCATCGTGGCCTGGGATTTGGAAGACGATCCGTTGGGGAACGTTCATCACATTGTTGAACATGGGTTGACGATCGAGGAAGTCGAAGAAGTACTACTGAATGAGGATAATCCGGTTGGTAAAAGCCGGTCGAGCGGTCGGCCCATCACTTCGGGCATGACTACCACGGGAAAGCAGATCGTCGTAATTTGGGAAGAGGCATTGGACAATCCTCTCATCATTCGTCCGGTCACGGCCTACGAAGTGGGTTAAGAGAATTCTTTATGGCCAATACATCTCAACGCATCTTTCGGCCACGCGTGCAAACGCCTGAGCAAGAGCGTGCCGAGCTCGAACTGCGGGAGCGTATGCAGTTAGAGAAGCCGAGCTTTCAAGATTTAATGAACCGCGGAGATGTCGAGACTGTGACGACGATGGGAGAGTATTGGGGACTGCTTCAGACGTTCGCGGCTCTCAAAGCATTGCGTGAGAGCGAAGGGTTAAGCATCTCGGAGATGGCTGACCGGACGGGCATGGACCATGCCATGATCAGCCTTCTCGAAAACGGTCAGATAGGAAATCCAACCATCTCTTCAATCAGTCGATACGCTCAGGCACTCGGCAAACGCGTCGTTGTCAGCCTGGCAGATGCTTGAGAATCGGTGGCAGACAATCCTTACCCCGCGGTCCGCTGCTCTTCTTCCCAACGGTTCAGTTTGTTGTAAAGCGTCTTGAGGCTGATCCCCAATTCTTTGGCCGTCAGCGGCTTGTTGTGATGGTTCTTCTCCAGCGTGCGCAGGATATGCTCCATCTCGATGTCCCAGAGCGTCTTCGTTGAACCGAAGTTCATCGGCAAGATCGAGGGATTGCTGTGCATCTGCGCCACGGGTTCGGGGGCGCTGAGGCGGGCCTTGCGGAGGCGCACCGTCTGCGGCAGATGGGCCGGCGTGATCAGCCCACCGGCGGAGACAATAAAGGCGTATTCCATCGCGTTCGCCAACTCGCGAACGTTGCCCGGCCACTCGTGGTCGAACATGACCTCGATCGCTTCACTGGTTAGCAAATCCTTGACCTGCTCGAACGGCCGCTTCGCGGATCGGGCAAGCAGGTGCCTCGCCAGGTCCGGGATGTCTTGCCGGCGTTCACGCAGGGGCGGCAGCGTGATTTCGAAGGTGTTGAGCCGATAGAGCAAATCCTCGCGGAATTCGTCAGCGGCGATCATCTTGGCGAGTTCGCGGTTGGTCGCGCAGATGACGCGGACGTCGCTATGGAACGGCTCGGTGTCGCCGAGCCGGCGAATCTCGCCTGACTCAAGGAAGCGAAGCAGCTTCACCTGAATGTTCTTGTTGAGTTCGCCAAGTTCGTCGAGGAACAGCGTGCCGCCGTTGGCGACTTCGAAGAGCCCTTTGTGATCGCGGTCGGCCCCGGTGAAAGCGCCTTTGCGATGGCCGAAGAGTTCGCTCTCGACGAGCGTGGGCGACAACGACCCGCAATTGACGGGGACGAACGGCATGTCGACCCGTTTGCTCTGCTGGAAAATCGTCCGGGCGACCAGTTCCTTGCCGGTCCCCGTTTCGCCGAAGATGAGCACGGGAGCGTCGGTCGGGGCGATGGTGCCGATGAGGCGATGGACGGCGTCCATCGCGGGTGAATCGCCAATCAGCAGGCTCTTGCCCTCCGCGTTCTCGACGCGAGTCTCGAGCGCGCGGTTCTTGTTCTTGAGCTTGCGCCGTTCATGGATGCGGAGCAGGATCGCTTCAATGTCGGCAATCTTGCACGGTTTCGTGATGTAGTCGAACGCGCCGAGCCGCAGGGCCTCGATCGCGGTCTCCTTGCTCGCGTAACCGGTCATCATCACCGCTTCGGTGTCCGGCGAGACTTGCTTGAGACGTTCGAGCACGTCGATGCCGGTCATGTCCGGCATGCGCAGATCGAGAATCGCGGCGTCGAAGGTCGCCTTCTGCATGACCTGGAGGGCGGTCTTGCCGTTCGGGCAGACGGTGACGTCGTGCCCCAGGCGCGGCAACTCCAGGCGCATGAACTCTTGCAACGACGCCTCGTCGTCCACGAACAGGACCCGAAGTCGATTATGCGGCGGCGTGGCCAATTCCGTCCTCCGTCTGCGGGCTCACGGCTTGCTTGCGCTTCGCCGCACTGCTGAAGGGCAGCACGTCGGGCTCTTTCGGCTCGGGCGTGGCCGTCTGAGTCGGTTGAAGCGGCAGGCGGACCGTGAAGGTACTGCCTTGGTTCGGACCGGCGCTGCGGGCTTCGAACTGCCCGCCGTGCTGGTCGACAATCTGATGGCTAATGAACAGGCCCAGGCCCGTTCCCTTGCCGGAGCGACTCTTCGTGTAGAACGGTTCGAAGATGTTCTCAAGAACTTCGGGCGTCATGCCGCAACCGGTGTCGACGAAGACAATCTCCGCCTGGGGGCCGCGCTGCATGAGGGTGATCGTCAACACGCCGCCCTCGTCCATGCTGTCGAGGGCGTTGACGACAAGATTCAGAATAACCGACTTCACATCCTGGGCATTGATGCCGGCGACCACCTGAGCGTACGGCTGGAAGATGATCCGCTTCCCGGTGCAATTGGGCAGATGCTGAGCGATTTCAAGCACGCCTTGGACCAGGGCGGCGATGTCGGTCGATTCACGACGGCGTTCGCCGACACGGCTGAACTCGAGCAGCTTGCTCGTGATCTCCTTGCAGCGGTAGGCTTCCTGCTGGATCATGGCGAGATACTTGGCGATCACTTCGGTCTCTTGAGGCTGTCGACGCATGTAGTCGCCCAGCCGGCTTTGCAACGCCTCGCCGCAGAAGGCGATACTGGCGAGCGGATTGTTGATTTCGTGGGCCACGCCCGCGGCCAGGAAGCCGACGCTGACCATGCGCTCGGATCGCACCAGTTGCCGGCTGCGCTCGTCGACCTGGCGCTCGAGGTCCCGGTAAATGTCGTGCAGGCGGCTGGTCATGTCGTTGAAGGCGTTCGCCAGTTCCTCCAGTTCATCACCACTCTTCAAGTCGATCGGGGCGCCGAAATTCCCCTCGGCCACGCGATTCACCCCCGCTTGCAACTGTTTGAGCGGAGAGAAGACCCAACCGGAGAAGAGGTAGACCAACGTGAAGAGCAATAGGAGTGCCAACGCGGTGGCGCCGGAGACGATCCACAATGTTTGCCGATAGTGTTTGCGAGCCTCCGTGATCTTGCGGTACATGTCGTTGGCAATCTCGATGCGGAGTTCATCGATCAGCCGCAGGAGCCGATCGTGCTCACGCTTGAGATCGGTATTGTTCGAAAGAGACGCCGAGTTGAAGCCGACGTCGGCCAACTTCGCGAACTTGCTAATTGCTTCGTCGATCTTGTCGAACGACTTGTCAATGTCCTGGATGAGGTGCGAATCGAGATACGGATCGGGATCGCGTTTACGGGCGAGCGTGTCCTGGAAGCGCTTCTTGTACTCTTCGAATATTTCGCGGGCTCGGGCGAGTTTTTCGCGCGTCATGCGTGGTTCGTCCAGCCGGGGCATGCTTTCCGGAAGGACGGCGGACGGCTTGACCGTGAGTTCGGACGGGGTGATGACCGCCGAGACGGCGGGCTTGAGGTCGTCAAGGAGGAGGAGTTCGGCGAGCTTGCTGTCGGCCGTATTCATGGTACTGACGTAAGACGTCAGCCCCTGGATGGTGCCGGTCAGCAATAAGCCGACGCTGCCTACCACCAGGCCGAGGCCGAGCAACAGTTTGTTGCGGAGACGCCAGCGACGGGCCACGGTCGATCCCTCCTGGACCGGTTTGGGGGCGCCAAGGGGCCCCTCTCGACCATCCGTGATCGAGTATCCCTTCGACGAGGGCGGAATCTACCAGAACATTTCTTACAAAGGGATAGCAACTTTTTCATAACCTCTGGTCATTCTTACCAAAGCACTCAGATTGGCTTGCCCCGCTTGCCTCACTTGCCAACGCGCCACCGAGTGAGGTTGCGGGAAATGGAGGGAAAGAGTAGTTAGTTACAGGAATTGAATTTGGCGAGCCGAGCGGCGTAAGCCGCCGGGTATGGGTAATGAACCGTGGAGAGGGATCATGGCCGAGAATCATATTGTGAAAGTGGCGGGGCGACGCTGTGGTGCGGGAACTCCTTTACTGTGGATAGCGGGTCCATGCGTCATCGAATCGCATGATCTGACGCTCTCGATCGCGGAAACCTTGGCCGGCTTTGCCGATCGGCTCGGCTTCCAACTCATCTTCAAGGCCTCGTTTGATAAGGCGAATCGTACGTCCGGGAAGTCATTCCGCGGACCGGGGCTAGATGACGGCCTGAAAACGCTCGACGCCGTGCGAGCGAAAGTCGGCCTGCCGGTGACGACCGATCTCCATGAGGTAAGTCAGGTGGAAGCGGTCGCACAAGTGTGCGACCTATTGCAGATCCCCGCTTTCCTCGCCCGGCAGACCGATCTCGTGCTGGCGGCAGGCAAAACAGGCCGGCCCGTCAACATCAAGAAGGGGCAATTCATGGCCCCATGGGACATGAAGAATGTCGTCTCGAAGATGGACGAGGTCGGCAATCCGAACCTGCTTCTCACGGAACGAGGCACGACTTTCGGCTATGGGCAGCTGGTCAACGATATGCGCGCGATCCCTTGGATGCAAGATTTGGGGAAACCGGTGATCTTTGACGCCACCCACAGCGTACAGACACCTGGAAGCAAGGGTGATCGCACCGGCGGCGACCGCCGCATGGTCCCCTATTTGGCCCGCGCGGCCGTGGCGGCCGGCTGCGACGGTGTTTTCGTCGAAACTCATCCACGGCCGGATGAGGCCCTGAGCGACGGGCCGAATATGATAGCTTTGGACGATTTTCCCGCCCTGGTTCGCACCTGCACCCACATTCGCATGGCGCTTGACAAAGCCATGCTCGAGAACACGCATGAGCAACGCGCCGTGGCCTGAGCGACTTTCTTCCGGACTCTGCGGAGTCCTCGGACTTCTTCTGTTGCTGGCCGGCTGCAACGGCCGTGGTACGACGAACACCAAAAAGGACGACCCGGGGGAATCGGCCGATCCGATTCCCGCCGCGCTGATCCGGTTGGAACGGGAGAACGACGCGGCCGCCTGCCGGCAGGCGTTGCAGGACATTAATACGGGCCTGGAACTGCGTCCTTCAAAGATCGAGTTGGACCCGGCCACACTCAATGAATCCGTCGCCCTCCTCAAAATGAACGACGCGGAGCGCGAAATACTCCAGCGCACCAGTTTCGCGCCCATCGACGGCGACTATCTGGCCGATTGTTTCCTCTTGCGTGACGCGTTACGCACGCTTGATCTCAAAGATCAACCGCCGCAACGACGGATCGAACTGGCCTTCGACTGGGTATGCCGGCAAATTTATGTAGACCGCGATCCGCACCCGCCAGCCCCGCCCTGGTGGACTCTTCAGGCCGGCTCGGGAAACGGGCTCGACCGTGCGTACGTCTTTCTCGAAGTCCTCCGGCATCTGGGTTTCGACGGCTGCCTGATCGGCCCGCCGGAACTGGCGAGCACGCCGAGCGTGCGGACTTCCAAGGGACGGCCGGAACGACCCATCTTTGCTCCGATCCGGGCCGTCGGCGTTCGCATTGATGATCAGATTTATCTGTTTGATCCCTGGCAAGGCAAGCCGGTCAAGGCAACGCTGGCCCAGGTACATTCTGACCCCTCGGTCTATGAGGAATGGTTCCGCGGCCTCAAGGCCGCGGAGCTCGGCAAGTGGGAGATCTTCCTGGCGACCCCGTTCCTGTCGCTCGCCCCGCGCATGCAGTGGCTGGAAAAGCAATTTCCCGGGACGAGTCTCGTGCGCCTATCGAGCGATCTGCCGCGCCTGCGCGAGCGGTTCATGGCCATCGCCAAGAAACTCGATATTCCCTGCCGTATCTGGAATGTGGAGGACGATCTCTATTCTCCAGTCTGGATTCAAGAAACCTACAGCCGTGAGATGAAAGCGCAAGACGGCTCGCTCTTTCCGCCCTTCAAGCAGGCCTACCGCGAGTCGCATTTCCCCACCCGCTTCATCCCGCAACTGAAGGTCAACGGGCAACCATTGCTTGGCGAACCCCGGCAGCGGATCGAGGTTCTGTTCCGGCTCGAGTTCGTCAATTTTTTCCTGACGCCCGGTTCGCCGCGAGACCACTCTCTGCGAGGCAACTTCAATCACGCGACGACCGCCTTGGCGGATCTAAAAGACCGCAACGACAAGATGCGTGACCGCATCGCGCGGGAGGGGAACCTGGACGCCGCCATCGAGCCTTGGGCCAAGGAAGCGAATCGCATTTTCGGCGCGATTCGCGCGGCCGAGGAATCGGGCGACTCCACGATACTGGCCAAAGCTCGCGAAGCCGAATCGCACTTCTTGCGATCGGAGGCGAGCGAGCGGATGCTCTTTCTCGTCCGCCGGCAGACATCGCGGCTGCTTGGCGCCGAGGCGGCTTATCAACTGGCGCTGATCACGCATGAGCGTGCCGAACGCGCCCTCGCCCGCTGGGAGTTAGCACCAAGCGAAGCACGCCGGAGCGAAGCGGAGCGCCTTTGCCAGACCGCCGTCGATACTTGGCAACGATCGATCGACAACTATCCCGAACTGGATGCGGAATTTCCCGACCGCGAGGCCCACTCGGTGGCGTTGAGGGAAAAGTGTCAAGAAGTGTTAGGGATGTTGGCAGCAAAGAAGTGAAAAAACGTCGAAAGCCCAGGGACGGCCGTCCCCGGGCTTTTCGCATTTCTACTCACCCTTCGGCTTCTTCTCACCATTGGGCTTCTTCTCGCCATCCGGTTTCTTTTCGCCGTCAGGCCTCTTCTCGCCTTCGGCGCCGGGTCGTCGGCCGCCCTTGCCGATGGTGATTCCGACCACGGTGCTCCGGTCCGGCGACATGTTCACCGAGGCGGGGGAATCGGGTTGAATATCCGCCAGCTTGGCGGCCTTGCCGTCGATCGTCACGGGCGCATCGTCAGCGATGGGGAAAGCGAGCGGACGGCCTTCCGTGCGGAACATTACCAACTTATTCTTCTCGTCGACCGATTGAATAATCCGGCGATCCGGCTTGGTGGAAGCAGTCACCATCACAACCGTGGTGCGAGCGTCGTTCAGGTAAAGGCTAAAGTAGGTCTTGCCGGCGATGTCCGTGATCTTGGCGGGTTGCTTGTCGATGAGTACTTGCACGTCCTTGTCGACATCGTAGGTCGTGACCTCACCGCCGCCGTCGGTCAAGCGGATGAAGTCGAGTTTGTTCGACTTGGAGTCGAACTTCATGAACGTTCCGTTGACGTCGGGCTTGCGTTCGCCGCCGACCGGTCGTCGGCCTTCGCCCTCGCCCACCTTCAGCACCGCCACTTGGTTGTCTTCAGTCAGCGAGAGGGCGACAAGTGTATTAGCTTTGATGTCTTCGAGCTTGGCTAGCTTCCCGTCGACCCAGATCTGGGCCTTCGGCGAGAGCGTGTAGGTTGTCATCTGCTTTTCCGTTCGCAGGCTGATCGTGTTCTTGGCCGCATCGATCTCTTGCACCAGACCGCGGGCCATGTTGCCTTCACGACGGCCGCCGCCTTCACCCACGGCAGCCGCGCCAACGCGAACGGCGAGAACCGTGCTCTTGTCCTCGTTCAAGAACAATTGAATGATCGTGCCTTCGGCAAGCTCGGCCAGTTTCGCGCCCCGCATGGGATTGAGGAACTTGACGTCCTTGCCCAAGGCAAAGGTGATGTTACCACTTCTTTCGCCACCGGCGATCAGCAAAGTGCCGGCCTTTTCATCGATGCGAACCAGCTTCCCGGCCGCGTCGGGTTTGCCGGTGAATTCGGCTGGCTTCTCATCGGCGAACACCTGGCTTTGCCCGGTGCCGAGCTGGTACACACGGCCGCCCACTTCGACTTCAACCAGGCCCGTGGTCACCACGACCGCGAGCGAGAGGAACGAACGCAGAATCATGTCATCATCTCCTTCGAAATAATCCGTCGGTTTAAGTTTTACTTCAAATTCAGTACCCAGCACCGTGACGGCGCCCACGGCCGTCTCGATCCGAAATTGTCTGTTGCCTTTTTCAACCTGAAACCTGCCGCTGCCCTGCGTGAGGGCGATCACCTGTCGACGTTCTCCCACCCGTCCACGAACTACCAAAGTGCTGGCTGGGGCCAACTCGACACGCGATCCATCGCTGAGAGCGAGCAGAACCGCCTCGTCCAACGCTTCGATTTTCGAGCCATCGCGGATTGGCAGTCCTTCAGCACCATCAATCAAAGCCCGGCCGCGCACCAGTTGATGGATCGGCTCGACCACATCGGGGACGATCGGAATCACATTCGCCTTCGGCAGCGAATACCAGATCCCCAGGCCAACCGCGACGAGTACAGCGACCACAGACCCGGCCCAGGCCATCCGCCGCCCTGGTCGGCGGGGCGTAAAGGGGACGGCCATGTAATCATCCGCATGATTCGACTCTTCAATCGCCTGCCGGGCGATCAGAAGATTCGACTCGATACGGCGCGACTCGGCGAGTTGTTCCGCGAGGGCTGCATCGATCTGGCAGGCGCGGACGAACTCCGAGGCCACCGCCGGGTCGGCCGCGATCCTCGCTTCCATGTCGCGAAACTCCGCCGCCGAGAGCGTGTTGTTCAGGTATTTTTGAATCAGATCGTTCACTGCGGTGTCGCTTTCTCACGCGATTCGATGCACTCCGCCAGCCGAGTGCGAAGACGGGACAACGCCATGTGGACGGCGTGCAGCGTGCTCTTCACCCGCTGGGCGATCGTTTCCAGTTTCAGCGCTTGCACGTAACGCATTTCAAGCAGTTGCCGGGACTTCTCGGGCAGGTGTTCGAGACAACGGCTGAGGGCTTCCGAACGAAACGGCGTCTCGGCCTCCGTGCGTTCATGGGCATCGAGAATCGCCTGCACGGCTTCCGGCGAAAAGGCCACCGACGTGCGGGCCGTGCGATCGTACTGCTGAAGAATCTTGTTGGCCGCGATGCCGCGAGCCCAGGCGCCAAACGGCCGCAGCGGATCGTAGGATTCGTACTGCCGCCAGAGGATCAAGGAGACCTCCTGGAAGACATCGTCCCGGGCGTGACGATCGCGTACCAGCGAGCCAATAAATGCCCGCAGGTCCGATTGATGCATCAGAAACAACCGCATGAACTGTTCATGCTGGTCCATGTCCGCCCCTTTCTAAATGCATCTTCCGTCGTCAGTGGGGGAATTGAACAGGAAAATGAAGATTGTCTCGGTGAACCGAGCCCGCAACGATTTTGACGTGGCATTGCCGGGACACCCATGGCGCGAAGAAAGTTCTCAGAATTCGAGCCCGAACTGGTTCAGGTCACCCTTCGGTTTTAGGCATACTCAACGACACTATAGTCTCTGCTCGCTTCAATCAGACGAGTCCGCGTCGGATCCGGTTCGATTCGTCGCAGTTCCTTGACAGCCTCGTTCAAAGTTTCCGCCACCGTGACGACTTTGCCGTTGGCAACGCCGACCCACTTTCCCGCGTAGGGCGATTGAGGATTCGCCAGCGTTTCTCGGTTGATTTCATCAACCAACTGGCCATTTAGTTCATGAATTTCGGTTAATGACATCTCAGTTCTCCGTTCGTATTGTCGGCCTCTCTTATGATACCGATTGTCCGTTTCTTCGAGCAAGCTGCTCCTGCTCAAAAATCAAGCGCGGCGTTTCGCATTGTCGAATGTTTGGCGATCGACACGCACCCCCGGTCCCCCTGGATGACGGCCGCTCTTTTTTGGGTAAGATTATAGCGAATGATTCACCGACCGGTTCCGTCAGGGGAGCTTCAAGTGTCACTACCTTCCGCGGCGGGTTGGCCGAGTGTCGAGCTTCCCGTCCCCCTTGTGCCCCGGCCCGAGATCAGTCATGTGCTTTTTGATTTCGACGGCACGCTGTCGATCATTCGGCAGGGCTGGCCCGAGGTGATGGTGCCGATGTTTGTCGAGATGTTGCCGCGCGTTTCGGGTGAATCAATTGAGGACGCGACGCGGTTGGTGACGGACGACATCATGCGGCTCAACG